>Ga0126313_10002497_pt1 | contig 10333 bp, 9 predicted proteins | sample Plot105A_FD_89954 | JGI IMG/M metagenome (GOLD analysis project Ga0126313, IMG submission 89954) | Serpentine soil microbial communities from UC McLaughlin Reserve, CA, USA - Plot105A | ecosystem: Environmental > Terrestrial > Soil > Grasslands | place: USA: UC McLaughlin Reserve, Lake County... | reverse complement strand
GCGACGGACGAGTGATCCACGAGCGCGCTCTCGACCTCGATCGTCGAGATCCGGTGGCCGGAGACGTTCATGACGTCGTCCACCCGCCCGAGCAGCCAGAAGTCGCCGTCTTCGTCGATCCGGGCTCCGTCCCCGGCGAAGTAGACGTCGGGGTACTTCGACCAGTACGTCTCGACGTAGCGGTCGTGGTCCTTGTAGATCCCGCGCAGCATCGCCGGCCACGGCTTCCGCAGCACCAGGTAGCCCCCGCCGCCGGGCCCGACCTCGTTGCCCTGCTCATCGAAGACGGCGGCGTCGACTCCCGGGAACGGCTTCGTCGCCGAGCCCGGCTTGAGCGTCGTCAAACCGGGGAGCGGCGTGATCAGGATCATCCCGGTCTCCGTCTGCCACCAGGTGTCGACGACCGGCACCCGATCGTCGCCGATGTGCTCGCGGTACCAGACCCAGGCCTCGGGGTTGATCGGCTCGCCGACAGTGCCGAGGAGCCGGAGCGACGAGAGATCGTGCTTGGCCGCGTACTCGGGGCCCCACTTCATGTGGCTGCGAATCGCCGTCGGGGCCGTGTAGAGGACGTCGACCTTGTAGCGCTCGATGATCGCCCACCAGCGGTCCTTGTCGGGGTAGTCGGGCGTGCCCTCGTAGATGACGCCCGTGGTTCCGTTGGCGAGTGGCCCGTAGACGATGTAGCTGTGCCCCGTCACCCACCCGATGTCGGCGGCGCACCACCAGATCGAGTCCGGCTTCATGTCGAAGATGTAGTGATGCGTCGACGCGACGCCGACGAGATAGCCGGCGCTCGTGTGCACGATCCCCTTCGGCTTCGCCGTCGTCCCGCTCGTGTAGAGCAGGTAGAGCAGGTCCTCGGAGTCCATGGGCTCGGGCAGAGACGACTCGGGATCGTCGGGCTGCCCTTCCACCAGGTCGTGCCACCAGAGGTCGCGGCCGTCTTGCATCTCCACCTCGCCGCCAGTTCGACGTAGGACGACGCATTGCTTCACGGTCGGCGACGATTCGAGCGCCTCGTCAGCGTTGCGTTTGAGCGGCACGGTCGCGCCGCGACGCCACGCTTCGTCTTGCGTGATCAGGAGCTCGCACTCCATGTCGTGGAGACGGCCGCCGAGCGACTCCGCGGAGAAGCCCCCGAAGACGACCGTGTGCGGCGCGCCGAGCCGGGCGCAAGCCAGCATCGCGATCGGCAGTTCGGGGATCATGCCCATGTAGATCCCGACCGGGGTTCCCTTCTTCACCCCGAGCGCCTTGAGCGCATTGGCGAAGTGGACGACCTCGCTCTGGAGCTCGGCGAAGGTGAGCTCGCGCCGGTCGCCCTCGGGCTCCCCCTCCCAGTAGTAGGCGACCTTGCCGCCCTTGCCCGCCTCGACATGGCGATCGACGCAGTTGAAGCAGACGTTGAGCTTGCCGCCGACGTACCACTCGGCGTAGGGCGGCTCCCACTCGAGCAGCGTCGTCCAGGGCTCGAACCAGGTGATGCGCTCGGCTTCCTTCGCCCAGAGCTTCTCGAAATCGAGCTCGTAGAGGTCCTGCTGCGCGTTCGCCTGCGCCGTGAACTCCGGAGAGGGCGGATAGCGCCTCTCCTCGAGGAACATCGTCTCGATCGCGGCGCCGCGACCCGCCTCGACGGTCAACTCGCGCTCCTGGGGCGCCGCTGCCAAAGGAGGCAAGCGCGCGGGGCGCACGACAGTGCATCAGAGCACGGACAAGCCCCGCGCGCGAAGCATCCTGCCGCCAGCGGCGTCAGCCGTGCGCGGAGCCCCGCTCCGCCGGGCGGGAGCGTGCGGCGACCAGGGGCGCGAGTCACGGCGTCAGATCGTAGGGGAAGTTGGTGAGGTTCTCAGCACCGTCGTCGGTGACGAGGACGAGATCCTCGAGTCGCACGCCGCCGAAGCCCTCCCGATAGAGGCCCGGCTCGAGTGTGATCACGTCGCCCGCGACCAGCTGGCTCGGGTCGCGCGAGAGCGAGGGCGGCTCGTGTACCTCGAGCCCGACCCCGTGGCCGAGCCCGTGGAAGAACCCATTCGACAGCACCTCACCCGGTTGCTTCGAGAGCTGCGTCGGGTAACCGGCCTCGTGGAAGACGTCGCAGACGAGGACGTAGACCTCGCGGCCCTCCGCACCTGCCTTCACGGCTTCCATCGAGCGCCGCAGGGCCTCGTGGACGAGCCGGTGGTACTCCGCGAGCTCGTCCGGGACGTCGCCGACGACGAAGGTTCGCGTCATGTCCGCGTAGCAGCCGGTCTCACGGTCGCGCGGGAAGAGATCGATCACGACCGCCTCGCCCGGCGCGATCGGTCCGGAGCCCATGTCGTGGCCGGAAGCGGCCTGGCCGCCGTGGGCGACGATCATCTCGTCGGAGACGAGGTTGTGCTCGTTGAAGACCTCGATGATTCGCGCCTTGATCCGCTCCGAGCTCAGCGGCTCGCCGTCGAGGGTGAGCGAGCCGTCGGCGACCTCGGCTGAACGGAGGAGCTCGCGCGCCGCGGCCATCGCCGCCTCGGTTCCTCGCTGCGCTCTGCGGATTCCCTCGAGCTCGGTCTGGTTCTTCACCCGGCGCCGCTGCGCGAAGAGCTCGCGGTCGGGCTTCAGCTCCACGCCCTTGGCGCGCAGGCGATCGGCCAGCCCCAGCGGAAAGGTGGGCGGCACCAAAGCGTCCTCGACTCCCAGCTGCGCCACCGCGTTCTCGATCGTCTGCGTAATGACCTCGTGCCTCGGAAGGCCCTGCGCCATGAGCTCGTCGAAGCCGAACTCCTCGTGCGGGTGCACGACGATTCCCAACGGCTCGAGTCTGGAGACCTCGAACGAAGTGACGACGGCGTGCCGTACGCCCGAGCGCTCGACGTAGAGGAACGGGTCCGGGATCGGCACCAGAACCTCGTGCCGCATCGAAGCGTCGCTCATGGAGTCGGCGTAGATCAGGACATCATTCACGTGCTCGATCCTATATCCCGCTCCTCAATAAACTGAACCCTCGTGGACGAGCCACTTTCGCGCGCCCAGCAGCTGCTTGCGAGCTACGACGAGGAGCTGCGGCGCCTGCTGCCGGACGGCGCCGAGATCTTCGACGCGCACGTGCATCTCGGGCAGGACATCGACGGCTTCAGCGGCCAGTACGAGGAGCTCGAGCGGATCCTGGACGCCTACGGCGTCTCCCAAGCGTTCATGTTCTGCATGGACGAGCCCGACCGCGAGCCCGCCTTCAGCGCGCCCAACGACCGGACGCTCGAGCATGCCAGGCGTTCGAATGGCCGGCTGATCCCGTTCGTCCGGCTCGACATGAACCAGTCGCCGATCGAGGAGGCGGTCCGCTGCCTCGATCGTGGCGCGCGCGGAATCAAGCTCCACCCTCGCGCTCAGCGCTTCCTCTTGAACGACGAGCGGCTCGCACCGGTGTTCGAGCTGGCGGCCGAACGGCGGGTGCCGATCCTGATCCACGGTGGCCGCGGCCTGCCGCCGATCGCCGACGACCTCTCCCGGCTGGTCGACGAGTACCCGGAGGCGCAGCTGATCATCGCGCATGCCGGGATCGCCGACCTGGCCGCGCTGGCGGGGCGCCTCGCCGGGCGCAAGGGCGTCTTCTTCGACACCGCCGTGTGGAGCCCGGTCGACCTGCTCGACTTCTTTCACCAGGTACCGCCGGAGCAGATCCTCTACGCGTCCGATTACCCCTACGGCCGCCAGCCGCAGTCGCTCCTGATCGGGTTGCGGACGGCGATCACAGCCGGCCTGAACGAGCAGCAGCTCCGCGACATGCTCGCCGGCAACGCCAAGCGCATCGCCGCCGGCGAGGAGCCGCTCGAGCCTTCGACGCCGACCGGCACCGACGAGTTCTCGCAGTCGATGGCGCTGGCGAGGATCCACCAGTACCTCTCGATGGCGACGCCGCTCCTCTGGACGCGCCAGCAGGACTCGATCGGCGTGCTCGGGCTGGCCCTGAACGCTTCCTACGCCAGGAACGGCTATCCGAAGGAGCTGGAGCAGATCCGCCAGCTCCTGTCCACGGCGCAGGAGCTCTGGCGTGAACTGCCGGAGATCGAAGACGAGGGCGAGCGCATGGCGACGAGCCGTGCGACCTTCGCGCTCGTCCACCTCGCGGACATCATCGCCGTCACGCCTGGTGCTTAGAGCTCGGCTCAGTATGGGGCTCGTTGCCGGGGTGCGATGGGTGGATGCGAGGCACGGACGCAGGGAGCGTCCATATCCTCAGTGATATGGGCGCGACTGAGGACAAAGCCTCGCGCCGCCCAGCGCGGCCCGGCGACTCAGCTCCCATGCTGAGTCGAGCTCTTCTGCTCGCGGTCAACGGCGAGCGGCACGCGGTCGATGCCGAGGTCGGCACTTCGCTCGCCGAGGTGCTTCGCGACCAGCTCGGGCTGACGGGGACGAAGGTCGCCTGCAACGAAGGCCACTGCGGCGCCTGCACCGTCCAGCTCGACGGCATCCCGGTGTTGTCGTGCCTCACCCTCGTCCACACTGTCGAGCGAGAGGTGACGACGATCGAGGGTCTCCGCGACCACCCGCTGATCGAGGCGTTCGTTCGCGCCGACGCGCTCCAGTGCGGCTTCTGCACGCCCGGGCAGATCGTCTCGGCCGCGGCGCTCGTCGCCGCCAACCCGACGCCGAGCAGCGAGCAGATCCGTCACGGCATGGCCGGCAACATCTGCCGGTGCGGCACCTACCCGAAGATCGAGGAGGCAATCGGCTCGTGGCGCGACTGATCCGCACCGAGAAGGAGGTCGAAGGCCGCTACACCGAGCAGTGGATCGTCGTCGAGGAGGACACGCTCGACCAGTGGCCCGAAGGTCCGCTCGACGCCGTCGGGCGCCCCGCGCCGCGGATCGACGGGCTCCAGCGGGCCCGCGGCGAGGCGCGCTACACGGCGGACATCCAGTTGCCGGGGATGCTCCATGCCGCGGTGCTGCGCAGCCCCCACCCCCACGCGCGGGTGAGAAGCCTCGATCTCGAGCCGGCGCGCACCGCATCCGGCGTCCGCGCGGTGCTGGGCCCGCTGAACGAGGAGATCGGCTATCAGGGCCAGCCCGTTGCCGCGGTCGCCGCCGAGACGGTCGGCCAGGCGGGCGCAGCCGTCGATCTCATCGAGGTCGAGTGGGAGGTGCTCGAGCCGCTGCTCGATCCCGACGAGGCCGTCCGGCAGGGTGCGCTCATCGGCGAGAGGACCCAGGAGCGAGGCGACGTCGAGCGCGGCTTCGCGGAGGCCGACGTCGTCGTCGAGGCCGAGTACCGCACGCAGACCGTCCTCCACAACTCGATGGAGACCCACCTGGCGGTCTGCGAGTGGGAGGCCGGTGATCGACTCACCGTCTACATCTCGACCCAGGCCATCTGGGAGGTCCGCGAAAACGTCGCCGAGCACTACGGGCTGCCGCCCGATCACGTGCGGGTCGTGTGCCGGTTCATGGGCGGCGGCTTCGGCTCGAAGAACGGCCCCGGTGACTACACCTTCATCGCCGCCGACCTCGCCCGCGAGACCGGCCGTCCCGTCAAGTGCGCGCTCACCCGCAGCGAGGAGAACCTCGATGCGGGCAACCGCAACGCCACGATCCAGCGGCTGCGCGCAGGCGCCCGCGCGGACGGGACGCTAACGGCGCTCGAGGGCGAGTTCGTCAACGCGACCGGCTGGGAGGGCTGGCTCTCATCGACGGGCGGGCCGATGGAGATGCTCTACGGCTGCGAGAACGTGAAGATCGCCGAGTACGGCGCGAAGGTGAATACCGGGCCGATGAAGGCGTTCCGGGCGCCCGGCTACGTCGAAGGCACCTTCGGGCTCGAGTGCCTGATCGACGAGCTCGCGGCCAAGCTCGACCTCGATCCGCTCGAGCTCCGCCGGCGCAACCACTCGGACCAGGATGCGGTCGACGGCCGCCCGTTCTCGTCCAAGAACCTGCTCGAGTGCTACGCGCGGGCTCAGCCGCATTGGGACCGTCGGGTGGAGGTGCGCGCCCGTTCCGAGAAAAGTTGGAAGCGTGGCGTCGGGATGGCGAGCCAGATCTGGTACGGCGGCGGCGGCCCCCCGGCCTATGCCTGGGTTCGGATCGGAGCCGACGCGCGGGCGGTGGTGATCACCGCGATGCAGGACATCGGCACCGGCACAGCCACGGCGATGGCCCAGATCGCGGCCGAGGAGCTCGGCCTTCCCCTCGAGAAGATCGACGTCTCGCTCGGCGACTCCGCCCGCGGCCCCTACGCGACGGTCTCGGCAGGATCGTCGACTGTCGCCTCGATGGGCCCGGCAGTCCGGGCCGCAGCCGCGGATGCCGCCCGGCAGCTGCTCGAGATCGCCGCGCAGCGCTTCGAGGTCGAGGCGCGAACGCTCTCACTGCGAGGCGGCAACATCGTCTCCGCCGACGGAGGCTCATGGCCGCTCGAGGAGATCACCGGACTGTTGGAGTCCGGCCAGATCCTCGGCCAAGGCTCTCGCGGGCCGAACCCGACCGGAATGCGCATCCTCACCTTCGGCGTCCAGGTCGCCGAAGTCGCGGTCGACGTTGAGACCGGCGAGGTGCGGGTCGAGCGGATCGTGGCGATCCACGACGTCGGCCGCGTGATCAATTCGCTCGGAGCCTCGAGCCAGGTGGAGGGCGGGATCATCCAGGGGCTCGGCCACAGCCTGTCCGAGGAGCGGCTGCTCGATCCGCGGAGCGGCATCGTCCTCACCCAGACGCTCGACTCGTACCGGATGCCGACGATCGCCGACATCCCCGAGATCGTCACCGAGCTGATCGATGTCCCCGACCAGCACCTGACTAACCTCGGGTCGAAAGGGCTCGGCGAGCCGCCGATCGTCCCGACCTCGGCGGCGATCGCCAACGCGATCCGCGACGCGACCGGTGCCGACGTCCGCTCGCTCCCGATTACCCGCGAAGAGATGTTGCACGCGCTGCGCGAAGCGCGTGAGCGCCGGCCGGAGCGCGTTGGAGCTCCTTCGGCCTGACTCGGTCGAGGCGGCGGCCTCGGCGCTCGGGGACGGCTCCGTCGCGCTGGCAGGCGGGACCGAGCTCGTGCCGCTGCTGCGCGAAGGGATCGTCGAGGCGGACACGCTGGTCCAGATCTCCGGCGTGGTCCCGAAGGGCATCCGCGAGGGCTGGATCGGCGGCGGCACAACGCTGGGCGAGCTCGAGGCCGATCCGCAGATCCCTGCCAGCCTCCAGGAAGCCTGCTCGCTCGCGGCCTCACCGCAGCTCCGGGCGATGGGGACGATCGCCGGCAACCTGCTCCAGGCAACGCGGTGCTGGTACTGGCGGCTCCAGTTCCCCTGCAGGCTCCACGGCGGCGACCAGTGCTTCGCCAGGGAAGGGATCCACCGCGAGCACGCGATCTTCGCGAACGACTTCTGCGCGTCGGCCCATCCCTCCGATCCAGCCGCGGCTTTGCTCGCGCTGTCGGCGACGGTCGTCACCGATCGTCGCCGACTCGCGCTCGCCGAGCTCTACCGCCTCCCGACCGAGGATGACCGGCGGACGACCACCCTCGAGCAGGGCGAGCTGATCCTCGAGCTCGACTACGAGCCGCCGCTCGCCTCGACATACCTGAAGGCGATGGACCGGCAGCGGTACGCGTTCGCGCTCGTGGGGGTGGCGGCGGCCCGGTACGAAGAAGAGACGCGGCTGGCGCTGGCGGGGGTCGCGCCGATCCCTTGGGCGCTCGAGGACGAGGGCGAGCTGGATCGGGCGACGCCGCTGCCGGGCAACGCCTACAAGGTCGAGATCGCGAAGACGCTCGTGCGGCGGGCCCTGGAGGCCGTAGGTAGGTGATCGCGGCCGTCGTGCTCGCCGCCGGAGCGGGGAGCCGGTTCGGCGGCCCGAAGCAACGGTTCCTCCTCCCCTCCGTGCTCGACGCGGTGCGGTCGAGCTCGGTCGACGAGATCGTCGTCGTGGCCGGTGCGTACCCCATCGACGCCGACGCCCGAGTGATCGAGTGCAACGAGTGGGAGCAAGGGCCGGGTGCGTCGCTCCGCTGCGGGCTGCGCGCGCTGCCGGGCGAGGCTGAGGCCGCCGCGGTCGTCCTGGCCGACGGCCCAGACCTCGCGCCTGAGCACGTCGACCGAGTCGTCGAGGCCTGGCGCGGGGGCGCGGGCGAGATCGTCGCCGCTTCCTACGGCGGCGAGCGCGGGCACCCGATCGTGCTCGGTCGGGCAGTGTGGCCGCTCGTCCCAGCCGAAGGCGCCCGCGCACTGGACCCGGTCCTCGTTCCGTGCGACGATCTCGGCTCTCCGGGAGACGTCGACTTCGCCGATGACGTTCCCGGCAGGTTGCGAGACTAAAGCGGGGTCCTAAGTGCCCGGAGCTTCGCCTTCAGCTCGGGCGGCATCGGCTCGGTTGCCGCCAGCCGCACGAAGCGCCGGAACTCCTCCTCGAAGCGATAGCGCTTCCGGCAGTAGGAGCACTCGTCGAGATGCACCTCGGCCTCGACGCGCTCCTCCTCGCTCAGCACACGGTCGAGGTAGGGCTGCATCATCTGCTCGCACTTTTCACAAGGATCGAATGCGAATCCGTTCATCCGCCGTCCTCCACCGCCGACTCCGCCAGCGACCGTTTCAGGATACGCCGACCACGATGCAAACGCGACATGACTGTGCCGATCGGGATGTCGAGGATCTGCGCCGCGTCGCTGTAGGTGAAGTCAGCGAGGTCGACGAGGAGCACGACATCGCGAAAGTCGTGCGGGAGGTCGGCGAGCGCCGCTACGGCGTCGTTCTGCGAGAGCCGCTCGACCACTCGTCGCTCGTCGGTGTTCTGGTCGGACGTCGACTCCTCGAGCTTGTTGTAGAGGAAGTAGTCGGTCTCCTCGAGGGGTTGCATGTCCGGCGAGCGCTGGCTTCGGCGACCGCGGTCGATGTTCAGGTTGGTGAGGATCCGGAATAGCCAGGCGCGAAGATTCGTGCCCGGCTCGAACGAGCGCCAGGCCCGGAACGCCCGCGCATAGGTTTCCTGCACGAGATCCTCGGCCTCCTCGCGGGAGCCGGTCAGTCGCCTCGCTACCTGATAGACCTGATCGGACAGTTGAAGAGCCTCCTCCTCGAAGCGGACGCGGTCGCGCGCATCGGTTGCTAACTGCCGCGGGGAGCTCTCGGGCGACGTCTCGCTCATCGGTCTCGACCGTAGCAGCCTTGCACCAAGGGGAACGAGATCGCGGGCGACGCTATTCCGTGCCGGGGTCGCGCCGGCGGAAGCCGGCGCCGTCGAGCGCGGCGACCAGGCGGTCGCGCGACGTGCGCTCGTCGTCCCAATGGAGGGTCACCTGACCCATCAGGTTCGCGGAGGCGAACTCGAGGCCCTCGTGGCCGCGCAGAGCTGCCGCCAGCCGGTTCACGCAGCGCTCGCAACGGATTCCCGTGACCTCGAAGGTCTCGTTTACGACGGCCATGTGCGCTCCACGATATCGAGGCAGACCGAGCGAAGGTCACTACCCACCGCGAGCTGTCGCGCCGCTTCCGACGTGGTCGGGTCGAGCCCGGCGGGGTCGACAGGCAGCTCTCCGGCAAGCTTCGGAACCGAGGTGAGACGTCCGTCGTGGACGAGCTTCGCTTCGGCGCCGAACCGCGCGGCTGCCCAACGGTTCTGCTGGTAGATGCCTCGGTCGGCCGGCGCTGTCGCCGGGTGCTCGAGCGCCCACTCGCAGAGACCCCGGACGAGGTCGATCAGCGCAGCGGTGACGCGGAGCGCCGTCGGCTGGTCCGGCATGCGGATCTCGAGCGTCCCGAACCGCGGGTGCGGCCGGACGTCCCACCAGAACTGTGTGTAGTCGGACGCCAGCCCGGTGCCGATGAACCGCCCCACCCACGCCTCCCACTCCGTGTACGAGCCGAACACCGGCGGCGCGCCGCTACGCGGGAGTTGGGCGAGGATCTCGGCGCGGTTGGAGACCAGCCCAGTCGCCTTTCCGGCCAGGTACGGCGAGTTCGCGGACAGCGCCAGCACGAGCGGCATCCAGGCCAGGACCGTCTCGAGAGTCGCGAGACACTCGTCGGGTCCGGGCATCCCGACGTGGACGTGGGCGCCGCTCACTCCCTGCCGCCGGGCGGTGACACCGGCGTAGCCGACGAACTCCTGGTAGCGCTTTTCGTCCACGACGTCGAGGTCCTCCGGCTGGGCAAACGGGTGCGAGCCGGCGGCCGCGAGCCGGAGCCCCCGCCGCTCGAGCAGCTCCGCGGCGGTCGCCCGGAGCGCGGCGAGCGCCTCGACCGCCTCGTCGACCGAGCTGCAGACGTCCGTGTTCAGCTCGACGATCGACGCGTGCAGCTCGGTCTTCAGCCGTCCGGGAAGCTTCCTGCCCTCGACGTCGGCGAGCAACTGCCTGACGG
>Ga0126313_10002496_pt1 | contig 10334 bp, 14 predicted proteins | sample Plot105A_FD_89954 | JGI IMG/M metagenome (GOLD analysis project Ga0126313, IMG submission 89954) | Serpentine soil microbial communities from UC McLaughlin Reserve, CA, USA - Plot105A | ecosystem: Environmental > Terrestrial > Soil > Grasslands | place: USA: UC McLaughlin Reserve, Lake County... | reverse complement strand
TAGCCGTCACCTCTGCCTCAGTCGTCTTAACATCTTGCGCAAACGCATCGTGGAACATATCTGGGTTTATGTATGTCAGTCCTGCGCTATCCGCAATCAAAATTCCTGGCGGCAGCATTGCAGGGTTAACGAATGTCCCAAGGGATTCTTCCTCATCAGGTGCAAAGGCAGCGACATAAACTAGCCCAGTGACATTAGGATTATTAGAAGCAGCATTTGTTATGACAAATCCACCATAGGACTGGCCCACCAGCGAGCTCCATTGCACGTTTTACAGTAGCAATATCATCAGCCGAATTATGAAGTGGAAGTTGCACTGCAATAACTCTGTGTCCTGCATTCTTTAGAATAGTAATCACTTTGCCCCACGAAGAGCCATCAGCCCATCCACCATGAACTAAAATGATAGTTGCGTTAGTGCTAGTTGCATTCGTTGTTGTTGTTGTTCCCATGCCCTGTGTTCCGTCGGGTTGCATTAAAGTATTATTGCTCTCCGTACTAGCAAAGCCAGAATACGTAGTCAAAGTAAAACTCGCAATAAGCGTTGTAGTCAGAAAAAGAAAAACCACGAGAGTTATTTTATCATCACGTCTTCTTGTTGACATACTCTTAATCTCTAGTGTTTTTATTTAAGGATGCTGCAAAAATTATGAAGAATCTCTCGCCAGAAATAGGCAAACTAAAACAATCCTAAAAGTCTGGCAGAAGTAATGGCCAATTTCTATGATAACCATCCTATAATAAAATAGAACTTACTTGAAAAGAACTAACTTGATACGCTATTATCTATCTCTTTCATCTCACCATGCAGCTTTTAGCTACTCACTTTCATCGCACAAACTATCATGACTTTCAGGAGCTGACAGACAGGCAAAAAATTTTAATCCTTGCGTTATTGTACAGACAAACATTGGCAGCTGAAGGCGACAATAGCCCGTCGACAGACTCGCCCACAGACTCGTCTACAAGTGGACAAAATGAAGAGTCAACAGGTGGACAAGCCATGTCATACAGCATATCGACCTTGCTGACCCGCAATCTTGACGACGTCTTCGGTGAAAACGACCCCGCGCGTCGGCGTGCGGCCATCGACGAGATCTTCACCGAAGATTGCGTGTTCTACGAGCCCGGGGGCGTCTACCATGGCCGCGACGCGATCGATTGCGTCGCGGGCGCGATAAAGGCTACTCACCCTGACTTTCGATATCAGCGAATTGCCGGGCCCGAGGAATTGGGCAATGGCGGGCGGGTCCAATGGGTATCGGGCCGCCTTGGTGAGGCGCCAGCTTACGCCGGGACTGATTTCATCATTGCCCAGGACGGCCGGATTGCCGCCGTTTATCTCTTTTTCGACAAGCTACCGTGAGCTGGACTCTGCCGTGCGACGTCCTACGCGTAGGATAGGCAACGGCGGTACCCTGTCGTATTTTATGATGGTAGTAATTGACGACGAAGTAAGTCTCCCCTGCCTTACTGTGTATTTTTTATAGCTCATCCTTCAGATATTACATATGGCAAATTCAGTTGAAATCCGTTGCACAAAGGACGGCCCTAACCTTATAGTCGTTGACGGAAATATCTTTGCAGCAATTGGCGGCCCTTGTCCGTGCAATAAAAACTGCTGTCTCTTCAAAATCTCAACTATCTCGAACGGACGATTCCATCATTAGCTTTTATGGACGACCTCGAACGAATACCCGTCAGGGTCGAATACATCAGCGGCATAGTATCCCGTATAGTATTCCAGTCGTGCGCGAGGTGAAATATTGTCTCTGGCGCCAGCTGAGATCGCGGCCTTGTAGAATTCGTCGACCTTATCCTCATCTTCGGCCATAAAGCCCCAGTGAATGGCCGCTGGATCAGGTTTCCCTTGCTTTAACCAGAAGAACGCCCTTTTGCCATCACCAAATCCCCAAAGATCGGGATGACCGTCTTCGCCCTTGTATGGCATGAAGAATTTGATGTCAAGTGGCTTCAGCGCCGCCTGATAGAAGGTTAACGAACGTTCGACATCGCTGACAGTCAGGATAATGTGGTCGAGCATAGGTCCCCCTCTCAAATCACGAGTGCCTCGATTCGGCCCTTGTCGTCTACTCTTGGTGCTCAATTCCAAGTCTCCTAGTTGCCGGTTACGAACGGCGCGAACGCCGCCTCCACGCCTGTCTCACCGCGCCACAGGGCGTGCCCTTTCTCCCAAGCGACGCGACCTGAGTTCATGCCGTGAATGAGCTCGTGAAATAGGCGTGACAACTCTGGGCTCATGCCGGTGGCGAGAAGCGCTGGGACCATCGCCTCCTCGGGTTGTTGTTGGGCGACGACGGGTTTCCCGACGATGCGCCCGAGCGCGGCCGCAACATCGAGCGGCGAGTAGTCGCGCGGCCCGGCGAGATGGATGATCCGCTTGCCGCTGCCGCCACTGGCAAGGAGGCGCGCGGCAGCGAGTCCAATGTCTCGTGTCGCGACCATGGGGACCGCCCTGTCGGCGAGAAGGAATGTCGGCAGTATTCCTTGCGATACCGCTCGTAGCCCCAAAGCCCAGTTCTCCATGAAGTAGGCTGCGCGCAAGAAGGTCACTCCACGCGTTCCGCCGCCCGCCGACAACGCCGCTTCCAGGGTCACCTCTGCATCGTGGATACTAAGAATCGGCCCCGTTCCGTCAGTGTGCTGCGCGCCCATCGATGACAGCAGGACGGTGTGTCCTACACCAGCGGCCGCGATCGCTGCGGCGATGTTATTCGCGCGCCGGTTGTTGTCTGCGCGAATCTGGTTTGAACTGTGGTTAGGCGGAAGCAGCACGTATACTCCCTCAGCGCCGCTGAACACACGCTCAAGCGCATTGCGATCCTCGACGTCAGCGACGACGACTTCGGCTCCTTTGTCCTTCAGCGACTGGCCACGCGCACTGTCGGTCACAACAGCGCGCACAGATTTCCTTTGCGCAAGCAGCGTGTCAGCGACGACTCTGCCCGTGTTGCCAGCGGCGCCCAAGACAACGAACATAGACGAGCCTCCTTAAATGCCGGCGACGCGAAGAAGCGTGGGTAATCGGTTTATCTCTTCAGCAGCCTCCTCTTCAGTAAGGTCGCAGTCATCAACCTTAAGATGGCCCATCATTTGTTTCATGGTTATTTCATCAATATTGTTCCTGCTTATCATGATCTTGTTTTGTGCCATTATTTTATCAAGAGTGTATACAGGTGCGAAGTATTAAAGTATGGTAGCAGTTGCGGACTAACTCAGTATTATTTACCTAACCGTGCAACTACAACTTCTTTTGGCCCGCGTCGATTCAATACCGATACATACGCCACCTTATTCCCGCAGCGGGAACCATACGATCCCATGACGTTAGCCCGGCCAGAAGGGAAGGTTTGCTGCGGAGGCCACAGGCGGAAAAAGATTGGACGAGTTCCACAAGGACAGGACCTCCAAGAAGGACGGGGTCGGCAGGATGTGCAAGAGTTGCAAACTCGAATGGAGCAGGCTCCGCAACAAGCGAAAGACGCGTGACCTGTGGCGCGAAGGATTGATAAGAAAAGCGATGCAAAGGCGCAACGCGGAGCTCGGATACCACATTGCCAGCGAGCCGTTACGGTGGCTGGAGAACGGCAGGTGGCTCATCGAGCCGTGGTTGGGTGAGATTTTGGAACCAAAACCGAGAGAGCAAAAGCTGAAAAACGGGAATGAGTAGGCAAGACTGCACCAGACTACTTCCTGAATCGTTAGCAGTGAGTAGAAAAAAGCACTAGCATTGTGAAAATGTTTGCCACATATGATGTCTAGCACTCTCTTCTTTACCTCTCTCCCTCTCCCCCTTCAGTGCTAGCTCCCATTTATGCAGCCCTTGAGTCTTGATTATAATAATAATGGGCAGAACAGTACCATCATTTAGAATTACACTTGCAATGCAAAAAGCAGAGTGGAAGCCATTCCGAAATGCCATTCCCAAATCAGAGAAAAAGCAGTTTGATGGGATGTTTGACATCCCTAGACTCTACCTTTCAGCCTGTTCCAATTCTGTCCAGCTGGTGCTCTTAGCTATTCTATTGATGGTATAGAACATCAAGACCAAAATGAAAGAAAGCCAATGATCACAGTATCCAAAGGTGGACCGTATCTTGTTACTGGAGGTATAGATCTGATCGGAGATAACATACAATGGGCAGAAGGATCATCAAAAGAACATTATACTCTTTGCAGATGTGGTGCTTCAAACAACAAGCCCTTTTGTGACGGTATGCATAGAGTAACTAATTTTAAGGATGACAAAGACTAGTTATCTAAAACACATACAGGTAATCTACCATTATTCATTGCTAGAGAAATGACTGTTCATGAATATAGTGTATCCGCTCCCGCAAATCTCCTTCGCTCATTACCTGCGCCACTCCATCCTGCTGTCCCTGGAGTCCGATTTTATGAATCATAAACTTTTTCAGTCACACTGCAAGAGAGTGTTCAATGAGGGAGGGAATAACTAACTAAATGCAAGCAGACACTCCAACAATTCTCATAACTGGTAGCACTGGGAATATTGGCAGTGAACTAGTAAGACAACTTTCAAACTCTTCCTCTGATCTAAATCTTAAGGCTGCAGTTCGTTCAGGAGATGCTACAAATATCATCAATGATAATGATTATTCTAAGAAGGATAAGGCTAGGCTGCAACAAGTAGTGATGGACTTTGACAGACCAGAAACTATGGTAGAAGGTTTGAAGAATGTCGACAAACTCTTCTTACTTACTCCAACCCATCCTAAACTGGCAGAGTTCACATCAAATCTTGTCAATGAAGCAAAGAAGGCAGGGGGAGTCAAGCATATCGTGAAACTATCACATCTTAGGGCTGATGCTGCTGATGATGATGAAGCTGCCAAAATTACTATCACTAGTCTACATCGGGAGGCAGAGAAAATCATCGAAGAATCAGGAATTTTATATACATTTTTCCGTCCAAACTTCTTCTTCCAGAACTTTATCAACTTCTACGGTCCCATGATAAAAAACCAGAGTTCCTTTTCACTACCTGCTGGAAATGGCAAGGTCAGCTTTGTTGATGTTAGAGACATTGCATCTGTAGCTGCAACAGTGCTTACCAAGGACGATGGTGAAGAACATATGGATAAGGCTTATGATGTCACGGGTCCCGAATCTTTAACCTATGCAGATGCAGCCAACATTCTTTCAATCGAAGCAGGAAAGAAAATAGGCTACGTAAACATCTCTGAAGAAGACGCACGTCAGATGATAAAAGAAATGGGCATGAATGATTGGCATACTAATGTCTTATTAGAACTGCTTAGAATTACAAGAGAGGGATATTTATCGAATATATCTTCTGCAGTTGAGGAAGTAACTGGGAACAAACCAATATCGTTCCACCAGTTCACCAAAGATCATGCTTCAGCTTTCCGATAATTGGTTAGTTAGTTAGTTTCAAGGATTAAAACATGCAATGTTTATTTAAGGATGTTGCAAATCGAATATGGAACAAAGCCCCGGCAATATTAGGATTTCAAAAATTCTTATTTTTTGTTGTTATTTCCTTTAATATAACCTGGACTATTCACTTTAGAGGCTTTATGAGAAAAGCTCCATCATTCCATAATACGATCTCTCGTGTTGCCATTTTCATAGTTGTTACTACATTAGGCATTTCTCTTCTTATTGGAATTGGTTCAAATCAATCTCAGGTTACAATCCCACAATTGCAGCAACCACAGCAGCAACAACAACAGTCCCAAGCTAATAACCTAACTTTTTCTCCTTCTGTTGAAGAACAACAACAGCTTTTGGAAGGCATATCTTTTCAAATCGATAATGTAACTTTTTCACATCATACGGCTTCTGTTAATGGAATTCAGATGCATTACGTAATTGGAGGTCAAGGAGATCCTGTAGTGTTATTGCATGGATATCCACAGTCGTGGTATGAATGGAGACATATTATGCCGGCATTGGCTAAGAGTTATACAGTAATCGCACCTGATCTTCGAGGATTTGGTGATTCTTCAAAGCCAACCACAGGTTATGATGGCAATACTACTGCAGAAGATATTTACCAACTAGTATCTCAACTAGGATTTAGCAATATTTTCTTAGCAGCACACGATGTAGGGGTACAAACAGCTTACTCATATGCTGTCGATCATCCTAACAATGTAACTAAATTAGTGCTCATGGATTTCGCATTCCCCGGTTTTTTCCCTCCAGAGATTGGTGAGAATGGACCTTGGTGGTTTGCTTTTTATCAAACACTTGATGTACCAGAAGCTCTCATAGAAGGTAAAGAGCGAGAATATTTATCATGGTTTATTAAAGGATTGGCTTACAATCCATCTGCAATTACAGAAGAAGCCATAGATGTATTTGCAAGTCACGCTGCATCTCCTGGTGGGCTGCGTGGAGGATTTGAACATTTTAGAGCCTTCCCTCAGGATGCAGAGCAAAATAGAGAATCAGCTCGGAATAAGATAATAACGCCTATATTACAACTGGGTGCCGATATTTATCCAGCTTTAGGTGGGGATTTCCCGGGGAGCTTTGGGCTAAGTTCAACGCAAGCAGTAGCTGCAAATGTGACGGGAGTCATAGTTCCTCTTTCAGGGCATTGGATTCCAGAAGAGCAGCCAGAATTTGTAATAGACCAGCTATTCAATTTCTTTGGGAACAATACTAATCGTACTGATTGAGAACACTGTGAATCCTACTCCCTCACTATAGAAGTTTCAAAGACAAAGGATAGCGAATTCATTTTTTACTTCAGATGGAGCTCGGGTGTCTAAATGATATATGATTTTTCAGAAAAGTGGTTTTGATAATTGGAGGAACAGGGGCGTTAGGAAGAGCTGTAGCTCAAGCCTTGGGTACATCGAATGCCATAATGGTTGTAACTTATATCATTGATAAGGAAATGGATTCTTTTAATGCCAGACCTACTACGATCAGAGTAACCAAAGAGAAGATTAACGTTTTCAACGAGGGTAATAGTGTCGCTTTATTACATCTATATTTTAAGCGTTGAGTCCTTTTTTTGAACGATATTTTATTTTAGGCGAGCCCAGAGGGACTCGATAGAAAAACCTTCAGAATTCAGACCCAATGCGATTAGAGGGCGGGCCCAAGGGGATTTGAGCCTTGCATGTAGTAGGGTTCAACTAACTTGCATAATACTTTTCTGGTCATAGTTCGAGGAATATTAATCGTTACGGAATGAGAACAGTCCAAGGTGGGGCCAGTGGGATTTGAACCTTTCTGGTAAGTGGGGTCAGCTAATTGATCGCGACCGTAGCAGACGAAAGAATAGGATATGAGAGTAAGACTATCGAAGTTTCCGGTTACAGAAACTATTCTGCCATTTGCTGATGCTCTCCGAGAAGAAGACCCAAAGCACTTTTTCTAAACATGTTGAACGAATGTTACCAATATACTAATTCGATTAATTCAAAAGGAGACTATTTTTCAACTGAATCACTACTGATGAGTTTAGTTTTTGTACAGCATAAGATAATTAATTGGATAATTAACAGGAATCTCGTATAAATAACAACAATAAATGCGTAATTATTCGCTGTAAGTTTTACTCCTATTTTATGGACTCAGCTCATACTCGACACAAAATCCACACAGCCACAGGCGATTTGTAATGGCAGCGGCAGAACAATAGCATTCGCATTGAATCCTATATTAGAATCAAAATTTTGTCCTTATTCAATGTATATTCATATATTACAACGATGAATGATTATCATGGTAAAAGTAGCTGTCGTAACTGGTAGTTCGAGTGGAATAGGTTATGAAACATCTCTTCTGTTAGCAAGAAATCAAATCACAACATATGCGACTATGAGAAATATGAGCAAGAGCAACGGGTTAAGAGAAATTGCTTCCAAGGAAAAAATCCCACTAAACGTAGCTCAATTGGATGTAAACGACAACTCATCAGTAGATAATGCCATAGGAAATATTGTTCGAGAAAATGGTAGGATAGACATTCTAGTCAATAACGCAGGCTATGACTTGTTTGGTTCACTTGAAGAATCAAGCCTTGAGGAGATAAAACAGGTGTTTGAGACAAATGTTTTCGGTGTAATAAGAACCACTAAAGCAGTAATACCAACAATGAGAAAACAGGGTAATGGCACAATAGTAAACATAAGTTGTGTTGACGGGACAGTAGGAGTGTTCCCATTTACCACTGCATACCATGCAAGCAAGTTTGCAATAGAAGGGTTCACAGAATCCCTAAGACAAGAACTTGCCGACTTTAACATACATATTATATTAATTGAACCAGGAGGAGTCAGTAGTAACTTTGCGATGAATATTAAGACCGCTAAAGGTTTTGATTCGAATAAATCTCCATACGCCAAGATGGCGCAACAAGTCCTTCAAGGGTTCGAGTCTTTACTTGTTGCTTATTCGTCTCATCCCTCGAAAGTGGCTCACACAATTCTAAATGTGTTAAATTCACCCAACCCAGAGTTAAGGAATCCCGTAGGAAAAGATGCAGAATCTATCTTCAAAGCGAGGGCTCAATTGTCCGACAAAGAACTGGAGCAGTGGGCACGGGAAAGTTATATGGATATGAAGGGCTTTATACGTGAGTGATAGTTTCTTCGCATAGTAATGCCCAAATCATTATGGTGTAATGATATGCATTGCACGTGCCTGGGTCGTGCTGATGAAGCGCCTCGGATACACGCAATTTGTGGCGCAAGGCGGCGATTGGGGTGCTCTTATCGTTGATATGATGGGGGTACAAGCCCCCGGAATTGATGAGCATTGGATTTACCAAAAATTCTACTCCGAATATCACAAACATTTTATGTCACAATTCTTGACATTTACCACATCAGCAGCGATACTAATAGTGAGAATGGGCCAGTCACAGTCAATGCAAGAATAAAAGCAAAGAAAGGCAGAATCGATGAATTTGAGGAGTGGCTGGACGGAATCATCCATGAATCCCTGAAGTTTGAAGGGTACATGGGTGTGAGCATAATTCGACCACTCGATCCAGCAAATCCTGAGTATATTGTAAATTATCCGCTTCGACAACTACCAAAATCTGGCAAAATGGGAAAACTCGGAAATAAAGAGAAAATGGATTGAGAAAAGCAAAGATGTGATCGAAGACGAGCCTAAAGTGGCGAAGCAAACCGGCCTAGAGTTCTGGTTTACGCCTATTTTTGGTAATACAGCACCTGCGTTGGAGCCGCCACGGTACAAGATGGCGATTGTTACTGGTGCCGTTATCTTTGTGATTCTAAATACATTGCTTCCGCTAATACAGAGTATAACTGCGGGTGTTCCAGACTTGTTAGAAGCCCTGATATTGGTTGTCATAATGATTCTCCTTATGACTTATGTGATAATGCCAACTATTACCTCGCTACTCAGACCCTGGTTGTCAAAGAAGAAATTATTCTAATGTCAGCAAATATTACTGGTTCAAACATGACAACAACATCAGATACTTCTGCTAACTCAGCAAAAATGCAATTCGAAGAAGGAATTAAAGCATTAGAAAGTGGCGATAATCAGGCAGCCATGACTCACCTCGATGCTGCTAAACAAGCGATGGTTCCAGGACAGGCGATGGATCATTTTGAACAAGGAGGAAGCTGTGGGAATACTTGACAAGAAGGTCGTGCTGATCACCGGCACCGGAGGAGGTCTGGGTCGCGTCGCGGCGCAGACCTTTGCGCGAGAAGGTGCAAAGGTTGTCGGGTGCGACATCAAGGTTGATGCCAACAACGAGACGGTCGAACTAGTACGTCGCACCGGCGGTGAGATGACTGGCATCGCGCCGATCGATCTCACCAACCCCGAACAGGCGCGGAAGATGGTTGGGGATGCCGCGGCCGCCTACGGCAGGCTCGACGTCGTCTGCAACAACGCGGCCATACAACACTTCGGTCCGATGCCCGATTTCTCTATCGATGACTGGCGGGCGACCATAACTGGCGAACTCGACATTCCCTTCTTCGTGTCGAAGTTCCCATGGCCGCACCTGGTCCGGCGCGGTGGCGGTGTCATCATAAACATCGCGTCTATGGCAGGCACGATCGCCGGAGAGACCCCCCGATGGTCGGGCACGTCGCAGCGAAAGCTGGCGTCATCGCCATGACGCGACAATTAGCGCTTGAAGACGCACGCTATGGGATCCGTGCGGTGGCGATCAGTCCCAGGCCTTTCCTGACCCCGGCCAGCGACCGCGACCTCGGCGACAACCAGGCGGCCCGGGACGCGATAACCAAAAAGACGCTTCTCAAGCGCTTCGCTCAACCCGAGGAGGTCGCGGAGCTCGCGGCCTTCATCGCTTCTGACCG
>Ga0126313_10002495_pt1 | contig 10335 bp, 8 predicted proteins | sample Plot105A_FD_89954 | JGI IMG/M metagenome (GOLD analysis project Ga0126313, IMG submission 89954) | Serpentine soil microbial communities from UC McLaughlin Reserve, CA, USA - Plot105A | ecosystem: Environmental > Terrestrial > Soil > Grasslands | place: USA: UC McLaughlin Reserve, Lake County... | reverse complement strand
GCCACCGTCGTCGCCCCGGAGTTCGCGGGGTTGAGCCGGATCGAGCAGCACCGTCGCGTGTATGCCGTCTTCGGGCCTGACATCGGAGGCCCGATCCACGCGCTGTCCCTGGTCACACGAGCCGAAGCGTAGGTCTTACCCCATGAGCACCCCTGAGCAGCAGATCAGCGCGGCGATCCAGGAGGCGATCGCCGAGAACGACGTCATCCTCTTCATGAAGGGGACGCCCGAGGCGCCGCGCTGCGGGTTCTCCGCCCGCACGGTCGCCGCCCTGGAGGCGGTCGGCGCGCCGTTCGCCGCGGTCGACATCCTGCCCGACCCGCGCATCCGCCAGGAGCTCTCGGCCCTGTCGAACTGGCCGACGATCCCGCAGCTGTTCGTGCGCGGGGAGCTGATCGGCGGCGCGGACATCGTCGCCGAGATGTACGAGTCCGGCGAGCTGGCCGAGGCGATCGGCGTCGAGCCGCCCGCCGACGCGCCCGACGCGGCGCCGGAGGCGGCCGAGGCGGGCGCCCCGCCGCTGACCATCGAGAACAAGCTCGGCTCCTAGAGGTCGCGGCGACCGAACGCCGCGACGGCGAGCGCGCCGATCGCGACCAGGTACGCCAGCGAGAACAGCCACAGGTCGAAGCCGGCGGACTGCGCGCCCCCGAACGGGCCGAGGTCGATCGCGAGCCGCGACCAGCCGACGGTGTCGACGGTCAGGGCGGCGAGGCCGGCCTGGTAGAGCGCCTCGAACGGGAGCGCCCAGGTCGCGATCTGCGACACGTCGCCGAGCGTGTCGGAGTTCAGCGCCTCGGCGATCTGGCCCAGCAGCCCGGCGGTGAGGCCGGCGCCGAAGAGCATGAAGACGCCGATGCCGTTGGCGGTCGAGGCGAGCGCGATCGAGCCGGCCAGGGACAGCGCGGCGATGATCGCGACCCCGAGCGCGAGCGACAGCAGCGGCGTGACGGTGCGGTCCGGCCACCAGTCGCCGAGCGCGGCGGTGAGCGCGAAGCACGCGAGCGCGACGAGGATCACGTACGGCGCGCACACCGCGGTCGCGCCGAGCCAGCGGCCGAGCAGCAGCGTGCGGCGCGGGAGCGGGCGGACGAGCAGCGGCTGCAGCAGCCCCCGCTCCGCGTCGCCGCGCACCGCGCCGAGCGTGAGGAAGACCGCGAGGACCGTGCCGAGGAACAGGATCGCGAACATGGCGAGGCCGGCGAGCGTCGCGCCGACCACGGCCTCCGTGTCGACGCCGGACTCGCTCGTGCTGAACTCGTCGGCCGCCTTGAACGCCTGCCAGGTCGCGAGGCCGTAGAGGCCGAGGAAGACGAACGTCAGCAGGCCGATGACGACGAACACGCGGCGGCGCAGCGACTCGCGCAACGAGAAGCGGGCGACGATAAGCGCCGCGCGCAGCTCGCCGGGAGGGTCGACGCGCGCGCCCGGGTCGCGGGCGCGTTCCGGGGCGAGCCCGGCCGGTGCGCTCATGCCGCCGCTCCCTCCGGACGCGCCTCGTCCGGCGCCGGCGCGCGCCCGACGGCTTCGAGGTAGGCGTCCTCCAGCGACGACGTGAGCACGCGAACGCCGTAGACGTCCTCGCCCGCGGCGACCAGCTCGCGCACGATCCGCGGCGCGTCGTCGCGGCGCGCCTCCGCGAACGTGCGCCAGCCCGCCGCCGTCTCCACCTCGACCCCGCCGGGGCGGCTGAGCTGGGCCGGCGTGCCGGCCGCGACGACCGAGCCGTGGTTGATGATCGCGACGCGGTCGCAGACCAGCTCGACCTCGGAGAGTAGGTGGGAGTTGAGCAGCACGCTGACGCCGCGCTCCCGCAGTCGCTCGAGCAGCGCGCGCACGGTGTGCCGCCCGGCGGGGTCGAGGGCGCTCGTCGGCTCGTCGAGCAGCAGCAGGCGCGGCGCGCCGATCAGCGCCTGGGCGAGGCCCAGCCGCTGCTGCATGCCCTTCGACATCGCGCCGACCCGGCGGTCGGGCACGTGTCCGAGCTCGACGAGCTCGAGCAGCTCCCGCCGCTCCTCGCGACCGCCGGCCGAGCCGGTGAGCTCCTGGTGGAGTCCGAGCAGCTCGTCGGCCGTGCACCAGTCCGGGAAGCGGAACAGCTCCGCCAGGTACCCCAGCGAGGCGTGCGCGGCGGCCGAGCCGGCCGGGTGCCCGCAGACCTGGACGGCGCCGCCGCTCGGCCGCACGAGGCCGCAGGCGATCTTGACGAGCGTCGACTTCCCGGCGCCGTTCGGCCCCAGCAGGCCGAAGAGCTCGCCGGTCCCGAGCTCCAGGTCGACGCCGCGGAGCGCGTGGACGGAGCGGTAGGACTTGCGCAGACCGGTGACCGACAGGGCGGGCGCCATCCGGGCGTAGGATCGCAGGCGATGGCCACCATCCTCTCCCCGCCGCCGCTGCGCTGGGACGGCGAGCGGCTCCACGTGCTCGACCAGACGCGGCTGCCCGCCCAGGAGATCGTGCTCGTGCTCGAGGGCGCCGAGGACACCGCGCAGGCGATCGAGCGGCTGGCGGTCCGCGGCGCGCCGCTGATCGGCGTGGCCGCGGCGTTCGGCCTGGCGATGGAGGTGGCGCGCGAGCCGTCGCTGGGCGCGCTCGAGCGCGGCGCGGAGCGGCTGGCGACGTGCCGTCCGACGGCGCGCAACCTGGCCTGGGCGGTCGAGCGCGTCCGCGCCGCAGCCCTCGCCGCCGGCCCGGTGCGGATGGCGGGCGCCGCGCGCGCGGCCGCGGAGGAGATCCAGCGGGCGGACGAGGCCGCGAGCGCCGCGCTCTCCGAGCACGGCGCCGCCCTGCTCGACGCGGCGCTGCCGCGCGTGGCGCCCGTCACCGTGCTGACGCATTGCAACTCGGGCTGCCTCGCCGCGTCGGGTCGCGGCACCGGCCTCGGCGTCATCGCGGCGCTCGCCGACCGGCGGCCGGTCCGCGTGCTCGCGTGCGAGGCGCGACCGCTCCTCCAGGGCGCGCGGCTGACCGTGTGGGAGCTCGGCCGCCTGGGGATCGAGCACGCGCTGGTCGTCGACGCGGCCGCGGCCGGCCTGATCCGGACCGGGCAGGTCGACGCCGTCGTCACCGGCTTCGACCGCGTCGCGGCGAACGGCGACGTGGCGAACAAGGTCGGGACCTACGGCCTCGCGCTCGCCGCCGGCGCCGCCGGAATCCCGTTCGTGGCCGCCGGCCCGTCGTCTTCGCTCGACGCGTCGCTGCCCGACGGCGACGGGATCGAGATCGAGGAGCGCGGCGGCGACGAGGTCCGCGCCGCGCTGGGGACGCTCCTCACCGTGCCGGGCACGCCGGTGCGCAACCCGGCGTTCGACGTGACGCCCGCCGCGCTGGTCTCGGCGCTCGTGACGGAGCGCGGCGTCGCGCAGCCCGTCGACGCGGCCTCCGTAGCCGCGATCGCATGAGAGCGGCGCGAACGCTCAGCCTCGACTCGACGGTCATGGTTGAGGTTCCCGACCCGGTCTGCGGGGACGGCGAGGTCGTGTGCCGGATCCTCGCGTGCGCGACCTGCGGATCGGACGTGCACGGCTGGTACGTGACCCGCAAGCTGCCCGCCGTGCTCGGCCACGAGCCGGTCGGCGAGGTGGTGGAGGTCGGCGCGGGCGTCACGCGCGTCACGCCGGGCGACCTCGTCGCGATCCACCACCACGCCGCGTGCGGCGCCTGCCGCGTGTGCGCCGCCGGCCACGAGACGCTCTGCCCGCAGTACCGCGCCACGCGCCTCCATCCGGGCGGCTTCGCCGAGTACGTCCGGATCCAGCCGCAGCTCGTGGGCGAGCTGCTGCCGCTCGACGGGCTCAACCCGATCGCGGCCACGTGCACCGAGCCGCTCGCCTGCGCGCTCCGCGCCCAGGACCGGGTGAGCCTGGCGCCGGACGACACGCTGCTCGTTGTCGGAGCGGGGGCGAGCGGCCTGCTCCACATCGCCGCCGCCCGCGCGCGCGGCGTCGAGCGCGTACTGGTGTCCGAGCCCCGCGGGGACCGGCGCGAGCTCGCGCTCGCGTGGGGCGCCGAGGCGCACAACCCCGGCTCGCCGGCCGACGTCGCCCTCGTCACCTCGCATCACCCGGAGGCGATCGCGGCGGCGGCGGTCGCGCTCGGTCCCGGCGGCCGGCTGTGTGCGTACGCCCCGCCGGCGCCCGGCGCGCCGATCGCGGTCGACGGCGCCGAGATCTTCCTGCGGGAGCTCACCGTGACATCGTCGTGGTCGGCCGGGTCGGCGGACATGCGCGCCGCACTCGCGTTGCTGCAGGCCGGGGCGGTCGCGACGGACGAGCTCGTCACGCATCGCTTTGCTCTCGAGGAGACCGGGGCGGCGCTCGCGGCCCAGCGCGATGGCGTCGCCTTGAAGGCCGTGGTGCTGCCGGCGCCGGTGAACGACGGCCATTGAAGGGAGGGTTCGGGGGCGGGGTGCATCTCGCTGCATTCGAGCCCGCTCGCCGCGCGCGGTGCGAGAAATGCACACGCGACCGTCGCCCGCCCGAACGCGCCTCGCCCCGCTCGAACCCGCCCCCTCAGCGCCCAGCGGCGCCAGCAGCGCTGCGCGCCCCGAAGACCCCGGCGTGATCGGCGGCGAAGTCCCCAAACCCGCGCGGAGCCCGGCCGGTGACCAGGCGGACGTCGTCGGTGACCTCCGCCAACCCGCCGGCCCGGACGAGCCGGAAGACGCCGACGAGGTGCTCGACCAGCCACCCCGGCATCCCGGTCGCCTCCAGGCCGGCCCGCGCCGCGGGCTCGGGCACGTCGACGTACCGGACCGGCGAGCCCGTCGCCCGCGAGAGCTCCGCCGCCACGTCGTCGTAGCCGATCGCCTCCGGACCGGTCAGGCGGTACGACCGCCCCTCATGCCCCGGCTCGGTCAGCACGACCGCCGCCACCGCGCCGATGTCGCGCGGGTCGATCATGGCGATCCGGCCGTCAGCGGCGGGCGCGACCACCGTCCCGGAGCCGCTGACCTGCTCGGCCGCCATCAGCAGGTTCGTCATGTAGAAGCCGGAGCGCAGCAGCGTCGCGGGCACCCCCGAGCGCAGCAGGTGCTCCTCGCTGCGCCCGTTCCAGTCGAGCGGTGGCAGCGGCGACCCCGCCTCCGCCAGCATCGTCGAGGCCTTGACGATGAGCCGCACGCCGGCGGCAGCGGCGGCGTCGACGACGCCGGCCTCGTGCCCGACCTTGTCCGGGCCGTCCGCCGACGAGAGGAAGACGCGGTCGACGCCCGCGAGCGCGCGCTCCACGGAGGAGGCGTCGGACAGATCGCCGACGGCCAGCTGGACGTCCGGGGCGAGCCGCGCCCGCGCGCGGTCCTCGTCGCGCACGAACGCGCGCACGGGCACCCCGAGCGCGATCAGCTCGCGCACGACCTGCGAGCCGACGTTCCCCGTCGCCCCGGTCACGAGCACGGTCACCGGGCACCTCCGCTCGGCGGGATGTTCGCGTTGAAGCGGAACACGTTGTCGGGGTCATAGCGGTCCTTGAGCGCCACGAGCCGCCGGAGCCGGTCGCCGTAGGCGGCCTCGACACCCTCGGCGCCCTCATCGGAGATGAAGTTCGCGTACACGCCCGTGCTGTGCGGCCGCAGCGCATCCCAGCCGGCGCGCACCCAGGCGCGGTGGCGGTCGCCCTCGACGTCGGACGGTGGCCAGCCGGTCACGAGGCTCACGTCGAAGCTGTCCTCCCGCTTCCCGACGGCGGTCGCACCCGGATCGACGCGGCTGACCGCCCCGCCCATCGCCCAGCCCTGGATCTGGGAGAACGGCGACGTCATCGTCGCGGCGCTCGCGAGAAGCGAATCGATCACCGCGTCGGAGAGCGCAGGGAACCGGTGCGACTTCCAGTAGTAGTGGCGGCCGTGCGGCGCGCCGCCGTCGAGCATCGACTGCATCGCGACGTACGGCAACGGGCGCACGACGTCCGCGAGCGGCTTGCCGATCCGCCGCAGCGGCGCGGTCGCGCGCTCGCCCTCGGCGAGATCGCCGGACCACATCAGCACGAGGCCGACGACCGGCGTGCCGAACCGCTCGAGGGGCAGGAACGGCAGCGGCGGCGCGTGCATGATCGACATCGTCATCCCCAGCTCGTCCGGCGCGCCGGGCGCGAAGTCGCGCAGCGTCCGCAGCACCTCCGGCGCATCGGCCAGCGGCCAGAAGACCGGCCCGCCGAGCACGAGCGGACCGACGGGATGGAGCCGGTATTCGAACGCCGTCGCGATGCCGAAGTTCCCGCCCCCGCCGCGCAGCCCCCAGAACAGCTCCGGCTCGCGCTCCGCGTCCACGTGCAGGAGCTCGGCATCGGCGGTGACAAGCTCGACGGAGCGCAGGTTGTCGACCGCCAGCCCGTGCCTGCGCATCAGGTGCCCGAGCCCGCCGCCCAGCGTCAGGCCGCCGATCCCGGTGTGGCTGATGAGGCCGCCCGTGGTCGCGAGGCCGGCGGCCTGGCTCGCGCGGTCGAGCTCGCCCCAGAGCAGGCCACCGGCGGCGCGCGCCGTGCGGGCCACGGGGTCGACGTGGACGGCCTTCATGTGCGACAGGTCGATCATCAGGCCGCCGTCGCAGACGGCGTGGCCGGCCACGGCGTGACCGCCGCCGCGGATGGAGACGAGGAGGTCCTGCTCGCGCGCGAATCGGACCGCCTCGACGACGTCGTCGGCGCCGGCGCAGCGGGCGATCAGCGCGGGCCGCCGGTCGATCGCGCCGTTCCAGACGCGGCGGGCCTCGTCGTAGCCCTCCTCGCCGGGCCGGAGGAGCGCGCCGCGGAACCGGGCGCGCAGGGCGCCCGTGTCGAGCGCATGGGGAGCGAGTTGCGTGGTCATGGCTGCGCAGCTTGGGCAGCGAGGCGTTCCGCGAGCGTTCCTCGGGTGGCTGCGATCCGTTCCTCGAGCGCCCGCGCGCCCTGGCGCCGCGCCGTCGTCAGCGCCCGCCGCAGCTCGAGGTCGACCGCCTCGCGCGGCGCGCCCAGCGCGGCGAGGAACTCGGCTCGCATCCGGCCCGTCTCGGCCTCCCAGAGGCGCGGCACCACCGGCAGATCGGCCGCCGCCAGGCCGCCGTGCGGATCACGGGCCGCTGCATACGCGTCCAGCAGCACGCGGACGATGCTCGCGTACTGGCCGGGTGCATGGCCGGCGCGGGAGTCGTCGAGCGAACGCCGGATCCGGCCCAGCCCGGCCGGGGCGAGGCCGTCGAGGACGTCGACGTAGCCGGCGAGCGACTCCGCGGCCACGGCGGGCGCCTTCACGTCGTGCTCGGCGCAGCATGCCGCCAGCGCCGCGGTGTCCTCGCGCAGCCGTTCGGCGTCGCGCAGCTCGAGCGCGAGCATGGCGGCGAACACGAGCGCAGTCGCGCGGCTCGCCGGGTGCCCGACCGCGTCGGCGAGCGCCAGGGCGCGGTCGCGCGACCGCAGGGCGCCGTCCGTGTCGCCGAGGAACCAGAGCGTGTTGCCGAGCCGGCTCAGGCACACGACCTCGGGATCGAGGCCGTAGCGCACGAGATGGGCGGCGCGGTGCTCCGGTCGGTGGCGCGCGGCGGCGGCCGCCAGATGCGTACGGGCCGCGCGGAGCTCGCCCTGCCAGAACGCCGCGACCCCGAGCACGTAGTCGCCCTCCACGACGAACGCGGCGTCCCCGCCCGCCCGCAGGCGCTCGCCGAAGCGGCGCGCGCTCGCGAAGTCGCCGCGCGACAGCCCGGCGAGTGCGAGCGAGCGCACGAGCGGCGGATCCGGCTCGACCCCCAGCCCGCGCGCCAGCGCGAGCCCGCGGTCGTGCAGCGCGGCGAGGCGGGGCGACGAGAAGCCCTCCACGTTGGCGACCGGGGGGAGCGCCGCGGCGACGAGGTCGCGCTCGCGGGCATCGTCGCGCGGAAGGGTGCGGAGCAGCTGCAGCGCGCGCTCGAGGAGGCGGATCGCCTCCGCGTCGGCGTGGAGCAGCTGCGCCGCCTCCGCGGCGCGGCCGTACCAGGCCACGGCGGCGCTGCGCGCGCCGGCGCGGTCGTGATGCATGGCGATCTGGCCGCTCACCGGCCCTGGATCGCCGGCGTGGATCCGCTCGAGCGCACCGGCGACCAGCCGGTGCGCCTGCCGCCGGCGCGCCGGGCTCAGCGCGGCGTACGCGACCTCGCGCAGCTTGTCGTGCGTGAAGTCGTAGGCTTCTGGTCCCCGGTCGCGCACGATGCGGCGGCGCCACAGCTCGTCGAGCGCCCGGACCAGCTCCGCCTCCCCCACCTCGCTCGCTTCCGCAAGCACGTCGGTCGCGAACTCGCGCCCGACGGTCGCGGCGACGCCCGCCAGTTCTCGCGCGGACGGCGAGAGCTGGGCGAGCCGGAGCTCGATCGCCGCCTGCACGCGCGGCGTGAGCGACCCGCCCTCCTCCCAGCCGGCGCGGACCGCCTCGACCACGAACAGGGCGTTGCCCTCGGTCTCGGCGAACAGGCGGTCCACGGCGAGCGCGTCGAGCGGGCGCCCGGCGAGCCGCTCGGCCAGCACGGCGGTCTCGTCGCGCGACAGTGGCTCCAGCTCGATCTCGGTGCAGCGATCCAGCGCCCGGAGCGCGCTCATCAGCGCCGTGACCGGGTGATCGGCGTCGAGCGCCTCGCGCCGTGCCGTCGCGACCACGAGGAGCGCGGCATCCGGCTCGCTGCGCAATAGGAAGTGGAGGAACTGCAGCGTCTCGCGATCCGCCCAGTGCAGGTCGTCCGCGACGAGGAGGATCGGGCCGCCGGGCGCGACGACGGCGTGGGCGAGCGCGTCGAACAGCCGCCGGCGCTGCTCGCTCGCCGGCAGCGCGGGCGCGGGCGGCGCGCCGGCGATCTCGGGCAGGACGCGCGCGAGCTCGCCGAGGCGGCCGGGCTCGAGCCGCTCCCGGCGGGCGGCGAACGGCGGCGACCGCAGCCAGGCCGCCACCGGACCGTAGGCGAGCGCGCCCTCCGCGTGATACGAACGCGCATCGGCGACGACCGCGCCGCGCTGCGCGCACCAGGTTCGCAGGTCGTCGACGAGCCGCGTCTTGCCGACGCCCGGCTCACCGGTCACGACGACGAGCTGCGCGTGGCCGGCCGCGCTCGCCCGCCAGCGCTCGACGAGCCGGGCGCGTTCGCGGATCCGGCCGACGAGGGCGGGGGCGCGCAGCCGCTCGTCGCCCGCGGGCGCGACGGTCGAGATCGGAACGCCCGCCGCGCGCGTCTCCTCCGCCGGCTCGGCGCCGACCGGCGCCGCTTCCAACAGCGCCTCGTACAGCCCCCGGGTGGGAGCCGACGGCACGATCCCGAGCTCGGCGTCCAGCGCCGCGGCGCACGCGTGGTACGCCCGCAGCGCTCGCGCGCGGTCGCCCCGGTCCGCGTGCAGCCGCATCAGCAGCCGGTAGGCGGGCTCGCTGAGCGGGTCCTCGCGCTGGAGCCGCTCCGCGTGCCGGATCGCCTCGGCATGCTCGCCGCGCGCCGCGAGCTCCGTCGCAAGCCGGTCGAGCGCCTCCAGCAAGCGGCGGCGCAGGTCCTCGCGGGGCTCCAGCACCCAGTCGTCGTAGCTGCCCTCCAGCAGGTCGCCGCCGTACAGCGCCACCGCCTCCGCCGGCGCGTCCCGCTCGAGCGCGGCCTCGAACTCCGCGACGTCCAGCCGGATCGGCGCGTCCGGCCGCCACTGGAGGGTGCGCTGCCCGACGTCGAGGAACCGGTCCGCGTCCGGCAGCGCGCGCCGCAGCTTGTGCAGGACATGGCGGAGGTTGGTGCGGGCCTGCGGCTCGGTCGAGTCCGGCCAGAGCAGGAACGCCAGCCGCTGGCGCGGCTGGGGCGCGCCGCGGTGCACGAGCAGGTAGGCCAGCAGCGACTCGGCGCGCGCCGAGTCGAGCGGCGGCAGCGAGCGCCCGTCGCGGCGAAGCTCGAGCTCGCCGAGCAGGCGGATCTCGAGCCGCACGGGATCCGGGAGCCCGGACTCCGGGGCTCCCGCCGATTCCACGGTCGTCCGCGTGCGTGCCATCGCCGTACCGTTCACAAGTCTCCGGCGGGCGGGCGGCCGAGGTCAACCCCCGAAGCCCGGCATCATGCCCGGCTGTGCGCGCCGCGATCCTCCACGGACCTGACGACCTCCGCGTCGAGGACATTCCCGAGCCGCAGCCGGAGCCGGGCGAGGTGCTGGTCCGCGTCCAGGCCGCCACCACGTGCGGGACCGACGTGAAGATGTGGCGCCGCGGGCATCCGATCCTTCCGCCGTACCCGGCGCGCTTCGGCCACGAGACCGCGGGGGTGCGGGAGGACACGGGCGCGCGCGTGCTCGTCGGCGACTCGGTGGCGTGCGGCGAGTGCCGTCCGTGCGCCGCCGGCCGGCCGCAGATCTGCCGCTCGCCGCGCTGGGTGCTCGGCG
>Ga0126313_10002494_pt1 | contig 10335 bp, 9 predicted proteins | sample Plot105A_FD_89954 | JGI IMG/M metagenome (GOLD analysis project Ga0126313, IMG submission 89954) | Serpentine soil microbial communities from UC McLaughlin Reserve, CA, USA - Plot105A | ecosystem: Environmental > Terrestrial > Soil > Grasslands | place: USA: UC McLaughlin Reserve, Lake County... | reverse complement strand
TGCCGCTGCTCGTCTCGGACGGGGTCATCCGGGGCCCCGCGGGCGGCGGACGGATCGCCCCAGTCGCCCGTGACGACTTGGCCGACGCGGCGGTGGCAGTGCTGCTCGCTGGAGGCGAGCACGACGGCCGCAGGTCCGACCTGACCGGCCCGGACCCCCTCACGGTGGCGCAGATCGCGGAACGCATGGGGGCGTCGTATGTCGAGGAGACGCTCGAAGAGGCGCGAGCCTCGCGCGCCCCGACGGGCGCGCCCGACTGGGAGATCGAGGGCTGGATGACCAGCTACGCCGCGATCGCGACCGGGGAGATGGACGTGGTCACGGACGCCGTGTTGCAGCTGTCCGGGCACGAGCCGATAACGCTCGAGGCCTACCTCGCGGCATATTCCTCTCCGGAGTCCCAGAGGGTCACGTAGACGGGCGGCCGGAAGTGCCCGGCGGGCACACCGCCGGGTCTCGACAGCAGCGCCTGTGTCGCCTCCAGGGTGGTGACGAAGTGGCGGAAGGCAGACGCGGCGGGGGACCTCCGCTCCGGGCCGAGCACGCTTGCGTACCAGAGCTCGTCCAGGGGGGTTCCTTGCACGTCGAGGCGAACGAGGGAGCCGCGGCGCAGCTCGTCGACGACGGCATGGGCGACCACGAGCATCACGCCACGGCCGGACGCGGCTGCCGACACCGCCCCCGCATCGCTCGGGAAGGCCCGCACGTCGGGCGCCAGCTCGTGGGTTGCCAGGAACCTTGATAGCGCTGCCTGCGGCTCGGCGCCGGAGGGGCCAGTCAGCCAGCGCTCCCCAGCGAGCGCGGCGGGCGGCAGCTGCCGCCTGCCCCCCAGTCGGTGTGAGGCAGCCGCTACGACGATCAGGCGGTACCGCAGGAAGGGCAGCGCCTCGATCCCGCCGCCGGTGTCGGCAGCGGGACGCCCCCCGAGGGTCACGTCGGCCACGCGCTCTACCAGCGCGTCGGCAAACGCGGAGGCGGGCTCGAGCAGCAAAGAGACCTCGGTCGGCTGGGTGCGGCGGGCGAAGGCGTCGAGCAGCGGACCGGCGGCATGCTCGGCCGCCGCGCTGTCGGCGGCCACCCGCATCAGTGTGGGCTCCCCCTGAGCTTCGCGCACGGCCCGTCGCGCCTGATCGGCAATCCCCAGGATCTCCGCCGCCGCGGCCGCCAGACGCTGACCGCCCGCCGTCAGCTCGACGCCGCGGCCCGCCCGTACCACGAGCTTGTCGCCAAGGTCGCGTCGCAGCGCCGCGATCGCCTCCGAGACCGCCGGCACGCTCACCCCTAGCCGTGCGGCGGCCGCTTTCACGGACCCCAGCCGGGCGACCAGGGCGAAGGACTGCAGCTGGCTGAACGTCATCGAGAGGCTCTCCTAAGCGATCGCTTAAGACCCGCTTGACGAGCCGAGCCTAGCGTGTAGCGTCGGCCCTGCGGGCCCGTCGAAGACGAGCCCACTCCTCCAACGGAAAAGGAGTCGCTGTGCAGGTACCCGCTCCGTTCGAGTACGACCGGGCGACGAGTGTCGAGGAGGCCCTGTCGCTGCTCGAACGGCTCGGGCCGGAGGCGCGCGTCATCGCCGGAGGGCACAGCCTGCTCCCGATGATGAAGCTGCGCCTTGCGGCGCCCGAGCACCTCATCGACGTCAACGACCTGACGGAGCTCGACTACGTCCGCGAGGAAGGGGACGAGCTCCGCATCGGCGCGCTCAGCCGGCACCGGGAGCTGCTCGAGTCCGAGCTGCTGGGCGCCCGCTTCCCGATCTTCCACGACGCCGAGCGCGTGATCGCCGACCCGGTGGTGCGCAACCGCGGAACGATCGGCGGCGCCCTCTGCCAGGCCGACCCGGCCGAGGACCTATCCGCCGTCTGCGCGGCGGTACACGCAAAGGCGGTGATCCGCGGCTCCGGCGGCGAGCGCGTCGTGGAGATGCGCGACTTCCACCTCGGCCCGTACGAGACGGCGGTGGGCGACGCGGAGCTGCTTGTAGAGCTGCGGCTGCCGCTTCGCGAGCGGGCCGGCAGCGCCTACGAGAAGGTCGAGCGGCGGGCCGGCGACTGGGCGGTCGCAGCGGCCGGAACCGCCGTGTGGCTGGAGGACGGCACGATCGCGGACGCCGGTGTGGGGCTGGCGGCGGTCGGCTCGCGCGCGGTCCACGCCGAGGGCGCGGAGGCGGCGCTGCGGGGTGAGGAGCCGTCGGAGGAGCTGTTCGAGGAAGCGGCCCGGCGGGCCGCCGAGGACAGCTCCCCGACGGACGATCAGCGCGGCCCCGCGGATTACAAGCGGCATCTGGCCGCGGAGCTGACCAAGAGGGCCCTGCGCCGCGCCGTCGAGCGCGCGCGGGGATAGGAGGACGCCGTGCAGGTATCGATGACCGTCAACGGTGAGGAGGTCGTGCGGGAGGTCGAGCCGCGCCTGCTGCTCGTGCACTTCCTGCGTGACGAGCTGGGGCTGACGGGCACGCACTGGGGCTGCGACACGAGCAACTGCGGCACCTGCGTGGTCCTGATGGACGGGGAGCCCGTCAAGTCCTGCACCGTGCTCGCCGCCATGGCCGGCGGCCACGTAGTCCGCACGATCGAGGACATGGAGCGCCACGGCGAGCTCGACCCGGTCCAGCAGGGCTTCATGGAGGAGCACGGCCTCCAGTGCGGGTTCTGCACGTCGGGCATGATCCTCACGGCCCGCGCCCTGCTCGACCGCAACCCCGATCCCAGCGATGAAGAGATCCGGGAGGCGATATCCGGGCAGATCTGCCGCTGCACGGGCTACATGAACATCGTCAAGGCGGTGCGCTGGGCCGCGGAGCATCAGCCCGCCGCCGTCGAGGAGGGCTAGCCATGGCTACCGTCGAGGAACGCCCCGTCGGCTTCGGCCGCATGCACCGCAAGGAGGATCCCCGCTTCATCCGGGGCCAGGGCAATTACGTCGACGATGTGCGGCTGCCCGGCATGCTGCACGGGGCGGTGCTGCGCAGCCCGCTGGCGCACGCACGCATCGTCTCGATCGATACCGCCGCCGCCCTACAGCATCCGAAGGTCCATGCGGTGATCACTGGCAAGGACCTGGAGGAGCAGGGCCTCGCCTGGATGCCCACCCTCTCGGCGGACACGCAGGCCGTGCTCGCGACCGAGAAGGTCCGCTTCCAGGGGCAGGAGGTCGCCTTCGTCGTGGCGGACGACCGCTACGCGGCGCGGGACGCGCTGGAGCTGATCGAGGTCGAGTACGACCCGCTGCCGCCCGTGGTCGATCCCACGGAGGCCCTCGACCCCGACGCGCCGGTGATCCGCGACGACAAGGAGGGCAAGGCCGACAACCACATTTTCGACTGGGAGTCCGGGGACCGTGGAGCCACCGACGCCGTCTTCGCCAGGGCGGACGTGGTGGTGGAGCAGGACATGCTCTACCCCCGCTCGCACCCCGCGCCGATGGAGACCTGCGGGGCGGTGGCCGACTTCGACAAGGTCAACGGAAAGCTGACGCTGTGGTGCACGACGCAGGCGCCGCACGCGCATCGCACCCTGTACGCGCTGGTCGCGGGCCTGCCCGAGCAGAAGATCCGCGTGGTCTCCCCCGACATCGGCGGGGGGTTCGGCAACAAGGTCCCGATCTATCCGGGTTATGTCTGCGCCGTGGTGGCCTCGATCGTCACCGGCAAGCCGATCAAGTGGATGGAGGACCGCTCGGAGAACCTCACGAGCACGGGGTTCGCGCGTGACTATCACATGCATGGCGAGATCGCCGCGACGCGCGAGGGGAAGATCCTCGGCGTGCGCGTTCGGGTGCTGGCGGACCACGGCGCCTTCAACGCCACCGCCCAGCCGTCGAAGTACCCGGCCGGCTTCTTCCACGTCTTCACGGGCTCGTACGATCTCGAGGCGGCGCACTGCGAGGTAAAGGGCGTCTACACGAACAAGGCCCCCGGGGGCGTGGCCTACGCCTGCTCGTTCCGGGTCACGGAGGCCGTGTATCTGGTCGAGCGGATGGTCGACGTGCTCGCCGACGAGCTGGGCGCCGACCCCGCCGAGCTGCGGCTGAACAACCTGATCAAGTCTGACCAGTTCCCATACGAGGCAAAGACCGGTTGGGTGTACGACTCCGGCGAGTACGAGCGGGCGCTGCGGATCGCGCTCGACATGGCCGGTTACGAGGAGCTGCGCCGCGAGCAGGCGGAGAAGCGCGAGCGCGGCGAGCTGATGGGCGTCGGCATCGCCTTCTTCACGGAGGCGGTGGGCGCCGGGCCGCGCCGGCAGATGGACATCGCCGGGCTGGGCATGGCCGACGGTTCCGAGCTTCAGGTGCACCCGACCGGCAAGGCGGTCCTCCGCGTCAGCTGCCAGAACCAGGGGCAGGGCCACGAGACCACGTTCGCCCAGATCGTCGCGCACGAGCTGGGGATCCCGCCCGAGGACGTGGAGGTAGTGCACGGAGACACCGACCGGACGCCGTTCGGGCTCGGCACCTACGGCAGCCGCTCCACGCCCGTCTCGGGGGCCTCCGCCGCGGTCTCCGCCGGAAAGGTCCGCGAGAAGGCCCGGCAGGTGGCAGCCGCGATGCTCGAGAGCTCTCCCGAGGACCTCGAGTGGGAGACGGGGCGCTGGTTCGTCAAGGGCGACCCCCAGAGCGGGAAGACGATCCAGGAGATCGCGCTGGCGGCCCACGGGCCGCTCGAGCTCCCCGACGGCATGGAGGGAGGCCTCGAGGCAGAGACGTTCTACAACCCGCCGAACCTGACCTTCCCCTTCGGGGCCTACGTCTGCGTCGTGGACGTGGACCCGGGCACGGGCAAGGTCGCCGTGCGGCGCTTCGTGGCCGTGGACGACTGCGGCCCGCGGATCAACCCGACCATCGTGGAGGGGCAGATCCACGGCGGCCTCGCGGAAGGGGTGGGGATGGCGCTCATGCAGCAGATCGCCTTCGACGAGGAGGGCAACTGCCTGAGCGGCTCCTTCATGGACTACCTCATCCCGACCTCACTAGAGGTGCCCGACTGGGAGCTCGGTGAGACCGTTACGCCCTCGCCGCACCACCCGCTCGGCGCGAAGGGCGTGGGGGAATCGGCGACGGTGGGCTCGCCTCCGACGGTCATGAACGCGATCGTGGATGCGCTCGAGCCGTACGGCGTGCGGCACCTCGACATGCCGGCGACGCCGGCGCGCGTGTGGGCGGCGACCCAAGGGGGGCCCGAGCGAGGCACATGATCCGGGGGGAGCTCGCCCATAGGGCCGAGAGCCTGGCGCTGGAGCGTCGGCCCTTCGTTTACGCGACGGTCGTCCGGGCCCAGCGGCCGAGCAGCGTCCGGGCGGGCGACGCGGGCATCGTGCTAGTCGACGGGACGATCGAGGGCTTCGTCGGCGGCGCCTGCTCCGAGTCGGCAGTACGGCTGCACGCGGCCCGGGCGCTCGAGACAGGCGAGCCGCTGCTGCTGCGGATCGTCCCGGGCGACGGCGAGGAGCCCGCCGCGGAGGGCGCCGTCACCGTGCGCAACCCGTGTCTCAGCGGCGGCGCGCTGGAGATCTTCCTCGAGCCGAGGCTGCCGGCGCCGCGGGTGCTGGTGGTGGGAGACACGCCGATCGCGCTGGCCCTGCGGGAGCTGGGCGAGCGGCTCGGCTACGACGTTGTCCTCACAACCGGGGACGAAGAGGAGCGCGAGCCCGATGACGCCGCGGTTGTCGTGGCGTCGCACGGGCGCCAGGAGGAGCGGGCGCTGGAGCAGGCGCTCGCCGACGAGGTGCCCTACGTAGGGCTCGTTGCGAGCCGGCGGCGCGGCGCCTCGGTCATCGAGGCGCTGCGCGCCGCCGGAGTCTCCGAGCAGCGGCTTCAGCGGCTCCACACGCCGGCGGGGCTCGACATCGGCGCCGACGGGCCCGAGGAGATCGCGCTGTCGATTCTCGCCGAGATCGTGAAGACGCGGCGGCCTGACCAGGGCCCGCTGGCGGCCGTCTCCCGGGGGTTGGGCGCCATCGACCCGGTCTGCGGCATGAGCGTGGACGCGTCGGACCCATCGCCCCACCTCGATCGGGAGGGCCGGCGGTTCTGGTTCTGCTCGGAGGCGTGCCGGCGGGCGTTCCAGGAGGACGCCGCCCACGATGCCGCCGCCGTTAGCGACTTCACCACGGGCCTCGTTCTCGCGGCGGGCGGGTCGCGCCGTCTCGGTCGGCCGAAGCAGCTACTGCCATACGGCGGCACGACCCTCCTCGGCGCCGTGCTCGAGACGGCGCGTGCCTGCAGCTTCCAACAGCTCGTGGTGGCGCTCGGAGGGAGCGCAGCCGAGGTGCGCACGCGTGTGGAGCTCGAAGGCTGTGATGTGGTCGAGAACCCCGACTACGGAGCGGGCTGCTCCTCATCGATCGCCACGGCCATGACCGCCCTCGACCCGCGCTGCCAGCTGCTCGTGCTTCTGCTCGGGGACCAGCCCGGCGTCACGCAGGCGGCCGTGCAGGCACTTCTGGAAGGCCGCGCGGACGCGGACGTGGCGGTCTGCCGCTACGACGACGGCCGGGGGCATCCGTTTCTCTTCCGGCGCACCGTATTCGCAGAGCTCGAGGCACTGCGCGGCGACAAGGCGGTCTGGAGACTGCTCGAGCGTCGGGGCGCCCCGGTCGCCGAGGTACGGGTACCGGGCCGGGTGCCATCCGACGTGGATACCTGGGAGGACTACGAGGCCATGGTGGCTGCACTATGAAGTTCGAGAACCACTTCTCGGTGGCGGCCCCGATCGAGGAGGTATGGGACACGCTGCTCGATGTCGACCGGGTGGCTCCCTGCATGCCTGGGGCGGAGGTGCTGGAGCGCAAGGGAGAAGACAGCTACAAGGTCGTGATCCATGTGAAGCTGGGACCGGTCTCGATGAGGTATCGGGGAGACGTCGAGATCACCGCGAAGGACCCCGAGGCGCGCCAGGCCGTGATGAACGCCAAGGCTACGGAGGCCCGCGGGCAGGGCACGGCGAACGCCAAGATCGAGATGTCGCTGGCCGAGCGGGACGGCTCCACCGAGGCCGCGCTGGCCACCGACCTGCGCCTAAGCGGCCGGGCGGCCGCGCTGGGTCAGGGTGTCGTGCAGGACGTCTCGGAGAAGCTCGTCGACTCCTTCGCCGACAACCTTGCGGCGATGCTCGAAGGAGCGCCGGCCGAGGCCGAGGCCGCCGAGGCCGAAGCCGCCGAGCCCGAGGTCGCCGAGGCCGGCGGCCCCGAGGCCCCCGCTCCACAGGCAGCTCCGGAGCCGTCCGAACCGGAGCTGCCCGCGCTGGAGATCGCGACCAGGGTGGCAGCGGACCGCCTGCGGCGGCCGCAGGTGCTACTCGGGGTTCTCGCCGTGGTCTGGTTCGCCGGCTACCTGGTGGGCCGCCGCGGTCGTTGAAGGGCCCTGCCCGGCCCGCTTTGATGTCTCCGTGACCTCAGAAGGAGGAGGAGCGATGAAGGTCTTCGTGGCGGGAGCGACCGGAGCCATTGGGTCACCGCTCGTGCGGGTGCTGGTGGACGCGGGCCATGAGGTAGTGGCGACGACGCGTTCGCAAGAGAAGGTCGAATCCCTTCGGGCCGCCGGGGCGGAGCCAGTCGTGGCCGACGGACTCGACCGCGAGTCGCTGCTGGCGGCGGTCAACGAGGCCCGACCGGAGGTGGTCGTGCACGAGCTAACCGCGCTGCCCTCGAGATTCGACACTCGCAGGTTCGATCGCACCTTCCAGATGACCAACCGGCTGCGCAGGGAGGGCACCGACAATCTGTTGGAGGCCGCGCGGGCCGCCGGGACGCGCCGCTTCGTCGTGCAGAGCTTCGCGGGCTGGCCCTACGAGCCCAGTGGAGGGCCGGTCAAGACCGAGGAGGACGCGCTCGACCCGGAGCCGCCGAAGGCAATGCGCGCCACGCTCGACGCGATCCGCCACCTCGAGTCGGCGGTGCTGGGCGCGGACGGGCTCGATGGGATCGTGCTGCGCTACGGCGGCTTCTACGGACCGGGGACCGGCGTGGCGGTGATGCTCGACGACATCCGCCGGCGCCGCTTTCCGATCGTCGGCAAGGGGACTGGGATGTGGTCCTTCGTCCACACCGACGATGCCGGCAGGGCGACGCTCGCCGCGATCGAGCGCGGGGCGCCCGGCATCTACAACATCGTCGACGACGAACCGGCGCCGGTGTCGGAGTGGCTGCCGTACCTGGCCGAGACGATCGGCGCGCGGGCGCCCCGGCGAGTCCCGACGTTCATCGGACGGCTGGCGGCTGGCGAGGCGGGCCTCTACTTGATGACCCGGGCCCGAGGCGCCTCGAACGCCAAGGCCAAGCGCGAGCTGGGCTGGGAGCCGCGCTTTCCGAGCTGGCGGCAGGGCTTCCGCGAGGGACTCGGCTAGAGGGCGCCGCTAGACCGACGTGCGAAAAGGAGGCTGCGGTGGAGGGTGTTCACAGGATGGGCTCGAAGCTCGTCAACTGGTACCTGGTCGAGGAGGAGGGACGGCTCACAGCGATCGACGCGGGGCTGACCGCCTTCGCCAAGTCGCTCGAGGACGAGCTGCAGGCCCTGGGCCGCGGGCCCGGGGACGTGGAGGCCGTGGTGCTGACCCACTCGGACTCCGACCACACTGGCCTGGCGCCCGCCTTCCGGGAGGCGGGAGCCCGAGTCCTGATCCACGCGGGCGACGAGGAGACCCTCCGGCGACCCGGCCCGAAGAGCGGCGACGCCCACCCCATCCGCATGGTGCCGATGATGTGGCAGCCGGCGTTCTGGCGCTTCTTCGGCGGCATGGCCAAGCAGGGCGGGGCGAAGCCGCCGAAGATCGAGGGGGCGGAGACCTTTCAGGACGGCGACGTGCTCGACGTCCCAGGCCGGCCCCGCGTGGTGCACACACCCGGGCATACGAAGGGGCACAGCGCGCTGCTCTTCGAAGACCGGGGAGCGCTGTTCATCGGAGACGAGCTCTGCACCTGGAATCCGCTGACCGACCGGCGCGGGCCCCAGGTGATGCCCAAGCATTTCAACGTCGACTACGAGCAGTGCTTCCGGTCGCTGGTGGCGATCGACGGCCTGCAGGCCGAGGTGCTGCTGCCCGGTCACGGCGAGGCCTGGCAGGGCAGCCCCGAGGCGGCTGCCGCGGAGGCTAACGCGGCGGCGGGCCGGTGATGAGGGCGATCGCCCTGGCCGCCAGCACCAGCCCAGCGCGCCCTGCCGTCCCGTCCGCGTTACCACCGGCGTCGTGCGCCCCGGTGGCCGACCGCGCCACGGAGTCCCACACAGCCGATGCACCCGACGCAGCCCACGCAGTCGACGCAGCCGATGCACGCCGCGCAGCGGCTGCAGCCCACGCACGCAAGGCAGAGCGCGGACCCGGCCACGGCGACGCTCAGCAGCATCCCCGCACAGGCGAATTCGCCGGCGCTGAGCGCAGTACCCGCGCTGCCCGCGACACCCGCGCTGCCGACCGTGCCGGCACTGCCCGCCACGGCCGCGCCGCCGATCGTGCCCGCGCTGCCCGCGACCGCGATGCTGCCCACGGTGCCCGCGCTGCCCACCACCGCGGCACTGGCGACCACCGAGCCAGCACCATTGCTCGCTGCGCTCTCGGCGGAGGCCGGGGCGCTCCCGTGGGCTGCCGAGCCTTCCACGAGGCGCACGTTAGCCCGCGCGGATAACCTCCGCCGGCCATGACATCGATCGCGGTGACGGGCTACCAGCTGTCGGTGTGGGTCCACATCAGCGCAGTGGTGGTCGGCTTGGGGGCCACGTTCGCCGAGTCGATCATGTTCCCCGTGGCGATGTCGCTCAACCCGCGGCACCTGCCCTACGTCCACCGGCTGCAGATCGCCATCAACCAGCGACTGGCCAGCCCGGCCCTGGCCGTGATCCTCGCCACCGGCATCTACCAGGCGGCCGACGGGGACTGGGACTTCGGCAGCTTCTGGATCAGCGCCAGCATCCTGATCGTGATCGCGCTCGGCGCCCTCAACGGCGCCTACTTCATCCCCACCGACCGTCGCCTCGGAGCGATGGTCGAGCGGGAGGTCGCGGCCGCCGGTGAGGGAGAGGTGGCGCTGTCGGAGGAGTATCAGCGGCGGGCGCGCACGGAGGGCATCTTCGGCGCAGTCGCCGGCGTGCTGGTGATCGTGGCCATCTATCTGATGGTCGTGAAGCCGGGCGCCTGACCGTCGATGGCCGCCACCCTCAAGCTCACCCCCCACGAGTCGGTCGAGATCAGGAGCAGCACCCCCGAGATGCTCGAGGTCGAGGCGACCTACACGCGGGGCGGAAACAAGCCGCCACCGCACCTGCACCCGGCCCAGGACGAGCACTTCGAGGTCCTGAGCGGGCGCATCGAAGTCCGCGTGGGGGATGAGGAGCGGGTGTTGG
>Ga0126313_10002493_pt1 | contig 10338 bp, 9 predicted proteins | sample Plot105A_FD_89954 | JGI IMG/M metagenome (GOLD analysis project Ga0126313, IMG submission 89954) | Serpentine soil microbial communities from UC McLaughlin Reserve, CA, USA - Plot105A | ecosystem: Environmental > Terrestrial > Soil > Grasslands | place: USA: UC McLaughlin Reserve, Lake County... | reverse complement strand
TCTTCGGCGGCGACCCCGGCGTGTTCCGCCTGCTCGGCGCGAGCCTCGGCGGACAGGCCGGCTGGCTGCTGGGATTCGCCGTCGCCGGGGGCGTCGCGATCGCGGGCGCCTGCCGCCTGCGGCGCGCCGATCCACGCTCGGGATGGCTGATCGCGGTCGCCGGGACGTTCGCGGTCGTCGCGGTCGCGTTCAGCGCGGCCGGCGGGATCTTCCATCCCTACTACGTCTCGCTGCTCGCTCCCTTCAGCGCCGCGCTGGTGGGCGCGGGCGCCGCGCAGCTCGTCGCCGGCGGGCGTTCGGCGCGGCTGCTCGCGCCGGCGGCGGCGGTCGTCGGCCTGGCGACCGAGTTGGCCGTCGCCGGTGCGGTCCCCGGTCGGCTCGACGCCCTGATGCCGTGGGTCGCGGCGGGCGTCGTGCTCGCGGCGGCGGCGCTCGCGGTCGCCGAGACAGCGCGGCTGCGCAAGGCGGCGCTTGGCGTCGCGCTGGGCGTGCTGCTGATCGCGCCGGCGGTCTGGTCGGCGCAGACGCTCGGGCACGCGACGAGCGGCACGTTCCCCGCGGGCGGGCCGGAGAGCGCGGGCCTCGCGGCCGCGCCGCCCGGGGGCGCTACCGGCGCTCTTCCCGGCGGCGGGCTCCCGGGCGGCGGGCCAACCGGCGCCGGAGCCGGGGGCGCTCTTCCCGGCGGCGGCCTCGCGGCCGCGCCGCCCGGGGGCGCTGCGGGCGGTCTTCCCAACGGCGCGATGTTCGGCGGCGAGGCGACGCTCACCGAGGCGCTCGCGTACGCCCGGAGCCACGGCGGCGGCACGATCGCGGTGTCGAGCCAGTCCGGCGCCGCCTCCGCGGCGCTCAGCTCGGGCGCCGACGTCGCCGCCCTCGGCGGCTTCTCGGGGCGTGAGAGCGAGGTCACGGTCGAATGGCTCGCCGACCGCGTCGCATCCGGGAGGCTGCGCTGGGTGCTGACCGGCGGCGGCTCCATGGGCATGGACGGGCGGATCGGCAGCGGCACCGTGATGGCGGCGGCGCAGGACGGCTGCGCCGCGGTGACGAGCATCGACGGGCTGTACGACTGCGCGGGTGCGGGCGCGGCGCTCGCGGGGGAGTGAGCGAGCGCCGGCCCCCCGCGGTGTTCCGTCCAGCCGCCCGCCAGCCGCGGCCCGACCGCCACCGCTCATGCACTTAAGCGTCATATCGACGCTTAAGTGCATGAGCGCCCGGCGGCGCGGCTGATCTCGCGCCATGTCGCGGTCGTGCGCGGCGGCGGGGACCAGAGCGTCGGCTTGCCCGCCTCCCTTCGCCAGCCAGGTGTTGACGTCTTGTGCGCCTGAGCGCTCAGAGCGTCGCATTTCCGGCTCCCTTCACCAGCCGGCTAAGGAGTGATGGCCCGGTGCGGCGTCACCGACACGCCGCTCGACGCGCGCCCGTTACCTTGCGCCCATGCGATCACTGCGCGCCCCCGCGCCGGCGGCCCTCGCGCTGGCGTGCCTCGCCGCGGTGCCCGCCGTCGCGGAGGCGAAGACCGTCTGGCTGTGCAAGCCCGGACTGGCGCGCAACCCTGCGAGCCGCGGCTCGACACGACGCGCTTCACGCCCGCGTCCGAGCGGATCGGCACCGAGCGCCCGCGGCGGCCGCGGCGGCGCCGGATCGACTGCTTCTACGTCTATCCCACGGTCAGCGACCAGCCGGCGCCGGCGGCCGACCGGTCGATCGACCCCGAGCTGCTCTCGATCGCGCTCTACCAGGCCGGCTACTACTCGCGCGACTGCCGCGTGTTCGCGCCCGTCTACCGTCAGATCACGCTGGCGGGCCTGTTCGGCGGCGGCGTCACCGGCGCGATGGTCGAGCGCGCCTACGTCGACGTGCGGACCGCCTGGCGCGGCTATCTCGCGCACCACAACCGCGGTCGCGGGTTCGTGCTGATCGGCCACTCGCAGGGCACCGTCATGCTGCGCCGGCTGATAGCCGCCGAGATCGACCGCGAGCCGCGGGTCCGCCGCCGCCTGGTCTCGGCGGTGCTGCTCGGCGGTGCCGTCGTCGTGCGCGCGGGCGAGGACGCCGGCGGCGACTTCCGGCGGATCCGCGCCTGCCGGTCCGGGCGCCAGCTCGGCTGCGTCGTGGCGTTCTCCACGTTCGGCACGACGCCGCCCGCCGACGCGTCGTTCGGTCGCACGTCGGGGGGTTCGAGGTGCTCTGCACGAACCCGGGCGCGCTCGGCGGCGGGGAGGGACTGCTCGACCCTGTCGTCCCGACCGCGCCGTACGCGCCCGGAACGACGATCGCCGCATCGATCGACGCGCTCGGCTTCCCACGGCCCGCGGCGTCGACGACCTGGCTGGCGTACCCGGGCGCCTACTCCGCCCGCTGCTCGTCGGAGGGCGGCGCCGACGTGCTGCTGGTCGCGCCGCGCGCCGGCGCGCCCGCGCTGGGCCCGACGCTCCCGACGTGGGGCCTGCACACCGCCGACGGCAACATCGCGCTCGGCAACCTCGAGCGGCTCGTGCACCGCCAGGCCGCGGCCTACGCCCGCCGGGCGCGCGGCCTGAGCCTTCATCCCAGCCTCATCGCCGGCATGGGAGGCTTGCGGGGGTGCGCGTGCTGATCGTCGAGGACGAGGTCAAGCTCGCCGCGATCCTGCGGCGCGGCATGCGCGAGCACGGCCTGCGCGCGGACGTCGCGACGAGCGGGGAGGATGCGCTCTGGATGGCCGGCGCCACCGAGTACGGCGCGATCGTGCTCGATGTGATGCTCCCCGGCATCGACGGCTTCGAGACCTGCCGCCGGCTGCGCGCCGACGGTGTCTGGGCGCCCGTGCTCATGCTGACCGCGCGCGACGCCGTGGAGGACCGGATCGCGGGGCTCGACGGCGGCGCCGACGACTACCTCTCCAAGCCGTTCGCGTTCGACGAGCTGCTGGCGCGCCTGCGCGCGCTCGCCCGCCGCACGCCGGCCGAGCGTCCGCCCGTGCTCGCGGTCGGCGCGCTGCGGCTCGACCCTGCCGCGCGCCGCGTCTGGCGCGGCGACGCCGAGATCGAGCTGACGCCGACGGAGTTCGCGCTGCTGGAGGCGTTCATGCGCCGTCCGGGCGTCGCGCTCTCGCGCTTCGAGCTGCTCGAGCTCGGCTGGGACGGCGAGTACGAGAACCGCTCGAACGTCGTCGACGTCCACGTCAAGGCGCTGCGCGACCGCATCGACCGGCCGTTCGGCGTGGACTCGATCGAGACCGTGCGCGGCGTCGGCTACCGGATGCGGTCGCCGTGAGCCGGCTGCCGATCCGGCTCCGGGTCACGCTCGCGTTCGCCGCGGCGCTGACCGTCGTCCTGCTGGTGACCGGGGCGTTCGTCTACGTGCGCTTCGAAGACGAGCTCATGCGCACGGTCGACACCGGACTGCAGACGCGGGCCGCCGAGGTCGCCGCGCTGCGGCGGGCGGGCGCCGGCCTGGGCCGCGCACGCTCGCCGGCGCTCGTGGAGCAGGAGGAGAGCTTCGGGCTGGTGCTCGGTCGCGACGGAACCGTCGCCGAGGCGACGCCCGGCGCTCCGGACACGCGCCTCGACGCCGCCGAGCTGCGCCGTGCCCGCGCGCGACCGCTGTTCCTGGACCGCGCCCACGGAGCGGCCGACGGCGAGCCCGCACGGCTGCTGGCGGTTCGCAGCGGGGACGGGCTCGTGGTCGTCGGCGCCGCGCTCGACGACCAGGCGGAGTCGCTCGCGACGCTGCGCTGGCTCGGCGGGCTCGGGCTCGTCGCGGCGCTGCTGCTGGGCTCGGCCGCGGGGTACTGGGTCGCCGGCCTCGGGCTGCGGCCGGTCGAGGCGATGCGCGCCGAGGCCGAGGCGATCACGGAGCGACCGGACCGGAGGCTGCCCGTGCCGCCGGTCGACGACGAGATCGGCCGGCTCGGCGCAACGCTCAACGCGATGCTCGAGCGGCTGGAGCGCTCACGCGCGGCCGAGCAGGCGGCGGTCGCGAAGGAGCGCCGCTTCGTCGCCGACGCGAGTCACGAGCTGCGCACGCCGCTCACGATCCTCAAGAGCGAGATCGACGTCGCGCTCGGCGCCGAGCGCGCGCCGGAAGAGCTGCGCGCGGCGCTCGCGTCCGCCGGCGACGAGGCGGACCGCCTCATCCGGCTCGCCGAGGACCTGCTCCTGCTCGCGCGCGCCGACGAGGGGAAGCTGGCGCTCGCGGCCGAGCCCGTGGCGCTGCGCGAGCTGCTCGACGGGCTCGCCGCGCGCAACGGGCGGCGCGGCGAGATCCGCGTCGACGCGCCGCGCGACCTGACCGTGGTCGCCGACCGCCGGCGGCTGAGCCAGGCCCTGGCGAACATGCTCGACAACGCGCTCCGGCACGGCGGCGGCCGGGTCGACGTGTGCGTCGAGAACGGCGACGGCGAGATCCGGATCGCGGTGCGAGATCACGGTCGGGGGTTCCCGCCCGGCTTCGAGGCGCGCGCGTTCGAGCGCTTCGCGCGCCCCGACGCAGGCCGCAGCGGCGGCGGCGCCGGCCTCGGGCTCGCGATCGTCGACGCGATCGCGCGCGCACACGGCGGCTCGGTGTCGGCCGCCGGCGCCGACCCCGGCGCGCGCGTGACGATCAGCCTGCCGGCCTGATCATCGTTCGCTCATCGCCCGCGGACAGCATGGCCGCATGCGACCACAGCTCATCGCCGGAGCCGCTGTCGCGGCCGTGCTCGCGGCGGCCGCCACGGTGCCGGGCGCGCGCAGCGCAGCGCCCGCGCCGGCGTTCTCCGACCCGACGACGATCGACAACCGCTACCTGCCGGTGACGGCGGCGCGGCGCTGCGTGCTGCGCGGGCGCACCGACGACGGCACGCGCGAGCGCAGCGTGAAGACGGTGCTGGAGCGCACCAAGCGCTTCGTCGTCGCCGGGCAGCCGGTCGACGCGGTGGTCGTCCGCGACGACGCGTTCGAGGACGGCAGGCTCGTCGAGCGGACGTACGACTACTTCGCCCAGGCCGACGACGGGACGGTCTACTACCTCGGCGAGGACGTGAGCAACATCAGGCGGGGCCGCGTCGTCGACCACCACGGCAGCTGGCTGCTCGGCCGCGACACCGACGTGCCGGGCGTTGCGATGCCGGCCGATCCGCAGGTCGGCGAGCGGTACCGGTTCGAGGACGTCCCTGGCGTCACGACGGAGTCCGACCGCGTAGAGGAGGACGGCCTGCGCGCGGCGTCCGCGGCCGGCTGTTCACCGGCGTGATCCGGATCCAGGAGTTCGTCCAGCCCGAGGGCGAGGCCGAGTACAAGCTCTACGCGCCGGGCGTCGGCGTGATCGTCGAGTACCCGCCCGACGGGCGGATCGCGTTCGCGGGCTGCCGCTGACCGGCCGTCACGATGGGCGCGTGGGCGAGACGACGTGGGGGCTGGCCGAGGGTGACGAGATCGCGCCCGGCCGTACCGTCTTGGCGCCGCTCGGCGGCGGCACCCGCCATGAGGTGCTGCTCGTGTGGGACGAGGAGCGGTTCGCGATCATGGTGGCGAAGCTGCTGCGCCCCGCCGTCGCCGGCGACGAGGGAGCGCTCGGTGAGCTCGCGCGCGAGGCCGAGGCGCTCGCGGCGCTCGCGCACCCCGTGCTGCTGCGCGGCTTCGACGCCGTGCTCGAGGGCGCCCATCCGCACCTGCTCGTCGAGCATCTGGAGGGCCCGACGCTGCGCCGCCTGCTCAAGGCCGAGGGCCGGCTGCCGCTCCAGCAGCTGATCCCGCTCGGGCTGCACGCCGCCGCCGGCATCGCGTACATGCAGAGCGCCGGCTGGGTCCACCTCGACCTCAAGCCCGACAACCTGGTGATGGGCGTACCGCCGCGCATCATCGACCTGTCGATCGCCCGCCCAGTGGAGCGCGGCGCGCACGCGCGGGATCCTCGGCACGGATCCCTACATGGCGCCCGAGCAGTGCGGCACGCCGGAGTGGGAGGGACGCCTCGGCCCGCCGGCCGACGTCTTCGGCCTCGCCGCGACGCTCTGGCGCGCGGCGGCGGGCGCGGCGCCGTTCCGCGCGCCCGCGGCGCGTCGCGCAGCGACGAGCCGGAGCAGCGCTTCCCGCAACTCGTCGCGCCGCCGCCCGAGCCGCCCTCCGGCATGCCGCCCGAGCTCGCCGAGCTGCTGCTGGCCGGCCTGGCGCGCGATCCGGCGGAGCGGCCCGACGCGCGCACGCTGGCCCGCGGCTTCGAGCCGCTGGTAGGAGCGCTCCCGCTCAGGGCGCCGCTGCGGCGCGGGCGCCGCTGAACCACCGTAAGCGCGCGGCGCTCGCGCCGTGTCTCGAGGGGTGAGGACCCGATTCGAGGAGCGGAGCATGTCCCGTCCAGCAGATCTCTATCTCAGCCTCCACGACGACGGCCCGGTGACCGCGGCAGTCCCGCCGCGCCGCCGCGCCGCCGCGCTGCTGCTCGCCGCGCTGCTGCTGATGGCGGTGCCGCTGATGTGGATGAGCGACGACGCTGTCGCCACGACCGGCGCTAGCGCGACGGCCTCATCCGACGACGACGACGACGACAACTCCGGCCCCGGCGACGGCGACGGCGACGATACCGCGACCGACTCCGTGTCGGCGACCGCGTCCGACACGGCGACCAACACGGGCGCGACCGGCGTGTCGACGAAGGCGGCGACGGCGACCGCGTCGAACACGGCGACGCAGACCGGCAAGACCGGCGTGTCGACGAAGGCGCCGACGGCGACCGCGTCGAACACGGCGACGCGAACCGGCAAGACCGGCGTCTCGACCAAGCAGCCGACAGAGACGCAGTCCAACACGGCGACGCGGACCGGCAAGACCGGCGCATCGACACAGGACTGACGCTCAACGCAGCGGCACGCGCACGCGCAGGCGGGTCCCCCGGCCGGCCGCGCTCTCGAGCTCGAGCCGGCCGCCGACCGTCGCCAGCCGGTCCTCGAGGCCGCGCAGGCCGGTCCCGCGGGTCCTGTCCGCGCCACCGCGGCCGTCGTCGCGGATCTCCAGCTCGACGCCGGTCTCGTGGCCCGCGATCCGGACCGTCGCATGCGACGCGTCGGCGTAGCGGACGACGTTGGTCAGCGCCTCGGCGACCGTGTAGTAGAGCGCCGTCTCGATCGCGGGCGCCGGCCGCTCGCCGAGCGACTCCTCGATCTCGACCGGGACGGTGCTGCGCCTCGCGAGCTCCTGCACGGCGGCGCTCAAGCCGAGCGTCGTCAGCGTCGTCGGATGGATCCCGCGGGCCAGCTCGCGCAGCTCCGCGAGGCCCGCGTCGAGCTCGACCCGGGCCGACTCCATGAGCGCCGCCGCCGTGCTGCCCGGCTCGGCCCGCTGCTGCGCGGCGCGCAGGTTGAGCGAGGCCACGACGAGCCGCTGCTGGGCGCCGTCGTGCAGGTCGCGCTCGATCCGGCGCCTGGCCTCGTCGCCGGCCGCGACGATCCGCGCACGCGACGCCTCGAGCTCGCGAACGCGCGCGGCCTCGGTCTCGCGCTCGAGCCGCAGCTGCTCGCTCGCGCGCCGCTCCGTGATGTCGAAGATGATCCCGTCCAGCCACTCCGTGCCGTCGCGATCGACGGTCTTGATGCCCCGCTCCAGCACCCAGCGGACGCCGCCGTCGGCATGCACGACGCGATACTCGAGCGCGAACGGCCGGCCCTCGGCGGTGGCCGCCTTTATCGCGCGGTCGACGTCCTCGACGTCGTCCGGGTGCGTGACGGACACGAGCGTCCGCTTCGACGCGTCGATGAAGTCCGACGGCGGGTAGCCGGAGATGCTCTCGATCTCCTCGCTCACGGTCTGCATCTTCCAGATGTCGTCCATGAAGCAGCGGTAGATCGCCCCGGGGACGTTGTCCATCAGCGACTTGAGCATGCTCTCGGAGTCCAAGCGATTGCCGTCGATCGCGGGCATCGTGCCGACCTTACCCGCCCCGCCGCGCGCGGTTCGGGCTTGCGCTCGCAGGCAAGACACGCTCGAATGGGGACGCGTGCCGCAAGAGCTGACAGCCGGTGACACCTTCGCGGGGCATCGCATCGAGGCGCTCGCCGGACGCGGCGGGATGGGCGTCGTGTTCCGCGCGACCGATCTCGCGCTCGACCGCCCGGTCGCGCTGAAGCTGATCGCGCCCGACGCCGCGCTCGATCCGGTCTTCCGCGCCCGCTTCGAGCACGAGTGCCGAGCGGCCGCCTCGATCGACCATCCGCATGCCGTCGAGGTCTTCCACGCCGGCGAGGAGGACGGGGTCCTCTACGTGACCATGCGCTTCGTCGAGGGCACAGACCTCGGGGCACTGGTCGCGCAGGAGAAGGCGCTCGAGCCCGAGCGCGCCGTCGCGCTCATCGACCAGGTCGCCGGGGCGCTCGACGAGGCCCACAAGCGCGGCCTCGTGCATCGCGACGTCAAGCCGACGAACGTGCTGATCGCCCAGCGCGGCGGCCGAGACTACGCGTTCCTGACCGACTTCGGGCTGACGAAGCGGTCCGAGGGCGACGCGGGGCTGACGCGTCCGGGCTTCGCGATGGGGACGGCCGACTACATGGCGCCGGAGCAGGCGCGCGGGGCCGCGGTCGACGCGCGCGCCGACATCTACGCGCTCGGCTGCGTGCTCTTCAAGGCGCTGACCGGTGTCGTCCCATTCGATCGCGGCAGCGACCTGGAGAAGATGTGGGCGCACCTCAACGACGATCCGCCGTCGCTGCTGGAGGCCAGGCCCGAGCTGCCACAGGCGCTCGACGACGTCGTCCGGCGCGCCATGGCTAAGGAGCCCGACGACCGCTACGAGACCGCGGGCGACTTCGCCGCCGCCGCGCTCGAGGCCGCGCGCGGAGGCCCTTCACCGGCGGTCCGGAAGCCCGCTGCGGGCGCGATGCGGGTGGTCGTGGCGGAGGACTCGGTGCTGCTGCGCGCCGGCGTCGTGCACCTGCTCGAGGCCGCGGGCTTCGACGTCGTCGCCCAGGCCGGCGACGCCGAGGACCTGATGCGCGAGGTCCGGGCGCACAAGCCGGACGTCGCCGTGACCGACATCCGGATGCCGCCGACGCACACGGACGAGGGCCTGCGCGCGGCGCGCCGGATCCGCGCCGAGCTTCCGGGGACCGGCGTGCTGGTGCTCTCGCAGTACGCGGAGGAGGCCTATGCGGTCGACCTGCTCGGCGAGAGCGCCGAGGGCGTGGGGTACCTGCTCAAGGACAGGGTGGCGGACCCGCGCGGGTTCGCCGACTCCGTTCGCCAGGTCGGGCAGGGCGGCTCCGCCCTGGATCCCGAGGTCGTCGCGCAGATGCTCAGCCGCCCGCGCGAGTCCAGCCCGCTCGACGCGCTCTCCGAGCGCCAGCGCGACGTGCTGGCGCGGATGGCGGAGGGTCACTCCAACTCGGCGATCGCTCAGGAGCTCGGTCTGAGCGAGCGCGCCGTCGAGCGCGACATCGGCGCGATCTTCGCCAAGCTCGACCTGCCCGCCGGCAACGAGGGACACCGCCGCGTGCTCGCCGTGCTGACGTTCCTGCGCGCCTGACAGCGCGGTCAGTCGTCGTCGCCGCCGCGGCCGCGGTTGCGTCCGCGCCCGCGGCCGTGGCCGCTGTCGTCGTCGCCGCCGTCGTCGTCCGCCTCCGCGCTCGGGGTGGGGTCGGCGCGCGGCGTGGGCGTTGCTGTTGGGGTCGCGCGGCGCTCGCGCGGCGCGAGCCGCTCGCCGGCGTCCAGCGGCTCGGCCTGTAGGCCGACGCGCTGCGACGTCAGGCTGGTCGCGGCAGTCGTCACGCCGACGGCGACGAGCAGCCCGGCGAGCGCGAGCAGGCCCCAGAGCAGGAAGCGGCGGACGGGCACGGCGGTCAGCGTGGCACAGCGCGGGTCAAGAGCCGGCAAAGTGTCACGCGGGCGGCAGGCGCAGCTCGGCGACGGTCCCGCCGCCGGCGCGCCGCCTGAGCGTCACCTCGCCGCCCCACTGCCGCGCGAGCTCGCGCGCGATCGGCAGGCCGAGGCCCGTCCCCGGCGCGCCGGCGCGGCCGGCGCCGCCGCGGTGGAAGCGCTCGAACACCTGCTCCTCCTCGCCCGGCGCCAGTCCGGGCCCGCGGTCGTGCACGGCGAGGCCGTCCGCGAACGCCGCGATCTCGACGGCGCTGCCCGCGGGCGAGTAGGCGAGCGCGTTCTCGACCAGCGCGTCGAGGATGCGGTCGGCGTCCTCGCGGCTGATCCACGCCGCGCCGGCGCCGTCGGCGCTCGCCGTGAGCCGCTGGTCGCGCTCGGCCGCCGTGGCGCTCCAGCGCTCCGCGGCGCGTGCCGCGACATCCGGCAGCGCGAGCCGATCGCCAGCCGGCGTGCGCTCTCCCACGCGGCTGAGCTGGAGCAGCTCGTCGATCATCAGCGCGAGCCGGTCGAGCTC
>Ga0126313_10002492_pt1 | contig 10343 bp, 10 predicted proteins | sample Plot105A_FD_89954 | JGI IMG/M metagenome (GOLD analysis project Ga0126313, IMG submission 89954) | Serpentine soil microbial communities from UC McLaughlin Reserve, CA, USA - Plot105A | ecosystem: Environmental > Terrestrial > Soil > Grasslands | place: USA: UC McLaughlin Reserve, Lake County... | reverse complement strand
CCTCGCGCAGCTCGACGCCGGCGACTTCATGCGCCGCTGGCGCCGCTGGCAGCCGCGCTAAAGGACGCGGTCGCCGCTGCCGATCAAGGCCGTGGCGAGATCATCCCCTCCTCTCGCCGGAGGCTGCGGCGTGCACATCTCCTCTCCCGCCGCAGCCATGTGCGTGCCGGGGGCGCCGGCTCCGTCTTGGCCGGCGCCCCCACCACCCTCCGCGCTAGCGCGAACGGCTCGCAACGAGTATTAGAACCGCCCGCCGCCCGGGTGCGCACTGGTGGTCATCCCATCCCACCAAGGAGTGCGCATGCGCAGATCCTCAATCCTCGGCGCGGCTGCGGTAGCTGCGCTGGCCGCCGGCGCGCTGGCCGTGGCGAGCGGCAGCGGCTCGAGCCACCGCGAGGCACCGTCGATCCTCGGCGATCCGACCGCGGACAACACCGATCTCTACGCGTTCACCGCGCCGGACGCCCCGGGCAGTCTGACGATAGTCTCGAATTGGATCCCGTTCGAAGACCCGTCGAGCGGCCCGTACTTCGGCAAGCTCGATCCAAGGGCGCGCTACTACGTCAAGATCGACAACACCGGCGACGGACGCGAGGACGTCGCCTACCGCTGGCAGTTCAAGCAGCGGTTCCGCAACCCGAGCTCGTTCCTGTACGCGGCGCCGACGGTCGACTCCGTCGACGATCCGGACATCAACTTCGTCCAGACGTACGACCTCTACCGCGAGACCTACCGCAAGGGCAAGCTGAAGCGGTCGGCGCGGATCGCGTCGGACGTGCCGGTCGCGCCCGACAACGTCGGGCCGAAGACGATCCCTGACTACGCGAACGTCTCCGCCGGTGCCGTTCGCGCGCTGGCCGACGGCGGCAAGACGTTCGTCGGACCCGCCGACGACCCGTTCTTCATCGACTTGGCGGTCGCCTTCGACGGGATCAACATCGACAAGCCGGGACGGCCCGGCATCGGGCTCGGGAACCAGGGCGGCGGCAAGGACGACGTGGCCGGATACAACACGCACTCGTTCGTGCTGCAGGTGCCGGAGTCCGACGTGACGCGCGACGGCAAGAGCGTCTCCGCGGCCGACGCGGGCAACGCCGTGGTCGGCGTCTGGACCACGACGGAGCGCAAGAAGGTCAGCGTGCTGCGCCGCAAGGGCAAGCGCCGCGCGCACGGCCGCTGGGTCCAGGTCAGCCGCCTCGGCAACCCGCTGATCAACGAGGTGATCATCCCGATCGGCCTCAAGGACAAGTACAACCGCACGGCGCCGGCGAACGACGCGGCGAACTTCGGCGCCGGCGCGCTCGCCCCCGAGCCCGCCCGGCTCCTGAACGCGCTGTTCGGCCTAGGCGTCAAGGAGACCGACCGCACGGACATCGTGCAGGCGCTGCTGACCGGCGTGCCGGGGCTGACGCAGATCGGCTCGGCGCCGGTGCCGGCCGACACGCTGAAGGTGAACCTCGGCGTGGCGCCCAGCGCCAGCGCGAGCCGCTTCGGCGTGCTGGCGGGCGACACCGCCGGGTTCCCGAACGGGCGCCGCCTGACCGACGACGTCGTCGACATCGAGCTGCGCGTGATCGCGGGCGCTCTGCTCAAGTCCGAGGAGGGCGGCAAGCAGATACCGCTCGGCGACGGCGTCGACGTCAACGACAAGCGGTTCCGCGACGCGTTCCCGTACGTCGCGCTGCCGGACTCCGCGTTCGACTCGCGGCTCAAGCGAGTCGAGCCCCCGCACGCGCCGGTGCCACAGCCGCCGGCCTGAACCAACGATCCGCCGTCCTGCCGAGGGGTCGCCTAGCGCCCCCAGAGCAGGACGGCGGGCAATGAACATGACCCGACTCGCACCCATCTTGCTCAGCTTCGCCGCCGCGCTGGCGACATTCGTCCTGCTCCGCGGCTCGGAGCCGGCGGCGCCGGTGCCCGCGGCCACTGCCGCTCCCCGCGCGACCGGCGACACCGACGCCGAGATCGCCCGGCTCCAGGCCGCGGCGCGCTCGGCGTCGCGCGCCGTCGCACCGCGCGTCGCGCTCGCCTCCGCGTACCTCCAGAAGGCGCGCGAGAGCGGCGACGCCGGCTTCTACTCGCGCGCGGACGCGCTGCTGCGCGCCGCGCTCGCCCGGCGGCCCGGCGATCACGACGCGCTCGTAGCGAGCGCGTCGCTCGCGCTCTCGCGGCACGACTTCCGCGGCGCACTGGCGCTCGCACGCCGCGCGCGGGCGGCGCGGCCGGACGCGCTCGCCGCCTATCCTGCGCTCGTCGACGCGCTCGTCGAGCTCGGCCGCTTCCGCGCCGCCGCGCGGACGTTGCAGCGCCTCGTCGACGCGAAGCCGGCGCTCGCCGGCTATGCGCGCGTCTCGTACATGCGCGAGCTGCACGGCGACCTGGCCGGCGCGGCCGCCGCCATGCGCCGCGCGATCAGCGCGGGCGGCCCGGCCCGCGAGAGCGTCGCCTCCGTGCAGGCGCTGCTCGGCGCGATCGAGCTCGTCCGCGGCCGCCCGCGCGCCGCCCGCGCGGCGCACCGCGCCGCGCTCGCGGCGGTGCCCCGGTATCCGGGTGCCGAGGCGGGGCTCGCGCGGCTCGACGCGGCGCGCGGAGACCTCGAGGCAGCGATCCGCCGCTGGCGCGCGCTGGCGCAGCGGCTGCCGCTGCCCGAGTACGTGCTCGGCCTCGCCGAGGCGGAGCTGGCGGCCGGGCGCCCGGGCGCCGCCCGGCGGGACCTCGCGCTGATCGGCGCCGAGCGCCGCCTGCTCGCGGCCGCCGGCGTCGACGCCGACGCCGAGCTCGCCCTCTACGAGGCGGATCACGGCTCGCCGCGCCGGGCGGTCGCGCTCGCGCGCCGCGCGTGGCGAGCGGCTCCGGGACTGCGCGCGGCCGACGCGCTCGGCTGGGCGCTGACGCGCGGTGGCCGCCCGGACGCCGGGCTGCGCTGGGCGCGGCACGCGATCGCGCTCGGCGCGGTCGATCCGCTGTTCCGCTTCCACGCCGGCGCCGCGGGGCTGGCGGCCGGTGCGAAGCGTGAGGGGCGCCGCCAGCTGGACGTCGCGCTCGGGCACGGGCTGGCCGGCTGGCCGCGGCAGGCTGCAGAGGCACGACGACTGCTCGAGGGAGACGCGCGATGAGGCTCCGACCGATCCTGCTCGCCGCGCTCGCGGCGCTGCTCGCCCCGGCGGCCCCGGCCGCGGCGCATCCGCTCGGCAACTTCTCCGTCAACCACCTCACGGTGGTCTCGATCTCCGACGATCGCGTCGACGTGCGCTACGTGCTCGACCAGGCCGAGATTGCGACGTTCAGGGAGCGCGGCATGAGCGACTCGGAGGTGCTGCGGAGCAAGCAGGCGGAGGTGGAGCGCCGGCTCGTGGTGACCGTCGACGGGCGCACCGTCGACCTCGAGCCCGCCGGTGCGCCGGAGCTGAGCCACCCGGCCGGGCAGGGCGGCCTCCGCACGACGCGGCTCGAGCTGCCCCTGAGCGCGGCGGCGCGCGGCGCGCGCGCGGTCTCGATCGAGGACGGGACCTTCCCCGGGCGCGTCGGCTGGAAGGCCGTGCAGGTTCGCCCCGGCGAAGGCACCGCGGTGAAGACGAGCGCGCCCGCCGGCGATCCGACCGGCGGACTGCGCCGCTACCCCGACGATCTGCTCCAGAGCCCGAGCGACGTCCGCCGCGCACGGTTCATCGTGCGGCCGGGCGACGGGACGATCGCCGCGGGCGCCGGCCGGCGGGCCACCGGCGACGCGGGTTCGGAGAACGGCTTCACCGGGTTGCTCGAGGGTAACCAGGTGCTCGTCCTGCTCCTGCTCGCCGCCTTCGGGTGGGGCGCGCTGCATGCGCTCTCGCCCGGCCACGGCAAGGCGATGGTCGCCGCGTACCTCGTCGGAACGCGCGGGACGACGCGCGACGCGGTGGTGCTCGGCGCCGTCGTCACGGCCACCCACACCGCCGGCGTCGTCGCGCTCGGCCTGGTCGCGCTCGGCCTCTCGGCCTGGGTGCTGCCGGAGCAGCTCTATCCGTGGCTCACGCTCGTCTCCGGTCTGTTGGTCGTGGGCGTCGGCATCGCCGTGCTCTGGCGCCGTACGCGCCGCCGCCACCATCACCATGATCACCACCACTCCCACCGGCGCAGCCTGCTGGCGATGGGCGCGTCGGCCGGCCTGATCCCGTGCCCGTCGGCCCTCGTAGTGCTCCTCGGGGCCGTCTCGCAGCACCGCATCGGGCTCGGACTGGTCCTGATCGTCGCCTTCTCCGCCGGCCTCGCAGCTACGCTCACAGGGCTTGGCATCGCGGTCGTGCACGCGGGCATGGCGCTGGCGCGGCTGCCGCTCCCCCAGCGCCTGGTGACCGCCGTCCCCCCGCTCTCGGCGGCGCTGATCGTGGTCGTCGGCGTGGCGCTGACGGCCCAGGCGGTGCCGCAGCTCGCGTGAACTGATCCGCCCGTGCCCCGGGTGCGAATAGGTAGGTCGAGGCGGCTGCGCGGGGGCAGCGGCCGAGAACGCAACGCACCCCTCCATGACCGTCGCTCATCGCACCGAGGCGCTCACCGCGCCGTCGCTGACCGCTGCCGTCGTCGCGCTCCGAACGCGCGGCATGCGCGTCTCGTCGACGCGCCGAGCCCTGCTGCACGCGCTGTTCCGCGCGCCGCAGCCGCTGACCGCCGACGAGCTCGCCGGCGGGCTCGACCTCGCCAGCGTCTACCGCAACCTCGACGCGCTCGAGTCCGTCGGGCTCGTGCGCCACGTCCATGTCGGCCACGGCCCCGGGCTGTACGCTCTCGCGCGCCGTCGCGACACCGGCTACGCCGCCTGCGAGCGCTGCGGCCGCCACGTCGCGCTCGCGCCGGAGGAGCTCGACGGCGTGCGCGCGACCGTCCTGGCGGCAACGGGCTTCGACACCGACTTCTCGCACTTCCCGATCCTCGGGACGTGTCCCGACTGCGCCGCCGAACACAGAGAGGAGCACCATGCACATCCCTGACGGCTTCCTGTCCGGAGAGGTGTCCGCCGGCACCGCGGTCGTCGCGGCCGGTGCGGTCGGGATCGCGCTGCACCGCGCGGGCTCGCGGCTCGACGACCGGCTCGTACCGCTGCTCGGGGTGACGGGCGCGTTCGTGTTCGCCGCCCAGATGCTCAACTTCCCGGTCGCGGGAGGCACGAGCGGCCACTTCCTCGGCGCGGCTCTCGCGACCATGCTGCTCGGCCCTTGGCTCGCCTGCCTCGTGCTCGCCGTCGTGCTCGCGACGCAGAGCTTCGTGTTCGCCGACGGGGGCGTGAGCGCGCTCGGCGCCAACGTCGTGAACATGGGCGTGATCGGCGCGCTGGTGACCGGCGGCCTCATGCTCGCCGCACGCCGCGTGCTCCCGCGCAGGCGCGGTGTACTGCTCGCCGTGGCGGGAGCCGGCGCGTGGCTCGCCGTCGTCGCAGGTGCCGCCGGCACCGCGGTGTGCCTCGCGGTCTCGGGCACCGTCGCGCTCGGGACGGTGCTGCCCGCGATGCTCGCCGTGCATGTGGCGATCGGCGCCGGCGAGGCGGTGATCACGGTTGCGGCTCTCAGTGCGCTGATGGCCACCAGGCCGGACCTGATCGGCGCGTGGGCGCCACGGGAGCCCGCGCCGCCGCGCATCGTGGCGCTGCCGCAGGAGGCGTGACGATGCGCCGCTTCACGATCGTCGCGCTCGCCGTCGCCGTCGTGCTCGCGGTCGCGCTCTCGCCGTTCGCCGCGAGCGCGCCCGACGGGCTGGAGAAGGTCGCCGCGGAGCACGGCTTCGCCGACCGCGGGCGGCCGGCCCGGGTGCAGGAGCGCGCCCCCGCTCGGGACTACGCGTTCCCGGGCGTGAAGGACGCGCGGGTCGCGACGGCGCTCGCCGGGCTCGCCGGCGCGTTGGGCGTCTTCGCGCTCGGCGCGTCGGTCGCCGCGGTGCCGCGGCGAGGCAGGGCCGCATGACGGCCGGCGCACTCGAAGCGGCCGGGATCGGCGGCGCCGCCCGCAGCCGGGCGGTGACGCCGTGACGGCCGGCGCACTCGAAGCGGCCGGGATCGCCGGCGCCGCCCGGAACCGGGCGGTGACGCCGTGACGGCCGGCGCACTTGACGCGGCCGGGATCGCCGGCGACCCCGCGAGCCCGGTCCATCGCCTTGACGCGCGCGCGAAGCTGCTCGGGCTCGCCGGCCTGACGCTGATCGCGGCGACCTCGCCGGCCGCCGCGTGGCCGCTGCTCGCCTGCTGCGCCGCGCTGCTCGCCGCGGTCGCGCGGGCCGCGCGCGTGCCGGCCGGGCTGCTGTGGCGGCGGGCGCGCGTCGTGCTGCCGCTGGTCTTGCTCGCGGCCGCCTCGCTGCCGTTCCTGCGTCACGGCGGCGCGCGCTACGCGCTCGGGCCGCTGACCGCCTCGGAAGCGGGCCTCGAGGCGTTCGGGACGGCGGCCGCCAAGGCCGCGATTGGCACGCTCAGCGCCCTCCTGCTCGCAGCCACGACGAGCGTCCCTGCGGCGCTGGACGGCTTGCGGCGGCTGCACGCGCCCCCGCTGCTGATCGCGATCGCGGGCGTCACCTGGCGCTACGCGTTCGTGCTCGCCGGCGAGATCGGACGCATGCGCTGCGCGCTCGCGGCGCGCGGCCACCGCCCGCGCCATCTGCTCCAGGCCGCCGCAACCGGCAAGCTCGCAACCGCGCTGTTCTTGCGCGCCCATGCGCGCGCGGAGCGCGTGCACGTTGCGATGGCGGCGCGCGGCTGGAGCGGCGTCCCGCTCGCGCCGGGCGCCGCCGCGCTGCGCCGCACCGACGTGGCGTTCGTCGCCGCGCTCGCCGGCGCACCGCTGCTGATCCGCGTCCTCCTGGAGGTTCACCCTTGACCTGTGCCGTCCGCGCCCGCGGGCTCAGCTTCGGCTACGCGCCGGGCGACGACGTGCTCGACGGCCTCGACTTCACGGTCGCGCACGGGGAGCGCGTCGCCGTGCTCGGTCCCAACGGCGCCGGCAAGACCACGTTGATGCTGCATCTCAACGGCCTGCTGCGCGGCTCGGGGCAGCTCGAGGTCGCCGGACTACCGGTGCGCGACGACACGCTGGCGGCGCTGCGCGCGCGCGTCGGCCTCGTCTTCCAGGATCCCGACGACCAGCTGTTCATGACGACCGTCGCCGACGACGTCGCGTTCGGCCCGCGCAACCTGGGGCTGCCGGATCACGCGATCGCGGACCGGACCCGCGCGGCGCTCGCGGCGGTCCGCATGGAGGCCGCCGCCGGGCGGGCGCCGCACCAGCTCTCGATGGGCGAGCGCCGCCGCGTCGCGATCGCGGGCGTGCTCGCCATGGAGCCCGAGCTGCTCGTGCTCGACGAGCCGTCCGCGAACCTCGACCCGCGCGCCCGGCGGGAGCTGCTCGACCTGCTCGAGGCGCTCGACCGCACGCTGCTGGTCGTGACGCACGACCTCCCGTTCGCGACCGAGCTCTGCGAACGCGCGGTGATCCTGTCCAGCGGGCGCGTCGCCGCGGACGGGCCGTGCCGCGAGCTGCTGGCCGACGCGGAGCTGCTTGCGCGCCACGACCTCGAGCTGCCGGCGGGCTTCGATCCGGCACGCGTGACGCGCCGTCCGCGCCCCCTCGCGGTCAACTGATCGTCCGCGTCGGTAAGCCGAACCCCGCGCTGCCGATGCACCGGGCGGTCGCCACCGTCCCTCCGCCGCACGAGGATTGGGCTCGCCGTCTACCGCCGCCCCACCGGGATCGGGCTCGCCGTCTGCCGCCGCATCGTCGAGCGCCACGGCGGCCGCATCCGGCTCGAGCCGACGCCCGGCGGGCGGCGCGACTTCCGCTTCACGCTGCCCGCGACGGCGGCCTGACGTCGCCGCGGGCAGCCGCGCTATACCCTCCGGTCATGCCCGACGTCGCGATGCCCCGACTCTCCGACTCGATGGAGGAGGGCACGATCCTCAAGTGGCTCAAGTCCGATGGTGACGAGGTCAAGCGCGGCGAGGAGCTCGTCGAGATCGAGACCGACAAGGCCAACATGACCTACGAGGCCGACCTCGAGGGCGTGCTCAAGATCGTGGCGCAGGAAGGGGACACGCTGCCGGTGGGGCAGACGATCGCGCAGATCGGCGGCGGCGACGGCGGAGGCCCCGCCCAGGAGGAGGCGCCGTCTGAGGAGCCCGAGTCGCAGCGGCCGGCGGACGAGGACGTCGAGCGCGTGAAGCAGCCCGAGCCCGTGGCGACGAAGGAGGAGGAGCCCGAGCCCGCCGGCGAGGGGAACGGCCGGGTCAAGGCCTCCCCGATCGCGCGCCGGATGGCGAAGGAGCTCGGCGTCGACCTCGCCGCCCTCCAGGGATCGGGACCCGGCGGCCGGATCGTGAAGTCGGACGTCGAGGCCGCGGCCGAGGACGGCGGCAAGCCGGAGGAGAAGGAGGCGGCGGAGGCTCCGGCCCCCGCCCCCGAGCCGGCCGCGGCGGGCGGCGACGGCGGGCGCGGCGCCACGAGCACCGAGGACCTGACGCGCATCCAGCAGACGATCGCGCGGCGGATGGCGGAGTCGAAGGCGACCGCCCCCGACTTCGTGCTCACGTGCGAGGTCGACATGGAGGCCGCGGTCGAGTTCCGCAGGCAGCTCAAGGCCGCCGCCGGCGACGCGCCGCCGCCGTCGTTCAACGACTTCGTCGTGAAGGCCTCCGCGCTGGCGCTGAAGGAGTTCCCGCGCGCCAACGGCGCCTACCGCGACGGCAAGTTCGAGCTCTACTCGCGCATCAACGTCGGCATAGCGGTCGCCGGCCAGGACGCGCTGATCGTGCCGACGATCTTCGACGCCGACAACAAGTCGCTCGGGCAGATCTCGCGCGAGGCGCGCGCGCTGGCGGAGCGGGTGCGCGAGGGCAAGGTGACGCCGCCGGAGCTCTCCTCCGGGACGTTCTCGGTGTCGAACCTGGGCATGTTCGGGATCAAGCGCTTCGTGGCGGTGATCAACCCGCCGCAGGCCGCGATCCTCGCCGTCGGCGAGATGACGCCGCGGCCGGTCGTGCGCGATGGCGAGATCACCATCCGCACGATCATGGAGCTCACGCTCAGCTGCGACCACCGGATCCTCTACGGCGCCGACGCCGCGCAGTTCCTCGGGCGGGTCCGCGAACGCCTCGAGAACCCGCTTTCACTGGCCCTCTAAGAGGGCGGAGCCCGGTCAAGCCCGGACGGGAGGGCGAAGCCCGGTCAAGCCGTCCGGCGACGCTGTCAGACCGCCGTCCGGATGACCGGCGGAGCACTTCAACCGGCGACGCGGTCAGACCGCCGTCCGGATGACCGGCGGAGCACTTCAACCGGCGACGCGGTCAGACCGCCGTCCGGATGATCGGCGGAGCTAATTCGGCTCCATCGAGCCGTCGCGCGCAACCCGGGCGGGTCGCGTGTCGGTGTCCACGATGAGGCAGAGCGAGCGGCGCGGGTCGTCTCCCGGCACGCAAGCGCGGTAGACCTCCGGGGCCAGCTGCACGGCGTCGATGCCGCCGAGGCCGTCGAGCCACTCCGCCTCCTCGCGCATCACGAACCCGTGCACCGCCTCGAACATCGCGGCCTCGTCGCCGCGCTCGGCCGCCTCTGCCGGGCGATGCGCGAGACCCGCGGCAAGCAGGGCGGCCGCGAGCACGACCAGCAGCGCCGTGCCGGCGTAGTCGTAGGCGACGACGCGCGGCAGGTCGCGCCGCCGGCTCCGCAGCGCGCGCGCTGCGAGCGGGCCGAGCGCGGCGAGCGCGGCGAGGTTGGCGAAGCCCGCCATCAGCACGCCCCCGATCGCGTCGCCCGGCGCCCCCTCCCACGGCGGCAGCAGCGCGATCGCCGCTCCGTCGAGCGCGGTCAGCCCGAAGAAGGCGGGCCACAGCCACGCGCCGCGCATGCGCCAGCGCAGCCGTGCGAGCCAGACCCGCTCGGAGTGCTCCACACCTCGGAGGGTAACCTTGGTGCAGACACGGCAGACCCGCGGCGGCGATCCCGTGCGGGCGGCCAGCACCACGGGCGCGCCCGGAGGATCCCGGTCGTCCCCCGAGAGGAAGGAGTGAGATTCGCCGATGGCGACCGAAACGGCTCGTACCGAAGGCAGCGTCGCGGCAGGCGAGGCCGACGTACCCGTCAGCGAGCACCTGACGCTGGAGGACCGCACCGGGCTCCTCCGCGCGATGCTGATGATGCGCGGGATCGAGCAGCGGGCGATGATGCTCTATCGCCAGGGCAAGGTCCCGGGCTCCTTCTACGACGGCTACGGCCAGGAGGCGGTGTCGGCGGGCGCGGCATGGGCGATGCACGGCCACGACCGGCTCTGCGTCCTGCACCGCGACCTCGCCGCCCACGTCATCCGCGGCGTCTCCCCGGCGCGCATCTTCGCCCAGT
>Ga0126313_10002489_pt1 | contig 10346 bp, 10 predicted proteins | sample Plot105A_FD_89954 | JGI IMG/M metagenome (GOLD analysis project Ga0126313, IMG submission 89954) | Serpentine soil microbial communities from UC McLaughlin Reserve, CA, USA - Plot105A | ecosystem: Environmental > Terrestrial > Soil > Grasslands | place: USA: UC McLaughlin Reserve, Lake County... | reverse complement strand
TCACCAGGGGTGGACAGGCGTATTCTCCGGGTCGACACGCCAGGGACCGGTCTCGACGGGAGGATGGTCATGGGCGACCGACTGCTGCTTCGCGGCGGGCACGTGCTGACGGTGGACCCTGAGCTCGGCGACCTGCCGAAGGGCGACGTCCTGATCGACGGGGACCGCATCGCCGAGGTGGCGCCCCAGGTCGACGCCGACGCCGAGGTGATCGACGCCGGCGGCAAGATCGTGATCCCCGGGTTCGTCGACACCCACCGCCACACCTGGGAGGCGGCGATCCGCGGCTGCGCGCCCAACGCCACCCTGGACGACTACTTCGTGGAGGTCCTGGACACCTTCGCGCCCCTCTACCGCCCCGAGGACGTCTACGCCAGCAACCTCGCGGGGGCGCTGGAGTGCGTCAACGCCGGCATCACCACCCTGGTGGACTGGTCGCACATCAACAACACCCCCGAGCACCCGGACGCCGGCATCCGCGGGCTGCAGGAGGCCGGCATCCGCGCCCAGTACGCCTACGGCAGCGCCAACCTCTCGCTGGCCGACTACTGGTTCGAGAGCAAGATCGTCATCCCCGCCGACGACGTGCGCCGGGTGCGCGAAACCCACTTCTCCTCCGACGACGGCCTGCTCACCATGGCGCTGGCGACCCGCGGGACGGGGTTCTGCGTCGACGACGTGGTGCGGGCCGAGTGGGGGATGGCCCGTGAGCTCGGCATCCCGATCACGGTCCACGTCGCCATGGGCCGGGTGGCGGGCCGCTTCGCCATGGTCAAGAAGCTCGACGAGCTGGGCCTGCTGGGGCCGGACACGACCTACATCCACTGCTGCTACTTCAGCGACGAGGAGTGGCGGCTGGTGGCCGACAGCGGCGGCACCATCTCGATCGCGCCCCAGATCGAGGCCCAGATGGGCCACGGCTGGCCGCCGGTGATGAAGTCGCTCGAGTACGGGCTGCGGCCCAGCCTCAGCATCGACGTGGTCACCACCGCGCCCGGCGACATGTTCACCCAGATGCGCAGCGCGTTCGGCTGCGAGCGGGCGCGGGTCAACGCGGTCACCTGGGAGGCCAACGTCGACGCGCCCGAGAACATGCTGACGGCGCGCCAGATGCTGGAGATGGCCACCCGCAACGGCGCCCACGTGGCCGGGCTGGAGGACAGGACGGGCTCGCTGACCCCCGGCAAGAAGGCCGACGTGGTGGTGATCGACGCCACCTCGCTGAACGTGGCGCCGGTGATCGACCCGGTGGCCGCCGTCACCCTCTGCGCCGACGTCTCCAACGTCGACACGGTGATCATCGACGGCAAGGTCCGCAAGCGGGACGGCAGGCTGCTGGCCGACGTCGACCAGGCGCGGCGGCAGGTGCAGGCCTCCAGCGAGTACCTGGTCGGGGAGGCGGCGCGCCGGGCCGCGGCCAAGCAGCAGGCATGACCTCCCGGCACCTGGTGCGCCGGGCCGGCGAGGCCGCCCCGGCGGTCCCCGACGGCTGGGCGGACCACGTCAGCGGCTTCCGCCGCTGGCCGGCGGTCGACGAGGCGGCCGGCGCGGTGCACACCGGCTTCGGCGTCTGCGAGCTCGACCCGGGCGGCTCGGTGGCCGCGCACGTCCACTCCTTCGAGGAGACCTTCTACCTGCTGGACGGCGAGGCCGTGGTGGAGACCGGCGAGGGCGCCACGCTGCTGCGCGCGGGCGACTACGGGCTGGTGCCGGTCGGCGTCCCCCACGCCTGGCACAACCCGGGCGGCGTCCCCGCCAGGTGGGCCGACATGCTGGCGCCGCAGCCGCGCTCCCGCCTCGCCGGCGACACCCAGTTCGTGCCGGCGCTGCCGGGCCAGCCGCCGGCCCCGGTCGACCCCCGCGACCCGAGGACCCGCCGGTTCGGCCACATCGAGCCGGGCAACATGGACCCCGCCAGGCAGTCCCAGGAGCTGCTGGCGGTCTCGGCCAGCATGCGCACCGCGCTGCTGGTCTACAGCGGCATCACGGTGAAGATGATGGTGGACGCCGACCTGGGGGCGCAGCTGCAGACCATGTTCATGGTCCAGTACGAGCCGTCCGGCGTGGCCGGCACCCACGACCACCCGCTCGAGGAGACCTACCTGATCCTGGCGGGGGAGGTCGACGCCAGCTTCGACGGGGAGCGCTACCGCCTCGGCGCCGGCGACCTCGCCTGGGCCGGGGTCGGCTGCGTCCACGGGTTCAGCAACCCGGCGGACCGTCCGGTCCGCTGGCTGGAGACGCAGGCGCCGCAGCCGCCGGCGCGGCACTCCTACCGGTTCACCCGCGACTGGGACTACCTGGCCGACGCCATCGGAAGGGAGTGAGCGATGCCGGATTCCGGAAGCGTGGTGGTCATCGGCGGCACCAGGGGGATCGGACTGGAGGTCGCGCGGCACTACGCCGCCCAGGGACGCGAGGTGGTCGTCTCCGGCCGGGATGCGGCCCGCGCCCAGGCGGTGGCCAAGGAGCTCGGCGGCGACGCGCTGGGGATCGGCCTGGAGCTGACCCGGCCGGAGGGGATCGCCGCCTTGCTGGCCGAGGTCGGCCAGGTCGACCACCTGGTGCTGGCCGCCATCGACCGCGACGACAACACCGCCCGCGACTACGACCTGGCCGGGGCGCTGCGGCTGGTGACGCTCAAGCTGGTCGGCTACACCGAGGTGGTCCACCAGCTCGTCGACCGCATGGGCGACGACAGCTCCGTGGTGGTCTTCGGCGGGCGAGCCAAGGACCGGCCCTACGTGGGCGCCATGACCGTCGCCACCGTCAACGGCGGCGTCTCCGGCATGGTCAGGGCGCTGGCCGTGGAGCTCGCGCCGATCCGCGTCAACGCCATCCACCCGGGGATCGTCGGCGACAGCCCCTACTGGAGCCAGAAGCCCGACGCGGTGCTGGAGGGGTTCCGGTCACGCACCCCGACCGGTCGGCTGGCGACCATGCGGGACGTCGTCGGCGCGGTCGTCTTCCTGCTGGAGAACCGCTCGGTCAACGGCGTGGAGCTGGACGTCGACAGCGGCTGGCTGATCCTCTGATGGAGCGGCAGACGGTCGCCGTCGTCGGCACCGGGCGCATGGGCGGGGCGATGGTGGGCACGCTGCGGCGGGCCGGGTTCGAGGTGCTGGCGTTCAACCGCACCCCGGCCAAGGCCGAGGCGGTCGCCGAGGCGACCGGCGCCAGGGTCGCCGGCAGCGCGGCGGAGGCGGCCGCCGGCGCCGGGGTGGTGATCACCTCCCTGAGCGACGACACCGTGGAGGACGCCTACCGCGGGCCGCAGGGGGTCGCCGCCGGGCTGCGGCGCGGCGCGGTGGTGCTGGAGAGCACCACCGTCGACCCCAGGACCGTGCGGGCCCTGCGGCCCCTGGTCGAGGAGCGGGGAGCCTCCCTGCTGGACGCCCCCGTGTCCGGGAGCGTTCCGCTGGTGGAACGGGGCGAGCTGACGGTGATGGTGGGCGGCGACGCCGCGGCCCTCGAGCAGGCGCGGCCGGTGCTCGACGTCCTCGCCGCCAAGGTGATCCACGTCGGCGAGCTCGGCGCGGGCGCCACCGTGAAGCTGGTGGTCAACGCCGTCCTGCACGGGCTCAACCTGGCCATCTCCGAGGGGCTGGTGCTGGCCGAGCAGGCGGGCGTGGCACGGACCGCCGCCTACGAGGTGCTGGCCTCCAGCGCCGTCGCGGCCCCGTTCGTGCACTACAAGCGGGCCGCGTTCGAGCGCCCGGAGCAGACGCCGGTGGCGTTCAGCCTCGACCTGGCCGCCAAGGACCTCGACCTGGCGCTCGGCCTCGCCGAGCGGGCCGGCGCGACCATGGAGCAGGCGGCCACCAACCGGCGGGTCGTCGGCGAGGCGGTCGCCGCCGGCCTGGGGACGGCCGACCTCAGCGCCCTGGCCGTCTACCTGCGCGGCGAGAAGGCCTGAGACCGCCCGAGAGGCTCAGTCGCCGACGGTGCGGCGGACCTTGTCGGCGACGCGGTCGGCCGAGGGCACCACCACGTCCTCCAGGTTGGCGGCGAACGGCAGCGGCACGCACTCGCCGGCCACCCGCGCGATCGGGGCGTCCAGGTCGTAGAAGCCCTCCTCCGCCACGATCGACGCCAGCGTGCCGCCCCAGCCGCCTTGGTAGGGGTTCTCCTCCACGATCACCAGGCGGCTGGTGCGGGCCACGCTGTCGAGCACTGCGCGCGCGTCGAGGGGAACCAGGCAGCGCAGGTCGACAACCTCGGCGGAGATGCCGTCGCCGGCCAGGCGCTCGGCGGCCTCCAGCGCGGTCGGGACGGTGGCGGCCAGCGCCACCAGGGTGACGTCGTCGCCGCGGCGGCGCACCTCGGCGGCGCCGAGCGGCACGACGTGCTCCTCGGGCGGCGGCTCGCCCTTGCTGGCCAGCAGCTTCTTGTGCTCGAACACCACCACGGGGTCGTCGCTGCGGATGGCGCTGGCCATCAGCCCCACCATGTCCGCCGGCGTGGAGGGGGCGGCGATCTTGAGGCCGGGAACGGCCAGCACCCAGTTCTCGACCGCCTGGGAGTGCTGCGCGCCGAAGCCGAGACCGCCGCCGTTGGCGGTGCGGATCACCAGCGGCACGGTGACCTGCCCGCCGGTCATGTAGCGCATCTTGGGGATCTCGTTGGCGACGTAGTCGAAGCAGCAGGCCAGGAAGTCGGAGAACATGATCTCGGCGACGGGGCGCAGGCCGGTCATGGCGGCGCCCATGGCGGCGCCGGCGATCGCCTGCTCGCTGATGGGGGTGTCCCACACCCGCTCGGGGCCGAACTCGGCGAACAGGCCGACGGTGGTCTTGAACACGCCCTCGGCGGCGCCGATGTCCTCGCCGAGGCAGACCACCGTCTGGTCCCGGCGCATCTCCCGCGCGATGCCCATGGCGACCGCGTCGCGGTAGGTGATCAGGTCCGCCACCGCGCACCTCCGTCGGCCCACACGTCGGTCAGCGCGGTCGCCTCCTCCGGCATCGGCGCCGCCTTGGCCGCCTCGACCGCGGCGGCCACCTCCTGCTGGGCCCGGTCGCGGCGCTCCTTCACCGCCCGCTCCTCGACCCCGTCGCCGCGCAGCCGCTCGGCCAGCAGCGTCAGGGGGTCGCGCCGCAGCCACGCCTCGACCTCCTCCTTGGGCCGGTACTTGGCGGGGTCGGAGCGGGAGTGCCCGTACTGGCGGTAGGTCAGCGCCTCGATGATGGTGGGGCCGTCACCGGCGCGGGCGCGCTCGACCGCCCGCGAGGCGACCTCCAGCACCGCCACCACGTCGTTGCCGTCGACCACCTCGGCGGGCAGGCCGTAGGCGGGCGCCCGGTCGGCGGCCGGCTGGGCGACGGCGGTGACGGCCGCGATCGGCGTGTACTCCATGTAGAGGTTGTTCTCGCAGACGAACAGCACCGGCAGGCGCCACACCGCCGCCAGGTTGAGCGCCTCGTGGAAGGCGCCGATGTTGGTGGCGCCGTCGCCGAAGAAGGCGACCGCGACCTGCCCGCTGCCGCGCAGCTTGGCCGACCACGCCGCGCCGCAGGCGATCGGCAGGTGGGAGCCGACGATCGCGTAGGAGCCGAGCATGTTGCCGGAGGCCACCGTCAGGTGCATGGAGCCGCCCTTGCCGGCGCACAGCCCGGTGGCGCGGCTCATCAGCTCGGCCAGGCACGCCTCGGGGGTGGCGCCGCGGGCGATGGCGTGGTGGTGGCCCCGGTAGGTGGCGAAGACGTAGTCGTCGGGACGCAGCGCGGCGCTGGTGCCCACCGCCACCGCCTCGTGCCCGGCGGCCAGGTGGGTGGTGCCCTTGACCAGGCCGCTCATGAACAGGTCGTAGGCGGCCTTCTCGGTGGCGCGGATCAGCGCCATGCGCTCGAAGAGGTCGAGCAGCTCCTCGGTCTTCGGCGCGGTCACGGTCATGGCGCCACCTGCCGGTTGCGGTGGGACTCCGCCTCGCGCACGGTCGGCAGCGGCCCGTCCATCGACCAGTACCGCTGGCCGGCGACCAGCAGCTCCTCGGCGGGGAACTTGGTGATGACCTCGCAGCCGTCGGCGGTGACGACGACCTCCTCCTCGATGCGCGCGGCCGACCAGCCGTCCGCCGCCGGCCAGTAGGTCTCCAGGGCGAACAGCATGCCCTCCTCGAGCACCTCCGGGTGGTCCAGGGAGACCAGCCGGCTGAAGATCGGCTTCTCCCAGATGGACAGGCCGACGCCGTGCCCGTACTGCAGGGCGAAGGCGGCCTCCTCGTTGGCGAAGCCGAACTCCTCGGCCCGCGGCCACACCGAGACGATGTCCGCGGTGGTCGCGCCGGGCTTGACCAGCGCGATGGCCTCGTCCATGTAGTCGCGGCAGCGGCGGTAGGCGTCGCGCATGGCCGGCGAGGCGCTGCCGACCGCGAAGGTCCGGTAGTAGCAGGTCCGGTAGCCGTTGTAGCTGTGCAGGATGTCGAAGAAGGCGGGGTCGCCCGGCCGCAGGATGCGGTCGGAGTAGACGTGGGGGTGGGGCGAGCAGCGCTCGCCGGAGATGGCGTTGACCCCCTCGACGTGCTCGGAGCCGAGGTCGTAGAGGACCTTGGCGACCAGCCCGACGCACTCGTTCTCGCGCACCCCCGGGCGCAGGAAGCGGTACAGCTCGTCGTAGGCGGCGTCGACCAGGGTGCAGGCGGTGGCGAGCAGGGTGATCTCGTCGGGGGTCTTGATGCGGCGGGCCTCCAGGAACAGCTGTTGGCCGTCGACCACCTCCAGGCCGGCCGCCTTGAGGGCCTCCAGCACCGGCAGCTCGACCACGTCGACGCCGACCGGCTCGCCGGCCAGGCCGTACTTGTCGAGCTCGCGGCGGACCTTCTGGGCGACGCCCTCGGCGATGCCGGCCTGCGGGTGGAAGGCGCCCCGCAGGGTGGAGATGCCGGCGCGGGCGCGCCCGCGCTCCGGGTCGTCGGTGCGGCCGTCCAGCCAGGGGTTGTAGAGCTGGTGGTGGCGCGCTGCCGAGCCGAAGTCCCACACCACCGGTTCGCCGCCCCGCGGCAGCAGGGCGAAGCGGATCAGCTTGTCCATCGCCCAGGTGCCGATGTGGGTGGAGGTCATGTAGCGCATGTTGTGGAAGTCGAAGGTGAGCAGCGCCCCCAGCTCGGAGCGCTCCAGGGTCTCCCGCAGCCGCGCCAGCCGCTGCCGGCGCAGCCGGTCGAGGTCGGTCCGCTCCTCCCAGTCGACGGCGTTCGGTCCGTAGGTGCGGATGCCCATGGCCCCCTCGGTTCTCGCGGATGCACCGCGGTGTTCAGCGAAGCTTACGAAGCGGGTCCTGGTCGTTCAAGCAAGGCTGACCGTGTTCAGTGAGAGTGGCGGCCGAGGACGCACCAGACGGCGGTGGCCGGCTCGGTCCCCGGGTTGCTCAGCCGGTGCGGGGTGGGGGCGGGGAAGCTGATGGAGTCGCCGGGGCCAAGCTGGTAGGCGTCGAAGCCGACCTCGACCGCCAGCCGCCCGGACAGCACGTAGCCGAACTCCTGGCCGGCGTGGCGCATGAAGGCGCCGTCGCGGGAGGAGCGGGCGCCGGGGGCGTAGCTGACGTGGAGGAACTCGACGCCCGGCAGCGAGCCGGCGGTCAGCCGCCGCCAGTGCACGCCCGACTCCAGCTCGAGGACCTCGTGCTCGCCCGACCGCTGGAACGAGAAGAACCCCTCGGTCTCGTACCCGTGGTCGGGGTCGGCGGTGGCGCGGTGGCCGTCGGGCGCGGGGACGCGGTCACCCGGGTGCTTGGGGTCGCCGGAGAGCAGTCCGTCGAGGGAGGTGTCCAGCAGGTTGACGATGTCGAACAGCTTGCTGACCGACGGCTGGGCCTTGCCGGTCTCGATCTGCGACAGCGCGCTGGCGCTCACGCCGACGCGCCTGGCCATCTCCCGGAGCGAGATGCCCTGCCGCAGGCGCTCGGCCCGCAGCCGCGCCCCGAGGTCGAGGGCGGGCGTGGCGGCCGGGGTGGAGGCTTGGCCTGCGGAGCTCAAGCCCGCGCCGGCCCCAGGCTCGGTCGCGTCCATGCCGCCAGTGTACAGTCCGGGTGGACAGGTGACCTCCGGTTCCTCTGGGCCGAGGCCCCGGGCGGTGAGCTCGCGGCGCAGCCCGTCCGCGTCACGGAACACGACGGCGTCCAGGCCGACGTCGCGGGCGGCGGCCACGTTGGCGGCCGAGTCGTCGACGAACAGGGTCCGCCGCCGGTCCAGCCCGAAGCGGTCCAGCAGCAGCTCGAAGATGCCCCGGTCCGGCTTGGCGATCCGCTCCTCGCCGGAGATGACCAGGCCATCGAACCACTCCAGGAACCCGAAGCGCTCGCGCGTCAGCCGGAAGGTCTCGGCCGACCAGTTGCTCAGCGCGTACAGCGGCACGCCCGCCGCGCGCAGCCCGGCCAGCAGCGCCACCGTGCCGGGGATCTCGCCGCCGAGCATCTCCGGCCAGCGCTCGTGGTAGGCGGTGATGGCGGCCGCGTGGGCCGGGTGGCGCTCCACCAGCTCGGCGACGCCCTCGGCGAAGGGGCGGCCGCGGTCCTGCTCGGCGTTCCACTCCGGGGTGCAGACGGTGGCCAGGAACTCCTCCACCGCCGCCTCGTCGGCGAGCAGCTTGCGGAACAGCCGGCGCGGGTCCCAGTCGATCAGCACCCCGCCGAGGTCGAAGACGACCGCGTCGATCGGCATGGCGCCTCCAGGCTATCGTGCCCGCTTACCATCGCTTTAGGGAGGATCGGCGACGCTGCGCCCATCCTTCGACGGTCCAGGGGAGGTGGCCGGGTTGGCGGGTGTCCCGGGTCGCCGCGGCAGGTGGCTGCTGGCGGGCGCGGCGGCGGTGCTGGTGCTGCTGCTCGGCGGCGGATACCTGCTGCTGTCGACCCGCAACGCCGACGCCCCGGGGCCGGCCTCGCTGGACGCCGCCCCCGACCCGACCACGGCGACCACCGCCACCGGCGCCGCCAGCCCGGAGGCCACCGGCACCCCGGACGGCAGCTGGCGGGTCCGCGACGACGGCAAGTCGTTCGTCGGCTACCGGGTCCGCGAGCGGCTCGCCAGCCTGCCGTCGGCCAGCGAGGCCGTAGGCTCCTCCACCTAGGTCACGGGCACGATGAAGGCCGACGGCGACCAGGTCCGGGCGGCCAGGGTCGAGGCCGACCTGCGGGAGCTGACCAGCGACGAGGGCCGCCGCGACAACGCCATCCGCCGCTTCGGGCTGGAGTCCGACCAGTTCCCCAACGCCGTGTTCGAGCTGACCGAGCCCGTCACGCTCGACCGGGCGCCGGCCGACGGCCGGCAGGTCAGCGGCCAGGGCAAGGGCCGGCTGACCGTCCACGGCGTCACCCGCGAGGTGACCGCCGACCTGCAGGGCCGCTGGGACGGCTCGACCATCCTGGTGGCCGGCCGGATGCCGGTCCGCATGAGCGACTTCCAGATCCAGCCGCCGAGGATCGGCCCGGTGGTCTCCATCGAGGACGACCTCACCGTCGAGTTCCGGCTCGCCTTCGTCCCCGCCTGAGGTGACGCGACATGACCGACCATCCTCCACGCGCCTTCTCCGGGCTCCCGCGGCGCCTGACCAGGCGGCGGCTGCTGCAGCTGGGCGTCGCCCTGCCGCTGCCGCTGGTGCTGGCGGCCTGCGACGACGGCGGCGGCGGCGCCGCGCCGTCCGCCGGGACCGCTCCGGGGACCACGGCCGCACCCGCGACCACCGCCGCGGCCGCCCTGCCCCCGACGCCGGCCTGCGACGACGGCGACGACCCGACCCCGGCGCAGACCGAGGGCCCCTACTTCAGCCCCAACTCGCCCGAGCGCGCCTCGCTGCTGGAGGCCGGGCTGCCAGGCGACCGGCTGACCGTCGCCGGGACGGTGCTGGCCACCGACTGCCGGCCGGTGCGGCGCGCCCTGCTCGACTTCTGGCAGGCCGACGCCGGGGGCCAGTACGACAACCAGGGGTACCGCCTGCGAGGCCACCAGTTCACCGACGCCGAGGGCCGCTTCCGGCTGGAGACGATCGTGCCCGGGCTGTACCCGGGCCGCACCAGGCACATCCACGTCAAGGTGCAGGCGCCCGACCGTCCCGTGCTCACCACCCAGCTCTACTTCCCCGGTGAGCCGGCCAACGCCTCCGACGGCATCTTCCGGCAGGAGCTGCTGCTGGACGTCGACGGCCCGCGGGCCGCCTTCACCTTCGTGCTGGAGGTCTGAGGAGCTACGGCTTTCGTCCCACGCCGCCGAACGCGTCCACCTCGGCGGGCAGCCCACCGCCGGGCTGGGGGTCTGGCCGCCACCGCGGGCACGACACCACCCCCGGCTCCACCAGCTCCAACCCCTCGAAGAACCCAGCGATCTGCTCGGGGCTGCGCGGCTGGTAGGGGATCGC
>Ga0126313_10002488_pt1 | contig 10347 bp, 10 predicted proteins | sample Plot105A_FD_89954 | JGI IMG/M metagenome (GOLD analysis project Ga0126313, IMG submission 89954) | Serpentine soil microbial communities from UC McLaughlin Reserve, CA, USA - Plot105A | ecosystem: Environmental > Terrestrial > Soil > Grasslands | place: USA: UC McLaughlin Reserve, Lake County... | reverse complement strand
TCGCGAGCCCACATTTGCGCCTCGCGCACCGACGAGGGGACGAGTCGTTCACGACGCACCCATGCGCGTTCAGCCGCTGGTAATCGACGAGAGCGGACGATGGGATTCGAACCCACGACCCTCACCATCGCCGGGTGCATCCGCGCGGAGCCCGTCGGCAGCCGTTGGCACCTCCGATGCTTGCGGACCGCTTGCAGCGAAGGCGCCGTCGAGGCGGCCTGCCTCGTCGCCGCGGCTCCGGTAGTGCCAGTACCGCTCCGTCGTTTTCAGGTCGGCGTGGCCGAGCCACGCTTGCAGCTCGCGCGGCGACAGCGCCGCATTCCCCGCGACCGTCCCGAACGTGTGTCGCAGCTCGTGGAACGTCAGCCGCCTCACCTTCGCCGCCTTGACGGCCTTGTCGAAGCGTCGGCGTAGCGCCGACCCGTCGACCGGCCCACCCTGCTCGCCGACGAACACGAAGCTCGTCGGGTCGGTGAACAGCTGCCGTTGCTCGAGCCGCGCGAGCGCCTGCGCGACCTCCGCAGCCATCGGCACCGACCGCACCTTGTGCCCCTTCGTCGGGACGAGCCCCGCCTCGTAGTCGTAGCTGTGCTCGACGCGGAGGACCTGTCGGGCGAAGTCCACGTCACGCCAGCGCAACGCGACGAGCTCGCCGCGCCGTAGCCCTGTGAACGCGGCCGTCAGGAAGATCGCCGCGTCCTGCTCCGACGCAGCCGCCCGGACGATCGCGTGAATCTCCTCCGGGCCGTAGAAGTCACGGACACGGCCGTCGTACTCGACGTGCAACGGCGCGAGCTCATCGACTGGATTCGTCGGATGCCGGAACGCGCGCCGGGCCCGCTCGAACACAGCGTGCACGTGCCCGGTCAGCTTCTCGGCGTTCCGCCGGCTCATCCCATCGGCGAGCGCCTGCCGACGCCACCGCTCGAGCGTCCCCGCCGTTATCCGGCCGAGCTCGACGTCGCGGAGCCAGCCCGGCTCCGCTTCACTGCCGGTGAAGTGCACTTTCAGCGCCGAGCGGTTACTTCGCCGGGTTGACGCCTTCCACGGGCCGCGCGGGCCGCCCTCGTTCTTGCCCCATCGGAGCCACTCGGCGGCCGCTTGGCCGAAGGTGACTTTAGCCGGCGGCTCGTACTGCTCCCGTGCCCTCCGCGGCCATACGTGCTTCGCCGCGAACAGCTCGGCCTGCTCCTCGCTCGGGAACGACCGCCACTCCTGCTTTCCGTTGTGCCGCCACGAGACGATCCACAGGTCGCCGCGGCGGTGGATGTTCTGCCGCCTACGTGGTCGTTCTCCTTCCGCTCGACCGCCTCGAGCAGCTCGCGCGTGTCCTGCACCATCAGCCGCGCGGCCTCGAGGTACTGCTCCGCGTACCGCAGCCGGTCGAGCAGCCGCGCCCGCAGGTCGTTGCTAATCGCCGTCGTCATGGCGATCAACTCCTCTCTACACGCAAGCCCCCGGACGTGGGTAAGCACGCCCGGGGGCGCGCGAATCGTACGAGGTTGAGAGGTGGTCGTGCTTACCCACGACACCTCGAATATCCCACACTCGGGCGCCGGGTGCGACCTCACCCGCGCTGAGCCTTCGGCATGGGAGGCCGCTACACGGGCGGAAACGCCTCCTCAGGGGCGTGTCTGCAAGCGCTCCGCAAGCACAGCCTCGAGAACGCGACGGTCGTAGGCGGCCTAGCCACCTCGCGTCAAAGTTTGCACGAACCGCAGGATGCTCTAGCGGCCGGTCAGTCCGAGAGGTCCGTCGGCAGAAGCCGTCCCGTGTCCTCGGCACCGGCGGCGAGCTCGCGGGCGCGTCGCTCGATCAGCTGCGCGACCTTCGCGCGGGCAGTCGGGATCTCAGCGTCCATCTTGATCGCGTACTCCTCGCGGACGATCGCGACCGCCTCGGAGCGGCTGACGTCGTGTCGGCCGCCCTGAGTTGGGAGCGCGGCCTTGCCGAGCGCCCGGTCGAGGTACACGGTGATGGCCCTGAAGGCGACCTGCTGGTTCTCCGAGTCAAGCATGCCCTCGAGCCGCTCGAGCGCCTTCGCGAGCCCGGAGACGAGCCGCTCGTCGGCCGCCTGCTCTGCGGCTTGCCGACGCTCCTGGAAGTTCACCGCTCGGGCGCGGCCGCCCTTCGCCGCGTCCTCGGTGGTGAACTCGTGCGCGTCGGCGCCGCTTTTCAGCTTCCGTTTCGCCACTTGTGCCCTAGACGTGCCCTAGAGGTGCCCTAGCACTCTCTCGTAAATAGAGCGTGTGTACGTGCGCCCGCGCGCCGCGCCGGCGAACCCCCCGGACGAGGCGCGGAAGAAGGGGACACGCCGACCGCTGACCGGGACGCCCACCCCCGCGCGGGATGAGCCTCATCGCGTGCGGTTTCACGCCCCCGCGGCTCGAATTGCGACCCCGAGCTTTTGGCAAGCCTTCAAGCAAGGAACACTCGGGCCGATCTCCGGTCGAGACCTGTCCGCAACGGAAGGTCTTGTGTTGCACCACGCTGCGTCGTAATCTCATCTGCGATAGACCACCTGCGGCGGCCCGACGAACGAGGAGCCGATCATTCAGCGCGTCGGCGAGCTGCAGAGCGAATCGAGGTTGGCGGCGGCATGGCACGCACTCCGCGGCCGTGCCGTGACCGGGCGTGCGGTTATTCAGCGCACCGACGAATCCGTTTCCTTCGCCGAACTCGTCTGGGCTCACCATAAACGCCAGCAGGAGCTCGAAAACGACGTCATGAACGGCCCATGGGAGCAGGAGTACCGCAGGCGCTTGGCAAACTTCAAGCAGGACCACGGGGAGATCGTCGACGCGTGGTGGTGCAGGCATGAGGCCTCGGCGACGGCGCTGACTGAGAAGCGCGAGCAGAGACGCCTGCGGCAGGACGACCGGATCTTCCGGCTTCACGCCGCGACGGACTGGCGCACGTCGAGAGCGCCCAAGATCGCGGGCGCCGTGCACGAATGCGAGACGCTGGCGATCCGTGCCGGCGAGATCCTCCGGGACGCGACCGAGAAGGTCACGCTGCACCGGCTCTTCGCCGCCACGAGCCGGCTGCTGGCCTTCGTCGACAAGCAGGAGAAACACCCGATGCCCGCGCAGAAGGAAATGGATCGCGTCCTGGCGGGCCACCGATCCGAGCTGCGCAGCATCGAGAGCTACTACGAGCGGGCGGGCGAGAACGCCGCCCGCATCATCTATTTCCAGGGCATGGCGCTCGGCGCGTTCGCCCTCGGGCTGCCGCTCGCCGTCGGGGCCATGCTTGGCTGGTACGCCGACGGCTTCGGCATCTTCGACCTGCACGAGTCGCGCATTCAGTACCTCGCCGTCTGCGTCACGATGGGCGCGCTCGGCGCGATCGTCAGCGTGATGACCCGGATGGCATCGGCCGGGAGCTTCAACACCGACTTCGAGGTCGGCCGGAAGCCGGTCCGCAGGCTCGGATTCCTGCGTCCGTTCATCGGCGCTACCTTCGCGCTCGCCCTCTACATCGCCGTGAAGAGCAACCTCCTCGAGCTCGGCAACGTCGCCAAGCCGGGTATTTACTTCTTCGCCACCGTTTCGTTTCTGGCCGGCTTCAGCGAGCGGCGCGCGAAGGTACTGCTCGGCAACGTGGCCGGCGGCGTGGGCACCGGCGAGACTCGCAAATAAGGCAGCTGCTCGGGAACAGCGAAGCTTCCCAAGCGCGAGGGTTAAAACCAGCTCGAGCGCCGGAAGAGTCAGGGAACGTCGACGTACTACGGTCGACGGCCGACCCCGCGACGGCGATCCGAAGCGCCTCTGAGGCGAGTCGGCCCTGCCGGCGCGACGACCAGTGGCTTGCGATCACAACAGCGCTCCGAGACGGCATGTAGAGGGCGCCGAGCAGCGGCGCATCGTCGAGGCGCGGGGTCACGGCGGGATCCGAGTCAAAAGCGGCTGCGTCCTAGCGACGGACGGCGAGACCCGGGCTGTTTCTTGCTGCGGCACCGCCGTACTGTCTGGCGCTTGCTGGGCGAGCTCGCGATGCGCGACTTGTCGCACGACGCGGTTCGGCGATACGAGTATCCGGCCTCTGGCTACAGGCCGGGCCAGTGTCGGGGGAGGAAGTCGCGTGTTGGGCCCGTGTTGCTGCGGAGCCAGGTGTTGTTTGGGGCCAGGCGGGAGGGGGTGGGGTCGAAGCGTTCGCCGTGGTCGGCGTCGAGCTTGAACTCGATCCAGACGTGCTCGTCGTTCGCCCAGACGGTGAAGTAGCGGCCTTCGCCGGGCCGCCCCCACGCCTCGGCGAGGCGGCTCGAGTTCCATGCCGGACCGGGCTCGAATAAACCCGCCCCCAAAAGGATCAGGCTTGCCGAAGCGGAGCAGTCCAGCGGTTCGCGGGGTTCAATCGAGCGCAAAGGCTTGAAGTGCCCACCTCCGAAGCGGTAGACACGGTCTTGGCGAGCGAGCTGCCGCGAGGCGCGGTAGACCTGCAGCGGGGGGCGGAGCGCCGTTATTCCGCGTGAGACGCGCTGGCGGACGGACGCCTCCGATACCCACGATTCCGAAGCGAGCTGTTGGTAGTCACGCTCGTCGATGACATGCGCGATGATCGCATCGCGCTGATCGGGTGGCAGGTGGCGCAAAAGGCCGGCATCGAGCTCGCCCGGGATCTCCGGCGAGGGCGCTGCGTGGTCGCGCACCCTGACCTCCCCGGCGAGCGCGTCCAGCGTGCGCGCCCTGACGAGACCGCGGCGTTGGTAGTCCACCAGCCGACGCGCGGCGATCGTGTACAGCCATCCGAGTGCAGGCGCGTTGCCGGGGACAAAGCGCCGCCGCGCGATCAGCGCGGAAGCGAACGTCTCCGCGGCCAGATCAGCGGCCGCGTCCCGTCCGACGCGGCGGGCGAAGTACGCCTCCACCGCGGACAGGTGCCGGGCGTAGAACTCGCCGAATCCGTCAGGATCGTCGGAGGTCAGCAGCTCTTCATCGGTGGGCGCTCTCTGCACGCTGTCCTCCCCGCTTCCGGTGTTGCCTCGATCCACCGTAACTCGCACGAGCAAGCCCGGATGTGACATCGCTGAGCATTGTCACGATTGGATCAGTCACTGCGAGTCGGTGAGCAGTTGACTGCACCGAACGCAAGGAGCCAGAAGTGAGCCCTTCCCAGACTGATCGAGTTGTCGGCCATCGCCGAGGAAGCAGGTCGCGTCCTTCGGGCTGGGCGCTACTGACTAAGCCTCCCAGGCCCGAGAACGGGCTGGTCAGCGAAATCGCACGGCTGCCGCGCGGCGGCGGTCCAGAAATGCCTCAGGCGGCCCCGGGCGATGCCGCCAACTTGGCCTCCGCAGACGGCCGCGTGTTAGCCACGGTGCTCTTCACAGACATCGTGGGATCGGTCGCGATCGCCTGGCAGCTCGGCAATCGGCACTGGCGGGAGCTGCTCGAGCAGCACGACAGGCTCGTCCGACAAGAGCTCGAGCGCTGCCACGGGCGCGAAATCGACACCGCAGGAGACGGATTCTTCGCGGCCTTTAAGCGTCCGGGAGAGGCAATCGACTGCGCATGCGCGATCCGCAGACGAGTACCGACCATCGGACTCAACATCAGAGCCGGGCTTCATGCCGGCGAGTTGGAGCTGCTCGGATCAAGACTCGTCGGCATAGCCGCTGGGCTCGGCGCACGAATCACGAACATCGCCGCCGCAGGCGAGATCCTCGCCTCCAGCACGGTAAAAGACCTCGTCGAAGGCGCCGGGATCGCGTTTAGCGATCGCGGCCTGCACGCGCTTCGCGGCGTACCTGGGCGCCGGCGCCTATTCGCGATCGAAGACAGCGCTCGAGCCTGCTCAGCCTCACCCGGCGCGCAACCAATACCGACGCCGGTCCCCCCCGCCAAAACGGCTCATTGGCGACTAGGAGGCGACGATGCTGTGGTGTGAGGAGTGTGGCGCGATGTGTCCGGGCAGAGAGGCCGGTGCCGACCTGGCGCCCGCTCCGGGGGTTCGAATCCCTCCCCCTCCGCTGACAACCTGAATCGCCAGCAACGATGCGGGCTCAAGCAAAGAGAGGCGGGCCTCAAGCCCGCCTCTCCCACCGCCTGAAACCGCTCCGAACCGCCATGGACTGTCGCGCGACTGTCGCGCAGCGACATCGCATTCCGAGCAAGGCCGAAGAGTGCTACGCGTGGCCACCAAAGGCGAGCGCGTGGTCGACGCGAACGGGCGCGCGTCCAACCCTGCGCGCAGCTTCTGGCGACGGCACACTGGCGCATCGGTGCGCACAGCCGTCTGAGCCCGCTACAGCAGCTGGAGAACGACAACTAGGAGGATCGCAACCACCGCGAGGGCTGCCAGACTCGCCAGGCCGAAGACAGTGACGAGCCACGCGACGAGCTTTCGTTTCTCGCCCCGTGCCTCTGTCTCTCCGCCGCACGCTCGCCAGCCGTTGAATGCCCGCACCGCCACTTCGCGGGCTTCATCGGCAGGAATCCCGCGGTCTCCGATAGGAACTCCTCAACCGATTCTTCAGACCACTTGTTCCACGTCTTCTCCTCGGTCGCCCAACCGCCGTCGTCGTTGAAGACCGCAAGGCGAATCGTGGCATCACCACCCATTGGGAGGCGTTTGAGATCAAGTTCGATCTAGCGGCGGAACGTGAGGACGAGCTGTTTCACGGCGCGACCGTAGAATCCGATCTGCTCGATGGAGCGATTGAACTCCACCGGCCGCTCAGGCGTCATTCCTGAACACTCGCGCATGCCGTTCTGGCCTTACCCGCTCATCAGGCCGACGACTGCGAGACGCCCGCGTGGTAGCCGAGCGGGCGCTGGATCGTCTTCAGCTGCCAGCTCGGGTACTGGAAGCTCGTGCGCATGCGCCCTCATGGTTCCGGCGAGCGCCGGCTGCTTCCGGGCTACCCGCTGACGGAGACCTCGCCGACCTGGGAATCGGCCCGCTAGTGCTTCCCGCCTCGATGCTCCTGGGAGGATTCGAAGCAAAGTCTCGGTCACAATCTGCGCCGAGAATGCCGCCTTCTGTCGCACCCCCCGACTACCTCCAGAGCGCTTCCGGGGCGGCGCGGCGAGAAGCGCGCGCCGCCCCCGTATTGCCCGTTAGATGTACTGCTGCAGGAACGCCTGGGCGAGCTCGGTGTCGAGGCGCTGCACGACGTTTGTGGACTTGCACAGGACGTCGCCGGTAACAGTGATCGATACGAGCACGCCGTCGAGGAACTGCGGGCCGCCCGAATCGCCATAGCAGGTGCCCGCGTCTCCGGTCGCCGGATTCTGCGAGATTCGGAGGTAGCCAGGGCCGAGCGCGTTGAACGTGCCGACCGCGTACATTCGCGTATCGAGATACTGCGCGGTCGGACCGCCTGGCGCGTTCGTGAACTCCGTGCCGCCGTAGCCGACGGAGATGAACTCAGTGGATTGGGTCAAGTCGCCGCTGGCGAAGAGCGCGTCAAGGTAACCGACCTCTTGTATGACGGTCGCCGGCGTGATTCCGCGGATCGGCTGCTCGAAGACGATCACCGCAAGGTCGTTCGGATCGTTTTGCCTGTACGTGTAATACGGGCTTGCGGTGAAGGTTCCGCAGTAGAGCTTCGACTTGTCGGTCAATACCGGGTCGAAGGTGACGCACGCGACGTTGTCCCCGGTTCGGTCCGAGATGTCGCAGTGGGCGGCGGTCAGGAACACGGTCGGCGAGATCAACGTGCCCGTGCAGTAGACGTATGGCTCGACGGTCTCGCCGCGGCTATTCAGGTCGGTGACGAGGCCGCCGACGTACGGGTACTCCGCGCCGGTTGGCGTGCCGTAAGTGATCGCCTGCGCCGCCGAAGGCATCACAGCGGCGATAACGAGCGCAACGAGCATGAGAAGCCTTCGCAAAAGAGTCCCCCCTTGGTCGTGACACAAGCCGCGCGGGATCATAGGCCACATCCATCACAACAGTGCCAGCGCTCGGCGAGGAGGCCGTCGGGATCGGCGAGCTTGAAAGCATCGGCGGCCTCGAGAGCGTTCCACTGGTGAACGTCGCCGTGGACGAGTACGGCGGTTTCGTCATCATGCGCATCGGCGCGTCGCTCTGCGCATGCGACCGCGTGCTCGATCGCGCGTCCGCTGCACGGCCGGTCGAGCTCCTCCCACATCCTCGTGACGAAGTCGGCGAGCCATCGGGCCTTGGCGGCCCCGCTCGGCAGCCCACACTCGCTCACAGGACGCCAGATGCGCGAGGCAGCGGACACCAGGATTTCGTGTCGACGTGTAGCGGGCAACCCGAGCTCGTAGAGCGAGCGGCCGAGCCGCTCGAGCAACAATGCGCCGCGCGGAACGTCCTCCCGAAGCAGCCGGGGACAACCTTCACCGGCCGCAAGCCGCAAGACTGTCGCCTCGTGCGCCGCCGCATTCTCATCGCGTGGCACGATCAGCTTCAGCACCGCGAGCGTACCGTCCGCGCACATTGCAGCGATGACAACAGCCTCCGTCGAATCACGATAGGGCCTGCCGACCGAGATGTCCCATTCCGCCTCGATGGCGGCGACCAGCGCCGGAAGCTCATCGATCCAGCCTTGTGCTCCGACCGCCAGCGCCTTCTCCCGAACAACCGGAGGGATCTCGAACATCGCCCCGACACGCTAAGCACGCGGCTCGAGTGACTGTGAGACCGTCGGGTCCGTCTGTCTGGGGCCGTCGCCAGCCTGGTGTCTCCGTGCCGCTTGTGGCTCATCAAGTGACTGGCCGCTCGGCGTGCCTCGGTCGGGCGAAGGCCCTGGGCGCGTCGACTGCGAGAGTAGGGTCTCGTCTCGTGAAGCTCGCCGCTCGCAGCGCTCTCGTCACGGGTGTGAGCCGTAGGGAAGGGATGGGCTATGCCATCGCGCGTCACCTGCAAGACGCCGGGGCTGCCGTCTTCATTCATGGCTGGACGTCACACGACACAACGCAGCGCTGGGGCGCCCACCCCGGCGGGACGGAGGCAATCGCCAGCGAGCTCGTCGTGCCGTTCGTCGAAGCGGACTTCGCCGACGTGGCGGCTCCGGAGTGCGTCGTCGCAGCTGCGCTCGAGGCGCTCGGGTCCCTCGACATCCTCGTCGCCAATCACGCTCGCAGCGGCCATGGCCGTCTTGCCGAGCTGACCGCCGCCGAGATCGACGCCTTCCTTCACGAGAACGTGCGGGCGTCGTTACTGCTGGTGCGCGAGTTTGCCGTCCGCCATGACGACTCGCGCGAGGGCGGGCGGGTAGTCCTGATGAACCCCGGCCCGACCGACACCGGCTGGGGCCTCGCCGGCCACAGTCCTGCGCAGACCATGCCGTTTGGACGCTGGGCCAGCCGGACGACGCAGCGCGGCTTATTGCTTGGCTTTGCAGCGACGACGCGCGCTGGATCACCGGTCAGACGATCAACTCCGAAGGCGGCTTCCGTCGGTGGGCCTGACTCCGACATCCACGTCCTGAGTGTCGTCGCCCGACCGTCTGCGTCGGGTGCAATCCGCACGCTCGCCCAGGCGAGCTCGCTGCTACTTGAGCCGGTTTCGGCCTCCGAGAGCAACTCTTCAACGATCGCGCTCTTGCGCATCGAATACGCGAGCAGGGTTGGAGAAGTGATGGCCGCTACTCGCTTCGCGTCGGCGTAGCGACGAGCTGCGTCTTGATTGGCCCGGAGGTACTCGCGAAGCAGGAGGTTCGCTTGCCACTTCGGGCTGTCGTACTCGATCACCTGAACGTTGAAGTGCTGCCCGTCGCGCTTGCGGAAGTAGCGCCGGTTGTGCTCACCGCCACAGTCCTCGTAGCCTTGCATCGTGAGACGTTCGGCTAGCTCCGCGGTCGCGGCAAGATCCCTCACCCCGACCATTACGTCGACGACGGGTTTCGCGGCAAGACCTCGAACCGCGGTGCTGCCGATGTGCTCAACGTCGATCGCTTCGTCGCGCAACACTCGAGCGAGGCGAGCCGCCTCCTTCTCGAAGGCATGCGGCCACTCATCGCGATACGACACGACTCTGATCGGCTCATCGACAGACGTGAACGTGCTCCGCGCGTCGACGTTCGCCTTGTGCCGGCTCACCGCCGCGACATTACCGGGCTTCGGAGTGTCCTCGGGAACGCTCGCGGGCCTGAAACCGCTCGGAACCGCTATCGGTGTCGCGCGACTATCGCGGAGCGACGTCGCGTTCCGAGCGGCCGAAGAATGCGTGCGCCTGGCCACCAGCGGCGCACGGTGGTCGACACGAACGGGCGCGCGCGAAAGCCGCGCGCATGTTCCGGCGACAGCACGCTGGCGCAGCCGAATGCCTTGAGCTTCGCGCATGGCGTGTCTCGACTGATCGCCGCGATGAACTTGTGCCCGCTGAGTTCGGCAGGCGAGGTGCCGCGGAATCGCAGGCAACCGGTCGCAACCC
>Ga0126313_10002486_pt1 | contig 10354 bp, 9 predicted proteins | sample Plot105A_FD_89954 | JGI IMG/M metagenome (GOLD analysis project Ga0126313, IMG submission 89954) | Serpentine soil microbial communities from UC McLaughlin Reserve, CA, USA - Plot105A | ecosystem: Environmental > Terrestrial > Soil > Grasslands | place: USA: UC McLaughlin Reserve, Lake County... | reverse complement strand
CTGCGGCAGCTTCTGTCCCTCGACGAACGGGACGCTCACAGGCTTCGCGCCGCTGATCTCGTCCTGGATCTGGTTCCACACGTAGAACCCGGCCACGAGCGCGCCGGCGAGGAGCAGGAGCGCCAGCAGCCACGGCCAGACCGGCCGGCGGCGCCGGCGCGGCTCCTCGTAGTCGTAGTAACTCTGGCGGTACGTGTCGGGCGGGCGCGGCGCCACGACGGGCCGCCGCGAAATCATCGTCGGCGCCGTGTCCGCGAGACCCGCGCCGGCCAAGACGGCGGTCGCCGCCTCCGCCGTCTCCGCGGTCACGCTGCCGCCGCTCGCCACCCGCGCGAGCTCGCGCTCCATCTCGTCGGCGCTCTGGTAACGGTCCTCCGGATCCTTGGCGAGCGCGCGCAGCACGACCATGTCGAGATCGGCCGGAACGTCGGGGCGCAGCTCCGACGGCGCCGTCGGGACCTCCGACAGGTGCTTCATAGCGATCTCGAGCGGAGTCTCCCCGGTGAATGGCAGCTTCCCCGTGAGCAGCTCATAGAGCACGATGCCGACGGAATAGATGTCGGAACGCTGGTCGACGGGCGCCCCACGCGCCTGCTCGGGCGAGAGATATTGGGCGGTGCCGACGATCGACCCGGCTTCGGTCATCTGGCTGGCGGCGGTGCGCGAGATGCCGAAGTCCGTCACCTTGAACCGCGGCTCGCCGTCGCTCGCCCCGTCCTGGACGAGCAGGACGTTGTGCGGCTTGATGTCGCGGTGGACGATCCCGCGCCGATGTGCGAAGCCGACGGCGCGGAGGATCTGCCGGGTGACCTCGATCGCCGCCGAGATCGGAAGCGCGCCTTCGGCGACGATGCGGTCCTTGAGACTCCGGCCCTCGAGGTATTCCATCGCGATGTAGTAGGTGCCCTCGGCCTCGCCGCGGTCGTAGACCGAGACGATGTTCGGGTGCGAGAGGCCGGCCGCGTTCTTCGCCTCCCGCCGGAACCGCTCGACGAACGAGTCGTCGCTCGCGTGGCGGTCGTTCAGGATCTTGATCGCGACGCGGCGGCCGAGCTCCTCGTCCTCGGCCAGGTAGACGTTCGCCATCCCGCCCGAGCCGAGCTTGCGCAGGATGCGGTAGCGCCCGTCGAAGAGCGTGTTGATCAGGGTGTCGGAGACGGCCATTTGCTAACGGGACCCTTTCTTCGGCGACCGCAGGATCGCCTCCATGATCTGCTTCGCGATCGGCGCGGCGGTCGTGCCGCCCGTGCCGCTCTGGTTCTGCAGCACCACGGCGATGGCGACCCTCGGGTCGTCGACCGGCGCGAAGGTGATGAACCACGTGGTGTTGCGGCCCTGCCGGCCTGTCTCCGCGGTTCCCGTCTTGCCCGCCACGCGGACGCCCGGGATCTGCGCCGCGGTTCCAGTTCCGCCGGAGACGACGCCTTCCATCATCGACGCGATCAGCTGCGCCGTCTCTGTCTTGACGGCGCGCCTCAGCTCGTCGGGCTTCATCTTCACGAGCTGCGTCCCATCGGGCTTGCGCACGCGGTCGGTGAGGTACGGCTTCATCACGACTCCGCGGTTCGCGATCGCGCCGGCCACCATCGCCATCTGCAGCGGCGTCACGAGCATCCGCTCCTGGCCGAACGCGAGCCGGCCCGGGTCGGCACGGGCCTCCTGCGAGCGTCGCAGAAGCTTTCCGTTCTCGTACAGGCCGCTCGGCGCCCGCTCGCCGGACGGGAGATCCACCGGCGGGTCTTCGTAGAACCCGTAGCGGCGCGCGTAGTCGAGGATCTTCTCAGGCCCCAGCTTCTTGCCCATCTCGCAGAACGACGAGTTGATCGAGTTGACGAGCGCCTGGGTGAAGTTGACGGTGCCGAATGGCGTCGAGGTGTCGTAGTTGTTCACGCGCTGGCCGTACTCGATGCAGTAGCCGGGGTCGACGAACGTCGACTCGGGCGTGTACGTCCCAGTATCGAGCGCCGCCGAAGCGGTGACGACCTTGAAGATCGAGCCGGGCGCGAAGAGCCCGCTCGAAGCGCGGTTCAGCAGCGGCGCGATCCCGCAAGGCCCGGCACCGCGCTGGATGCGGGAAAAGTTCCGCTCGACGAGGTTCGGGTCGTAGCTGGGGCTCGAGGCCATCACCAGCACCTTGCCTGTCTTCGGCTCAAGGGCGGCGGCTGCGCCGCACTGACCGGCCAGCGCCTGGTTCGCAACCCTCTGCGGCACGGGTCGCAGCGTCGTGATCACGTCGTTCCCCTCGATCGTTGCGCCGCGCAGGCGATCGAGGGTCGTGTCCACCAGGGTCGAGAAGTTCGCGTTGGCGCCCGTGAGGAAGTCGTTGCGCGACTGCTCGAGACCGGCCCGCGATCGACCCTGGGTCGAGTAGCCGACCGCGTGCGCGAACCGCTCGTGTGCCGGGTACCGCCGGAAGTAGAAGGTCTTCCCGCTGATGCGCCGAGGCCGGTTGCGCGCGAGCACGGAGCCGTCCGCCGCGAGGATCTTGCCCCGCTTGATCGTGAACTGCGCGACGACCTTGATCGAGTTGTCGCGGCGGTCAGCAAGGTCCGGCGCGGCCCAGGCCTGCCAATACGTGGTCCCCACGATCAGCGAGATCACGAGCACGAGCGAGGCGACGGCGAGGCGGCTGATCTGGTGGTTCACTTCAGGGCCTTGTTTGCGCGGTTGGAGACGAGCAGGAGCAGCGCCAGGAGCACGAAGTTCGCGACGATGCTCGAACCGCCGTAGCTGACGAGGGGCAACGTGATGCCGGTCAGCGGGACCAGCCGGATGATCCCGCCGATGATCAGGAAGGCCTGAAGCGTGAAGGCGAAGGTCAGTCCGACGGCCAGCAGCTTCGAGAACCCGTCCTGGGCGAGCAGGGCGATCCTGAAGCCGCGCGCGGCGAAGAGCATGTAGACGAGCAGGAAGCCGCAGATCCCGACCAGCCCGAGCTCCTGTGCGAGCGCGGAGTAGATGAAGTCGGTGTTGAGCGACGGGATGAGCCGATGGCCGTCGGAGTCGGTGTACGTGCCCTGCCCGAGGCCGGTCCCGCCGAAGCCGCCGTTCGCGATCGAGTAGAGCGACTGGATCGCCTGGTACCCGCGACCGAACGGATCGCCCCACGGGTCGAGCCAGATCTCGACTCGCTCCTGCACCCGCGGAATTACCGTGTACACCGCCGCCGCACCCCCTACGAAGAGGACCGCGCCGGCGAGGACGAACCACACCCGCGCTGTGGCGACGTAGAGCATGGCGAGGAAGATCCCGAAATAGAGGAGAGCGCCACCGAGGTCGTTCGTCACGACCAGGACGAGCATCGCGGCGCCCCAGATCAGGAAGAGGGGACCGAGGTCCTTGAGCCGGAACTGGGCGAGGACCTCGCGCTTCTCGCGGAGGTAGCCGGCCAGGAAGACGATCAGGCAGATCTTCGCGAGCTCGCCGGGCTGGACCTGGACCGAGCCGACGTGGACCCAGAGGCGAGCGCCGTTGACTGTCCTTCCGAGCACCGGCGCCGCGGGCAGCATGAGCAGCGCGATCGCCCCGAGACCGAAGAGGTACTTGTAGCTCTCGAGCCGACGAAAGTCGTCCCGCAGCAGGAACAGCGTCGCCGCGAAGGCGCCCAGGCCGATCACGATCCACAGCCCCTGCTTGAACGCATCGTTCTCGTCGAGGCGGTAGATCTCGGTGAGACCGATGCCGGTCAGCAGTCCGGCCATGGGGAGCAGGTACGGGTCGGCGTCCGGCACGGTGACCCGTGCGATCACGTGCGCAGCGACGTAGAGGCCGAGGAAGAACAACCCGTACGAGAGCGAGGCGGAGTTGATGACCTCCTGCCGGGCGATGTAGACGCTCGCGAAGCCGAAGCCGACGAGGGTTCCGACGACGAGGAGGTTCGCGAGCTCGCGGGTCCGGAGGCTCATAGGTGGTCGAGGAGCCAGAGGACCGCCGCAGCGATGATCAGCAGCACGGCAAGGGCCGCCAGGATAGGCAACAGGCGCCCGCGGCGATCGCGGTCGACGACCTCGATCGCCGGGTGCGCATCACTTTCGTCGATCGTTTCTTCGTCCTCCGTGAGCCGCTGCGTCACGACGGTGTCCTCGGTGTGCTCGGCCGGCTCTTCGGCGACGCCGAGCTCAAAGAAGACGACGGTGATGTTGTCCTCACCGCCCCCGCGGTTCGCGGCGTTGATCAGTGCCTTGGCGGCGTTCTGCAGGTCGGAGCGGTTCTGCTCGACGGCGTCGAGGATCGTCTCGTCGTCGACCATCGTCGTCAGGCCGTCGGAGCAGAGGAGGAAGAGGTCGCCCGGCGACGACTCGACGGAGAAGGTGTCCACGTCGACATCGGCTTCAGTTCCGAGGGCGCGGGTGATCACAGAGCGCTGCGGGTGCGCCTCGGCCTCCTCCGGCGTGAGCTTCCCGCTGCGCACCAGCTCCGCGACCAGGGAATGGTCATCGGTGAGCTGCTGAAGCTCGCCGTTGCGGATCAGGTAGGCGCGCGAGTCGCCGACGTGTCCAATTGCCACACGGTCGTCCTCGACCAGGGCCACGGTCATCGTCGTGCCCATCCCCGATGCCTCGCGGTCCTCGTTCGCCCGCCGGAAGACACGACGATTCGCCTCTTCGATCAGCGCCGCAACGCGCGCCTCGCCGCTTTGTCCCTCGCCGTCGCTCTCCTGGACCGCGGCCGCCGCCAAGCCGGATGCGACTTCGCCGGCCTTCGCGCCGCCCATCCCGTCGGCGACCGCGAACAGCGGCGGTTGCACGACGTACGAGTCCTCGTTGTGGCGGCGGCGCCTGCCGGGGTGCGAGAGCGCCGCCGTCTTCCCCAGATTCACAGCGGGACCTCGCGATCCGGATCGTGTCGACCGGTCATTTCAGACGGCCGCACGGGCAAAGCGCGCACGGCCTGAGATCGACATCGCAAGCGACGTCTCAAAGCTCGTACCTCGCGATCCGGATCGTGTCGACCGGTCATTTCAGACGGCCGCACGGGCAAAGCCCGCACGGCCTGAGATCGACATCGCAAGCGACGTCTCAAAGCTCGTACCTCAGGTCGGTTTCGCCGACACGGATCACGTCACCGGAGGCCAGCTTGCGCGGCCGCGTGAGCTTGATGCCGTTGACGAAGGTGCCGTTGGTCGACTCGAGGTCCTCGACCCACACGCCGTCGCGGCGCGGTTCGATCCGAGCGTGCTGCACCGACGCGAACTCGTCGCTGTCGAGGACGAGGTCGTTCTCGGGCGAGCGGCCGAGCGTCACTGCGGAGGAGTCGAGCTCGCGCTCGGTGCCGGGCTCCAGCGCGGGGCTCGCGAGCACGACGAGCAGCCCCGTATGGGTGCGGCCCAGGCCGGCAGCCGCCGCCTGCTGCGGGCCGAGCACGAAGCTTTCCTGCGGGAGCCGGAGGTCCTTGGCCACGGAGCGGACGATGCGCCAGATGAACAGGTACAGCAGGATCAGGAACCCGACCTTGAGGCCGAGCAGGACCGCTTCGACCTCGACCGCGGCGACGATCATGGGCGTCCGAAGACGACCTCAGTCGACCCCAGAGTGATCCGGTCGCCGTCCTCGAGCTTCGAGCGCTTCACGCTGCGGCCGTTGACCGAGATGCCGTTCGTGGAGCCGAGGTCGACGACCCAGAAGGTCGCGCCTTCCTGTCGGATCTCGACGTGGCGGCGCGAGACGTTCGGGTCGGAGACGCGGATGTCGGATTCCTTCGAGCGCCCGATGACGACGCTCGCCTTGCGCAGCTCGTGCGAACGCCCGCCGATCGTGACCGAGGCGACCGGCTCCGGCTCCGGCTCGAGGCCGAGCTCCTCGGCGGAGGCCGCCTCGGTGTCGGCGGGCGCCGCCCGGTAGACGCGCGTGGCGCCCGGCTCCGGCGCCGCCTCCGGTTCTGCTTCGGGCGACTCCCGTTGGATCATCCGGTTCGCGATCCCGAAGAGGCCGACCTCGAGGTCCTTGTCCGTCTCGAACGACAGGTCCGGTTTGGACAGGAGGACGTAGCCCTCCCGGCGTGAGTGCTCCGTCAGGTACTGCTCGAGCTCCTTGATCAGCGCCGGCTCGTAGCTCTCGAACTGGGCGCGGTCGCCGGGCGAGAGGTAGACGACGTACTCGTTCGGCGCGTAGACCTGCGAGACCGAGACCATCTTGTAGTCGTCCATCTCCTTCGCCAGCTTCCGCGCGAGCTCGACCGGTTGCACGTTGCGTCGGAAGGCGCGGCCGAACGCGCCTTCGAAGAGCGACTCGATCTTCTGCTCGATAGTTCGAAGCACGGCGACCCTCCGGCGCCCGAGTCTACCGAGCCTCTTTCACGCCGACGGCGACGCAGCAGAGCCAGATTCCGGCCACGACCGGCAGTGGGTTGACGGCCGCCGTCGGCAGGAGCAGGAGCGCGATCGCGACCGCGCCGAGCGCGGCAATCGGCCACAGGCCGCGGCGGCTTGCCAGCGGCAGGAATACGCTGACGAGAGCCAGCACGACGCCGGTCGCGACCAGCTCTGGTCGAGCGAGGAGGCTTCGGCCGAGCGCCGTTATCACGGCTCCGGCGTCTTCGCTCCCGGCGAGGCCCAGAGCGGGCGCATGGCGGTCGCTGAGCGGCAGGCTGTCGCCGACCAGGCCCATCGCGATCGCCCCGAAGATGACGGCGAGTGCGGAGTGAATCGCACGCCAGATCGGCCTGCGCACCGGAGCGAAGACGAGCGGGACCAGCGCCGTCGCGCCGAGCGGCGCGAGCAGCGCGCCGGCGGCGGGGAGCAGCCCCTCTTCGGGGCGGCGCCAGGTGGCGACGACCCATGCGACCGCTGCGAGCGAGTAGGCGAGCGCGAGGCCGAGGGAGACGTTGCCGAGCGGAAGCACGGCCACGCCGAGCGCGAAGGCGAGGCCGAGGCGCGGACGTAGCGCTGTTGTCGCCGCGGCGAGCGCGGCGAGGCCGAACGCCCAGCCGAGGGGGTAGAACGGGACGAGTGCGGCCGTGCCGCCCGCGAACAGAGCCGCGGCGAACCCGGCCGCGACGCGACGGAGCGGCGGCACGTGGAGGTTCGGGAGCGTCGGACGCCGGCGTGCGCGGCAGTGGCTCGCGGAAACGTCGCGAAGGCGGTGCGCCAGCTGCATGGCCGACGGCCGGCGGACGGGATCGACGTCCACGGCTCGGTTGACGGCGTCCACCAGCGGGCGCGGGAGGTCGGGGCGGACCGACTCGAGCGGCGGCGGCCCGGCTTCGATCCGGCGCGCCGTCTCCACCGGAGAAGCTGTCCAGAACGGGTGGTAGCCGGTAAGCGTCTCCCAGAGGAGCACGCCGACCGCCCAGACGTCGGCGGCGAAGGAGGCTTCCTCGCCCTGCAGGCGTTCCGGCGAGATGTACGCAAGCGTGCCCGGGACGTCGCCGGCGGCCGTCAGCGTCTCTGCCTCGGCGAACTGCGCCAGGCCGAAGTCCAGCAGGCGCACTTCCACCTCGGGGCCGTCGGCGACGAGCACGTTCGTCGGCTTTACGTCCCGGTGCACAATCCCGTTCGCATGCGCATGCGCCAGGCCCTCCAGGATCTGAATCGCGACTTCGACAGCCTCGGAGTCGCCGAGCTCGCCGGCGCGGATGCGGTCGCGCATGGTCCTACCTGGGACGTACTCGTAGGCGATGTACACATTGCGGTCGTCGCCGGCGTACGCGTAGGCGCGCAGGCAGCGCGGGTGCCGGAGACGCGCCGCCGCCTCGGCTTCGCGCTCGGCGCGCGTCCCCGCCTTCCCTTCGCGCGCGACGATCTTCAGCGCGACGTCGAGCCCGTTCGTCTCGTCGCGGGCAAGCCAAACCGACCCCGAGCCGCCGCTTCCGAGCGGCCGCAGGGGCCGGTAGCGGCCAAGCACGAGCTCACTGGCCGAAAGGGTCGCGACCGCTGTCGCCATGTGCGCTCGGGTTAGGCGCGGCGGCTGGAACTCCTTTGCAGGCGCTCTGCAGGCCGAGGCAGGCGGTAGGGTCCTTCGCGGGCGCGATGTCTGAGCGCGACAGCAGTGAGATCGAGTTCGATTTCTTCGAGGAGCCGGCCACGACGGAGGCCGCCCGTCCCGAACGGGGTCCGCGGCGACCCCGGCGCGGGCGGCGTCCACCGGGCCCGCCCTCGGGCCTGACGCCGCTCCTTCGCCTGATCGGCCTGATCAGCCTCGCGATCCTCGTGGTGGTCCTGCTCGTCTTCTGGGTCTCGAGCTGCCGCGGCGAGGCGAAGAAGGACACGTATGCCGACTACATGAAAGACGTCGACCGGATCGCGAACGAGTCGGAGCGGATCGGCGCACAGCTCAACACGGCGCTCATCAGGGCCGACATCCGGCGTGCCGAGCTGACGAGAACACTTGAGGGCCTCGCGAACCGCCAGGTTCAGCTCACCGACGAAGCCGACTCCCTGGATCGACCCGGCCCGCTCCGTACCGAGCATCGGGAGCTCGTCGAAGCGCTCCAGTTCCGGGTCAGTGGGCTGCAGGGGATCTCGAACGCGTTCTCGAGCCAGACCCGCAACGCCACGGAGGCCGGCGACCTGCTGGCGACGCAGGCGCGGCGACTGATCGCCAGCGACGTCGTCTGGGACGACCTCTTCAAGGATCCGTCGCGGCAGGAGCTGAGTCGACAGGGCATCCAGGGCGTGAACGTGCCCGACTCGAACTTCGTGCAGAACCTCAGCCTCCTGACGCCGACGGCGCTGCAGAACGTCTGGAGCCGCATCCGCGGCGGCGGCGGAGGTGGCGGCGGCACGGCGGCCCCGGGCATCCACGGCCACAACCTCGTGTCGGCCAAGGTCTCGGGGGGCGCCACCCTCTCACAGGACGAGCTCAACGAGATCGTGGCCACCACGGACCTCAGCTTCGAGGTCCTCTTCGAGAACTCGGGCGACGCCACGGAGACGGGCGTCCAGGTGACGCTGACGATTCAGAAGAGCCCGGAGCCGATCGTCCGCCGCCAGACTGTCGGCGTCACCGAACCGAAGCAGGAGAAGACGGTCGTCTTCCGCAACATCGGCAACGTCCCGTTCGTCCGCCGGACGACACTCTCGGTGGAGATCAAGCCGGTTACCGGCGAGACGAAGGTCGACAACAACTCCGCCGAGTACCCTGTCATCTTCTCGTATCCCGGCGGCTAGACAGTCGGCAAAAGTCTCACGACTTTCGCCGAGGAAGCAGCGGTCGCTCTTGCGGAGCGCCATCAGATCGACCGCGCGGCTTCCTCCTCGAAGAGCGAAGGCGTCGGAACCGGCAAAGCCCGTTCCTCGGCGAACGACGTCTAGTTCGCCATGGCTCGTTCGACCGCTTCCTGCTCCTCGGGTGAGAGGGCGACGGGGCTGCGGCCGTGGTCGAGCTCCTTCACGTAGATCCGCGCGTAGTCGCGGCCCTGGATGGCGGTGAAGACGACGCCGGTGCGCGCCGCGTCGAGGAAGACGAGCGACGCCGACTGATGCCCGCCCGCCCCCTCGTAGGCGTCGTAGCGGACGATCGACGTCTTCGAGACGCACCCGTCGACGCGACGGTCGACCCGCGCGAGACCAGCCGCGACCTCGTCGACCGCCCGGTGCAGATCGTCGATACGCGCCTGGAGCGAGACGGCGAAGTCGACGAGGTCCGACTTCCCGCCGCCGAGCAGAACCATCTGCGCCTCCCGCACCCGCCGAAGCTTCAAGGAGACGTAGAAGGCGATCGCCAGCGCGGCCGCCGCGGCGATGCAAGCACCGATCGCGATCCACGCCGCCGTCGAGGCCGAGACACCCACGGGCGCAGATCCTAGTGCCGCCTCGCTATCGTTTTGCCGGTGCCATGAGCCAGGTTCTCGTCCTGAACGCGAGTTATGAGCCACTGAACGTGACTTCGGTCCGTCGTGCGCATGTGCTCGTCTTCAAGGGGAAGGCCGAGGTGCTCGAGGCGCTGGACCAGCCGCTGCACTCCGCCAGCGACACCTATCCGTGGCCACACGTGATCCGGCTCGTGACCTACGTGTCGGTGCCGAGGACGGTGCAGCGCAAGATCTCCAGAAGAGCGCTGTTCGCACGGGACGGCTGGCGCTGTGCCTACTGCGGCACATCGAGCGGCCGGCTGACACTCGACCACATCGTCCCTCGCAGCCGGGGCGGCGATTCCGTCTGGGAGAACGTCGTGACATCGTGCGCCCCTTGCAACCTGAAGAAGGGGAACCGGCTCTTGGAGGAGGTCGAGATGGTGCTACGGACGAAGCCGCGCGTGCCCCAGCCCGTCCTCTACATCCGCCTCGCGTCGCCGAAGATCCCCGCCGGCTGGCGCCAGTATCTGCCCGACCTGGGCGAGGCGACCGCGGCCGCCTAGCCGCGCTCGATCGGCAGGTCGAGCGTCTCCCACTGGCTCCACGAGCCTGGATAGAGGCG
>Ga0126313_10002484_pt1 | contig 10356 bp, 17 predicted proteins | sample Plot105A_FD_89954 | JGI IMG/M metagenome (GOLD analysis project Ga0126313, IMG submission 89954) | Serpentine soil microbial communities from UC McLaughlin Reserve, CA, USA - Plot105A | ecosystem: Environmental > Terrestrial > Soil > Grasslands | place: USA: UC McLaughlin Reserve, Lake County... | reverse complement strand
TGCCAAGGTGATCACGCGCGGCAACCTTGAGTTGCTGAAGGAAATCTCGGGCACCACGTTTGGCCTCCAGTCGCTTCTGGCAGAAAGCATACTGACTGACGAGCCTGACCTTATCGTCGCGCTGATAAGGGAAAACCCGTTTGCCCGGAAATACATCAGGCATTACCTAAAGGAAGCATCCGCCACTGCAAGGCTTGTTTCTACTATGAGCAGCAAAGGCCTTGAAGCTGACCTGAGAAAGCTCAAGTCAAGGATGCAAAAGCAACAGGACCTGCAGCAGTCGTACAGGCGCCTGTACGACATCATTGATGGTCTCAAGTAAAAGGAAAAATATGTGCACTGTTTCACTGTTGTTATGACGCTTCTCTGGCGCGACTCATGGCTCAAGCCCCTTTCCGATTTTGATGTTGGGGTAGAAAAGTGCAGCTATTGCAAAAAGGCATTTGGAGAAATAAACTTTGTTACTGCATGTGACTTTTGCGACATCGCGATAATGCACGATGCTTGCGCCAACAAGCACATAGTGACCAAGCACAAAAAGCAGCTGCAGGAGAAAATAAACGCTCACAAGGACAAGCCGCTGCACGACTACCAATGATGATCTGGCACCGACTTCTAGTAATTTGACGTGAAATCGTTAATAGAGTTAGATCATGCCTAGTAATGTGAACAAGTGGCATAAAAATAACACAAGGATTGTGTTATCTCTGGTCTTCATGATTGCTGCAATAGCTGCATCCTCCTCATCTCTGGCGCGTGTTGGAACTGCCTATAGTCAAGAGCCGCCAGCACAAGATCTGGGCAATAGTAATAGCAGCAACATGTCATCATCCTTACCTTTTACAGAGTTATTCCAAGAGGCCGAGCAATCAATTGTTCAGGTCAGTGCCACGCTAAATGAAACATCATTATTTGATGAGGATGGGCAGCTCCCATTTTTTGGGCAGGCTCTGGGCTCTGGCTTTGTGTATGATAGGGAAGGTCACATCATCACTAGCAATCATGTCGTTTTCGCTGGGTCAGACCCTAGAATTGACGTCACTTTTACCGACGGCACGATCTACAGGGCCAGTGTCGTAGGCGCTGACATCTATAGCGACTTGGCCGTTCTGCAGGTTGAAGACGTTCCCGAAGAAAAGCTGGTGCCTCTGCCTCTTGGCAATTCTTCTACTCTAAATGTAGGCCAGCCAGTCGCGGCCATTGGAAACCCTTTTGGCCTTTCCGGCTCGTTGAGCGAGGGGATCATCAGCGGCCTAGACAGACTGATTCCCGCGCAGGCCGTAGCTCCTGAAGAAGAGCCTCCGACAAACTCCTCCTCCCCATTCACATTTCCTCCAATACCTGTGCCAGAACAGCCGCCAGCCACATTTTCCATCCCTAACGTCATCCAGACGAGCGCGCCAATTAACCCCGGCAACTCTGGCGGCCCGCTTTTGAACATGCAGGGCCAAGTGATCGGGATAAACACCGCCATATTCTCTGTGACTGGGACATTTGCAGGCGTGGGATTTGCAATCCCCTCAAACACCATTGCAAAAGTTGTCCCGGTTTTGATTAATGAGGGCTTTTACCCACATCCTTGGATTGGCGTATCTGGCACGGACATGACGCCGGAAATCGCGGAGGCCATTGGCCTTGAAGAGCCGCGAGGGTTCTTGGTCATAAGCATAGAAGATGGAAGCCCTGCGAGCAGAGCTGGAATACAGGAAGGCAGCAGCGAAACCGTACTGCCAAGAAGAGAGATTCCATTGGGTGGCGACGTCATTCTTTCAATAGATGGCATTACAGTAAGAAAGATTGACGACCTGCTTGGCTATCTGGAACAGTCAACACAAGTCGGCCAGAGAGTAACTCTAGGCATCTGGAGAGACGGCGAAACAACGCAAGTTGATCTGACACTTACAGCAAGACCCGGCGAACAAGAATAACTTTTCTTTACGCATGATCTGATTTTTGGTGCTGGTGGAACTCGTTCTTTGTTCTGAATATCTTGCCGCAGCGGTTCTACAGGTATTGGGCGCTCAATGATTTCAGCAGCAATCTTTCGTCGATTGTTGCATATGAGATTCATAGACGTCTTCTTCTTCTTCTGTGGGATTGTACAAGCCAGTATTATTTCTCATCCTGTATGTAGTAATGAGGTTTTTACATACTATGTGATCCGTATGTAGCAAGTTCTCATGGCTGGCTGATTAGGATTAACTTGTTGTTAAACTCGAAGGCCAGGCTCTTTTGCTTCAGCCTGATGCGAATCTTGTTAGCTGTTTCTATCATTTGCTTTTCATTGACATTATTGGTATGGATCTCGAGCCGCGTATATTTTACAGGCTCGAAGCGACCTTCAAAGTATCCGTCAAATTCAATCAAAGACATGCCGCCAAATTGCGACGCCATTTCCCTTACGATTTCTAGATAGCCTTCAACTCTGGGCAGGTAAAACTTGACAGAATCATTAAAAACACTGGTCTTGAAATTGTCAGACCTCACAATAGCGTATACGCAAGCGAAACATATAAAATCAGATACTTCCTGTTCTCGCCTGCTGTCAACTAATTTTGTGCTGCGATCTTTTTAAAGAAATAGTACAAGATTGCCTGAGAAAAATTGTCAGTAAAGATGTTTACATTCAATGCAAGCTCATTCCCACTAGACCCGGCAGTTGAGAACTTTTTAAAGTCAAAAGGCGCAATAGCGATTGATTTTGGCATGATGGGATACGTCAATTCCGAGGCGATGCCTGCCATCCTCTCAGAATTGGTAGAGAGGTCAAAGCCGGACGCGCCGTCAGACACTGACCTCGTGGCGCAGCTGAAAGCAGAGATAGGCCGCTTTGGCGCCGAGAAGCAGAAAATAATGGAGGACAACGTCAGGCTGGCGTCTGAGCTGCGCTCGCACTCGACCGAGGTGGCGGCGCTGAAAGAGAAGGTTGAGGGCGCGGCGGAGGTAATCGAGTCGCTAAAGGCCGAGAATATGCGCCTGCAGCTGGCGCTCAAAAGTGTGCAGCAGGCAGCGCCAGCGGCCAAGCAGGCAGCAGGGCAGAGCGACAAAAAGCTCAGGCAGTCGTACGAAAAGCTTCAAAAAGAATTCCAGCAGCTCCGGAGCCAGAACGCAGAGGCGATAACTTCGCTCAAGGTGCTAGAAGACGAAAACGACGAACTGAGGCAGGAGCTTGAGGAGCTGAAGAACCAGCAAGCCGCCAAGAGCGCATCCCAGCCCATGGCCGTCTAGCCATTTGAAGACTTATATAACGTATTCCAAGTGAATTGAAATGATGGTCGAAAAGATGACAGCCGTCTGGCTGATTATTCTCACTATCATCGTTTGTGCTGCGGTGCCCGGAGTCCTGATCTGGCTGACTACAAGTCCGCCACCCGCAAGGATGCTTGTTGGGTTTTCCTTGGCAGGCGAGCTGCCCGCTTATCTGGCGCTCCACTAGCAGCAAAAGCATTTAACGCCTGTCGAGCCAGCTGGTGTCGATGGGGTTCGAAAGTCCTGAGAAAAAGAGAAAGCTGCTGTTTTCGATGCTTGTTCTTGCCGTGCTGATTGGCGGCGCCGTTCTGGCTACTGCAGCCATCTCAACATACTTTCGCTCGCAGGACCCAGTCAACCAGTGCATAAGCGATCCGGCTACACAGCCCTTCCAGCTGTCAGTTCCAGTCACCGTAACAGAGAACGGCTCGCCGGCCATTGTCCCAGAAGGAGTGGGCATCACCGACAATTGCACAAGGCCGGTCCACACACTTGAAGAAAATGTCATCCACGTGGCGTACAGCGAGCCGCATGATTTTACGCTTGGCCACTTCTTGTACTACTGGCTTGGGGACGACATCCTGCAGTACGACGACACTAGAGTATACGTCAACGGCGTTCAGCATACAGAGGGCGACTTTAGAGACATAGTACTGAGACAGGGAGACTCGATAAGGATCGAGTTTACAACATACCAGTAAAAATAATTATAAACTAACGCTGACCGGTGTATTGTGTCGTAGCCAGGTTGAAAGAGCTCACCACCGAGATAGAGATAAATGGAAGCCCCCAGCGGGTCTGGAAAATACTGACTGACTTTGACAAGTACGAGCAATGGAACCCGTTTATCCACAGAATAGTCGGGCAGGCAAAGGAAGGCTCCAAGATACAGATACGCATCGAGACCCCAGGAGGCAAGAACCGCAAATACGAGCCGACCGTGACAAGGGTAGAGGAGGGCCGCGAGCTCCGGTGGCTTGGCAAGAGCTTCCTTTTGAACGGCGAACACATTTTCCTGATAGAGCGGCTGCAGCCCGAGCATGTGCGGTTTGTCAATCGCGAGATATTTGACGGGCTCTTAACGTCATTTTTTGGCCGGAGGACGGACGAGGACATTCGGGCTGGATTTGAAGAGATGAACAAAGCGCTCAAGGAAAGGGCCGAGCGCACTACTCTCTGACTAGAACAGGAAAAAGAAGGAGCTGACTGACGCTGCGACTATGACTATGTTTGTCACAAAGTGGAGCGCGTATGCGTGGTTAATGCCCCGTTTGATATACAGGTGACGGTACAGAAACCCTATAGGCAGGAGCGCAAGTGCGACATGCACGGCCACACCCATTGCGATGTGCAGAAAGGCCCAAAGCACCACCAGTCTGGCGCTCTTACGGAAATACAGCTCTTCAAAGTAGTTGACGTGGATTAACATGTATACCAGCATTGGGACAAACGGTAGTATCCCGAAAACGCCGGTGTCGGCGTACGGGCCCAGAGCAATGTTGTAGCCAAACCACGACCAGTTGAGCACTGGGATCTGAGAGAAAAAGTCCATCGCAAACAGGATGTATGCAACCAGCCCGCCAATGGTCAGGGGTAAGAACACGAGCGACTTGAGGCCAGCCTTCAGATCCATAACCCTCTTTTTTGTCTCCTTGACCATGAGAAGCGACGGCCCGACCATTGCTGCGTAGAACAGTATCAAGAACAGATCGTTGCTATCCAAGCAAGCCCTCAACACAACTATGTTATTATTATTATTTCCTGAATATATATTCCCAATGAAAATAATTATTTAGTTGTCCGCGCAACATTACAGAGTGCCAAATTACTACGAGATACTGGGCGTCAGCCCAAGCGCGACTCCGGAGGAGATCAAAAAGTCCTTTCGCAATTTGGCACTGAAATACCACCCTGACAAGAATCGCAATTCTGAGGAGTCAAAGCAAAAGTTCATGAAGATAGTCGAAGCCTACGAAGTGCTTTCTGATGAGCAGGCGCGTAAGAACTATGACGACGTCAACAATGATGGTGGCGTCCGCAGAAGCACTACTGCTACTACTTTCCGCAAGCCGGGGCCGTCTCCTAGGTGGACGCCGCCTGCCGACTTTAGCCGCGTCTACAGCTACGAGGAAATCAAGAGGAGGTACCGCCCGAGCAGCAACGTCAGAGGTGGCATGTGGGACATTAGCGACAAGGCCAGCTTTGGCATGTGGAAGGCGACCATGCTCCTGTTTGGATGCCTCGGAGCCGTCGTGCTTTACATCCTGCTGTCAGGCTAGTGCTTGTGATGCCTGTTGCGCCGGTGTTGCTCTTCGCGTTCTTTTTTCTTGCCAAACATGAAATACTTGTACGCAAAGAACGCTCCGATGGTAAAGCCCGAAAGAGAGGACAGCATGAACATCACTGAGCCCAAGACCAACCCCATCACTAACGCCAGCGCGCCAGAAGCGATGCACGCTATCATGAACAAAAGAGCCTGCATTTTTGTTGCTGCCAAATCACCTAATGTAACAGGTAACGGTATAAGTCGTTTTCTATCGTAACAAACAATTCTGCTGTTTGCTATAGGAGCACACATTAGCGATGACCAGCTTGCAACAATGTGCTAGGATAATCCTTCAAAGCGTTTTATATGATCGTGCAGCGGCTTTCATTTGTTTGCAGGATGCATTGGACACTGGCGCAGGCATCGATCCTGAAATCATGGACAGGCTTTTTACAAAATTTGCCCCAAAAGCGCACAATTGTACCGGGCTCGGGCTTTACATATTAAAGACAATAATCGAGGCGCACGGCGGCAAGATATGGGCAGAAAACAACAAAGACGGAAGCGGCGCCACCTTTTCATTCACGCTGCGCCTTCTATCTCGCAAGGAATAAAAAGGGACTGGAATTAAAGGCGAACTGATGCGTATAGTCGCAATAGGCAGCCGCGTCTTTGTCACAAGTTTCCAGCTTGCCGGCGTCAAGGGTGTCAAGGTCGAGTCGCCGGCCGAGGCGCTCACGGAGATAAACAAGATGGGCGAGGGGACCGATGTGGGTCTGGTGCTTTTGAGCGACGACATCGGCAAGGAGATCCGCTACCAGCTGACAAGCATCAGGGCAAAGAGACCTATTCCACTCATATACGAACTGCCGTCGCCGGGGAGCAAGAAGGAAAAGGTCGATTACAGGGCGCTCCTCAAACAAATCCTTGGCGTCTAGTCTAGGTAGTCCCTAACGCCGCCAAAAATTCTTGCCACGGTCAGTATCTTGGCCCATTCTTCAAGCGATTCAACGATTGCGCGGGCGTGGTGTATGTCCATGCCGCCGGCAATAACCCCGTGGTTCTTGATCACTACTGCGCGAGCGTCTTTCTTGAATTCTACTGAAACCGCTTCAGCCAGCTCTATCGATCCCGACGGCCTGTTTGCAATGACTGCCAGCTCACCGACCACTATCTTGGCTTCTTCAATCACGTGGCGGAATTCTGACGAAATTGATATTCCAATCGTAAAGGGGCTATGGGCATGAACTATGGCGTTGATGTCTAGCCGGCTGCTGTAGATGTGCATATGCATGTTGAGCTCCATGCTTGGCTTTCTGCCAGCCACCACCTTCCCTGTCCTTAGGTCTACTCTGACCAGATCGTCTGCGCGCATCTCGTAGCGGGGAACGCCAGACGGCGTGATCCACATCCACCTGTCTCTAACCCTGACGCTGTGGTTGCCAGAGACTGAAGTGGTGAGCCCCATCGCGTACAGGCTCTTCACGCACTCGATAAGATCTCTCTTGCTGCTATCCAATCATGCTAGGATTGCGCGCGCAGTGCTATAAGGGATGATGATGCCCGCTATTTACGCTGGACTCTTGCTTCTGTGATTTTCTTGGTTATCATGCTCCTGCTCCTGCGGGTTAGAGGTAGTATTAGCCTCGTGCGTGTTGTGCCTCCTCCAGTAGCAGCAGCAGCACCTTCCTCCTTTCTGCACTGATCAGGGGAAGAATCTCCTTCAGGTTTCTGGATGCGTTCAGGGAAAGCTGGGACTGCCGCTACTGATGGGCTTTTGCTGCCGTCATCCTCACACTTGAGTTTAGCGGCCTTGTCGTGTTCTTTATTCTGCTGCTGTCTCGGCAGCTGCTGCTCATCTTTTCTTCTCCTTTCTCTTACCTCTTCCAAGTCCAACACGAGGGCTTGAGGGTTGCACCTGTAATACTATGATACTAGTGCCTTCCGTATTGCGTCTACCACCTCCTTGATCTTGGTAAATCCAATCTCTATGAACAGGGCAAAGATCACGTCTGCGAAATACCTGTAAGGAATAAGAGAATCTTTCAATTTGTTGTGTTCGTCCTTGAGTACTGATACCCGTTCGTCTAGCGAGTCTACTTGTCTTATTAAGCCATCGAGGGTTGCGTATGAAATAAAAGCCATGAGGAGTTTGTGCTTTGCCTGTTCTGGAGTCATTCCCTCTCGCCCAGCGATCTCGTTGACGATATGCTGTAGAAGATCAAGATCTCTGGGCGGATATCCATTGAGTGCGAATCACCTTGCCACCAGATAAATTTTCTTGTAGGATTTTGCTTCATTTATCCAGTATTCGCGCTTTTGTAGATGCTTCTTCTCCACAGACTGAGACGACTCGATTCTTGAAAACCGGGCAAAGATCTTTTTCGAGTCTCCCCTTAGAGCTGTTATGTTGATCGCCGTTTTTACAATTGCATCAGAAGCCTTGGTCGTTAGTCCTACCGCGTTAAGTCTCGAGTTTAGGCTGACAAAATCCCTGACAGTCTCTTCCGTCAATTTTGCATCCTGAGGCGCCTTCTTTTTCTTTGTCTCGGCAGCTTCTATGTCTGCGCGGAGGTTTTCCAGCTCTGTTCTATATTTCGTCACTTGGTCTGGAACCTCAGGTAATGCCATTTGTTCTTTTGCTGAGAAGTCGATTGAGGCTCGCAGCGACAGAACTACTTTAGATGGAGGTACCTTTTTCTCAATGCATTCTTTGTGGAGGCTGGATAGAAAAGCCTCAATTTCTTCTCTATCGTCACTCATCTCATTGATCATTTTTGCAACCCTAAATCCTGTAGCGCTCTGGAAAGGCGTGATGTTTTCCTCACTTATCTTCGTACAAAAATCTTTGAGTGGCTCAGGATCTACCCATCCAGTCGCTTCTTGAAGTCGGCTATGATGTTGCTCAGTGCCCCTGACGAGATGCCTGTGATTCTTTCGATCTCTTTTCGTGTGGTACGACGCAACCATAGCTCAATTGCTTGTTTTCTTTTTTGTTCACCTATCCTCTTATTTGGCATTCACTACCTCTTATAGAATATTCATAGTGAAGCTTACCACTAAGGTCATCTACGTTAGAAATTATAGGAAAATACTTCCTGATTTTATCGCCAGACTCTCCAGTTTAATGCTCTAGAGCTGACCAATTTTATATTTGAAATCCCGGAGCAGTTGAATATATACCTACTGGACCACCACTAACACACTACCACCACAAAAATCATCATCATTTTTACTTTATATCATCACGCTCATCATCACTTTCATCACGACCCTGACCATTTTGCTATCTGCAAGGCATGTGCACGAGATTGGCCTTCCGGGACTTCAAGTTGATGAATCGATTGTGATGAAGTTGATGATGAGCAGCAGCAAAAAAGGAATGCGGGGGGTTATACAGAGAGAGAATAGGTGTAGCGGCCTCTACTATAATAGGTTCCCCACTAGATCATCGCTCTGGCATAAATGGCCCAAAAGGTGGGGGAATGTTTGTCTACGTATCGCTTCGATAGAAGACCATCGGCACTAGCAATAGTCGTCATTGCAGGTGGTGGAGCAGGGGTTCTTCTCCTGTTCCAATATCTCTACCGCTCGAATGATCAGGCTTGTGCGTTTTTCAGAATGGATGGTTTCTCCATATTCTTCTTCACGCGCTCTAGCGAGGGCCCAGAATCAGTAGCTACACGACATCTATCCCAACAAGCAGCCAACAATTACAATTTTCGCTTGCAATGCCATTTGAAGACAAGTATCCCGTTACAGAAGGTCACACGCTTTTCAGCCTTCTGCGGCATACGCCATCATTTTTGAATTTGGTGCTTGAGAACAGAAGGCGTGCTTTTTGCTGATAGAGCAAGCAAAGGAGAGGATCATGCATACAGACTCGACAGTAACGGGGTTCAATATTGGAATCAATGATGGCATAGGTGCGGGCCAGACGATAATGTACTGCCACGTACACGTCATACCAAGAAGAAAGGGAGATGTGACCGACCCAAGAGGTGGGATAAGATATATCATTCTCCGCAGAAGACTCAGACTAGGGGAATGGTGCGGGCCCGTGAGGATTACATTCCCGCATGTAGTCGGGTTCTACTGCCGGAGCTTTAAAGGTTATGTAATATTTGCGATATGGCAATTATCTCAAAGAGTTTGCCGTGTATGCAATAAATGACGGATTCCTAAGACGAAGGACGACAACAACTGGGAGCAAACCAACATCTGCAGGCGCTCATGTAGGCTTATCAGGAAAAGAATTAGTTGGTAAGGCTGTGCTTGGTAATAAAATCATGAAGCTCTCAAAATGCTGAGATTGTATTTATTGCTTACGCCATCTGTTTGCCTTGATGTTTTCATAGGTAGTATTAGATCCTTCTTCTGTGCCCCATCAGCTTGTTCCGCCCACAGTTATACCATCATCATTTGTTATTTGTTCTGGATTAGGCTCTGTTTCTGCTGCATCAATAATAGCGTTGTACTCAAAAAAGATTTCTACTTGTTCCATCAAAGACTCATTACTTGGTTGCGGGAAGAAGTCTCTGACTACCATGCTGTGGTTGCCCTTGTTATCATTGGCTCATTAGGGTCTACTCACGTTGCTGCTCTTCTGCTATAAAGCGCTAGGTAAAGGTATTATTATCTGCAGTTACAGGAGTGGAGCCGTACTCCACTATCTTGCTTCGAGGATCTATTACCTCTATTGTCACATACGAGCAGGGTTGCAGCTGCTCCTCAATAGCGCCATTAACTATAATTGTATCAGCTTTTGTAAAGCTATTCTCATTTAAAGTGGCTCTCAGTCCTCCATTAGCAGATTGTGCTTGCTGTGGCTACTGTGCGTT
>Ga0126313_10002483_pt1 | contig 10358 bp, 16 predicted proteins | sample Plot105A_FD_89954 | JGI IMG/M metagenome (GOLD analysis project Ga0126313, IMG submission 89954) | Serpentine soil microbial communities from UC McLaughlin Reserve, CA, USA - Plot105A | ecosystem: Environmental > Terrestrial > Soil > Grasslands | place: USA: UC McLaughlin Reserve, Lake County... | reverse complement strand
CGGGAAGCCGGTGATCACGGCGACGCAGATGCTCGAGTCGATGGAGCACCAGCCCGAGCCGACGCGCGCGGAGGCGAGCGATGTCGCGAATGCCGTCCTCGACGGGTCGTCCGCGCTGATGCTCTCCGGCGAGACGGCGATCGGTGAGTTCCCCGTGGAGGCGGTCGAGTACATGGACCGGATCTCGACCGCAGTCGAGCCGAGCCTCGGGTACCGCCACCAGCTGCCTGAGGCAAGCGACGAGCCGACGGTCGGGAACGCGATGTCGAATGCGGCCTGCGACCTCGCCGAGGCAGTCGCGGCGAAGGCGATCATCGTGCCGACGTTCAGCGGGCGGACTGCATCCGCGGTTGCGCGGCTGCGTCCGCGCCGGCCGATCGTGGGCGTGACGCATCACCGCTACGCGGTCCAGCAGATGGCGATCGAATGGGGCGTGACGCCGATTCAGATCGGCGAGGCGTCGGACGTCGAGGATCTGTGGGCGCGCTCGATCGACGCTGCGCGCGAGAGCGGGATCGTCCAGTCGGGCGACCGGGTGGTGATCACCGCGGGAACCGCCGTCAACATCGCCGGCTCGACGAACGTGATCAAGGTCGACATCGCGTAGGAGGGTTTGGCGGAACTCCGCTCGTCGTCGGGGTGCGGCGCGGCCCGACGGCACAGAGTGAATTTCGCCGAACCCTCCTAGAGCAGGAGGCCATCGCTCCACCGCGAACCGGGCGCCATGGCGACGCGTGCGCGCAGGCGGCCACCGCGCTCGAAGATCGCGCTGCGCTGGCTCGCGGTCGTCGGGCTGGCGCTGCTCGGGTTCCTCTACTACCGGCCGCTCCACGCGTACGTCGGCACGCGCTCCGCGCTGGCCGAGCGCCGCTCTGAGGTCGCGCAGCTACGCGTCACGCACCGTGCGCTCGAGCGCCGGCTGCAGGCGGCGACGCGCGCGACGGCTTTCGAGCGGGAAGCTCGGCGGCTCGGGTTCGTCCGCCCGGGCGAGCGGCTGTACATCGTGAAGGGGATCAAGCCCTGGCTGCGGAAGCACCGCATCGGCCGGTCTACGATCGCTGGGAATGGATGACGAGCGTGCGATCGTGGCGGCCCAGCTCGGGCGCGAGCCGCGAGCGTTTCGGCGTGTCGTCGTGCGCTGCCCGTTCGGACGTCCCGCGGTCACCGAGCAGTCGCCGTACGACGACTCCGGCGAGCCGTTCCCGACGACGTACTACCTGACCTGCCCGCACCTCGTCGCCGCGGTCTCGCGGCTCGAGGCAGCAGGCGGTGTCGAGCGCTGGAGCAAGAACGTCGGCGACGATCCCGCGCTCGCGCGTGACCTCGAGCGGGCGACGCAACGCCAGCGCGCCGTGCGCCGAGCGCTCGCGGAAGGTGCCGAGGGGCGCGACGGCGGCTGGTCACTTGACCTCGGTATCGGGGGGTCGCGAAACCCCGCGCGCCTGAAGTGTCTGCACGCACACGTCGCGTTCGCGCTCGCGCACCCGGACTACGAGCTCGGCCAGCTTGTTCTCGGCGAGCTCGAGCCGCTTTGGCCCCAGCGCTGCTGCACGCGCGCCTAAGATCGCGCGCGTGCCGCCGGTCGAGAGCACCCGCCAGGAGTGGCAGGAGGGCCACCGCCGCGTGGACGCGGAGCCCGACCGGCGCACACGGGCGCGGTTGCTGGAGCTGGTCGACGTCGTTCGCGACGAGCTGCGCCGCCGCGTCGGCCAGACGTTCACGCTCGCGGATCTCGACCAGGCGTACCGAGACGCTGACGCGTGGGTCGGCGAAGAGATCGACGATCATCGCTCCGCCGCCGTCGTCACCGCTGCGGCGTTCCATCTCTACGCGCGCGGCGCCGTCGACTACACGCCGTGACGGGCGAGCCGGTCGCGCGCCGCCGACGTCCGCCCCGACGCGTCCGGCGCGGGCGTGTCATCGCCGGCGCAGCGGTGCTCCTGCTCGCGTTCCTGCTCGGGGTAGCCCTCGGGACGGCGCTCGACGACAACCCGAACCGGGGGAAGACGCGTACGTTTATCCGCACGTTTCAGCCGTTTCCGCAGCGCCAGACCGGCACGGTCTCAACGGGCGGGTAGGCGAATGTTTAGAAGGTCGGATTCCAGGAAAAGCTAGGTTCCGCTAGATTCACCTGTGATGAGAGAAGGTTCAGGAGCAAGACGCACGTACGGCGGTAACGAGCCGACAGAGTGGTTGACGCTCGGGCAAGCCGCGAAGTACCTCGGCGTCGCCCAGAGCACGATTAGGAAATGGTCGGACGTCGGCCGTGTGCCCGCGTTCTACACGCCCGGCGGGCACCGGCGCTACCGGCGGAGCGACCTCGACTCGTTCCTCGAGCACTCGGGGCCCGGTGGCGCGCCCACCGGTGGCCCGGTCGTCCTGATCGTCGACGACGACGACCGGATGCGTGAGTACGTGAAGGCGAACCTGGAGCTCGAGGGCTACTCGGTCCGCGAGGCCGGCAGCGCCGAGGAGGGTCTGGAGGCGCTCGAGCGCGAGCCACCCGACCTGATCCTGCTCGACGTGATGATGCCGCAGGTGGACGGCTGGGAGATGCTCCGCCGTGTCCAGGACCGCCACGGCGTCGGGGCGATTCCCGTCGTCATGTTCAGCGGCAAGGCCGAGGAGTCGTCTGACGCCGAGGCGCGCGCCCGCGGTGCCCGCGGCTTCATCGGCAAGCCGTTCGATCCGCAGCAGCTGATCGAGTCGACGAAGCAGCTTCTGCCGACCTGATTTCGGGCGACCGCCAGCTCGAGCGGTGGATCGTCCACCACCGCGCGGCCTGGCTGAATCCGATCTTCGAGGGGCTCAGCTACGCGGGCAGCTTTGGGCTCGTCTGGCTCGCGATCGCAATTGTGTGCGCACTCCTCTGGCGCCGCCCCTTCATGATCGCGTGGGTCATCGTTGCGATCCTTCTCGGCGACCTGTCGGCGCACTTCCTCCGCGTCGCCATCGACCGGTCGCGGCCCTGGCGGCGGTACGCGCTGCCGCACACGCTCGTCCCCGCGCCGAAGGATCCGTCGTTTCCGTCTGGGCACACGACGATCGCGTTCGCGAGCGCGACCGTCCTGACGTTTCTGCAGCCGCGGCTCGGCCCGGCGCTCTTCCTGCTCGCCGCTGCGATCGGGTTCTCACGCATCTACGTCGGCGTCCACTACCCGCTCGACGTGCTGGGTGGGGCGGTGCTGGGCGTCGGAATCGGCTGCGGCGTCATAGCTCTTCGCCGGCTCGCAAGAGCCCGGCGAAGATGATCGCGATCGCGGCCGCGAGCGCGATCCAGATTCCAATCCCGCGCCCGTCGGCAGGCAGGAACTTGTCCGGGATCGAGATCAAGCGGATCAGGACGAAGATCGTCGCGACGGCGCCGACCGCGATCACCACGAGGCTCTCCGGGATGGCGGGCGGCAGCTCGATGCCGGCTTCGCGCAGGAGCGCGAGCACGACCAGCAGCAGCCCCAGGAAGAACACGAGCTTTCCGAGCACGCCTGTGTGCCAGCCGATCACTGCGATCGTGAGGCCGTCGCCCGAGCCTGCGTACCACCCCGTGAAGCTCGAGACCATCAGGACTAGCGCAGCCACCCAGGAAATGCGCGCGCCCGCCGACCAGAGGCCGCCGGCGGTGAGGGGATAGACCTCCGGCTCGATCGGCCGATACGCCGGATCGCGCCGCTCCGCCGCCGGATCCGGTTCCATCACAGGCCGAACAGGCGCTGGATCTGGTGCCACACCACGATGCCGAGCGCGATCGCCGCTGCCAGGAGCGCGACGATCACGACGAAGAACCGCAAGCGTGCGTTCCGTTGCGCACGCTGGCGGGAGACGCGCGCTTCGCGGCGGCGTCGCTGCTCCAGCAGTGTGCGCTCGATTGCCCGCGGGTCGTACTCGGGCGCCTCTTCGGTCGGCGCGTGCCGACGTGCCGGCTCGGCCATCGCGGGAAGTGTAGGTGCTTGCCGCATACTTGGTCCACGTGGGCGACGTTCGCGAGGCGCTCCAGGCCCTGACGGAGGCGGTGGGAACGGCCGTCCAGGCGGACGCGGTCGTGCTCCGCCTGGTTGACGAGAGCGGCGAGGAGCTGGTCGCGCAGGCGGTGTGGGGCGTGTCGCCGGCGTTCACGGCCGAGCTCGTGGGCTCGCGGCGGCGCGTCGACGCTGAAGGGAACGGCGACGCGCCGTCCTTGCGGCTCCCGATCCGCAGCAACGGGAACATGCACGGCGAGCTCGAGCTCCGCCGCCTCCGCCGCCCGTTCGATCGCCGTGAGACCGACTTGGCGGCGACGGTGGCTGCACAGCTCGCGCTCGTGCTGGAGGCGGTGGCGCCGGGGCGCGACGGTGCCGCGCTGCCGCGGGCGCGGGTCGTCCAGCTCGTCGCCGACGCGCTCGCGGCGGTCTCCGTCGAGGGCGGTGCTGCGGGGCAGCTCGTCCGGCTGGCGGTCGAGACGGCGGGCGCGGACGGCGCGGCGTTGTGGCGCGCCGACGACGACAGCGCGCTCGAGCTGCTCGCCCTTCACCCGCCGGCGGACGCGCCGCAGCCGGCGCTCCAGCCGGCGGCTACGCAGGCCCTCGAGCCCGGCGGGGCGACCGCCTTCGAGAACGGAGTCCTCACTCTGCGCCTCGGCGAGCCGCCGGTCGGCGCGCTGCAGCTGCGATTCGAGGACGCAACCCTCTCGGAGGACGATCTGGCACAGCTCGCGACGCTCGGTGCGCGGGCGGCCCAGGTGCTGCGGGCGCGCGAGACGCTGACCGAGACCACGGCGGAGCTGGAGCGGACGCGCGCACTCGTCGCCGTGATCGGCCAGGCGATCGCGCAGCTATCGCTCACGCACACGCTCGAGACCGCGGTCGATCGGATCGGCGACCTGCTCGCGGTCGACCGCGTCGCGGTCTACCTGCGGGAGGACGGGCGGCTGCTGCCTGTTGCCGGCCGCGGGATGGTCGGCCCCCATGCGCGCGTGGGGGAGCGGCTGCTGGCGCTTGCGTTCGGGCCTTTCCGGGGGCGCGGCGCGCTGATCGTCCCCGACTCGCTGGCCGACGAGAACCTCGCCGACGTCCGCGGGGAGCTCGCCGAATCAGGGATCGAGGGCATCCTCGCGGTGCCGCTGCTCGCGCCGACGCAGGTGATCGGCCTGCTGGCCGTCTATCCGCCGCAGGACCGCGAGATCGACGCGGACGAGGCGGCGCTCATGTCGGCACTCGCGGCGCAGCTCGCGGTCGTGGTCGAGAACGCGCGCCTACACGAGGAGGCGAAGCGGCTCGGGACGGAGCTCGAGCAGGCGCTCGGCGCGGAGCGTCAATTCGCCCGCCAGCTGCGAGCGCTCTTCGAGATCTCGCGTTCCTTCACGCAGAGCATGTCGCTCCAGGCGACGCTCGACGCCGTGACGCAGACGGCGGTCGAGACGCTCGCGATCGACGCGGCCGTCATGCGCATGCCGGACAACCGCGGCCGGCTCCTGCAGCCGCGCTCGCTCTACGTCGCGGAGGGACGCCCACGGGCGCTCGAACCCATTCTTGCCCGACCGCAGCCGACGACGCCGGCGGCGATCCGGCGCCTGCTGTCGTCGCGCCAGCCGCTCGTGCTCGACCGGCGCTCGGGCGCGCCTGGAAACGAGCTGCTGCTCCCGTTCCTGGACAACGGCGCCTCCTGCGTCGTGGTTCCCGTGGCCACGCCCGGCGAGGTGCTCGGGATGCTGACTCTGCTGTCGCTGGATCCATCACAGCCGATGACGCGTGAGCGGGTCGACCTCGCGCAGTCGATCGCGGCACACGCGGCGCTCGCGATCGACAATGCCCGCCTCTACCAGCAGCAGAAGGGGTTCGCGGACACGATGCAGCGGGCGCTGCTGCCGCGCGCGGCGCCGACCGTCGACGGCCTCGACGTCGGCGCGGCCTACGAGTCGTCCGCGCGCGTCGACGTCGGCGGCGACGTCTACGACTTCCTCGCGCTGGCGGACGGGCGGCTCGCGATCGTGCTCGGCGACGTAACCGGTCACGGAGTCGACGCCGCCGCCGACATGGCGATGGCGAAGTTCGTGTTCCGGTCGCTGGCGCGCGAGCATCCCCAGCCGGGCGAGTTCCTCGTCGCCGCGAACGACGTGGTTGCCACCGAGATCTCGATGGGGAAGTTCGTGACGCTCACGTACGTCAGCGTTGACGTCGACCGAGGCGAGGTGGCGTGCGCGAGCGCCGGCCACCCCCCGCCGCGGCTCGTTCACCCTGACGGCGCCGTCGTCGAGCTCGCCGCGCAGGGGCTCCCGCTCGGCATCGAAGGCGGTGAGCGCTACGGCGAGGTGCGGGAGCTGTTCGCGCCGGGCGCGACGCTCGTCCTCTACACGGACGGGGTGGTCGAGGAGCGCCGAGGGAGCGAGCTGTACGGCGTCGAGCGGCTCGACGACGTGATCCGGCGCAACCGCTCGCGCAGCGCCAACGAGATCGCGAGCACGATCCTCGAAGACTGCCGCGAGTACGGCGGCGGCGTGCTCGTCGACGACTGCGCCATCGTCGTGATCAAGCGCGACACCTGACACAGGAGGGATTGGCGGAATTCCGCTCGTTCCTGGGCCAGGGCTAGACTGGACACGTGCGACGGCTCGCCCTTCCCGTCCTGTTCGCGCTGGGATTTCTGGCCGCGGGCGCGCTGTCGGCCACCGTCGTCGCTTCGGTCGGCACCTCGACGACGACTACCGGCACCACCTCGACCGACACCACCGGGACGACGACCACCGGACCGACGCCGGCGACGATCGCGCCCGGCGTCACGATTGCCGGCGTCGACGTCGGTGGGCTGACGGCCGCTCAGGCGAAGGACGCCGTCTCGGCCGCTGCGCAGCAGCCGGTCACGGTGCGCGTCGGATCGCACAAGCTGCGCGCCGCCCCGGGCCGCCTGGGCGCCGTTCCACAATCGAGCGCCGCGGTCAACAAGGCTCTGGCAGCGGCTCCCGGCGCGGCAATCCCCCTGAAGGTCGAGGTGCGCATCGGTCTCACGCGCGCGTACGTCGCGCTGCTCGCGAAGCGCTTCGACCGGAAGCCCGTGGACTCGGTGCTGCGGCTACGCAGGTACCGGCCGTGGATCAGCAAGGGCCACCCGGGCCACACGCTCGATCGGCCGGCGTCGGTGCGCGTGCTCGTCACCACGCTCAAAGCCGACGCGAAGGGACCCAGGAAGCTGCGCCTGAAGACGATCGCTCAGTCGGTGACGCGCTTCAGCTTCGGCCCGATAATCGTCATTCGCCGCGGCTCGAACCGCCTCTATCTCTACAACGGCATGCGCACGTGGAGGGTCTTCCGCGTCGCGACCGGACAGGCGAGCTACCCGACGCCGCTCGGCCACTTCTCGGTCGAGGTCATGTGGCGCGACCCGTGGTGGTACCCGCCCGACTCGCCGTGGGCGGCCGGCGCCAAGCCAATCCCGCCGGGGCCGGGCAACCCGCTCGGGACCCGCTGGATGGGCTTGACCGCGCCGGGGGTCGGCATCCATGGCACGCCCGACCCGGCGTCGATCGGGTACTCGGCGTCGCACGGCTGCATCCGGATGTACATCCACGACGCAGAGTGGCTGTTCGGGCACGTCAGCGTCGGGACGCAGGTCTTCATCGTGTCCGTGTAGGCGATGGCCGACGCAGAGGCCTCTCGAACGTCGACGGTCAGGCGCGGGGCGCAGATCGTGACGCTGGCGGCCGTCCTCGGTCTGCTCGCGCTCCTGATCTGGAAGGTCGTGCACGATCAGCGGAGCGAGATTCCGCAGCAGGTCGCGAAGGGGGAGCACCCCGCCGCGCCGACGTTCGACCTGACGCGCCTCGTCGGCGACGGCACGCTCTCGCTCGCCTCGCTACGGGGCAAGGCCGTCGTCGTCAACTTCTGGGCGTCGTGGTGCGGCCCGTGCCGCGACGAGGTGCCGATGCTCGATGCCGCCTGGCGGCGCTGGCGCGGGCGAGGGCTCGTCGTCCTCGGCGTCGACGGCTCCGACGACTTCACGAGCGACGCCCGCAAATTCATGCGCAAGTACGGAATGACCTATCCCGCCGTCCGCGATCACCGCTTCTCCGCGGTCAAGGACTACGGCGTCAGCGGCTATCCCGAGACGTTCTTCGTCAACAGGAAGGGCCGCATCGTCGGGACGCACGTGATCGGTCCCGTCGAGCGGACACAGCTCGACGACGGCATCCGGGCCGCGCTGCAGACGTGAGGGCCGTCCTGGTCCTCCTCGCGGCGCTGGCCGTCTCTGTTCCGGCGGCGCTCGCGAGCGAGAGCCATCCGACGTTGCCCGACCTCGAAGGCCAGCTGATGTGCCCGACGTGCCGCACGCCGCTCGCGGAGTCGAACTCGCCGGCTGCGAACAGGATTCGCGCCTTCATCGTCCAGCGCATCCGCGCGGGGGACACGAGGAGCGAGATCATGGACAAGCTCGTCGCGCAGTTCGGCTCCGAGATTCGCGCGGCGCCACCGCGGAGCGGGTTCGACCTGCTCGCCTGGCTGCTTCCGCTCGCCGGAGTGCTCGGCGGCGCGGTCGTGCTCGGTTGGCTGGCGTGGCGGTGGCGCGGGCGGCGCGCACCGCCTGCCGCGGCGGGAGCGCCCGAGCACAACGGGGACGCTCCGATCGAGCCGGAGCTCGAGCGCCGACTCGACGAGGAGCTCGCGCGCTTCGACTGACGCGGTGGCCGTCCGTCTCGTCGTCGCCTTCGCCGCGGGCCTGGCTTCGGTCGTGACCCCGTGCGTGCTGCCGCTCGTGCCCGGCTACCTGTCCACCGTCTCGACGATCGAGGCCGAACGCCTCGGCCAGCGCGGGGTGGCAGGGCGCGTCGCGGTCTCGAGCCTGCCGTTCTTCGCCGGCTTCACCGTCGTGTTCGTCGTCCTCGGGGTCGGCGCCGCTGCGGTGGCCGGCACGGTCAGCCGGCAGGCCCAGCAGGAGATCGGCGGCTTCATCCTCGTCGTCGTCGGGCTCGCGCTGATGGGGCTGCTGCCGCTCCCCGAGCGGCTGGTCGGCGCGGGCCTGCTGACCGGTGCGCGCAGGAGCGGTTCGCGCGCATTGCTGGGCGCGGCGTTCGCGACGTGCGCCGCGCCGTGCATCACGCCGGTGCTCGCGAGCGTGCTCGTGCTCGCGGGCGGGACCGCCGCCGTCGCGAAGGGCGCGACGCTCCTGCTCGCGTACTCCGCGGGCCTCGCTTTCGCGTTTCTGCTCGCCGGCGTCTTCTTTGCGAAGGCGATGGGCACCTTCCGCTGGCTGCGCGACCGCTACCGGTGGATCAGCCTGGGCGGCGGCGCGATGCTCGTCGCCCTGGGCCTGTTGCTCTTCTTCGACCGCTTTTGGTGGCTTCGGATCGGGTTCAACCGCGTCTTCGGGACTTAGAGGCGCGGCGGCTCGAGCTCGAGCGATCCAGCTGCGACGACCGCCTGCGCGGCGTGAACCTGCGCGAGGACCGACGCCACGTCTACGTCTCGATGGTCTGGCGCGTACGCGCCGAGCCGCCGCGCCGCCTTCTCGAGCTGCCGCTCGCAGCCGACACGGTTCTCGCGCCCGGCCTGGTACCACGCTACGGCCACGTGCACGAGGCCCTGGAAGAAGTCGCGCTCGGTCGGGTCGGCGGCGCGCCAGGCGTCCTCGAGCACCTCGTGCGCGGCGAAGAACTCGCCGCCGCGGATCAGCGCGAGGCCCTCCTGGAGGAGCTCAGACTGCGACTTGAACTTCGCCGCCCTCAACCCGCACCTCGTACGTCTTGATGCGGATCGCATGGTCGAAGTCGTTCAACCCGGTGCGGACGTCGTAGTGCCACCCGTGCCACGGGCACACTAGGTAGCCCTCCTCGATGCGGCCGTCCCCGAGCGGGCCCTGCAGGTGCAGGCACTGTCCCTGCGTCGCGTACAACTCGTTGTCCAGGTTCACGAGCGCGATCTCCTCGTCGCCGGCCTGCACACGCGCGACCGTCCCCGGCGGGACGTCCTCGACCCGTGCGACGGTCACGAACGACACGAGCGGGATGTTACGCTCCGCGCGTGGCGACGATCCTGCTGGTCGGGGTCGATTTGTACTTCCGTGGGAAGCTCGACGGACTGCTCGACGGGCACCACCTCGTCACGACCGACAGCATCGATCCGCCGGATCTCGTCATCGCCGACATCGGCCGCATCGATCCCGACGAGGTCGCCGACACGTATCCCGACGTGCCGCTCTTGGGCTACTCGAACCACATGGATACGGCCGGTCTCCGATCCGCGCACGCGGCCGGCTTCGACAAGGTGCTGGCGAAGTCGGCGCTGGTGGAGCGTGGCCGCCAGGTGGTCGAGGAGCTCGTCAGTGCATAGCTAGAGTAGGCCTCCGATGACGTACATCATCGCCGAGCCCTGCATCGACATCAAAGATCTCTCATG
>Ga0126313_10002482_pt1 | contig 10361 bp, 7 predicted proteins | sample Plot105A_FD_89954 | JGI IMG/M metagenome (GOLD analysis project Ga0126313, IMG submission 89954) | Serpentine soil microbial communities from UC McLaughlin Reserve, CA, USA - Plot105A | ecosystem: Environmental > Terrestrial > Soil > Grasslands | place: USA: UC McLaughlin Reserve, Lake County... | reverse complement strand
TGGGTTCTGTCATTCTGCAGCACACAAAAATAATCGTCGTCACCACTGCTATTATATTACATTACGCTGTGCCTATTGTGTTGTTATTACTGGCTATTTCTTGGCTAGTGCAGCTTCTGCATCTTGTTCTCCTTGTTTTATCAGCTTCTTTATTGTGGCCAAGGAAAAGTCACAGTCTTCAAGAATATAGTGCACGTCTTCTGATCGCTCTATCTTGGTGATCTCTTCTATAATTGCGCCCCTATACCCGGCCAATTTATGGTACTCCGGCTCGATTTCTCTGAATCTCCTGTGTAATTCATCATCTAATGTTGTATTGCTAATGATATCATGCATCTCTTTCAATAGCAGAAGATATCTCGAGATTACGTTTGACATCTTTAAGTTATTGTCAGTTCTATCGCTGTGCATTATGTCCCGCGCTCGATGCCATACCTCTTGCATGTTCTGCGGGAGGTCGTCTTGAATATGCGGAAACAGGTTTACTATGAACACTTTTTTATCGGTCTTGGGGGAAGCGTCAATCACCTCTCTTAGCGGGGTATTGCTAAGCAAGGCTCCATCCCAGAGGTATCTACCATTTTTTTCAGTCCATTTTATGCCATAAAATGGAAAGCCAGTACAAGCAGCTATGCTATCCGTATCAATACTTTCATTCCCACTGTCAAATGATACAGGCTCGCTATTCTTAATGTCCGTACATGTCATAATCAGCCTTGGAATATTATTATGATTGTTCAGTCTTGAAAAATCAATATATCTTTGTAAGGTTTTTTTCAACGGCACTACATCATATAGGTAATTCCGGCTGAAAGGATAAGAAGAGGGGAGAAAAAAATCATCTCTACTCTGCCAGATATTATGATGATGATAATAATTATCACTAAGCCAAATCGGAGCAAATGCTTTTGGGACTCCGAAAAATGTCGTATACGAAGATGAAGCCACAGTTCTCAAACCATCAGGCAAGCTAGAAGGTGTAACAGTTTCAGCCAAATCCAACCAAAAATTCTCAAGGTCAGCTGCCGAGTCTCCGCTCTTTGAACCAGCTATGATAGCTGCGTTAATTGCACCTATTGAAGTGCCAGCTACGATATCAAATTTTATACCTTGCCGCGCCAGACCCTTATAAGCTCCACATTCGTATGCCCCCAGAGAGCCTCCTCCTTGCATTACGAGAACAGTTTCCCGCTTGATTTTCTGGACGTGTCTAACCTTTAATTCCCGAATTGTCATTGAGTATCTCTTGCTCTACTCGGTTCAATGTATTAAAGGTTAGATGTGATTAGCATCATCGCTGTCAATAAATCATGGGATTTGTAAGACTGCCGCATTTGTATATCATCATATTACTGTAAATTTTTCCTTAGTATCTGATCAGCAATCACCAACAGGAAAAACCATGGTTGTCTAACCTAGGCTGATAATATATCATGATTTGAAAGGGGATAAAAACCATCAAAAATCATGGTGCAAAGGAGAGAGATCTTTATCAATGTCTTGGGGCGATCATAAAGAAGAGAGAGCGGATCAGTAACCTTGGCAAAGAGAGTCGCAGATATGATAGTCGACTCACTAATGGCGTCTGGAGTTAAGAGGATATACGGAGTATCTGGAGATTCTTTAAATGGCATTACAGATGCTGTCAGAGAACGGGGCAAAGAAAAAATCTCGTGGATTCATGTTCGCCATGAGGAAACAGCTGCTTTTGCAGCTGGAGCCGAGGCTCATCTTACTGGAGAGCTAGCAGTATGTGCGGGCAGCTGCGGACCAGGGAATACTCATTTGATAAACGGACTTTACGATTGTTATTGGAGCAGAGTGCCCGTCTTGGCAATTGCTGCACATATACCAAGCAGAGAAATTGGAAGCTCGTACTTTCAAGAAACACATCCGGAACTTTTGTTCAACGAGTGCAGTCACTATTGCGAGCTTGCCTCACATTCAGACCAGATTCCGCGCATTCTTGATATCGCTATGCGGACCGCCCTTTCACTCTCTGAAGTTTCTGTCATTGTCTTACCAGGTGATATGGCATTGCAAGAGGCCGTGTCTACTAGACCTATCACACGCGTAAAGCAATGCAAGGCAGTAGTTTGTCCGAATCAGCAAGAAATTGCAAAGCTTGCAGATGTCCTCAATTCAGCAGAAAAGGTGACAATCCTTGGCGGCGCAGGTTGTGCTGGAGCACATTCTGAGCTGATAGAGGTTGCTGGCATTCTGCAGGCTCCAATAGTCCACGCAATGAGGGGAAAGGAGTTCATTGAGTATGAAAACCCATACGATGTGGGTATGACTGGATTACTTGGATTTTCTTCAGGATACTATGCCATGATGAATTCTGACTTGCTTCTTATGCTTGGCACTGACTTTCCGTACCAGCAATTCTATCCTCCTCATGCATACATTGCTCAGATAGACATTCGAGGCGAACAGATAGGTAAGCGGACAAAAGTCGATTTGGGATTGGTCGGAGATGTCCGAGAAACACTGAGAGCATTGATACCGCTGCTTAACCAAAAAGCAGACAAAGATCATAATCATCTTAAGAAATCCCTTGACCACTACAGAAAGGCGCGAAAGGATTTAGACTCACATGCAATCGGCAAGACAGGACAGAAGCCGATACATCCTCAGTACGTGGCAAAGCTAATTGACGAGATGGCGTCGGGTGATGCGATCTTTACCTGCGATGTTGGTACTCCTACCATCTGGGCTGCACGTTACTTGCACATGAATGGAAAGCGAAGGCTCCTAGGGTCCTTTTTACACGGTTCGATGGCAAATGCTCTGCCACAAGCAATTGGAGCACAGGAGACTTTTCCAGATCGTCAAGCGATTTGCCTCTCCGGAGATGGCGGGTCCTCTATGCTCATGGGAGACTTTCTTTCATTAAAGCAATTAAAGCTGCCAATCAAAGTAATTGTCTTTAACAATAGCTCTCTTAGCTTTGTAGAACTTGAAATGAAGGCAGCTGGGTTCCTCACCCATGCGACTGACTTGGTAGAAACTGATTTCTCAAAGCTGGCTGAAGCGGTTGGAATCTTGGGGTTGCGGGCTGAAAGACCGGAGCAGATAAAGACAATGTTAAGCCAAGCTTTAGAGCACGAAGGTCCAGCCATTGGTAGATGTAGCTGTGAACAGGCAGGAGTTAACGGTGCCGCCAAACATTAATCTGGCACAGATCAAGGGCTTCACACTCTATATGATAAAGGCGGTACTGAACGGCAAAGGAGATGAAGTTGTGGATCTAGCGAAGACAAACCTGTTCATGTAGCGCTATTCTTTCCTGTTCATTTATGCTTACGACTATTGAGAAACTGTTTCAACTTACTTACTATACCTTAGAGCCATGGCCCTCTTTTGAGCCAATCTTCTATTGCTGATTTTTAATCCTCTGATTCGAAACTTACTTCTTTGCGGCTTTGTAATTGCGATATTCTGGAATCCAGAATCTTTTTTGCACCTGCTCAGATACTTGTTGCTCACTCATTTCTGGTGCGACTCCGTCTTGTTGAGCTTGAAGTGCGACCTTTATTGCAATATGAATAGCAACATCTCTCATACTCTCTATCGGTGGCAGCAGCAGCGGTAATTCTGCGTTACTATAGTTGTTACCTCTAGCGTCTTGAAAATTACCCAAAGCACTCGCCGCTGCTATCATCATCCTGTCGGTGACCCGCTTTGCTCCCGAAGCGGATACAGCTAGACCGATGGCAGGAAATATGTAAAAATTGTTGCACTGTGCTATTCTGTATGTCTTACCATTGAAGGTAACTGGTGGAAATCCTGTTCCTGTAGCTATCAGGGCGCGACCCTCTGTCCATCGAACAAGATCTTCTGGCACGGCTTCTGCACGGTCATAGGGATTTGATAGAGGAAAGATAATTGGTTTGTTAACTTTGCTTGCCATTTCTTTGACAATCGGCTCAGTAAATTGGCCGGGTTGGCTTGAAACTCCTATAAGGATGGTCGCTGAAATATTCTTGATAACCTCGGCTAGACCTATATGCCCTCCTTCTTTTGCTTTCCAACTTGATACCAATTCAGAATGTTGTGCGAATCTCTGTTGAACTTCCGTCAGGTTTGTACTTGTTGTTTGCAAGAGCCCCCTGCTATCCAAGATAAAGAAATGTCTGCGGGCTTTGGTCTCTTCCATCCCTTCGGCTATCATTGCCTGCAAAATGTACTCTGCAATCCCGGTCCCTGCACTTCCTGCACCTAGAATAACGATCTGCTGATCTGAGAATTTCTCTCCTATAATTTTCAGGGTCTTGTATATCGCGCCTAACGTAACTGCAGCAGTACCCTGAATGTCGTCATTGAAGGTGCAGAGGCTATCACGGTACTTGTCAAGGATTGGACGGGCATGTGATTTTGCAAAGTCCTCCCACTGCAGCAAGACGTTTGGAAGCTTTCGCTTGATGCATGATACAAACTTATCCACAAAATCCCAGTAAGGCTGTCCCGTTATTCTTTCATGACGCCATCCGATATATTCTGGGTCGTGCAACCGTTCCTGATTGTTTGTACCAACATCAAGCAGAATTGGAAGCGTTCGCTTAGGTTCAATCCCACCAATCACTGTATAAAGTGAAAGCTTGCCAATAGGGATACCCATACCTCCAGCTCCCTGGTCACCTATTCCCAATACCCGCTCGCCATCCGTTACAACGATTACATCTACATCCCGGTAAGGGCGGTTTTTTTCTATTATTTCGTCCATCTTGTCTGCAAGCGGGTATGACAAAAAAATACCGCGCGGCCGACGATAAATATGTGAAAAATTTATGCAGCCCTGCGCCACGACTGGAGTATAGACAATCGGTGCCATTTCGGCTATATGGCGATAAAGCAGATCGTGAAAAAGGGTCTCATTTGTGTCCTGCAGCGACCGCAGAAATATGTGTTTCTCCAAATCATCATCTTTTCTCTTGTATGCTTCATATGCCCGTACACTCTGTTGTTCTAGTGTTTCGACTACAGGTGGCAACAACCCATGCAGACCAAATTCAGTTCGCTCCTCCTCCGTAAACGCTGTCCCCTTGTTCAACACCGGATCAGACATCAAATCCTTTCCAGATTGATCCTTTACAATAATAATTGATTCTGGTTTCTGCATTAACCTGCTAGTGTCATGTCAAATCAATGATAACAACTTTTTGGTTTCATAACTGCAATAACAACCAAGTGTAAAATAGAGAAGGTTCTAGTACGGAAATGTGGACGCTGAGGATGATTCGAGTGAAAGTAGATCGGCGTTAATTGAAGAAATATCTGGTCTAATACAATAATATTCTGAAAGATGATGAAGCTGATAATAGTCTATAGGTTCATTTCATCTGGAATCCGCTTTAATTCCTAAATTTGAAGTCAGGCTAGGATTCAGCTTTTTAAGAGTGCTTTCATGGCTTTTTTACAAAGCTTTGGGAATATGATTCTGTCATATCTTCGTCGGATATACAACCATGAGATAAAGCCTGATCCGACGATAACTTCACAGTACCAGGGATATTTGTAGTTAAATATTACTTTGTTGAAGATGGTTTGATTCATAAAAAATGGCTTCTGATCACGCTAAGAAAAAACAATCCAACTACTTATGTGATGTTTTAGTTATAGGTGGTGGCTCTGCTGGTCTTCGAGCTGCGATTGCAGCTCATGATGCTGGCGCCAATGTTCTCATTATTAGTAGAAGTAAAAGAGGTGATCCTCATACCACACTTGCAAGAGGCGGTATCAATGCGGCGCTTGGTACTATGGATCCAGAAGATAACTGGATGGTACATGCAAGTGATACCTTGAGAGAAGGCGAGTTTATTGCTGACTATGAAAAAGTTGAAGTACTTTGCAAAAATGCAGCCGATGCTATTATGGAACTAGTTAATTGGGGTGCTAGGTTTCATAGGGAAAAAGACGGTAGGCTAACACAGCGGTTTTTTGGAGCTCATACATATAGAAGGACTGTATTTTCTGGAGATTGGACTGGTCAGGAAATAATTCGTGTATTGATGGAGCAAGTAAATCAGCGGAAAATCAAAATGATAGACAACGTTTACATCATGAAATTGTCAAAGTCAGATAATAATGATGATGATGATTATGATGATGGTGGCAGTGAAGTAAATGAGGCACTTGGCGTAGATATCGAAAATAAAGAATTCGTGAGATTTGATTGCAAGTCCTTAATCCTCGCAGCCGGTGGATACACACGAGTCTATCCCGTGAGTAGTTCTAGGCTTTTTGAAAACTATGGAGAGGGCATAACTCTGGCATATGAAGCAGGTGCCGATTTAGTAGATATGGAAATGGTGCAGTTCCATCCTACTGGGATGGTTTGGCCCGAAAAAGCAGTGGGCACGCTGGCCACAGAAGCAATACGTGGTGAAGGAGGCATTTTGTTAAATTCAAAAGGTGAGAGGTTTATGAAAAATTATGATCCTGAAAGAATGGAGCTAGCACCACGTGATGTAGTGGCTCGTGCTAACTATAATGAAATAATTTCTGGAAGAGGTACTGAGCATGGTGGAGTTTGGTTGGACGTAACCCATCTACGAAAGGAAGTAATTCAAGATAGGCTTCCCACCATGTATCAACAGTTCCAAGAACTTGATGGAATTGATATATCCAAAGAGAAAATGGAGGTTGCACCTACTGCGCATTATTCTATGGGTGGAGTCGTAGCAGATATAAAGTGTACAACAAAGATCAAGGGTTTATTTGCTGTTGGCGAAGTAATAAGTCAAATTCATGGTGCTAATCGTTTAGGTGGAAATAGCTTGCTAGACACCATGGTTTTTGGAAAAATTGCTGGTGAAGAAGCAGCAGCAGCAGCAGCAACAAGATTGACAAAGCAAGAAGTAGGAGGAGATGCAAAGAAAACTGAGGCGCCATCAACGCGACAATCGAATGTCGATAACAACCAAAAAAAAGAAGGATTTGATGATGATTATTATTATGGAGGAATCTTTGTAGTTAAGGAACCAATTAAATTTCATAATGAAATACAAGAACTAATGAAACAGAATGCAGGAATAATAAGAGAAGAGACAAGGCTTCAAAATGGATTGAAAAGAATTTTGGAATTAAAGAATGATTTTTATTCCAAAGATAACATTATAGAAGTATCCAAAATTGATGACAATAATTCTGAAAATATCGTTATAACTTTGCAGGTAAAATCATCACTAATTGCTTGTGAGGCCATAATTAGAAGTGCTTTGATGCGACAAGAGAGTAGAGGAGCTCATTATAGATCTGACTTTCCAAAGCTTGATGATGAAAGATGGAAGGTAAACATCTATTGCAGGAAAGAAGGAAGGAAAGGAGTATCTGCGGCTGCAGCGGAAATGGTATTGTTTAAACAAAATGTTAAAGAAATCAAAGGACCTTTGTTAGATTTCCTCGAAGTACACGTCAAAGCAGCACATCAACGTGAATTCGAATAACAATAAAATATAGTAATAATAATAGCTAAGCCAATCACTGCTTTTACAATAACTGTCAAAGATGACGTGCGCTGCCCAAAGTAATGGCAACTCTTATCCATGAATACGCTCCAGCTTTGCAGAATTATTAATAATAATTGCGATCCCGATAACTCTTCAAGGGCTTTGCGAAAAATTCCAAGAATGAAAAAAGATGTCGAACATTGTCTTTCAGTTTACATTTGTCTTCACAAGGCTTGGGGAGATCTCTAATATATGATAGATTGGAAGATCAAAAGTGATGAGTAATGCTGCTGCTGCTAGCCTATCCACTGTAAATCCATCAACAGGGCAAACCATTTCACAATACAAGATTATGAATAATGAAGAAGTAACTCTGACCATCAAACAAGCTAGAAAAGCCTTTCCAAATTGGAAAGGTATAGGGTTTTCTAAAAGGGCAGAATTTATCCGGGATTTTGCGCAAGAGCTTAGAAGAAATAAGACAAACCTTGCCAAGACTGCAACTCAAGAAATGGGCAAGCCAATAAAAGAGTCTATATCGGAGGTTGAAAAGTGTGCTTGGGTTATGGAATATTTTGCTGACAATGGCTATATTTTCTTAAATGACGAAGTAGTCAACACGGACGCTAGAAAAAGCGTAATAACTTTTCAACCGTTGGGCGTAATTGGAAGTATAATGCCGTGGAACTTTCCTTATTGGCAGGCACTTAGGTTTGCGGCGCCAAGTCTTATGGCTGGAAATACTATAGTCTTGAAACCTGCAAGTGCAACGATGCAGTGTGGCATTCAAATAGAAAGCTCCTTTAATAACGCAGGAGCGCCAGACGGGATATTCAAAACACTCGTGGGAGATTCCAGGATAGCGGATGCATTAATAGATTCAGAGGACGTTAGCGCGGTGACTTTTACAGGAAGCGTCCCAGTTGGTGCAAAGGTGGCGTCCAGGACAACCTCGCAATGGAAAAAGTGTGTCTTGGAACTGGGAGGAAGTGACCCATTTATTGTATGTGGTGATGCTGATATTGAGAAGGCGTCCTCAGGCGCTGTGAAAGGTCGCTTTATTAACTGCGGCCAAAGCTGTATTGCATCAAAACGTTTTCTTGTAGTCAAAGATGTTGCTAATGATTTTATTGAAAAGTTTGTACAAAAAGTAAAGAAACTCGTTGTTGGAGATCCGATGCACGATACAACAGACATAGGTCCGCTAGTGAACAAGTCGGCCTTTGAAAACATTGATGCTCAAGTGAAAGATGCAATATCAAATGGAGCTGAAGTTTTAGCTGGTGGCGCCCCGGCTGAACACGGCAAAGGGTACTTTTACAAACCTACCGTCTTAACTAAAATATCCACCCAAATGCGTGTTGCCAATGAAGAAGTCTTTGGGCCTGTCGCCCCAGTGTCAGTAGTTGAAGATGAAGCAGAAGCGCTAAAGGTTGCCAACGATTCAAAGTTTGGCCTTGGGGCAAGCATATGGACCGAAGACTTGGATAAGGCAAACAAGCTATCTGAGGCCATTGAATCGGGCATAGTAACTGTAAACAATGTGGTAGTTTCTGACCCCCGAGTGACATTTGGAGGAGTGAAAAGGAGTGGGTTTGGGAGAGAGTTATCCAGATACGGAATGCTAGAATTTGTAAACATCAAGTCAATTAGGTTCTATGATCAGTTGACGCATCACCATCATGTAGAGTAAATAAATTAAGAATCATAGAATTTTCACATCGTCAGAGGATTAGAGATATTATGATGTGCTTATGAAGAATGCATGCAAAAGCGATCATGGTTGTTGATGACGATAAGGATATTGTTCGAGCAGTCCGATTAGGTTTAGAAAACACCGGCTCTCAAGCTCATGATTTTACCGATCCCATTCTTGCGCTACAGCATGTAGAACAAGGTTGCAGGCAATGTGAGGTTTTGGTTTCTGGTGTTATGAATGAAAAGTACTCTTCCGGGTCGCCTACATAGATGGTAATTTTAGCTGCTACAACTTTGCCGTCCGTTTCTATCGGTTTTATCTGGCCCCAGCGGAGGTAATTCCATGCTTCAAGGGGTATGCCTGCAGACGACAATGTGTAGATGACAGGCTTTATTCTGCGGTCTGGCTGCTCTATTATGCTGCGAATCTCATCAAGTGTCGTCGCTCTGTCGTCTGCAAAGCGCCTTGCTTTTGGCAATCCTCGGGTGATTTTTTTCCATGTCATGGCGACGTCGTTCATCTCACAGAACAGCCTGACTGCCTTGATGTAGTTTCTGAGGGTCGCCGGGCTTATATCTCCCTTTTCCACCTTTCCTTTTGCACCTGCGCAAACCGAAGGATTTTTACAAACACCCAGTTTAGGTCCTTCTTGCCCCTTTCGGCGAAGGCTTTGGCGCGCTCTTCTATCAGACCTTGCAGCCCAATAAAGTCAAAATTAGTTTCTTCTTGTTATTGTAGATCTTTGCAGTCATCTTCTTTGAGAAACTCCTTCATAATAGTTGCAAATTCATCATTTTGCTTCTTCGCTTCCACATACTGTGGAGGCACGATCCTTACAAGAAAGTGCTCGTGTTTGGAGGCAGGGTCTTCTTCATTTTTACTGTTATTATCATCATCATTGTTGTTGCCATCGATCTTGACTTCAAAGATTGCCACGCTGGCCAATGTCTTTTCCAGAAAGTCAAGGATCTCATTGTCGTTTATGGCGATCCATGAGCCATCCTTTTTGGCTGATGTGACGGCGCGGTTGAGGTAATGATCGCTGCCGGCTTGCAAAGTCACCCTGAATCTTTTGAGGCATAGTGGTCCTTGCTGGGCAAATTCCAGTGGTATTGCGTGCGCGATCAGATATTTGCCGCTGTTTTTTGTCCACGTGTCAACTTGCAACTTAATCCTGCCAGCAAAGCTCTTGCGCACCTCTTTGAAAGTCT
>Ga0126313_10002481_pt1 | contig 10361 bp, 7 predicted proteins | sample Plot105A_FD_89954 | JGI IMG/M metagenome (GOLD analysis project Ga0126313, IMG submission 89954) | Serpentine soil microbial communities from UC McLaughlin Reserve, CA, USA - Plot105A | ecosystem: Environmental > Terrestrial > Soil > Grasslands | place: USA: UC McLaughlin Reserve, Lake County... | reverse complement strand
GGTGGACCCGGAGGACGGCCTGGTCCTCAGGCGGACGCTGACCGGGGACGGCCGCTCTCGCTGCTACGTCTCCGGGGTCGCTGTGCCGGTCAGGGCGCTCGCGTCTCTGGGCCAACGTCTGGTCTCGTATCACAGCCAGCGCGAGCAGGTGCGCCTCACCGAGCCCGCCGAGCAACTCGCGATCCTGGACGACTTCCTCGACGAGGGCGCTTCGAGGGCCAGAGGCGAGCGCGAGTCGCTGTGGCGGACGGTGGAGAGAGACCGGCGCGAGCTCGCGGAGATCACCGCCTCCTCCGAGGCCCGTCTCCGGGAGGTAGACTTCCTCCGCTACCAGGTCTCCGAGCTCGAGTCGGCCGGCTACAGCGCGGGCGAGGTCACGGATCTCACCCGCGAGCGCGACCGGTTGAGGAACGTGACCGACCTCCTCCAGTCCACCACAGCTGCGGCCGCAGCCGTCTCATCCGAGGACGACGGCGGCGCCGTAGACTCGGTCGCCCGTGCCACCACGGAGCTGGAGAGGGCTTCTCGCTACGACGAGAGCCTCGCGGCGCTCCTGGAACGTCTGAACGGGCTCTCGGCGGAGCTCGAGGACCTCCTCTACGAGCTCAGATCCTACGTAGACGAACTGGAGGCCGACCCGAACCGCCTGGAGGTAGTGGAGGACCGCCTCGCCGCTTTGAGGGCGCTGGAGCGCAAGTACGGGGACGTCGAGAACTACCTGCAGGATGCCCGGGCACGCCTCGTTAGGCTGGAGAACCTGGACGAGGAGACGGCGGAGCTCGAATCGAAGATAGCGGAGGGGGAGGGACGGCTCACCGAGCTCGCGGCAAGGATCACCGCCGGACGCCAGAGGGCCGCAGACAGGCTCTCCGAGAAGGTCCAGGAGAACCTGGCGGATCTAAACCTCGCCAAGACGACCTTCCGGGCGGAGCTCGTGCCCGCAACCCCGGGCCCATCGGGCACCGAAGGGGTGGAGTTCGTGATCCGGCCGAACCCCGGCGAGCCGGAGCTGCCGGTGCGCCGCTACGCCTCGGGCGGGGAACTGTCCAGGATCATGCTCGCCATCCGCCTCGCCCAGGAGCGCATCGAGCCCGGGGCGACCTACGTCTTCGACGAGGTGGACGCCGGAATAGGCGGCGAGACTGCCACGGCGGTCGGGGCGAAGCTGCGCGAACTCGGCGAGCGCAACCAGGTTCTGACGATAACCCACCTCCCCCAGATAGCGTCCGAAGCCTCCTCCCACGTCGTCGTGACTAAGGAGGAGGCCGGCGGGCGCACGATCACACGCATCCGCCGCGTCGAGGGCGAGGAGCGCCGGCGAGAGCTAGCCCGGATGCTCTCCGGCCGCGTCGATGAGGCCTCCCTCGCCCACGCCTCCGAACTCCTCGTCGGCGGAGCATAACCAACCACTCCTGGTTTCACATAATACCAAGAGTGCTGGAGAAGAACTCGACCGAAGCCAGCCGGAGACGGTGAAACCATCAGGCATCCGGGCACGTACATCTCAAGAAGAGACGATGATAGCCAGGGCCGCGCCGATACCCGAGCGGGCTTGTGCGCGACAATGAGGTGACTTGGATGGAGCACCGGGAGAACGAAGCTCGAGGACGGACCGAAGGTGGTAGCCGGAAGAGGGAGCCGGGAGACGGCAGATCTTTGAGAGTCGCGGTGGGCCAGGGGCCCGGGGCGCGGGGCTCGACCGCAAAACGGGACGTGCTCTCGTGGGTCAACTGGCAATCCGCCCTGTATATCTTTGTCCTGGGTTGGATATGCGTCTTCCTGGTTCCCCTAACGAGCTTCTGGTGGATCGTTCCGGTCCTTGGGGCTGCGGTGCCGATCACGCTCGCCATGCTAGAGAGCCCCGGTCTCAAGAGACCGGATGATCGCAAGTTCAAGGAACGAGAGCTTCTGGGGGCTTTGGCCGAGGGGGGCGAGCTCACTCCCACCACGGCCGCCATGCGGACCTCGCTCACGGTGGATGAGGCATCGAAGATGCTCGAGGAGCTCGCAGGCAAAGGCCATCTGAAACTACATGTACAGGACGGCATCATGGCCTACGCCTTATGCGACTGGGACCGGCACGAGACGCCGGGCGAGGTTTCCGCACCTCTGGAGGCGGAAAGCGACGGGGCGCTGCGTCGGCCCGGAGCGCGGAGGCGACTCGACGATCCATTGAGCGGGCGCGAGCTCGAGGTGTTGAGCCTGCTCGCCTCTGGGAGGACCAACTCGGAGGTCGCCAGGGACCTCTTCGTCTCCGTGGGCACGGTGAAGTCCCATACCAACAACATCTACCGCAAGCTCGGGGCCAGAAACCGCGCCGGGGCGCTCGCCAGGGCCCGCGGCCTGGATCTCCTCTAGCGGACGGCGACAGCCCCAACAACTGAACCCCGAACAAACCCGAAACACAACTTTCGGTAGAGGTCGCTCTAACCGGTTCAGGCATACCTTCATGGTGCATGAGGCTGCAAAACCACCGAGAAGGGAGCGTCCCTATGGCCCGCATGTCCGAGCTCGTGCTCCGCCACAAGCTGCTGGTCGTTCTGTTCTGGCTCGCCGTGTTCGCCTGTGGCGTCTTCGCTTCATCCGAGGTGGGCGACCGTCTCTCGCAGGACTTCTCGTTCCCGGGCGAACCGGGCTACGAGGCCAACGTGGACATCCTGAAGAAGTACGGCAACGGTGGGCCGGGCAACCCGCTGGTGCCGGTCGTGACCCTGCCGGAGGGCAAGACGGTCGAGAGCGCCGGCGTCCGCGAGGCTCTGGGGCAAACACTCGGGCAGCTCGCCCAGAAGTCCGGCTCGCGCGTCGTCTCCTACTCGGACACCGGGGACCGCGGCCTGGTGGCGGACGGCGGGCGGACGACGTTCGCGCTGGTGATGGTGCCGGGCTACGGCGGTATGAGAGGCGACCTCGGGACGGCTATCGAAGAGAACCTCGAAGGCCGTCTGCCGGCGGGGACGGAGGTGCGCGTCACAGGGCTCGACGAGCTCGCTTTGCAGTCCGGCGGGTCGGAAGAGGAGACGGGCGTGCTCGTGGAGACGCTCGCGGGCGCGTTAGGAGCGCTCGTCGTGCTCGCCTTCGTATTCGGCTCGTTTCTCGCGCTCGTGCCGCTGGTCGTAGCGGCGATCTCCATAATCGGCGCCTTCCTCGCCATCTACGGGTTGACGTGGGTCACCGAGATCAACTTCCTGGTCCAGTTCCTGGTCTCCCTGATAGGCCTGGGCGTCGCCATTGACTACTCGCTGCTCGTCGTCACCCGCTGGCGCGAGGAGAGGTCCAAAGGGCACGACCGGGAGGAGTCCGTGCGGCGGGCGCTGGCGAACGCGGGGCGGGCTGTGGTGCTCAGCGGCGGCACGGTAGCCGTGGGGCTTTTGGTGTTGGTCCTCTTGCCCGTACCTTTCTTGCGCAGCGTCGGCTACGGAGCCGTCCTGATCCCTCTCGTCGCCACGCTGGTCACGCTCACCCTGCTCCCGGTCCTGCTCGCCACCGTTGGTCTGCGGCTCGACTGGCCCGGGCTCCGGACCGAGGCGAGGGCCGGCCGGGCGTGGACGCGCTGGGCTGGCGGCGTCGCCCGGCACCCCTGGCTCGCCACGCTCGCGGCGCTCGCCGTCATCGTGCCGCTCTGCGTCGTCGCCTCCGGCATCCGCATGGGCGCGCCGACGGCCGAGTCACTCGCCAGGAACTCAGCCGGCCCCGCCCGGGAGGGCCTGGCGGCCCTGAAGGACTCCGGAGTTCCCGGCGGCGTCCTGACGCCCATCGAGGTGCTCGTGCCCGCTGACGACGCCCGCCGCGAGCGGGTCGCGGAGCGTCTGGAGGGTGTGGAGGGGGTATACGCTGCAGTCGCCCCCGAGGGCTGGAGACGTGAGGGCACGGCGCTCGTGAGCGTGCTGCCCGCCGCACAGAGTGGGACGGGCGCCGGCAAGGAGACCGTAGATAGGGTGCGGGACGTGGTGAGGAGCGAGTTCCCCGGGGCCGGCGTCGGCGGCAGCGGGGCACTGCTGATCGACTCCACACGCGCCATCTACGGCAGCTTCCCGCTGGTGCTCGCCGCGATCGGGGCCGCCACCTTCGTTCTCCTGGCCCGCGCCTTCCGTTCGCTGGTTCTGGCGGCGCAAGCGGTCCTCATGAACCTGCTCTCCATCGGGGCCGCCTACGGGGCGCTGGTCCTCGTCTGGCAGCATGGCTATGGCTCCGAGGCGATCTGGGGGATCGAGGCGACCGGCGCGATCACCGCATGGGTGCCTCTGATGACGTTCGCCTTCCTCTTCGGTCTCAGTATGGACTACGAAGTGTTCCTGATCTCCCGCATGCGCGAGGAGTACGACGCCACGGGCTCGACCGGCGAGGCGGTCGTCGAGGGACTCGGGAGGATCGGGCGGCTCGTGACTAGCGCTGCGTTGATCCTGTTCCTCGCCTTCGTCGCGCTGGCGAGCGTCCCGGAGACGGACGTCAAGATCATGGCGACGGGCCTCGGCGCCGGCATCCTGCTCGACGCCACCGTGCTGCGCGCCCTGCTCGTGCCCGCGCTGGTGTCCCTCTCCGGCCAGTGGACGTGGTGGTTGCCCTCCTGGGTCGCCAGGCTACTCCGGGTCCCACCCTCGCCTCGAAGAAGGCCACGGACCAGGAGCTCGGCTATGAGAGACATGGCTGGGAGCTAGGACATCGTATGGAGATCTCACGCAGGGAATTTCTGAAGCTGGGGCTCGTAGCCGGAGCGGGGATCGCCCTCCCGTTCGGTGCGAGCGCGTGCTCCTCGCCGGGGCAGGATCTGACAGGGAGGCTGTTGCGCAGCAAGGCCAGGCTACCGGAGCCGTTTGAGGTTCCTCTGTCCCTCCCCCCGGTCGCAAAACCCGTCCTGATCGACACCACCACCGACTACTACGAGATCGTCCAGAAGGAAGCCGGGCAAGAGATCCTGCCCGGCCTCAAGACAGAGGTGTGGGGCTATAACGGGATCTTCCCCGGCCCTACCATCGAGGCGAAGAGCGGAAAGGGAGTAATAGTACGGCAGGCAAACGAGCTTCCTGTTCCGGTCTCCACGCATCTGCACGGAGGCCGAACGCCTCCCGAGAGCGACGGTTACCCTACGGACCTGATTCTCCCGGAAGGCCACTCTCCGCACGCCCAACATGCGCACCCCGGCGAGGCGGGGGAGCCGTCCAATCGGGGAAGCAAGGACTACGTCTATCCTCTCGAGCAGAGGGCCGCAACCCTCTGGTACCACGATCACCGCATGGACTTCACAGGCCCGCAAGTCTACAAGGGTCTGGCTGGATTCCACATAATACGAGATAAGGAAGAGGACGCCCTGCCCATTCCGAAGGGCGAGAAGGACGTGCCGCTCATGATCTGCGACCGCTCTTTCGACGAGGACGGCTCGTTTATGTATCCATCCCTCGACCCCACGCTGCGGGGCGAGCCGGGCGTAGAGAACGAGTACATGAGCGGCGTGTTGGGAGATGTGATCCTGGTCAACGGCGTCCCGTGGCCTTTCATGGAGGTTTCGAACACCAGGTACCGCTTCCGGATCCTGAACGCCTCAAACGCCCGCAGGTACGAACTTGCCCTGGATCCGGAACCACAAGACGGCGCTCCTTTCGTGCAGGTGGGCAGCGACGGGGGACTGCTTGGCGCGCCGGCCCATCACCGCCGCATCCCCATCGCACCGGCAGAGCGCTTCGACGTGGTGATCGACTTCTCCAGATACGCGGTAGGCACGAAGGTTACGCTGAAGAACCGCCTGGGCGACGGCAGGACCTCCGACATCATGCGGTTCGACGTCGTCCGTAAGGAGAAAGACGAGAGCGTGATACCGGAGCGGCTGTCAGATACGGTGGACTTCGAAGGGCTCGATGCGTCCGGAGCCCGGCTCACACGCGAGTTCGACTTCACCCGGACCGAGCATCAAGGCAGGGTAGCGTGGGGCATCAACGACGAGGTGTTCGATCCGGCGCGCATAGTCGCGCGCCCCGAGCTGGGCTCGACCGAGATCTGGGAGTTCACCACCGACGTCCACCACCCGGTGCACCTCCACCTGGTCCACTTCAAGGTGCTCTCCCGCCAGAGTTTCGCTAGAGGCAGCAAGCCACTACCCACGGACGCTGGCTGGAAGGACACCGTAGACCTGCGGCCGCGCGAGGTAGCGCGCGTGCTCGTCCGCTTCGACGGCTACCGTGGAAGCTATGTCTTCCACTGCCACAACCTGGAGCATGAGGACATGATGATGATGGCCAACTTCGAGGTAGCTTGAGGGGCACATCCGAAACCGAACCAGGGAAGACCTGACCCGTGTCTGGACCGGCGAAAACACCGACTGTAGGTAGCGGCGCTGCCGTGCTCCGTCACGGGGTTGTCATGGACGGGTCGCTGTGGCGCCGCATGATCGCGGAGCTGGGCCCGGATCATGCCCGGTAGGGTCTCCCACACGTCGTCGGCCAGACCGTTCTGGGTTCGCCTCCGGGACCCGCAGTTCGTAGCGAGGTGACACCGTTTCCGGTACGCTTGCGGTATGCAAAGGGTGCAGACCGTCAGGTCTAGCAGACGGGCGGCCACACGCTTCCTGGGGCTTCTGGCGGCGTTCGGGGGGGTGCTCGCGCTCGCTCTTTGGTTCAAGGCAGTCGTGGCCGAAGCCTCCGGTTCGGCGCTGCCGGCCGAGCTGCAAGATTTCGTTACCCTGACTTTGAGCATCGTTGTGGAGGCGATACCGTTCGTCATCCTGGGCGCGCTGGTCTCTGCGGCGATCCGGCTCTACGTCCCGACCGAGTTCATCTTCGGGTTCCTGCCGAAGCGTCCATGGTTCAGGAGGATTTGGATCTCCTGTCTCGGAATGTTCATGCCGGTTTGTGAGTGCGGGAACGTGCCGGTGGCGCGGGGCCTGGTTGTGAGGGGCCTGAGCATCCCGGACTCCATGACCTTCCTGCTCGCCGCGCCCATCGTCAACCCCGTCACCCTGCTCGCAACCTCCCAGGCATTCCGCCTCGATCTGTCGATGGTCTGGATCCGTCTCGCCGGGGCGCTCTTCATCGCCAACCTCGTTGGCGGCCTCGTCTCCCTCCACAAGGACCCCATGGCCCTCGTGAGCAAGGGCTTCTACCAGACATTGTGCGAACTGGACGAGCACGACGAACACCATCATCACGACGGCCACGACCATCACCACCAGGCGCCCCGGTGGCAGCGGGGAATCGGGATCTTCCGCGACGAGGTCTCGTTGATGCTCTAGATGCTCTGCCTCGGCGCCGTCATCGCGGGCATGACGCAGGTGTTTGTGCCGCGCGACGTACTGACATCTTTGGGGGCACATCCCGTCCTCTCGGTGCTGGCGATGATAGCCCTGGCTTTCATCATCTCGATCTGCGCGAACGTGGATGCCTTCTTCGCCCTGGCGTACGCCAACACGTTTACGTTCGGCTCCTTAGCCGCTTTCCTGGTCTTCGGGCCGATGATAGACATAAAGATGCTGGCGATGATGCGGACGACCTACAAGGCTCGCCTGCTCGCCGTGCTGAGTGCCGTGGTCGCTCTTTGCAGCGTCCTGATCGGTCTGGTGGTCAACTATGCGCTTTAGGGCGTTGGCAGGCCCCGGGCTCGCCTCGCTGGCGACGTACGTCGGGATCTCGCTCTTCAACGTCTACGCCGTCAGCCTGTATCTGAATGGGCAACTGACCCTCTACATCCACCCCCGCTACATCCTGTTCACGGTAGCCCTCAACGCCGCCTCACTGCTCGCGTGCTGCGTGGGCTTCGTCGTGACGTCCTGGCGGGTGGCGAACGGAACTATAACTGGCGGCATTGCCTTGCGTCCTTCCCTTGCCTTACTGGTAGCCGGGCTCGTGCTCGCAGCGGCGTACGCGCTGCCCGCCAGCACCCTCTCCTCGAGCACCGCCGCCCAGCGTGCCGACAACCTCAACGGCGTCCAGGCACCGTCACCCCGGACCGGCGACACCCTCTCGGCCTTCGGGGCAGGCGACGCGCTCGCGCACACACCTCGTTTGGCTATCGAGGACTGGGTATCTGCTTTCGGCCTTGAGCCTGACCCTGATTACTACGAGGGCCAGGAGGTTGACGTCGTGGGGTTCGTGTTCCATCCGGAGGACGCGCCGCGGGACGTCTTCTACGTCTCGCGGTTCGTGGTTACCTGCTGTGCGGTCGACGCCCGTCCTATCGGCCTGCCGGTACGATCCCCTGGCTGGCAGGGCAGGTTCGAGAAGGACTCCTGGGTCCGCGTCACCGGTCGTTTCGTGGAGGCTGGCGGGGGCGTGCCCGAGCCGGTCGCTGTCGAGCCGCGGAGCATCGAGCCTGCGGAGCAGCCGCAAAACCCGTATGTCGTCGGCTAGCGCGTCGCCCGGCAGGGCCTTCTACCTGGCTTTCGCGCTCCTGGTCGCTGTCTTGCTTACGGGAATACTCGTGCTGGCGGTGCTGGTCAGTACGAGCGGCCCGCGGGTCAGGCAGGTGGACGTGCGCGACCCGGAGGGCTACGGTGGGGTTGGCGTCGTGGGTCAGGGGCTCACCGTTTTCTTCGACCGGCCGATCGAGACCTCCGATCCCGGAGCCGCCGTCGAGATCCGACCCGAGACCGACCACACGGTGACCCAGCGCGGACAACAGATCGACGTAAGCTTCGACCAGAACCTGCTCTCGAACACCGAGTACGTCCTCACGATCGGACCCGGGCTGACCGACGCCACGGGCAGACGGATGGAACGCGCCTACACATACGAGTTCGGGACCGAGAAGCCAGTGTTCACCTACCTGAAGCGCGACTACGGTCCCGGGAAGCCGGACAGGGTAGTCGAGCGGTCTCCCCTCTCGGGGGAGAGCCGCACCCTCTTCGAGGCAGATAGGATCACACGCTTTGCCCGCAACGACGAATACCTGGCCGTCGTGCTCTCGCGGCCGGAAGAGGGCGACGAGTTACGGGGAGGACAAAGCGGTCAACGTTCCGCCGGGCGCCCGGGTCGAGGACGTGCAATTCTCCCCAACCGACGACCAGCTCGCCTTCGTCGCCCGGGCAGAATTCCAGCCCGGCAGCGGATCCCATCAGAAGTCCGGCGAACTATATCGCTACGACGCCGGCGACGGGCGGCTGAGGACCGTGCATATTCCCGGCGGAGAGGGCGGCGTCGAGAGCGTGCTCTACTCTCGCGACGGCCAGGTCCTGCTCTACCGGACGGCGGGCGGGACGTACTTCCTGACTGGCGCGACGCGGGCGACGAAACCTAGCCCGCTCGGCGAATACGAGGCCAGCGGCGGCTTCGACCGGACCAACACCAGGATCTCGTTCGAGACGCGGTCCGGCGAGGCCGCCATCTACGACGCCCGGCAGAGGCAGGTGCTGGAGCTACCCCTCGTCGGTGCGGGCATGGTCACCTCCACGCCGACCTTTTTGCACAGCAGCGACGCCCTCATCTACCGCCAGGACTTCGTCGATCGGCGGGCGGACGTGACGCTCTCGGAGATCGACGTCGCCTACCAGGACGGCAAGGTTGAGAAACAGATAACCGCCCGGTATCCGACGGCCTTCTTCGACAAGCCGGTGGTCAGCTACGATGATCGCTACGTGCTCGTCGAGTCCACGCTGGACCCGTCAGAACTGGACGACTACACCGGGAACGAGCAGCCCAAAGACGCCTACCTGTCGCTCTACGACAGGTTCGACAACGCGATAGTCGAAGAGGTCCGCGGCATTGACCCGGTCTGGAGTCCCTAGCGGAGCCGGGACTGCTGAAACGCCCGACTGCCGAGCTCGTGTTGCCCGGGGAAGTTCGCCCTGTACTGTTCGACCCGTGCGGCACCTATCTCACGGGCGCTTTCTTGCCCTGGCATGTAGGATGGCACCGGGTGTGAAAGTGGCCGTGGGGTTGTTTCATTTTGGCGTCAAAGGTCGTATCATAATCCGGTGATGCGAGGCGGCGATCTGGGGGATCGTTTTCACCTACCTCGTAGTGACCTCCGGGCCGGGAGCGGTCTGGTGGGTCGCCGGGGTGGCGATCCCGGGTCTCACCGCCGAGTTCTCGTCCATTCCCGACTGGTAGAGGAGGTTACGGTATTACGGCGATGCGATCTTTAGGTGCGTGGTGTAGATGAGTGAGACCAAGTACATCTTCGTAACGGGCGGCGTCGTGTCGTCCATCGGCAAGGGGACGAGCGCGGCGGCTCTGGGCATGCTCCTCAAGAGCCGGGGCTACCGGGTCGTGTTGCAGAAGTTCGACCCGTACATTAACGTCGATCCCGGGACAATGAACCCCTACCAGCACGGTGAGGTCTTCGTCACGGAGGACGGCGCCGAGACGGACCTGGACCTGGGGCACTACGAGAGGTTTCTCGACGAGAACCTGGGCCGTCTCTCCAACGTCACTACCGGC
>Ga0126313_10002480_pt1 | contig 10361 bp, 8 predicted proteins | sample Plot105A_FD_89954 | JGI IMG/M metagenome (GOLD analysis project Ga0126313, IMG submission 89954) | Serpentine soil microbial communities from UC McLaughlin Reserve, CA, USA - Plot105A | ecosystem: Environmental > Terrestrial > Soil > Grasslands | place: USA: UC McLaughlin Reserve, Lake County... | reverse complement strand
TGGGCAGGATGGCGGCAAAGGAGATCCACAACCATTACACGTGGGACCGCAACTCGGAGCGTGTGATCGAACTCGCGAGGCACCTTATGGCGGCCGGGGGGCTCAGTTGAGGGAACGCGCGGCGGATGTTGCGCTAATAGACCCGCTCGGCGTTACCAACGACCCTGCGATGTCCTCTCTCGCGGCGGCACTTGATCCGGCAAAGGTACAAGGGCTGTTCCGTGGACGTCTCAGGCGTCTGACTGGCGAGAACGGCCTCACTCATCTACGGACGATCCGGGTGACCCGATATAAACCGGGACGGCGCTGCGTGATCGAATACGACCTCGAGGTAGAGCGGCCGGACGCTGCGCCAGAGATGGTTACCTTGATCGGCAAGGTGCGTAGGCTACGGTCCGGGAAGTCCGGCTACCGGCTCCTCAGCGCGCTCTGGGAGGCGGGTTTCAGGGCCAACAGCGCGGACGGCATCACGGTAGCCGAGCCGATAGGGGTCGTGCCGGAGTTCCGGATGTGGTTGCAGCGCAAGGTGCAGGGTCAGGTCGCGACCGACCTTCTGGCGGAGCCGGGCGGCGAGGACCTCGTACGCCGGATCGCCGAGGCGGCGCACAAAGTCCATCGGGCCGGCGTGTTGGCCAAACGCCGCCACACCATGAACGACGAGCTGCGCATCCTGCACGAACGTCTGCCGTGTGTGGCGCGCTCGGAGCCGCGGTGGGCGGTGCGCATCGAGCGGCTGCTGGACGCCTGTGACCGCCTCGGAGCAGCAACTCTGAAGCCAGAACCCTGCGGCATCCACCGGGACTTCTACGCAGACCAGGTGATCGTGGCCGGACCGCGTCTATGCCTTATAGACTTTGACTTGTATTGCGAAGGCGACCCGGCGCTGGACATCGGTAACTTTCTGGGCCACATAAGAGAACAGAGTCTGCGTTGCCTCGGAGATCCCGAAGCGCTCGCAGACCTGGAGGTGGCTATGGAGGAGCGTTTTGTGGAGCTCGCTGGTGAACAGACGTGCCCCGCGGTGCGGGCCTACCGGATACTCACCCTGGCGCGGCACGTCCACCTGAGTACGCTTTTCCCCGAGCGCCGCCCGTTCACCGGCAACCTGCTTGAGCTGTGCGAGGAGCATCTCGGCACGCGTTGCTAGAGAAGTAAAGATATCCTATCCTCGAACGTACTACAATCTTTGGAATCCTACCTGAGAGGAGACGTGAAAGAGGGACTGCAGGAGAAGTCGGGTAGGGCAGAGTACCGCCCGAATACCGGGGCGCAGCAGCAGGGGGCCTCGGAAGCTGCCCGGACGCCCGCGGCGGCGCAGGAAGCGGCCAGGTACTCGCGGTTCAGGCAGGTGGTATTGGACTACCTCCGCGGAGCGAAGGGGAGCCTGTTCTTCGCCGTTGTATGCATGCTGGGTGTGACACTGATGGAGCTGTTGCGACCCTGGCCGCTGGCAATCGTCTTCGACCACGTATTGGCGGAAAAACCGCTCCCATGGTACCTCTTTCCCTTCCAGGGATTGTTTCAAGGCGGGAAGATGTTGCCGTTGCTGGCGATCGCGATCGTCATCGTTCTGATCGCCGTCTTTAGCGGGATATTCGCCTACCTGCAGGTCTACATCACCTCGCGTATCGGCAGCGAGCTGGTTTACACCCTGCGGAGGAAGCTCTTCGCCCACCTCCAGCGGCTCTCCCTTACCTTCCACAACCGCTCGAAGTCCGGTGAACACCTGACCAAGGTCGTCAGCGATACCAACACCTTGCGAGACGTCTTCACAGAGCTGGCCCTCAACATCGCTTCCCAATCGCTCACTTTCGTTGGGATGTTCGGCATCATGTTATTCTTGAACTGGCAGCTGGCGCTGGTAGTCATGACCACGATCCCGCTCCTGGCTGGCGTTATTCTCTACCGCTACCGGGCCGCCAAGTCCTCATCCAAAAAGCAGCGGAAGAAGGAAGAGGAGATCGCCAACAGGGTCACCGAGGTCCTCTCCACGGTACCCTTGGTGCAGGCGTTTAGCCGCGAAGAGCACGAGGAGGAGCGCTTCGAAGCTGAGAGCGGTGCATATTTGAGAGAGAGCATCCGCAACGCCCGCATAGAAGCCGTCGCAACCCGGAGCGTTACTATCGTCAGTGCCCTCGGCACGGCGGCCGTCGTGCTGGTTGGGGCGCTGCAGGTGCTTGCGGGCACAATCTCGCCCGGAGATCTCCTGGTCTTCACCGCCTATATGCAGAGCATGTACAAGCCGCTCCGGAGCATGGCGAAGTTCTCGACGCGCTATTCGAAGGCCGCGGCCAGCGCTGAGCGCATAGGCGAGGTCTTGGAGATAGAGCCCGACATAAAGGACGCCCCAGACGCCGTCGTGGCGCCTCCCTTGAGGGGCGAGATTTCATTCGACGACGTCTCATTCGATTACGGAGACGACAACGACGTCCTCGAAGGCGTTTCCTTCGACGTCCTTCCCGGCCAAAGGGTAGCGCTGGTCGGCGCTTCGGGAGCCGGCAAGTCGACCCTAGTCAGCCTTATCCTCCGCCTCCACGAACCCAGAAGGGGCGCCATCCGGATCGATGGTAGAAACATAAAGGACTACAAGCTCAAGTCCCTGCGCCAGCAGATTGGGATCGTCCTCCAAGACTCGGTCCTCTTCGGCACCACCATCAAGGAGAACATCGCCTACGGCAAGCTGGACGCTACCACGGAGGAGATTATCCAGGCCGCCAAAGCAGCCAACGCCCACGACTTCATCATGGACCTCGAGGATGGGTACGAGACCGTCATAGGTGAGCGGGGCGACACCCTCTCTGGCGGCCAGCGACAGCGGATCGCTATAGCGCGGGCCATCATCCGGAACATCCCCATCCTGATCCTGGACGAGCCGATGGCTGGCCTTGACGTCGAGAGCGAGGCGAAGGTCCAAGAAGCCTTGGATCGCCTCATGGCCGGAAAGACGTCCTTGGTCATTACCCACGACCTCCACGCCGTGGCTGGCGCGGACCTCATCCTGGTTCTGGAGGACGGCCGGATAGTCGAACACGGAAGCCATGAGAACCTAATGGCTCAGAGCCGACACTACCGTAAACTCCATGAGCTGAAGCCTGGCCGCCACGAGGCCGAGGAGCTTACATGAGCGTTCTTTCCTTGACAGACCCTAGTTTTCCGCAGCTCCAGGTAGTCGGCGATCCTGAGTCGATGCGGGGAGTCTTCCAAAAACATCTGCGACCTCTCAATAATAAGGCCTATCACATCCGGGATTGCCATCTCTCCCGGGTCCGCTACCGCCGAGGCGACCGCTGTGTACTTCAATATACCCTACGCCTCGCGGAGGCCGACTCAGGAGCCGAGCGGATCCAGTGGGTCACTGGTGTAATGTACGCTGATGATAAAACCCGGCGGAAGTGGGAAAAGCTACGGGTCTCCTATTCTAAGAGGATTTCCGAGATCGTTTCGACTTTTGAACCGTTCTCCTTCATCCCTGACCTGGGGATGCTGGTGCAAGTGTTCCCTTACGACCGCCGGCTTCCAACCCTCCCCCTCTTGATCGCAGAACCATTGCCCGAGCTCAAGCTTCCGCTCCTCGCTCGGTTCGGACCGGGCAATTGGCGCACCGAAGGATGGAATGTGGAACCGGTAAGGTATCGAGCCGGATTGGGGGCTGCCTTGCGATTGACGGTGCAAGGGCAGGATGACGCGACAGGCAGAAGAATAGAAAGGCGCTTCTACGCGAAAGTATATCGCGAAGAAGATCAGGGGCAACGAACTCATCAAGTGCTCCGAGCGTTATGGAAGCAGACTCGCGCCAATGGAGAGGGTTTCACCGTAGCAAAGCCTCTAGCCTATCTGAATGGCCTGCGGACCCTGCTCCAGGAAGAAGCTCCCGGGACCCCACTCGAGGAGATCCTTCTCGGGGACCGCGACACTACCGAAGCGGTGCGTAGAGTCGCTCAGGCCCTGGCAGCATTTAATCAGGGCGATGCGCCCGCGACGACGCGGCGGTACCTCCTCGCGGACCAGGTCGCCGATCTGGAGAGGGCCCGTAGACTCCTCGGGTGGGCCTGCCCCCATCTGAGGTTGGAGGTCGAGTCTATCATCGAGGGGGTCTTGGCAGGTCTCGAAGAGGTCCCACTGGGGCCGACCCATCAGGATCTGAAGGCCGATCACATTTTTCTGGATGACGACCGCACGATCTTCATAGATCTCGATTCGTTCGCCAAGGCCGACCCCGTTCTAGACCCTGCCCACCTTCTTGCGCGGCTCGCCGCCATGCCCGCTCTATTCCCTGTACCTCGACAGCGGGCGCGCGCGGCGGCGTGGGAGTTCGCCGAGGAGTACTTCGCCCACGTCCCGCGAACGTGGCAGGACAGGCTTCCCCTCCACTACGCCGGCAGACTCCTCGAGGTGGCCCACGGTTTCTTTCGTCGTCAGGCACCCGACTGGCCCGGCAGGATCGCAGGCCTGGTGGAGGAGGCGAGGGATTCGCTAGCGGGTAAAGTGTGGTAGAGAAGATAAGAGTTGAGTAGACATTTCATAGATAATTCAAGATCTCTGCCGAAGCTGCGGCACATCGGATGGGTGACATGACATTCGTTGTTACTCCCCAAGACGATGGGCTGCCAGGTCTACAAGCACTGTTGTACACCGATATGGTCGAGAGGTGGCTCGAGCCACGCATCCGTCTGGCTGGTAACGCGATTCTCGACCACCGGGTGGTTTACATACGTTATCGACCTCACGGCTATTGCGTTGTTCGCTATGTGATCACGCACCAGAAACGACTCAGCGGCACGCCTCAAGACCATTTTTGGTATGGAGTGTGCTTTACGCCGGAGACATTTACCAATGCCCACAGAATGGTACGCGCCAAGCCCTGGGTGAAACCGACGTTCGGTCCACCCTTCATAGCTCTCACCGATTACAAGACGCTTGTGTTTGCTTACCCGAACGATCGCAGGCTGGACGGCTTGAGGATCTTGGGCTGTGAAGACACGTTAAGAAAATTCCTTTGTAACCATTTGCCTGAAGAACGGTGGCCTTCGGCAGACGAGAAATTGGCTACTACCGTCGTACGGTACAAACCAGAAAATCGAGCCGTGCTGCGCTGCGAAGCCGAGAACCAGCGACAATCCTCTGACGCGGCCGTTTACCTGCGAGTTTACCCTAGCGAGCGTAGCGCTACGGCAATGCACACCCTCATGTCTGATCTCCTTGGATGGCTTGGCCCTCAAGCCAAACTCTGCATTCCTAAGCCGCTCGCATCCGATCGAGACCAGAACATTCTTCTCCTGGACTCCCTACCAGGCCGTAGGCTAACGTCTCTCGTGCGGACTGCAGGCGCGCGAGAAGCACTCGAACGGACCGCAGAAGCCTTAGCCGTACTTCACGGCTACAAAGATCCCAAGGTGCCGCGCTGGACCGTTGCCGATCATCTGGCGAAAGCGCGCCAGGTTATCCACTTACTCGCGCAGTTCTTCCCGGAACTAAGAAAGCAAACCGATGAAATCGGTCATGCCCTACGCGCGCAGGCGCCGCGAGACGAGGATTGCGCCTCAGGTTTTGTTCACGGCGATTTTCACTACGGTCAGGTCCTGATCCACCCGACAAAGGTCGGCTTTCTCGATTTTGACCAGGCTCACACCGGTCCCGTCATGGCCGATCTCGGCCGCTTGTTGGCTCACCTCCGCTACCAGCACATTAAAGGCCGGCCGGCCGAAGACGGTAGCGTCGCGGACGCTTTTTTGGAGGCTTATGCCAGAGCCACACAAAAGCCATTGGTTCATCAGGTTATTTCCTGGTGGACCGCTCTAGCGCTTCTCCGAATGAGTGTCAAGCCGATCAGGCGGCTTGATGCCGACGGGCCAAACAAGGTAAAGGCGCTCTTAGAGGAAATAGAAGGAGTACTTCAATGCAAATGAGTCTTTCTGCGAAATAGGATGCGATCGGAAGTTGTCACACCCCTGGCCCGAAACGAAGTTCGTCCACCTAATCCGCGACGGCCGAGACGTGTGTATGTACATCTTGAGTCGGAGAAAGGCTGACCGTATGGTCCGTCGTGTCACCATGTGTACCGAGGGCCCCTTTTCGACCACGGCGCTCTGGTGGGAGTGGAGTGTGAGGCTCGGGCGAGAAGACGGTAGTTCGCTAGAACCCGGCCTATATAATGAGATATGCTATGAATCCCTGATTGCCCATCCGGCAGACGAATGTGTTGCGCTGTGCACCTTTCTCGGTCTACCATACGACGATGAGATGCTCCGCTTTGATGAAGGCCGAAAGCGGACGGAGCCGGGACTAGACGCGAAGTGGGCTTGGCAACCGGTCACCTCAGGTCTCAGGGACTGGAAGTCACAGATACCTGCCGGAGATGTCGAGCGCTTTGAAGCAACGGTCGATGATCTTCTCCACGAACTCGCTTACGCTCGGGCCGTCCCACGCCCGTCGCCGGAGGCGCCGAAACGTGGGCGGAAGATTCGCCACTCCTTCCGGCAAGACCTGCGAGATCGGGGAGACCGGTTGCTGGAGCGCTGGCGAGTGTGAACCCTTATCTCTTCATCGTAGGGTGTCCGAGGTCGGGGACGACGCTGCTGCAGCGATTGGTAGACGCGCACCCGCTCGTGGCCGTTATCCACGAGACGCACTGGATCACGAACCACTTCAAGGAGCGGGCGGTCACCCCGAAGATGGTCTCCGAGATGGTCGAGCACAAAAGGTTCGCCAGGCTAGGAGTCGGGCGCGAGGAGTTCGAGGGCTTGCTCAGCGAACCGGTCTCGTACAAGCGCTTCCTCGGCGGTCTCTTCGAGCTGTACGCCGGGGCCAGGGACAAACCGCTGGTGGGTGACAAGACTCCTTCCTACGTAACCTCCATCCCCAAGTTGCACGCCCTGTGGCCCGAAGCGAGGTTCGTCCACATCGTACGCGACGGTCGCGACGTTTGCCTGTCGGTGATGAACTGGAAAAAAGCGGGGCGCACCGCCGGCCGCTACGCTACCTGGGTGAAGGACCCCGTCTCCACCACCGCCCTCTGGTGGGAGAGGAAGGTGCGCCAGGGCTGCGAAGACGGCAGTTCGCTCCCGGAGGGGCTCTATCATGAGGTTCGTTACGAAGACCTGATAGATCATCCCGGGCGCGAGTGCGTCAGGCTCTGTGAGTTTCTGGGCCTCCCCTACGACGATGCCATGCTGCGGTTTCACCAGGGCAAGAAGAGGATGGATCTCCCTGATCCGAAGAGCAGGCCCAAGAGGGCGTGGCTACCCGTCACTTCCGGGCTGAGAAGCTGGAGAGCCGAGATGCCCCGTGAGAGTGTGGAGCGCTTCGAGGCGGCGGCCCGCGATCTCTTGGAGGAGTTGGGATACCCGCTCGCCACCGGCCCGAAGCCCGGGGCGATGGAGCACGCGGCCCGGATGCGTGAGTACTTCGCCAGAGACGCGAGCTCGCGCGGCAAGAGGCTGCCGACGGGCTGGGAAGCGTGAACCCGTACGTGTTCATCGTGGGGTGCGCGAGGTCGGGGACGACGCTGCTGCGGCGAATGGTGGACGCCCATCCGCTGATAGCGATCCCCCGCGAGCAGCACTGGCTGCCCAAGTGGTTCGAGCGACGAAAGGGTGTGACCCCGGAAGGCTTCGTTACGCCCGAGATTGTTTCCAAGCTGATCGAGTACGAGAAGTTCGTTCGAATGTGCATCGGTCGGGAAGAACTCGAGAGATTGCTCGGCTCCGGCGCCCCGGTCAAATACTCGGACTTCGTCAGCGGCGTCTTCGACCTCTACGGGCAAGCGCAGGGCAAGTCCTTGGTCGGAGATAAAACCCCGGCCTATGTGGACAGCATCCCAACGCTGCACGTCCTGTGGCCGAACGCCAAATTCGTCCACCTTGTCCGCGACGGCCGCAACGTGTGTCTGTCCACCATCAATTGGGAACGAGCCTTCAAGATCGCCCGCCGCTTTACTAGCTGGGACGAGGATGCCGTGACGACGACGGCCCTTTGGTGGGAACGTAAGGTGCGCCTTGGCCACGAGGCCGGCGCACCGCTCGGCCCCGAACTCTACCACGAGATCCGCTACGAAGAGCTAGTCTCCGAACCCGCCAAGACGTGCGCGGCGCTCTGCGGGTTTCTGGACCTACCCTACGATGAGGCCATGCTCAAGTTTCACGAGGGTCGGACGAAGACAAAGCCCGGTCTCGATGCGAAAGGGGCGTGGTTGCCCGTCACTCCCGGGCTCAGGGACTGGCGCACGCAGATGCCCTTGGAGGACCTCGAGCGCTTCGAGGCGACGGTCGGCGACCTGCTAGAGGAGCTCGGTTACGAGCGGGCGTTCTCCGACCCCTCGCCGCAGGCCCTCGACCACGCGAGGAGGATCCGCGACTTCTTCACCCAAGATATTCGGGAGCGAGGAGAGCGGTTGCCGGCGGGCTGGGAAGCGTGAATCCGTACGTGTTCATCGTGGGGTGTCCGAGGTCGGGGACGACGCTGCTGCAGCGCATAGTCGACGCCCATCCGGACGTGGCGATCGTCTTCGAGACGCATTGGATCGCCCGCTGGTTCGAAAAGAGAAAGGGGTTGACGCCCGACGGCATGGTAACGGAAGAGCTCGTCTGGCGATTGTTCGAAGACCGGCGGTTCAAGAACCTGAAGATCGGACACAAAGAGGTCGAGCGGCTGATCTCGTCCTCCAAGCCGATGTCGTACCCGGCTTTCGTCACAGCCCTCTTCGACCTGCACGGGAGGGTCAAAGGCAAGCGCTTGGTTGGGGACAAGACCCCCGCCTACGTGCGGAGCATCCCGATGCTGCACGCCCTCTTCCCCGGGGCCCGGTTCGTCCACATCGTACGCGACGGCCGCGATGTAGCCCTCTCGATCACGAACTGGGACAGGGCTGACAGCGCCGCCGGACGCTTCGCCACCTGGGACGAAGACCCCTTAGTGACCACCGCGTTGTGGTGGGAGTGGAACGTGCGCCTTGGTCGCGAGGACGGCGAGGTGTTGGGGCCGGAGCTCTACCACGAGATGCACTACGAGAAGCTGGTCTCCGAGCCCGACGAAGAGTCGAAGGCGCTGTGCGGGTTCCTGGGCGTGCCCTACAACGAGGCGATGCTGAGATTCTACGAAGGGCGGGAGAAGGCGGACCCGGACCTCGACGCAAAGAAGGCGTGGCATCCCATCACCCCTGGCCTGAGGGATTGGAGGTCACAGATGACTTTGGATGATATCTCGCGCTTTGAGGCTGCGGCCGGCGACCTCCTCGACGAGCTCGGCTACCCCCGCGCCGTGCCCAACCCTCCCCATGAGAAGGTAGTGAACACAACTAGGATCTATCACGCCTTCACTCAGGAGATCCGCACGAAAGGGAAGCGGGTGCCGGAGCATTGGTAGGTCACGAGAGTAGAGTCGATATCTCTTCGTTGACCGCCCACCGAGACCCTGCTGTAGCTGCGCGAGCAGCGGGTAGTTGTAGCGACGCTTAGAAGGGCGGGGTTGGCCATGTATCCAGCCCTTGCCGCCTCACCTACGGCAACGGATGGACTCAACTATCTACTCCCCGTCGTGGTGAAGGCAATCCAGGAAAATGAAATCCTCAGGGCAGTAGAAGCAGCTACTGCGCTCCTGCTTTGGGCCTGATCTACACGGACCGTGTGCTTCCCTTGCGCTAGCGGTGGTCGTCGTGCCGCTTGGGCCGCTTGCGCCGAGGAAAGGACGAGGCATCGACTTCTGAGTGGCCCTCTCCGAGGTGATCATTACCATAGGCAGGCTCATACTAGAAATCTGGGGTTGTTACCGTAAGGGAAGTCGATCTCGGCGCAGGCCATGATGAGTCACCTATTGGCGGAAGCTCTTACTTGCTCTATCGCTTGATTGTATGATTAGCTATCCGGGATGGGCGTACTTGCGGGGAGTGGTTGAGGAAGATAGCGTTTATCAATGCGAAGGGCGGGGTCGCGAAGACCACGTGCTGCGTGAACATTGGCGCTGGACTCGCCCTGGAAGGCTACCGGACCCTCCTCGTCGACCTCGACTCTCAAGGGCAGGTGACGAAGAGTCTGGGTGTGCAGGCTGGTGAGGGTTTGGCGGAATTGCTGCAGGGCGACGCCGGCCTGGGAGACGTACAGATAGAAGCCCGCGAGAACCTGTTCGTGATCGCCGGCGGAGCGGCTCTCTCCGGCGCGAAGCGAATGATCTCCCGGATGGATATGCGTTCCGAGTTGGTTTTGAGCGAGGCCCTCGAAGGCCTGCGGGGATACGACTTCGTGCTCCTCGACACGGCGCCCTCGTGGGACGTCCTCAACGTCAACTGTCTGTTCTACGTCGACGAGCTCCTGATCCCGGTCTCCATGGAGGCCCTGGCGCTGCAGGGCATAGGCGACTTCCTCGGCCGC
>Ga0126313_10002477_pt1 | contig 10362 bp, 9 predicted proteins | sample Plot105A_FD_89954 | JGI IMG/M metagenome (GOLD analysis project Ga0126313, IMG submission 89954) | Serpentine soil microbial communities from UC McLaughlin Reserve, CA, USA - Plot105A | ecosystem: Environmental > Terrestrial > Soil > Grasslands | place: USA: UC McLaughlin Reserve, Lake County... | reverse complement strand
GCCGGCACTGCAGCTTCGGTCAGATCCTCCTCTTCGTACGCCGTAAGCTGGCCATGCGAGAAGCCGAAGCGCCGGCGAAGCCGAACACCCATCGGTTGCCCAGGTCGCGCCTGGTAGAAGGGCCGTGACATGCCCGCCCGCCAATCGATCACCAGCGGCTCGCCACCAGCCTCGGCGGTGATGTGTCGCCGTCCGACGTAGAGCGTCTCGTCCTGTTCGGCGCCGAGGCTGGTGTCGTAATCGAGGCGCCCGAAGAACAGCGGCACGGTCGGATCGTCTTCGAGGGTCTTCATCCGGCGGTAGAGCGCTTGCTTGAGGTGCTCGGTCGATACGTGGTCCCCGCCAAAAGCCTCCAGACTCGCTGCGTGTTGCCGCATCCGTTGCAGGGCGGCCCGGGATTCGCTGAGATGGATGCGTTCCCGGGTCAGTACCTCGCCGGCGGTTTCAGGCATGCAGACAGCTCCGATGCTGGATCGGTGGGGCTTTGGGCGAGGGGCCACGCTACCTGCTGGCGGAGGCGAAGTCCATGGGTTTTCACCTCTGTCAGTCGGGGTGCCTGAGAGCACGATCGGGCTCCTCGTAAGGTGTAGGCCGTGCCCTCCTCTGATACCGAGCGCAGCTACGTGCCGGTCGCGGATCCTGCGGACCGCCCCCGCAAGTCTCGAGCGACGGTACGCGTCATCATGATCGACAACGACCGCACGCTGTTGTTCCATGACAGCGACCCCGGAGTTCCTGGTACCAGCTGGTGGACCACCCCGGGAGGTGGCGTGGACGAGGGCGAGAGCGAGGTTCACGCCGCGATCCGCGAGGTCGCCGAGGAAACCGGCTATCAGCTCACGGAGCCTGAGCTGCTGGGTCCGATCGCCGTACGGCATGTTGTCCACGGATACTCCGACCTCGTGATTGAGCAGGACGAGTCCTTCTTCTTGGCGATGGTGCAGCCATTTGAGGTCGACATCTCGGCCCATACACCCGACGAGCGCCTCACTCTGCTCGGCCACCGCTGGTGGTCGCACGACGATCTCCGGCACAGCGACGACTGGATTTGGCCGTATCAGCTCGTGGAGCTCTGGTCGCTGGCCGGCGAGCCCGACGCCTGGCCGATTGATCTTGGCACTCAGGAGGAGTCAACAGTTCTGGATATCGCATAGGCCGGATCTGGCTTCAGGTCAGGCTCGGCTGAAATCTCCGAGTACTGCGACTCGGACGACATCTCAGGGTATTGCGGCTCGAATTCGTTTAGCTCGAGCGCCCCGGCCGGCATGGTCGGATAAGGCCGGCGAGGCTCGCGTACGCCAGCTCCGCCCTCAAGATCATCAAGCCACATCGGCGACGGAGGCGGTCCGGGAAGCCCGGCCCGCGCTGTCCCGTGGAGTCTGTGCTGGTGATCGTGGGACCTCGGGAGCCCTGGGTGTCCGAGCTTTCTCGACCTCGATGCGCCGGTGTCGGAAAACTGGGTTAGCCCACTTTGCTGCTGCTTCACACACGTTGCGACGTGTGTGAAGCGCCTGCAACCTGGGTTAACCCACTTTCCGACAACGCGCGGGAGAGTTCAGGCCTGGGCCTCACTCAGCGGTGAGTGCGTCCGTGGCGTCCATGATGCGGTAGCCGTATCCCTGTTCGGCGAGGAAGCGCTGCCGGTGGGCCGCGAAGTCAGCGTCGACGGTGTCACGAGAGACCACGGCATAAAGGCGCGCGGTCGTCCCCTCCGCCTTGGGTCGCAGCAGCCGGCCAAGGCGTTGCGCCTCCTCCTGCCGGGAGCCGAAGGCACCGGAAACTTGGACAGCGATCTGGGCGGACGGTAGATCGATCGAGAAGTTCGCCACCTTGCTGACGACAAGCAGGTCCACCTCGCCCGACCGGAACGCTTCGTAGAGCTGCTCGCGGCGCCGTACGGTCGTCTCACCGGTGATCAATGGCGCATCTAGCCGTGTCGCCAGATCCTCGAGCTGATCGACGTACTGCCCGATCACCAGTGTCGGTGTGCCCCGGTGCTTGGACACCAGTTCGATGACAACATCGGTTTTGGACTCAGCCGTGGATGACAGCCGGTACTTCTGGTCCGGCTCAGCGACCGCGTACGCCATGCGCTCCGCTTCGCTGAGGGTGACCCTGACCTCGATGCAGTCGGCGGGTGCGATGTAGCCCTGCGCTTCGATGTCCTTCCACGGTGCGTCATAGCGCTTAGGGCCGATCAGGGAGAACACGTCGCCTTCCCGACCGTCCTCGCGAACCAGCGTTGCGGTCAGGCCCAGCCGGCGGCGCGCCTGCAGTCCTGCGGTCATCCGGAAAACCGGGGCCGGCAGCAGATGCACCTCGTCGTAGATGATCAAGCCCCAGTCGCGCGCGTCGAGCAGCTCGAGATGCGGATGCACTCCGCCGCGCCGCGTCGTGATCACCTGATACGTCGCGACAGTAACCGGGCGGATTTGCTTCTTGATGCCGGAGTACTCGCCGATCTCATCGGCGGTCAACGTCGTCCTCTTGATCAACTCGTCCCGCCACTGCCGGGCAGCCACAGTGTTGGTGACCAAGATCAACGTGGTGGCGCTTGCTCGAGCCATCGCGGCTGCGCCGACGATCGTCTTGCCCGCACCGCAGGGCAGTACCACTACCCCCGAGCCACCGTGCCAGAAGGAGTCGGCGGCCTGTGCCTGATAAGGACGCAGCGTCCACGCACGCTGATCAAGGCTGATTGCGTGCGCCTCACCGTCGACATAACCTGCCAAGTCCTCGGCTGGCCAACCGAGCTTGAGCAGCACCTGCTTTAGATGCCCGCGCTCGGAGGGGTGGGCCACGACGCTGTCCTCGTCGACGCGACTGCCGAGCAGTCCTTTGACCTTCGTGCTCCGCAGCACCTCAGTGAGCACGGCGCGGTCGGTGCTGACCAAGATCAAACCGTGCGTCGGATGCTTCTCGATCCGCAGCCGACCGTAGCGATCCATGGTTTCCGCGACATCGACCAGCAGGGAGTTCGGCACTGGGTAGCGGCTGTAGGTCAGCAGCGTATGGACCACCTGTTCGGCGTCATGGCCGGCAGCGCGGGCGTTCCACAGCCCGAGCGGTGTCAAGCGGTAGGTATGAATGTGCTCGGGCGCCCGCTCCAGCTCGGCAAACGGCGCGATCGCGATCCGGCACGCGTCAGCGTGGGGATGATCAACTTCGAGGAGCAGCGTACGGTCCGACTGCACCACGAGCGGCCCTGGGCCGTCGAAAGGCAGTGACATCAGCGTTGCCGGTGCTTGGACTTATGCGGGCCTCGAGAAGCTGAAGCCTGCGCATCCGGCGGGCTGGATTCGGTTGGAGTCGGCGACTCGGAGGGCGTCGGCGTCGCTGTCGGGTCAGGCGAGGGTCGCGTGACTACCAATGTCGGCGAACTGCGGCTTTGATTTCCGGCCGCGTCAACGGCCCGGATCTGTACGACGTGGTGGCCGCTGTCGTCGTTGAACCAGCGCAGCTTCGCCTGAGTCTCCGCAGTGGTCGCCACTTCAAAACCATTGAGCCAGATGCGGTAGCCGATCACGCCGATGTCATCGGTCGTCGCAGGCCAGCGGAGACTGAGCTGATCCACTGTCACTGCCGACGGTTCGATATCAGCCACCGGCTCCGGCGGTTCTGAGTCCTCGGCCTCTTTCGGTTGATCGGCAGATGTCGCACTCGAGCGGCCCTCGTCGGCATCGATGTTCTGGCTGTCAGTCTCGGCTGGCTCCGTCGGTGCTGCCGCCTGACGATCTTTGTGACTTCCATCAATCGAGTCGCGGTCCCCAGTGGGAGAGGCTGATTTCGGTGACTTGTCGGATTGGGCTCCGAGGGGCTCACTCGTCGGCCGGTCGTTGGCTTTAGGAACTCCGATCTGCTCGGGCGTACGCGCGATGCTCGGTAAGAGGTAAAGGGATCCGACCCCAAGAGCGCACATGCCAAAGACGATCATTCGCCTGATTGTCACCGCGTGCACCCGGTCAGTCTAATGTTGCGGCAGCCTTCGCGAGATTGTTCTACACGGCTTGCTACGGCCTCGAGGTGGCCGGAATGACTGACGCAATCCGAGCCAACGGGATGGTCACGATCTGTGCGCTGTCCCGGTCTACGGCACGCACCGCCCCAGCCGTCAGATCCAAAGGCGCCAGATGGCGCTCTCCGCGGCTGCCGTCGGCGTTGACGTAGACCACTCGAACCGGCACGCCTGCCTCAGTTGCCGACCGGAGTTGCTCGACTGGGCTCTCAGTCGTCGCCGCACCGGCGCCAGCCTGTCCGTCGACCCGATGCCGGCGTTCGCGTTCCAGCAGTGCAGCGGCTACTTCGGCGGTCGAGGCGACCGCCTTGCCTGGCTGTGCGGGCGCCCGCCGCGAAGGTGGGGTCACGATCACCTCGCCGGCACTGTTCTCGACTGCCGGGTTATGGCCCAGTTCACGCAGCAGCGGAACCAGCTCCTGCTCATCGACCGCAGCGACCAAGACTCCCGGGCCGACGGAGCGCAGCCCGAGGCCCGAAGCTGCAGGATGAGCGAGCAGTGCGGCCGCCTGCGCCTCGTCGGCCACTCGCACATAGCAGCCCGCCGAGCCAACCCGAATGCTCCCGTGGCGCCTCGCCACGTCGCCGACCAGGTAGCGAAGTGCTTGCGGCACATCCGTGGTGGCGTGCCGCTCCAGCCAGAGCCCTACGTCGGCTGCCGACCAGCCAAGGTCGAAGGCGCGGCGCAGCGAGGTGGCGCTGAACCGGTAGACACCACCAACACCTCGGGACTCCTGATCAGCCAGCATCCGGAGCTCGGTGGCAACCGTGTGCTCCAGCGGCCCTGCCGTGACAGCTGTGAGATCGGCCTGGATGACGAAATGCGCCACTGGAGCTGGAAATAGCTCAGTCAAGTCCTTTGGCATTGGCTCATCTGGCTGGAGTGGAACTCTGGCGAGCGACGACACCGCATCAAGTGCCGCCAGTCCCAGCCACGACGCCTCACGCCACGTCAACTGCACGAGCTGCCCGGCCGTCAGCGGTCCCTGTCTCAGGCGTGGCCGATGCCAGGCGGCGGCATCGGCTAGCCGATCCAGGTCGAGCACGGTACCTGGCGTTGCATCAGCGACGAGCCGCAGGACTACGAGACGCAGGCCCGGTGCGGCTGCGGCGTACGCCTCCTCGCCGAGAGCGTGGTTGCCGGCTTCGGCGGATCGGGCGAAGAGGCGGTCTGCCGCGAGCCACGCCGCGGCTACCCGCTGCCAGCGGGTTACAGCATCGAAGCCGAGCCAGCTGTCATAGTCCGGCGTCGGAAGCAGCGCCCCTGTTCTGGACGGTGCCACTAGTCGAGCAGCGGCAGCGCACTCGATGACGAAGGTGGTGTGTGTCGGGTCGGCGTCAAGATGGCGGGCGAGATCAGTGACGTCGCGGTTGGCAAGCCCACCTCCCCGCAGCAGCCTGGGGGTTGTCGACTCAAGGCGTTGCGCAATCAGCTCGATGTCATGCAGCAAGGCGAACGCGGCCCCAACCGCGGCCCGGTCGACCAGGCCCGGCTCACGACGTTGTCCGATGATCGGCTGCGGCTGGATCATCACCGGCTCGGCGCTGAACCTGGCTCCCCGCAGCCGCCACGCCACCTCCCGCGGAATGATCACCGTCTCCGAATCCAGAGCCCGCAGCAGCTGGTGACCGAGCAAGCGCTCGACCGGCGAGCTGGCCGATGTCACAGTCACGGCCCGGTCGGCGTTGCGTACAGCCCCGGTCGGCGACCAGAGGAGTCGTTCGAGGACAGCCGTGGCCTCTGGGCCACACGTCTCCACTGCAGCATCGATCTGGTCATCAGACATCGGGCGTGCCGATGGGGGAGCCAGGCCGCCGGGATAAGGCTGGAACGCCTCGCGAGCCGGTCGTACCAAGTGCAGCTGGTCGTCGTTGCCCCATAGCAAAGCGCGCTCTCTAAGTTGCTGAACAGCCACGGCGACCTGGGTCTTTGGTTGCCCGAGCATGGCTGCGAGATCACCGACGGAGGCGGGATCAGACAGCGCGGCTAAAGCTTCTGCAAGAATGCGCAGCCAGCTGTTGAGCTCATCGATTGCTCGGCTGATCGAGGCCGAAGTAGTGGACTGGCTCGCCAGCTGAGCGACGTCTTCGGGGACCGGGTCTATGAGATCGGGACGGGCGTTGAGCAAGGCGGCCAGCTCCTCAGCCGACATAACACGCAGCGCCTCGGTCAAGGTGCGTGGCCGCGGCGGCTTGCTTGGCTCGGTCACGCCCATTACCGCCAGGGGGATCGATTGGTCGGAGGGGATGCGGAGTTGGACTTGAGGCGGCGATAAACCAGAACCAGCGTGCTGACCAGCAGCCCCCAGCAGATCACCAGGCCCCAGGTGGCGACGAATCCCCACCAGTCCCCGAGGCCGGTATCGACGACGAACGTGCCAAGGAATCCAATGACAGCCAACGCGACGATGCCGAACTTGTACGCCCGGCGCACCTCATCTTTCGCAACCTTGACGCGCGCCAGCAGGGCAACACCGATCCAGAGAACGATGGGGGAGAGGACGTAGACCAAGCCGCCGATCAGCAGGCATATACAGAGGCCTGGGGTCGCGGCGTCGAGGACGGCTCTAGCGGTAACAGGATTTGGCGATTGCGGTTGTCGGGCCGGCGGTCCTGGGCCCCACCAGCTAGGGGTGCCGTGTGCCGGAAAGCTACCTGGCTTGGGACGGTTGCCGGTTTCGACAACCAGGGGCTGCTCGGGGCGCGGGTAGGGCGCACCCGGTGGCGATGTGAAGCCACCAGCCGCAGGAGGCCCAGCTGGCTGGCTTGTCGGCGAAGCCCAGTGCACGGCTCCCCAGGCCGAGTCGGAGGTCATCGTGGTAGATACCACGTCAAACGGTTGCTCCGGGTCGCGCGGCTCCTCGCGCGCCGGCAGCAAGGCGGACAGTGAGGCCACCGGCTTCTCCGGGGAATCGAAGACCGGTCGGCCTTTGGGCGCCCAGGCCGCCATTTGCGGATACGGAGCAGCAATCTTCAGAGGCGGGGCGTCAGGGTTCTGGAAGTCGGAGGGACGCTCGATCGGCGCATACTCCGGTCCGTCCTCCCACGTTGCCACGCAGTTCATCGTAGACGCGGCGGACGGCTGGTTGCGGTGGCTCTAAGTCTTGTCAGGGCAGTTTGGATAGCTCAACTATGTATGGCCACAGAAACCCGGCTTTGGTGTTGGGGCGGCCGAACGGAGCGGCTACGCTTAGCGGGCTGTAGTGGGGGTATCTTCCGCACTGCGAGCGTCGGTTGCGCGAGCAGTGCCAAAAAAAACGCGAATGCCGAGAACCGGCGACAGAGCAAGCGAGGTTGGACGTGCCAGTTGGCAAGGTGAGGTTCTACGACGCCGAGAAGGGCTTCGGCTTCCTGACCAAGGATGAAGGCGGCGACGTCTATGTCCGCGCCAACGCGTTGCCTCCGGGCGTAACGACATTGAAGGCAGGCCAGCGAGTCGAGTTCGGCGTCGTGGAGGGCCGGAAGGGCGAACAGGCCCTGTCTGTGCACATCGTGGAGATGCCGCCCTCGCTGTCCAAGGCGCATCGTAAGCCGCCCGAGCAGATGACGGTCATCGTTGAGGACCTGATCAAGATGCTCGACGGCGTCGGCAACGGCTATCGCCGCGGCCGTTACCCGGATGCCAAGACTGCAGGCAAGGTCGCCACAGTGCTTCGAGCAGTGGCAGACGAACTCGAGCTGTAGTCAACAACTGTCCTCGCGCACCTTCTGCCGAGTTCCTCTCGACACCGGCCCTGTCGGGAACGCACGTCCACGTCCGTTCCCAACGCGTTACATCCGTTGCAACGCGTGTAAAGCGAGAGCAGCGAACGTGCACGTGCGTTTCTGTGGAGGACGGGTCGCCGCAACGCCTTTGGCTGGACACGAGGTAACGCCAGCACCGGACCACTGCCAGAATGAGGCCATGGCTGCGAGCACCAGTACGACCAAGCCCGACCCCGCCTGCCTTGCCGCAGTCGATCTCCCCCGCGCAGCGGCAGAGGAGACCGCAGGCGTCATGGGAGTCGGTGAGTATCTCGGGGCACAGGCCGAGGACACCCGGGTGGTCACTCACTTCTTTGCCTGCCCGCATCCGGGTTACCGCGGCTGGCGCTGGTCAGTGACCGTGGTACGAGCCGCGCGGTCCCGCGTGGTGACCATCAACGAGGTGGTGCTGCTGCCCGGCGAAGGGGCGCTCCAGTCAAAAGCATGGGTGCCGTGGGCTGAGCGGATCCAGCCTCGCGACGTGACGCCTGGCGTACTCCTGCCGAGCTCGGGCGATGACCCGCGGTTGGAGCCGGGCTTTACCGGCGGTGAGGACGCGGCCAATCCCGATCCAGCTGAGATGAGTCTGATCCGCTCGGTCGTCGCTGAACTTGGCCTCGGCCGGGAGCGCGTCCTGTCGGCCGAGGGCCGAGATGAGGCAGCCCAGCGCTGGCTGATGGGGGAGGGCGGACCAGACAACTCGCTCAGTCGGTTGGCCCCGGATGTGTGTGAGACCTGCGGGTTCTTCGTACGCCTGCAGGGCAGCCTCGGCACACTGTTCGGCGTCTGCGCGAATGCCTTCTCAGTCTCGGAGGGAACCGTCGTCAGCGTCGATCATGGCTGCGGCGCCCACTCGAATGTGCTCGCCGACGAGCGCCCGGACGAGCCTTCCCCACCGATCTGGGACACCATCGAATGGGACGCACCGATCTCGCTCTTCGACTAACGCGAGATGATCCAGTCCCAAGAGATTGGCCGGTCAGGCTAGCGCCTTGCCTGAAGCTCACGCGCCAGCGGCACGCAATTTGTTGCTTTTTGCAGTGTGACGTTGGTCACAAAGTGGTTACGCTCAGTCCCCGTGTCCATCAGACTCGTGACCCTCGGGGGATTCTTCAAGGGCCAGGAGAATCACCATGTCGGAGGCGGTACTTACTGTCGCGCGCCGGATTCCTCGTATCAGGCGGCTTTCCGTAGCCGCTTCTCCCTCGCTGATCCGGTGGACCCTTCGATTGGTGACATTGCTGCTCTTCGGTGCAGCTACCGCGGTCGGTGTGAATGTTGGCATGGACGCCCCCGAAATTTCGCCAGCATCAGTCGTGCACCACGACGGCGTCGCGTCGCCGGACCTGTGATCGAGACTGCTGAGCCGTGCGACCGCTGGGCATCAAAGCGACCACACTGGTGGTCCTTGTTTACTTAGGTGCTGCCTTAGCGGTCCTTCAGGCCTTGGTCGGCACTGGGCTGCCGATCCGATTCGGAGCTCCCTTGGTGTCCCATGTCACCGGGATGGCCGCCGGATACGGGGCAGCGATCATGTTGATCTTGATGTCGCGGTCCCCATGGTTGGAACGCGACCTGGGTGCCCACCGGCTGGCGCGCTGGCATGCCTGGGCGGGGCCGCTGGTCATCGCGCTCACTGTCGCGCATGCCGTTGCGGCAGTGGCAGCCTGGGCGGCGGCCAGCTCGGTCGGTCTTTTCGCAGCGACGAAGGACGTCCTGAACCTTCCCGGGCTGCTGACGGCATCGGCCGGCACCGCGATCCTGGTGTTGATCGGATTGTCCTCACTGCGCGTCGTGCGACGACACATCTCCTACGAGGGATGGCACTTCCTGCACCTGCTCACCTACCTGGCCGTGGGGTTCGGGTTTGCACACCAGCTGGCGGGACCAGACCTTGCGGGTCGGCGATGGCTGCAGGTTGCCTGGGCTCTGCTGTACACATACGCCTTCGCGTTGGTCTTGCGATGGCGGGTGCTACAGCCGTTCTTCCAGCTCTGGCGGCACCGGCTGCGCGTCGAAGAGATGCGCCATGAAGCCCCTGGCGTGATGAGCGTACTGATGTCGGGTCAGCACCTGGATGAGTTGCGCGCCGAGCCGGGTCAGTTCTTCCGCTGGAGGTTTCTGACTCGGGAGACGTGGCGCTCGGCGTACCCGTTCTCGCTCTCGGCTCCACCGACGCGCCACCTACTCCGGATCACCATCAAGGCGCGCGGGGCTGGTACGCGGCGGCTCTTCGAGATCCCACGCGGCACGTTGGTATTCGCCGAAGGCCCGTACGGTGCGCTGACCCGCCGTCGCCGTCGTCGACCGCGGGTATTGCTGATCGCTGGTGGGGTCGGAATCACCCCGATGCGCGCCCTCTTCGAGGAGATGGACCTGCCCGGCAAAGACGTCACTCTGGTCTATCGCGCTGCCAAGGAGCAAGACCTAGTCCACAAGCGGGAGCTCGACGATATCGCCGAACGCTCCGGTGCCCGAGTCGTCTACTTGGTGGGCCCGTCCAGCGATGCCAGAAACGACATGAGCGCACATGCACTGAACCGCATCGTCGGCGACCTGAGCGATCACGACGTCTACCTTTGCGGCTCACCCCGACTGGCATCT
>Ga0126313_10002476_pt1 | contig 10362 bp, 6 predicted proteins | sample Plot105A_FD_89954 | JGI IMG/M metagenome (GOLD analysis project Ga0126313, IMG submission 89954) | Serpentine soil microbial communities from UC McLaughlin Reserve, CA, USA - Plot105A | ecosystem: Environmental > Terrestrial > Soil > Grasslands | place: USA: UC McLaughlin Reserve, Lake County... | reverse complement strand
CGGCGCCGGGCGCGCGGCGCGCTCGACGTCTCGCGCGCGGCGAAGATCCTCGAGGGCGCCTCTGCCGGCGTGCCGGAGAACGACGACGACCTCGCGCTGCCCGGCGTGCCCGCCCCTGCCGGCCCGGTCGCCGCCTCCGCGGCGGCGAAGGTGTCGCGGACGCCGTCCGACGCGCCGAAGCCGCCGAACGCGCCGGTGCCGCTGCCCAAGCCGCCGGAGGACCCGCCGCCGATCGCCGCGAGCGCCGAGCCGCCCGCTCTCGCGCCGTCCGCGCCGTCGGCCGGGCCGCCCGCGCCCGAGGGCGGCCGCAAGCTCGCGCGCGCCGGGCGCCCTGCCCAGGCCGCGCCGTCTCCGCCGCCCGCCCCGCCGGCCGCCGACGGACCGCAGCATGTCTCGCGCGCGCCGCGCGAGGAGCCGCCGCCCGCCGCACCGGCCGCACCGCAGAAGATCGCGCGCCGGACGCGTGACGAGGCGGCGTCCGCGCCGCCGGCCGCCGCGCCTCCGGGTGGGGCGGCGCCCGAGGCGCCCGCCGCCGCCGACTCCGCCGGCGCGCCGCCGTCGGTGGCGCGCACGCCCGCTCCCGCTGCCCCTGCGCAATCGCCGGCCGAGCCGTCTGTGGAGCCCGCCGGCGGAGCCCCGGTGCCGCCGGCCGCGAGCGGCGCAGCCGCGCGTCCCGTCGTGGCGCGCAAGCCCGCGCCGGAGGCCGCCGTGCCGGCCGCCGGCGAGCCGCTGGCCGCCGCGCCGCCCGCTGCCGTCCCGCCTGCCGCCGTGCCACCCGCCGCAGATCCGGCCGGGTTCGACCCGGCCGCTGCCGCCCCGGCCGGCCCCGAGCCGCCCGCTGCCGGGCCGGCCGACGCGGGTCCGCCCGCTCCCGCGCCGGGGTCCGACGGGCCGCCCGCCGCGGCGAGTGCCGCGGCCGCGTCCGTCGCGCGCACGCCCGCCGAGCCCGCGGCCGCGCCGCCGGCCGCCACCCCGAGCGATACGCCCTCGGCCGGCGATACGCCCGCGGCGCCCCGCTCCGTGGCGCGCACGCCCGGCCCGAAGGCACCGAGCTCGACCCCCGCCCCGGCCTCGCAGCCGCCGTCGGTCGCGCGCACCCCCGCGGGATCCGCCGCGACCTTCTCAGCCGAGCCGTCCGCGTCTGCGGCTGAGGCGCCGGCCGCGCCGGTGCCCGTCAAGCTGCTGCGCAAGACGCCGGAGCCGAACCAGCGCCCGGCGCTGCGTCGCGTCGAGCGCCCCGCGCCGGAGCCCCGGCTCGCCGACGAGCCGGACGATGCCGCGGACGACGGTATCGACGAGGCTCTGGCCGCCGAGTTCGGCGGTGGCGAGCCCGCCGTCGCGCGCGCGCCACGCAACATCCTCGGGCGCATGTTCGACGCCGTCCGCGGCCGCCCGAGCGCACCGCCCGAGCCGCCGGAGGAGACCCCGTCGGCCTCCGCCGCCCCGGCTGGGGCCCCCGCCCCGCGCGCGGCCGCCTCGCTCCAGCGCAGCGCCGCCGATCTCCCGCCGGCGAGCGGCTCCCCCACCCCTGCGCCGCAGGCCGCGCCGTCGTCGCGCGCCCCGCTCGCCCGCAGCGCGCGCCCGGCCACGCCCGCCGGCACCGCGTCCAGCACGGGCGCACCCGCGCGTAGCCCCTCCGCCGCGCCGGCCGCCGTCGCCCGCACCCCCGGCCCGCGCGGCCGCGCGGCCGCGACCGCCACCGGCCGCCGCGGGCTCGCCCGCAGCTCGGCCGCGACCGCGGCCGCCCCCGCGGCCGCCCGCACGCCCGCCGCCCCCGTGCGGCCGGCGCTCACGCTCGTGCCCACCCCGGAGCCGACGCCCGGGCCGGCAGCGCTCGCGCGCACGGGCGTGGACGACCTCGCCGAGGCCTCCGGCGGCCAGGTGGACTACGGCGACGACGGCATGGCCACGATCGACTTCACCGGCGGCGGCGCTCCCGAGATCCCCGCGTTCAGCACGACGCCCGTGACGGTCACGCGCGAGGTGTCCTCGCCCGCGCCCGCCGAGGACGTCCTCGCCCGCGCGGAGACGACCACGCCGGCGAGCACCTCGACCCCGCACAGCACCAGCATCCCCGAGCAGGACGCCGCCCCCGAGGCGCCCGATCCCGACGAGGTCTACGAGCAGGTCATGACGCGCCTGCGCCGCGACCTCATCGCGGAGCTCGAGCAGAACGGCCACCTCCTCCGAGACACCTTCTAGCGAGCCGCCATGCCCATCAAGCAGCAGCAGTTCACCCCCGCGATCTGGTTCGAGCTCAAGCTCACGCCGAAGAGCACGCCGATCGGCTACTTCACCGAGGTCTCCGGCCTCAGCTCCGAGGTCGAGGTCATGACCTACAACGAGGGCGGCAAGAACGACGGGGTGCACAAGCTGCCGACCCGTATGAAGCACCCCAACCTCGTGCTCAAGCGCGGCGTGACGACCGTCAAGGACCTCCAGGAGTGGGCGCAGGACTCCTTCGCCGGCCCGCAGCGCAAGGAGATCACGCTCACGATGTACAACGAGCAGCTCGAGAAGATCCGAATCTGGAGCTTCAAGAACGCCTACCCGGTCAAGTGGACCGGCCCGACGTTCAACGCCGGCCAGAACGCGATGGCGACCGAGGTCATCGAGATCGCGCACGACGGGATCCAGGTCTCCTGATGGCGCCTCCCTCCCAGTACACGAAGGCGCAGCTCCAGATCGAGGGCTCCGCGCCCTTCGACGTGCTCTTCAACCCGACCGAGTACTCGATCTCGAAGTCCAACGAGTGGAAGTACGAGAAGGTCACCGGCACCGCGTTCACCCCGCCGCAGTTCGGCGGCGGCAACCCGCGCGAGCTCACGCTCAACCTGCTGCTCGACGCCTCGCTGCTCGGCAAGACCCAGCACGTCCGCGGCATCACCGACGACCTGTTCCGGATGATGGAGGTGCCGGGCGGCTCGGCCGGCGGCTCCAGCAAGGCGGCACCGCCGTTCATCACCTTCACCTGGGGCAGCGAGACCACGTTCAAGTCGGTCTGCACGTCGCTGACGGTCGCCTACAAGCTCTTCCGGCCCAACGGCGACCCGATCCGCGCCGACGTGAAGATGACGCTCAAGCAGGCCGAGGCGGCCAGCACGGCGTCGTCGACCGGCGCCAACCGCGGCACCAACCCGACCACCCGAGCCAACGCCGGCCACGGCGTGCACACGGTCAAGGACGGCGACTCGCTTCCGTCGATCGCCTACGAGGCGTACGGCGACGCGACCGTGTGGCGCTCGATCGCGGACGCCAACGGCATCGAGAACCCGCTCCACCTGCGCCGCGGGCGGGCACTGAGCCTGCCGAGGCTGGACGGCTGATGCCCGACAGCACCCTGAACGTCCCCGGGATCAGCGTCCTGCTCAACGGTGCCGAGATCGACCAGCGGTGGCGGGACCTCCTCGTCGAGGCCCGCGTGCGCGACACGCTCGCGCTGCCCGACTCGGCGACGATCCGCATCACCGATCCCAAGGGCGAGAACGTCGACACGCTGATGGGCCTCTTCAAGATCGGCGCGGAGATCGAGATCAAGGCGTCCGCGGCCAAGGACAAGACGAAGACCTCGATCTTCAAGGGCGACGTCGTCGCGTTCGAGCCCGAGTTCGGCAACGCCGGCGTGGAGGTCGTGGTCCGCGCGCTCGACAAGGGTCACAAGCTCCAGCGCGAGCGCAAGGTGAGGACCTTCCAGCAGATGTCGGCCTCCGACATCGTCGGCAAGATCGCCCGCGAGTCCGGCATGTCGTTCGAGGCGGACAGCACGAGCGTCGTCTACGAGTTCTTCCAGCAGAGCGCGGAGACCGACTGGGACCTGATCGCGAGGCTCGCCCGCCTTCACGGCTACCGCTTCTACGTCGAGGACCGCAAGCTGTGCTTCAAGAAGCCGGGCGCGAACGCGGGCGTGCCGATCGAGCTCAAGTGGCAGGACAGCCTGATCAGCTTCCGCCCGCGCGTCTCCGGGGTCCAGCAGGTCAAGACGATCAACGTCCGCAGCTGGGACCCGAAGGCCAAGAAGAACGTGGCGGGCTCCTCGGCCAGCGCGACGACCGTGAGCAGCCCCGGGACCCAGCGGGCCAAGGTCTCCAGCGACTCCGGCGGCGGCACGACGCTGATCGCCGACCGCCCCGCCTTCAACAGCGGCGAGGCCGACGCGATCGCCAAGAGCGCCCTCAACGGCCGCGCCGAGGCGTTCGCCGAGGCGGAGGGGGTCGCCTTCGGCAACCCCGGCGTCAAGGCCGGCTGCAAGGTGAAGATCGCCGGCGTCGGCACGGCACTCGGTGGTACCTACCTCGTGTCCTCGACGACGCACGTCTTCCGCGGCGCCAAGGGCTATCAGACGACCTTCCAGATCGCCGGCATGTCCGAGCGCGGCCTGCTCGACCTCTTCCATCCGCCCGAGCGCCACGACTGGAGCCGCGACCTCGTGGTCGGCGTGGTGACCAACAACAACGACCCGGACGGCATGGGTCGCGTGCGCGTGAAGTACCCCTCGCTCAGCGACAGCGAGGAGGGCGCCTGGGCCCGCGTGGCCTCCGTGTCGGCCGGCAACGCGCGCGGGCTGATGATGCTCCCGCAGCCCAACGAGGAGGTCATCGTCGGCTTCGAGCAGGGCGACACGCGACGGCCGATCGTCATCGGGTCGCTGTTCAACGGCAAGGACAAGCCCGGCGACGACCTCCTGCAGAACCGCGACGGCAGCTTCGCGCTGGTGTCCAACGAGAAGGCCCACATCCACACGAAGAAGGACTTCGAGATCAAGAGCGACCAGAACATGGTCATCGAGATCCAGAAGGACCACAAGATCAAGGCCTCCGGCAACTCCGAGCACGAGAGCACGGGCACCGGGAAGCTCAAGGCCCAGCAGTACACGATCGAGGCCGGCAGCACGATGACCGTCAAGGGCGTCTCGGTGACGGTCGAGGCATCCGCGTCGTTGACGCTCAAGGGCGCGACGGTCGACGTCCAGGCCTCGGGCCCGCTGAATCTCAAGGGCGCGATCATCAACATCGGATAGGTTCGGAACGTGACGGAGATCATCGGTTCAGGCCTCGCGTTCCCGCTCCAGGTGGATCGCCGCGGCGGCATCGCGCTGGCGCGCGACGAGACGGACATCGAGCAGGCGATCGAGCTGATCCTCGGCACCGCGCCGGGCGAGCGCCCGATGCGCCCCGAGTTCGGCTGCGGCGTGCACGACTTCGTGTTCGACTCGATCGACGCCACGACGGTCGGCCGGATGGAGCTCGCGATCCGCGACGCACTCGATCGCTGGGAGCCGCGTGTCTTCGTCGAGACCGTTGAGTTCAACCTCGACGAGGTCGCGGACGGACGTCTGATCATCGACATCGGCTACCGCGTCCGCGTCACCAACACGATGCGCAACCTCGTCTACCCGTTCTACGTGATTCCCGCTGAGGAGTTGGAGTGAGACTGCCGGAGATCCAGCTCGACGACCGCCGCTTCCAGGACCTCGTCTCGGAGGCGCGGCTGAAGATCTCGCGCTCGTGCCCCGAGTGGACCGAGCACAACGTCTCCGACCCGGGCATCACGCTGATCGAGCTGTTCGCGTGGATGACGGAGATGACGATCTACCGGCTCAACCGCGTGCCGGACAAGCTCCACGTCTCGCTGCTCGAGCTGCTGGGCATCCGCCTGGACGGCCCGAGCGCGGCGCAGACGACGCTGCGCTTCCGCCTGCCCGAGGTCGCCACGGAGGCGCTCACGATCAACGCGGGCACAGAGGTCGGCACCCCGCGCACGGCGACCGACGAGTCGATCGTCTTCCAGGTCGACGAGGCCTTCGAGGTGCCCGCCGCCGTGCCGGCCGCCTACGTGCTGCAGCGCGGCGGCCAGGTCAAGAGCATCGGGCTGGCCGACGGCGTGGCCAAGCCGGCCGGCGCCGACCAGCTCGCGTTCGCCAACCCGCCGGCCGTAGGCGACGCGCTCTGCCTGGGCTTCGAGGAGCCGCTCGGCCGGCTGCTGATCGAGGTCGACGTGGACGCCTCGCAAGCGCGCGGCGCCGGCGTGAACCCCGAGGACCCGCCGCTGCGCTGGGAGGTCTCCCAGGGCGACAACGAGTGGCTCGAGGCCGAGGTGCTCGAGGACCTCACGGGCGGCTTCAACTACGGCTCCGGCACGGTGACGCTCGAGCTGCCGCCGCGCTCGGCGATCCAGCCCCTCGCCGGGCACCGCATGCACTGGCTGCGCTGCCGGATCGACGACAAGACGCGCCACGGCGGGGCCGCGACCACCTACACCCAGCCGCCGGAGATCTACTCGATCACCGCCGGCGTGGTCGGCGCCCGCCTGCCGGCCACGCACGCCGCGCAGATCCGGCAGGAGATCATCGGCGTCTCCGACGGCACGCCGGGGCAGACCTTCCCGCTGCACAACTCCCCGCTGCTCAAGCCCGACGCGGGCGAGACGCTCGAGGTCCAGGACCCGGAGTCCGGCGACTGGGCGCGCTGGGAGCTGCGCGACGACTTCGTCGGCTCGACGGAGTACGACCGCCACTACAACCTCGACCTGGTCTCGGGCGAGGTCGAGTTCGGCCCCGCGATCCGCGAGACCGACGGCGGCTGGACCCAGTACGGCTCCGTGCCCCCCAAGGGCGCCGTGCTGCGCTTCTCCAAGTATCGCCACGGCGGCGGCCGGATGGGCAACGTGACGGCGGGCACGCTGACGGTGCTCAAGACCTCGGTCGCCGGCATCGACACCGTGACCAACCCGGGGCCCGCGGTGGGCGGCGTCGACGCGGAGCAGCTCGAGCACGCGCGCGAGCGCGCGTCGATGGAGATCCGCAGCCGCTACCGCGCGGTGACCGCCGAGGACTTCGAGTTCATGGCCGGCGAGGCCAGCCCGCGCGTGGCGCGCGCGGTCTGCATCCCGCCGCGCGAGGGCGGCGCGGTGCCGCTGCACATCGTCCCGCGCGTGTACCCGGCCGACCGCCAGCTCACCTACGAGGAGCTCATCCCCGACGAGGCGCTGATGACCGAGGTCGCCGAGTACCTCGACGAGCGCCGGCTGATCGGCACGACGGTGCAGCTGCTGCCGTGCCGCTTCCGCGGCCTGTCGGTCGTCGTCAACCTCCAGGCCTCGCCGCTCGCGGACACCGCGCGCGTCGAGGAGGATGTGGCGCACGCGCTGTACACGTACCTGAACCCGCTCGTCGGCGGCAACGCCGGCGGCCGGGGCCCGGGCTGGACGTTCGGGCGCGCGCTCAACCAGGGCGAGCTCTACGGCATCGTGCACGCGGTCGACGGCGTCGAGTTCGTGAAGATCCTGCGGATCTACGAGACGAACCTGGAGACCGGCGAGCAGTCGTCCAAGCCCGCCGGCACCCACATCGTGCTCGAGCCCGACGAGCTGACGGCCTCCGGCCAGCACATCGTCAAGGCCACCCACCGCGAGGACTAGCGGTGGCTGACCCGGCCAACGGATCGACCGCCGGCAACGGGGACGGCGGCGAGTTCAAGACCTTCATGGGCGCCGGCTTCGGCACCATGATGGTCCGGCTCTCGGCCGGGACGAAGCCCACCCCGCAGGTCGCCTCCAGCCGCGCCTATCTGCGCGCCGGCCTGCCGGCGGTCTACCAGGAGAGCGACTTCGGGATGCGCTTCATCGGCGGCCTCGAGGAGCTGCTGGACCCGATCGTCGCGGTGCTCGATGCGCTGCCCGCGCACTTCAACCCCGACCACGCGCCGCGCGACGTCCTCAACCTGCTCGCCGCCTGGCTCGGCGTCGACCTCGACGAGTCGCAGGAGATCCGCCACCAGCGCGAGATGGTCCGGCGCGCCGCCGACCTCGGGCGCAAGCGCGGGACGGTCGCCGGCATGGAGCTGGCGCTGAGCCTCGCGTTCCCGGACGTGCCGCTGCGCATCGAGGACCAGGGCGGGGTGCGCTGGTCGCTCGACCAGCATCCGGTCGACGCCCCGCCTCCCTCGTTCGTCGTCTACTGCGACAAGCCTGTCGCTGAGGAGGTCCAGGCCGGGATCGCGCGTTGCATAGAGCAGCACAAGCCGGTAGGAACGTCATACCGCCTGAGGGTGAAGGCACCGAAGAAGGAAGACACGTCATGAGGACCTGCCAGAGCTGCGGACTCCAGAATCCGCCTGACCGCGACTTCTGCGAGTGCGGCGAATACCTTCGTTGGGAGCCCACCGGCTATGTCCAGGCGATCACGCCGGAGATGGCCGCCCAAGCCGCAGCGGAGGCCGCAGCTCCGGCCCAGGATCCCGCCGCGGCGACCCCGCCGCCCGCGCCCGCCACGCCGGCCCCGGCGCCTCCCCAGCCCGACCCCGTCGTCACGCAGCGACCCGTCCCCGAGCCCGCCGCGCCGCCGGCTCCCGGCAACGGCCACGGACACGGGGATGGCAGCGGTCTGACAACCGGCGCCCCGCTGCCGCCCACTCCGCCGGCGGGGCGGGCGGGATCTGATACCGCGGTCCAGCAGGCCGTCCCGGTCCCGCCCGCCCCGCCGGCCCAGCCCGCGGCCGCCGCGCCGCCGGAGCCCGACACCGCCCGCATCACGCTGCGGCACCCCGACCGCGAGGCGGACAACGAGGGCACGCTCGGCCTCTCCGTCGAGCCCGGCCAGCGCGACCGCGTGATGGCGCTCGTGCGCAACCAGGGCTCGATCGTCGACAACTACCAGCTGCGCGTCGAGGGCATGCCCGACAGCTGGTACTCGATCTACCCGGACACGGTCTACCTCGTCCCGTTCGGCACCGGCGGCACCTACGAGCAGGAGGTGGAGATCCACATCCACCCGCCGCGCGCGCCCGAGGCGGTCGCGAAGCTCTGGGACCTCCAGGTCGTCGCGCACTCCAAGGCGCAGGGCCGTACGGCCGCCACCGCGCCGATGGGGCTGGTGATCGAGCCCTACACCGAGACCGCCACGACGCTGCGCCCGCAGCGCGGCAAGGGCCGCCGCAAGGCGCACTACGACGTCGCCGTCCAGAACAAGGCCAATGCGCCCGTGCTGGTCGCGCTCGAGGGCGAGGACCAGGACGACGAGCTGGACTTCGGCTTCAACCGCCCGCCGCACGAGATCCCGCCCGGCAAGACGGTCGAGAGCGGCATGCAGGTGCGCCCGCCCAAGCAGATCTGGCTCGGCCGCCCGACCGAGCACCGCTTCACGATCAAGACGCTGACCGGCGAGGAGGCCGAGGAGCGGCTGGCCGCCGAGCCGACGGCGGCCACCGAGCTCGAGGGCGCCCAGACGACGGGCATCACCAAGAAGGGCCTGTTCGGACGCCGCCGACCGAGCGGGGGCAACATCCCGGGCGTCTACGGCCCGCGCGTCTACAAGCCGCAGGTCTACAAGCCGGGCATGCAGATCGGCCCCAGTGGCATCAGCTTCCAGAAGCCCTCCTTCAGCGGCCCCCAGGTCAGCGGCCCGCAGATGAAGGGCATGAACCTCGACGCCGGCAAGCTCAAGATGCCCGGCAAGGGCGGCGCCACGTCGGCGCCGAGCGGGCCGCTGCTCCCGTCGCAAGGCGTCTTCAAGCAGAAGGCCTGGCTGCCGTGGTGGATGGTGCCGGTCGCGATCGCGCTCGCGGCGCTCGCCGTGCTGCTCTACATGCTGCTGCCCAAGAACGCCGTCGTGCCGGACCTGGTCGGCGCCAAGTCGACGTTCGAGGCCGAGAAGAAGCTCACCGAGGCGGGCTTCAAGCTCGCCGCCGCCCCGAAGGAGAAGGTCGACCCCAAGGCGCCGGCCGGCTCCGTGATCGGCCAGACGCCCGCCGCGGGCGACGAGGCCGAGGAGGGCGAGCAGGTGGCGGTGGAGATCGCCGTCGGCGACGGCAAGATCACCGTGCCCAAGGTCGTCGGCATGAACCTCTCCGACGCCGAGAAGGCACTGCGTGACAAGGGCCTGACGATCGGCAAGACGGCGCCCACGCCGCCCGATCCCGAGGGCACGATCGAAAGCCAGATCCCGGCCGAGAACGAGATCGTCAAGGAGGGCGCCCCGGTCGACATCTTCTTCGCCGACCCGAACGGCAAGGGCAAGGGCAAGGACCCGAAGGCCGCGGGCGGCGCGGCCGCCGGCGGCGCAGGCGGCGGTGGCGGCGGTGGTGGCGGTGGCGAGAAGGACATCGTCATCCCGGCGATCGCCGGCGCCAAGGTCGACGACTTCGCCGCCAAGCTCGCCGACGACGAGCTGGTCCCGGTCACCAAGCGGGTCTTCGACGCCTCGCCGACCGGCACCCTGTTCGCGACCGAGCCGCCCGGCGGCACCAAGGCCGCGGCCGGCGACAAGGTGACCCTGCTGATCTCCGCAGGTTTCCCGCAGCTCGCGTTCGACGACGACAAGAACATCCAGCTCGTCAACGGGGCCAACGGCAAGAAGCTCGACCCGAT
>Ga0126313_10002475_pt1 | contig 10364 bp, 14 predicted proteins | sample Plot105A_FD_89954 | JGI IMG/M metagenome (GOLD analysis project Ga0126313, IMG submission 89954) | Serpentine soil microbial communities from UC McLaughlin Reserve, CA, USA - Plot105A | ecosystem: Environmental > Terrestrial > Soil > Grasslands | place: USA: UC McLaughlin Reserve, Lake County... | reverse complement strand
TGTTCCACCATTAGTACCGCTCATATTGGCAATAAGGTCGTTTAATTCACCTAATGCTAATGTTAACTGCATATTTGCTGCAGTAGAGTTTCCACTAGCCAAAGATTCCTTAGCTTGATCTATTGAGGATATAACTTGGTCAGCTATTGTACTTTCAAGCTGTGCGTAGGCAGTAGGAACTATGAAAAAAGTACCTGACAGTAAACTAGCTGAAAATAATGTCGTTGCTATGGATATTGATAAAAGTAACAGCGGATATCTGCTTTTCATTAAACAACATATTGACAAGTCTAGATTTGCAGATGTATATCGGTTAGGTTTGGTCTTCTGTTATTTACTTAAGTCCAAATTGGAACTATGCAATGTTTATTCAAGATTAATTGTTACTTAGATCCCCGTACTGCCATTCGACTTCTTTATATTTATTGTGACTTTATCGCCTACCCTTATGTTCATGTCTTCGTATTCTTTCATACTTACCTTGAACGTAGGTGAATCAGATACACCACCTCCACCCATCATCTTAGATATATTAGACATTGCCTTGGGCAGATTTCGCATCAAATCGTCAGGCGATGTAAATGCCATCACGTTTGGGCCAAAAGGACTCTGTTGCTTTTCTGCTCCAGGTTTGTAATCACTGGGATCACTAAAGGATATGTAAACATAAGGACTGCTGTCTGGGGCTGCTTCAATTCTAGACGCAATAAATTCCTTGTTCATATATGATATACACTAACCAATTCCACTTATAATTTATGACATTTTGAATCCATATTAATTCTAATGTAATGCTCACAAATATAACATAAATATCAGATAGGGGAGAAAAGGTCAAAGACTACTGAAACTTTATTGTAATTTTATTAATTAGAGGTGTTGTGCCTAAATGAATCGACCGTAAGGAGACATATAATGGCAATCCAAAACTGTTATTCTATAGATACAACAGACCTACTATAGGTTAAACAATCAAATTTTTGATTATTGCAAATTTCCTTTATTACGTAACTCAGAGAGTATTTTCATTAGAGTATCGTAATCGACATCTACTTCATTTAGAATAACAGAATGATCTGTCGTCTTCATTTTTCTGATAAATTTTTCTACCGTTTGTCTTTTTTTCTGATATTTTCTGTCTTGCATAAACCTCATTCATCTTCATTGTGTTTCTCTATTCCATAGTATCTTACTGCCACCAAAGGCATCCTGATTTTAACGTGAAGTTTGCTCATCTTCTCAACACATACAATGAATGTTTCTTTTTGCTATTCATTAAATCTTTCTTTATGATGATTTGGCTATTTTGTAGTTTCTAGCTATTTTTGTAGTCATCATTTCTTAGGCAAGCCAGGCCATAAACATTAACATAAATTCGGTTAGGCAACGCTTATGCTTTGTATAAACAAGAGTTACTGCATAAGGTAAATAGTAGGTTTTGGCTACCGGACAACCGGAATCGCAACCACGCCAATCGTGCAGGCTCCTACTTTAGCGGTCTTATTATTTTACTGAATAATAATCCTATGCTATAAGAGTATGTAGGATAAAAAGCTTTAACATGGGAGCTTCATATTTACATTATTGGACTTTGGAAAAACTCTCGAGTTATACAAGAAGATAGGCCACGAAAAGGCTTGAAAAAGTACCGGACCACCATAGACACAACAAGGAAAAAACTTGGTTTCAGAAGGTAACAAGTAAACATTCAGGTAAGTTCTATCAGGCCAAAGACCTAATCGATAGAGAAATGGTTCCTGCAGACTATCAACCACTTCACACAGATGCAAAAGGTAAACCTGTTATTTATCCACTAAAGACGGTTAATGGTATTATTAGAAAGAGAATAGCCGATGGTTCTGAATGGTTATTGTCAACCCAGGAATGGATAGCAATAGACAGATCTGGAAATCCCCTAAATTTATCAATGGACCTGAAAGAATGTTTTGATGATATTTTACCCATTGTAAACTACAGGAAAAAGGAGCCAGATCCAAAAATTCGCAGTATAACAGATAAAGACATTGACGGTGACAGTGAAATGATTAGGGAAGTTAAAAACATACAACATCGGATAAAATATACGCTACCATTTACGCCTGAAAATGTTCAAAACCTGTATAATATGAAAAATGGACATTGTTCTTTAGTACTAAAGGACGAAGCAAGCGGAGACAAGCCACCTATATCAGTTAACGTGAAAACTTTGAACATTTCAAGACTAGGCCATTTGACGAACTATGGAGTATGATTACCACACCTAAATACAAACTGGACCGCTCGATAAATGATCAATTACAAGATAGACAGTATGGCTAACCATACTGCTATACCCATTAACTTAGTTGATCATCCGGTTAACCATTAACGCTGCGTTGTCTGCTTTCAGATAACAAAACTGGATGATACTTATACGGGAGTAAGGACCTGGTTTTACAACAACTCTGAGAAAAAGCTAGATGCTTTTGTCTGTGATAACTGTAAAGAGAAAAGAAAGGAATGGATATATCAACCAAAGTATCCATGTTAGTTAGATAGATAAAGTACAAATATGATGCCTTTGATATATTGATAGGGTCTAAAGCCTTACAGGTTGATAAGACTCATTGTCCTTGCACTGCAGGTAGGCCTCGGCTCAACCAACCCACCCAACTAAAACGGGTTTCTGCCAAGTGGGAAAGGATGAACCGCCTGCAGTTTAAACCTATAGTTAAATACTTTATTTTTTGAATATAGTAAGGTCTAAAACCGGCTTAGAAACTAGTTGGTAAGACATAAAAGAATATGACCCTAGCTGCAGGGTAGGCCTCGGTTCAACTTGCCAATCTATCAACTCATCCATCTACTCTCCGTTAGAGGAGTTGAGCCGCCTGCAGTAAAATATCTTATCTTTCTTCGTAGTTTGTGACGTTGTTTACATACTGTAAGGAAAGCTTTTAGTTTTTGCTATCTAGCTGTATCTATTATTCATATAATATAATGTTGTAAAATATGATAGTAATAGAGGATAGAAGTGTGTGATAAGTCTGGCTTAAAGGAGCAAGACAAAAGCATACCGGGGTTTGACTGTTGTTCCCCTTTGTTGATTCCTCTATTACTATTGTAGCGTCATTCAGTAGACACCGCTTGTAGTAGTCTCTTCTTCTATTGTTTCTATTCTCTCGTCTAGCTTTTTCAACGTGTCTATTTGTTACGTCTTCTGTTGTACGAACTTCAGAGCTTCGCCGACTATGCCTGCATTGGTACATACGTCCATGATATACTTGTAACAGTCGTTAGCGATAGCTCGAGCCTGCAGTTTGTTTTAGGTTTCGCTTCATACCTGTCATGCATCTTTGATACTCTTATGATACTACTTCATGAATATGCTGCTGAAGGTTTTCCTGTGCTTGCTGTCGTAAGAACTGAATGTCTCTGTTAACCGTTGATTTGTATAGCTGAAGCTTTTGACATATCTCTTTGATTATAACCTTCACTGGTTAGCTCGAGTACTTTGGTCCTTCTCCATTCGATTTGTTGTTGTCTCACTTTTTAACTGTGTTATATAGGTGTGATAAGTCTCATTATCTTGGAAGAAAGGACAAAAGTATACCATGGATTTACGTCAGAATTTGGATGCGATTTTCCTGATGTCCACCGGCTGTTGGATCTGAATATATGGGGCGTAATTCTGTTCATTGACTTCTCTATTACTACTATTTTTATCTTGCTTTGAATTTACATCTATAATAACATAAAAGGAAGCCCGATGTATAGAATACCATGACTACAGGAAAATACTTCAACAGAGCAGTAATGGCTTTAGATTCCCCCCACATAGGACACGTTGTGAGAGAAACAGACGATAAAATCGTAGTATTTGGTGGTGGTAAAGAAGATATGATATTCCTCTTTCAGAGATACAGACTACTGGAAGAAATGTTTTGATTGGCCTTAATTTTAATGATATTGCTAAAAAGTATAAGATTCCTCGTGAAGCACCACTTCCAACGCATAGAAAAATTCCTTGGTCTACTCCTGATACCAATATTGATCTAGCTACATATGAAAAAGAATATCCCAAATCCCTATTTAATAAGGGTGTAAGGGCAAAGAATGAAGATCATGTAGGACACGTAATGAAAGAAGTAGGAGATAAGATAGTAGTGTTTGGCGATCATGATTACAGATACGATATCCCTAAATCCAAAATAATAGCCGTGGGCAGAAATGTGATTTTAGATATGGACTTTCCGGAGATATTCAATTACAAAGTAGATAGAAAAGCACCATTACCTAGTGGAGAACCGGCAGAGAAAATCGCAGAGGAAGTATAATAAAAAATTCGGAAAAATTGTCGTGCAATTATAACCTATTGCACTTCTAACAATAATAATAGCTCCTTATCGATTAATCTTGTAAGCATGATATGCTACATTCTAACTAACCTGTTATGTAAAACCCATTTACTAGTCATGCATCTGAACATTTTCCTAATGTCTGGGCTTTTGAAATTCAATACTCTAATGAAAGCCGTAAAGCATCCAATATCGTCATACGACGTGGACTCTTTCGAGTACACCTTCATTATCAGCAACTGTTCTTAGAACTGTTATGAGCTTTGTAAACTTTGGATTCATAGCCAACAGTCCATTCTCTACTATTATCTTCGTGTGAACCAACATTTGTTTATGTTATGTAGAGGATTTACAGGAATGACCATTGTGTTTTTAAGTTATTAAAATATATATTGAACAAAGATCTGATGCCATCATGAAAAAGCTAGAAATAATCATACCTAATAGGCGATTACAAGACGTAAGTGAAATACTAAAAGATGCGAATACGGGAGGGATGAGCTATTGTAGAATTGAGGGAAGGGGAAGGATAAAAGCAGAAGCTGTTGCTGTTGGCAGAGGTACTATGCACTATAAACCAGAATTCATTCCAAGATTAAAGGTGGAGGTAGTCGTTAAAGATGAACAAGTGGAGGGTCTAGTTAAGACTTTTGTAGATAAGATCGGAGATAATATTGGAGGAAAAATATTTGTTATAGACATACCTACTGCAGTAGATTTAACGACCAAGAAAACAGGAGAGGATGCCATATAATGCTATCTAAACGCAGTAACTGTTAGAATATAAATTAGAATTTACTGAAAGTTTTGAAGAATTAGTTTACCTGGTATAATACACACATGACTAATAAATTACTATTTGGATTACTAGCGGCAACAATAATGCTTGCTGGAATAGGAATAGGAATAACAGGAACAGTATTTGCAGAGCCAAGTGATAAAGAAACTAACCGAGGACTTGCCGAGGCTGATGAAAGAATTCACGAACAAGGACCGGGTTTTCCTAGCTCACAAGATGAACAATTCCACACTGGAACCGGTCAGGGTGGGTTTTGTGTAAGTGGCGTTTGCCCTGAGAGATAGATAACTTCCCTTTCCTTTTTTCTTTCTTTATAATAAAAATTAACTAATAAAAAATTAGTCTGAACCAGCGCCAACTATGGTTCTGGTTCTGGTTCTGGTTCCGTGGGTGGTGGTACTGGTTCCTCTGGCGGTGGTTGTGAACCGTTATCGTCGTCATCATTCGAACCATCTGAACCTGAAGACGAGTCATCTTCTTCTTCCTCTTGTCCATTCTCTTTAGACTCCTCTATCCTTTTGTCTAGCATTTGTAAGGTGTTTATCTGTTCTTGTTTCTGAGTAACATACCTTAGCGCCTCACTACAGATCGCCCCTCCTGTCGCTAAATCCATTTTGTACTTGTTGCAATCATTGATAAGTGTCAAAGCCTGCAGCTTTGTCTTGTTATCAATATCGCTATGACAAGAGGCCACCATCTTTCTTCAATGACTCCTTTGATACCTCGAAACTTGTCTCTGCCGCTTGTTTGTGCTTTTCAAGCTCACGGCCATTAATACCTCTTGCTTTACATTTCTCTATCATCATTAACTCTAGTTCATGGCAAACTTCATAACAAACAGCTGGGTTTATTTGGTTATTTTCAGCATAGTCTGTAATAATAGGGGTAATATATCCCAAAAACTTGACTCTATCTTCTTTATCTTTATTAGATTGATTCACCTTTTGTCAATAACCAGATCGAAGAAGTTCTAGATAAGTGATCAGATTAGTCTAAGGATATGGGTCCTTGCTATTTATTTTTAAACCAGTCTGTTGTCCAGAAAGAAGGGTTAAGCTTGCAGAACTTGGTAAGCTGGTAAAAGGTTTGTAAAATAAAAAATGGTTGTGACTTCCCAGGCTATTGCCCGATGAAATATGTGCCTATGGTCTATTGCCACGTCGTCTACTACTCAGAAGGGCAATCATTAGACAGGAAAGGTAAATGTAGTTTATGTCCTTTAGAACCATATTAATTACACTACATACTGCCAAGTACTGTACAGCCGCAGGGAGGTCCTAGACTCAACTTTCGTACACGGTTGAGTCTCCTGTGGTTTTCACTTGCTTGCTTGATTTTGTATTTTTGTTTTTGTTAACTACCTGTCTCCACTTTTCAAATATTTCTTTGACGTATAACACGATAGTAATAGAGGATAGAAGTATGTGATAAGTTTCCAAAAGGAGACAAAAGCATACCGGGGGTTCCACGTCCTTCCCCCATTGATTTCCTCTATTACAATTTTTAATCTCCCCTTCTATTTCGCCTTTTTTGTGTAGTCAAATAATGTGATTAAAGCAGCTATCTCCCTAGTAGTGGCGTATAGTATACAGAGATTATGGATGATAACATTTCGCAGTGTTATTCTGCAGAATACTTACTTCTTTTAGTTGATACTCTGCGAACAAACAATTACAATTTAATATAAATAAGGATGATAATAAAAAAAGTTATTGCTGATAGTTTCTTTAAACTATCAGCAATCTATTTTTGAAGAAGTCAGTTACTTAGTCCCCTTCTTCCTTTAGCCTTTAATCTTTGTGACGGCAATTTTTGTCGCTATTTTTGAAGCCCTCTGATCCTGGTTTGCATCCTTTCCATGGGGAATCTGCGAATGCTTTTTGTGGAACTAGGTCAACGGTCGTAACTACTGTAGCTCCTACTAATGCCAATGCTGCTACAATGGCAATATATGTTAACAATTGTGTATTCATTGCAATAGCCTCATTATTACAAAACTAGATAATACTTACAGGAGATTTTGGCTAAATTGTCCTAGTACTTGGTGGGTTATAGAGAATTATCAATCTTGAGACACTTATAAAATAATTTCTCTTATTTTCCTTTTATATTGACAATTTCCTATCTCCAAGAAACTTAGTAGTATTCATACCAGAAAACGGTTCAAATAGAGCCCCTCTCTTCAAAAATTATATAGACATAGATGAGTTATTTCATGACAGGCTACCTCCTCAAACAGGTGTAAACCTGAACCATGTCATGGGGACTTGTTGTTGGCTGCACTTGCAGATGGATATTATAATAATATCTAACTAAGTTGAACTAGAAAGTGGCATACTATTCGTATAACGGTTTCTCTTGTATCGCATAAGATATTGACCTGCTTTATCGTTAAGTCTTTTAGCTGCGATATTATGCTGCAATACTTTTCTATCTTCAGCTTTAATTATATATTGAACGTCTGGATGGTTTACGCCTAGTCTTTTAATTCTATGTTTGTTAATACTTTCAGTACGACATTCTGAACATATCCACTTACCAGTATTCAAATCCTTAGTTGCTCCTGGATCGTTTATTATCGGCTTCCCTCTTGGAAACTCATTAGGATCGCATTCAAAACACAGGTGTATTACGTCTGTAATTCCTGTCTTTGGATCTTTGATAATGTTAATCATTCTGTTGTTTTATTGTTTGTTGTAGTCGGTCTTGGACTTCTATTACCTTGACCTCCTCTAGGTAAGTCTTCATGATAATTTGTAATTTTAATTGTCCCTTTATCATGGAGTGTTTTAAATCCTCCTTGATATTGTGTTGGACCATATATCCTAACTGAGTCAGGATCTACACCTGGCAAACTAGCAACAAAAACTTCTGTATTATCTACAACTTCAGCTTTAAGTGACTTCTTTATTGGTTTAGTATCTTTACCTATTATCGTTTCACAGCTGCAAGAGTTGCACCAGATACTATCGTCTGTAAACTTACCATAGATAGTCCTATTACACCTTTTGCATGAGAATCCGTTTATATCTCCGTTACTATCGTCTGATATAATTATAGGTTTGTGTTCTCTCATAAACTTCTCACCTATATTTTCAATTGGCATTCTTGTTGTTATTATTCCTCATTATTGTAAACCTGTACTGCTAAGCGAAGGGCGTCAAATACGTCTGTGTGTTGAGACGTGCTACCTGACTTGTCATACTTTAGTTCTGTAGCATAAGCCGTGCGCATTGCAGTCAGAAGCTTTGTAAACTTAGGGTGAACTGCAAGATATCCACCGTCAACTAACATTTTAAGGTGTTGTAGTAATTTGGTATGGTGATTAGAGAATGTAATAGGTATCACTCTCATAGTTCTAGAGATAGGAATGTTATGTGTCTCACAGTATCTTATCCTATCAAACACATACTTCTCGTTTGCCATTTCGTTAAAGAGACGTTTGAGTGGCTGCCATACGACCGGCATAGCTGCGTCTACATGAATAGCTGAGAGATTACCATATTTAGTCTTGAGATTCCAAACGACGTCTATCATATCTTGTATATCAGGTCTCTCGATCTCGTCAGCTTCTAAAACTTCTATCCTGTTATTTGCAAACCTTGTAACAACTACGCCGAAACGAGAACTTCCAAATGCTGGATCTAAACCAACCGAGACAATACAACCTGGAACAATTGTCTCTGGTGAATAATCATATACAGTAATCTTCTCGATACTCTGAGGTGTAAAGACATTACCTTGTAAACCAATATACTGTCCGAGATACTCACGTGGAAATGATAGAGAGTGTTTCACATTCTCTATCTCTTCGTGTGAGTATAGAGTTCCTAATGCTTCATGATACAAAAGGATAAGTTTCTTATAAATACAAGTATCAAATGATTCTTTCTCTATCTGTTCGAACAACCCGCCTGGTGTATTAGGTGTTGATATCATTGCAATCCATGGATCTGTTTTACCTATATACCGCTCGGCCACCGATCTAACATTACTTTGCTCCGACGGACTATAGAAATCCGCTTCGTCTATTAGGATAAAGGATACGTCAGTTAAGGATCTCATATCATCTGTGTGTGCGCTAGGATAGGCAGTAATATTTACACCGTTAATATTCACAGTAGTTTGTTTACTATCAAAGAATATTCCATGAGGCTCAAATAACTTCTTTATCCTACGTATAATTCCAATGGAGGTTTCAACTCTTGGACCTGTTGTGATACACATATTAGTTCCACTCAGCTGATTATCTCGAGTAGCTAACCACACCATGACCCTGATCAAAAACTCAGTAGCGCCAATTCCTGTACTCTTTTTTATCCAGACATGTTTGTTCTTGAAAGGATAAGTAAGTCTCTCCTGTCTTCGTTTAAGAAAGTCATTCTTAGTTACTTCTACGTTCATATGTTTATCTTTAAGAGCACGAGTCTCTAACTCTATTTGTTCTAGTCTTAACTCTTCAAATTCTTCCGGAGTCCAACTCCGTTTGTTAAGATAAACATCGTCGAACAATGCTTTATAGATCTGACGTTGAAAATTATAGATAGGTCTCTCTTCTCCGTTCTTGCGTGGCCAGCCGATAACACAATTGAAGCAACATTGTTTAGGTGGATGCGGGTGATCTGGGCGACCTCTAGACTTCATAGCGTATCCATGTTCTCTATTACTCCATATCCAGAATGGACGTCCTCTTAACTTCTTGATTAGTTTCTCCATGTTCTCCGCTCCGTGCTCCTGTTGGTGCTTATCTATTACAATATCCTGGATTTCCTTCGTTGTCATTCTATTATTGTATCACACCCTCCACCTTCTTAATTTCATGATAAGCTTTTAACAAACAATCATCGCATAACGTTACTGGAGTTTTATACAATTTAGGAATTCGAACAACGTAACACCAACGAGATATTACTTGACATTCACAACACTGACGTTGTATATGTTTAGTAGTCATTAAGCTTCTATCTCTTCCTTCTCTTCTTCTTCTTCTGATTCTGTATCTTCTTCTAACTTATCTATTGACTCTTGAAGTTCTTTGGTATCTATCTTTTCTCCTGTTAATTCTTTACCTTCTTCACTGTACTTCTGTTCTAGTATCTGTAGTCGTTCCTTTTCTCGTTCTACTATCTCCATTGCTATCTTCAACGTAGGTCTTTCAGTTGACAGATTGTATATCTTCTCATATAATTCTGCAATAAGTCCTAATCTCTGTGTTAACTCTGAAGGTT
>Ga0126313_10002474_pt1 | contig 10364 bp, 13 predicted proteins | sample Plot105A_FD_89954 | JGI IMG/M metagenome (GOLD analysis project Ga0126313, IMG submission 89954) | Serpentine soil microbial communities from UC McLaughlin Reserve, CA, USA - Plot105A | ecosystem: Environmental > Terrestrial > Soil > Grasslands | place: USA: UC McLaughlin Reserve, Lake County... | reverse complement strand
TCGAGACGATCTTGGTGCCGGTCGAGCGCTCGGTCCCGATCTTGGCGTACTCGGCGCCGCCCATCCGCAGGATGATCGGGGCGGTCATCAGCGTCTCGACGTTGTTGATCAGCGTCGGGCCCTTGTAGAGGCCCTGGACGGCGGGGAACGGCGGCTTCAGGCGCGGATTACCGCGCTTGCCCTCGAGCGCGTCGAGCAGCGCGGTCTCCTCGCCGCAGATGTACGCGCCAGCGCCGCGGTGCACCCACAGGATGAGGTTCCCGAGCAGGTCGGCGGCCTTGACCTCCTCGAGCGCGCGCTCCAGGATCGTGGCCTGCAGGTCGTACTCGCCCCGGATGAAGACGAACGCCCTGTTTGCCTCGACCGCGCGCGCGGCGATCGCGATGCCCTCGATCAGCAGATGCGGGTTCTTCTGCATCAGCTCGCGGTCCTTGAACGTGCCCGGCTCGGACTCGTCGGCGTTGCAGACGACGTACTTGTCGAGCTTCCCCTTGGGCAGGAACGACGCCTTCGTGCCCATCGCGAAGCCGGCACCGCCGCGGCCGCGCAGACCGGAGGCCTGCAGCTCGGCGAGCACGTCGGCGGGCTCCATGTCGAGCGCCCTGGCGAGCATCTCGTAGCCGCCGCGCTCGCGCCGGTAGACGTCGAGCGTGTTCAGCCCGGGCTGGTCGATGTCGTCGAAGAGGAGATGTCTCAACGGTTGGCCTCCGGATCGACCGAGCGGCGACGGCGCAGCTGCTTGTCCTCGAGCACGGGCCCGCCGGCCTTGACGTCGGCGACGATGCGCGCGCAGTCGGACTCCTCGAGCGGCCCGACGTACTCGCCGTTGACGGACGCCATCGGCGCGATGTCGCACGCGCCGAGGCACTCGAACGACTTGACGTGGAAGTCCGGGTCGTTGCCCGCCGCGTCCAGCATCGCGGCGTAGATCGCGTCGGCGCCGCGCAGCGAGCAGGAGATGTTCGTGCAGACGTAGACGTCGACGCGGCCCTTCGGCGCCGTCTCGAACATGTCGTAGAACGTCGCGATGGCGGTCAGGTAGCCGGGCGTCAGCCGCATCACGCATGCGACCTGCTCGATCGCGGTCGGCGAGCACCAGCCGTGCAGGCGCTGGGCGGCGTGGAGCGCCGGGATCGACGCCGACCGGAAGTCGGGATAGCGCGCCATGTAGCCCTCGATCTCGGCGCGCAGGTCGTCGGGCACCGGCGTCGTCGCGGGGTCCGGGACGACCGCCGGGTCCTTCGTCAGGTCGGCCGCCTCGTCCCAGCCGGGGACGCGGCTGCCGTGCCCGAAGCGCGGTACGCGGGTCGGGTCGATCGCCATCAGCGGTCGACTCCGCCGAGCACCGGATCCAGCATTCCCAGCGTCGCGATGAAGTCTGCGATGTAGAGGTCGCGCACCATCGGGCGGAAGCCCTGCAGGTTCACGAACGACGGATCGCGCATGTGCACGCGCGCCGGCTTCGAGGAGCCGTCGGCGCGTACGAAGCAGCCGAGCTCCCCGCGCGGCGACTCGATCGGGTAGTAGACCTCGCCCGGCGGCACGCGGAAGCCCTCCGTGACGAGCTTGAAGTGGTGGATCAGCGCCTCCATGCTCGTCGCGAGCTCGTGCCGCGGCGGCAGCGCGTACTTGCGGTCCGTCGTGATGAACGGCCCCTCGGGGAGTCCGTCGAGCGCTTGCTCGATGATCCGGCAGCACTCCACGATCTCCATGATCCGCACGATCATGCGGTCCCAGTTGTCGCCGACCGTGCCGACCGGGATCTTGAAGTCGAAGTGGTCGTAGGAGGAGTACGGCGTCGCCTTGCGCAGGTCCCACGCGTTCCCGGTGGCGCGCAGCAGCGGTCCCGTCACGCCGTGGGCGAGCAGCGTGTCGGCGTCGAGCGGCGCGACGCCCCGCAGCCGCTGGAGCACGATCTCGTTGTTCTTGAGGATCGCGAGGAACTGGTCGACGCGTTCCGGCATGATCTTCACCAACGCGCGCACCTTCTGCTCCCAGCCGACCGGGATGTCGTCGAAGACGCCGCCGACCTGGATGTAGCGCGTGTGCATGCGCTGGCCGGAGGACATCTCGAACAGGTCGAGGATCTGCTCGCGGTCGCGGAAGCAGTACCAGAACATCGAGATCGCGCCGAGGTCGAGCGCCGTCGTCCCGAGCCAGACGAGGTGCGACATGATCCGGTTCAGCTCCAGGTGGATCACGCGCAGGTACTGCGCGCGCGGCGGCACCTCGAGTCGGAGGATCGTCTCGACCGCGCCGCAGAAGGCCATCGCGTTGAAGTAGTACGCGAGGTAGTCCATCCGCTCGACGACCGTGATCGCCTTCCAGTAGGCCTTGTCCTCGGCGGTCTTCTCGATCCCGGTGTGGAGGTAGCCGATCACCGGCTTCACGTCGCGCACGATCTCGGCCTCGAGCGTCACCATCAGCCGCAGCACGCCGTGGGTCGCCGGGTGGTGCGGGCCGAAGTTGATCGTGAGCAGCTCGTCGGACTCCGGGTGCGCGATCTGTGAGTAGTCGACCGACTGCTCCATCTCCCGGTACGGGATGTCGGGCGTCAGGCTCACTGCCACCACTCCGGCGTCGTGCGCTCGTTGTACGTGAACAGGACCGGCTCGCCGCCGATCGGGAAGTCGCGCCGCTGCGGGTGGCCCTCGTAGTCCTCGGGCATCAGGATCCGGCGTGGGTCCGGATGGCCGTCGAAGACCACGCCGAACATGTCGTAGACCTCGCGCTCCTGGTGGTCGGCGGTCGGCCACTCCGGGGTCACGCTCGGCACGTGCGGGTCGTCGACGGTGACGCGCGTGCGCACGGAGATGCGGTCTACCTCGTGCATGTCGAGCAGCTCGTAGTGCACGCCGAGGCGCGGCTCCTCGGGGAAGTAGTCGACGCCGTGCACGGAGGCGAGGAACTTGAAGCCCTTGTGGCGGAGGCGCTGGAGCGTGGAAGGGACGGCTGCGGGGGCGACCAGGAGCGCGGCGTGGTCGCGGAAGAAGACCGTGTCGAGCACCGAGCCGGCGTCGGCCTCGCGCAGCTCTTGCGCGATCAGCTCGAGCCCGGTGGCATCAGGCACGGGCGTCAGTCCCGCCGTAACCCGGCACGTTCACGTCGTGGACGTCGGCGTCCGACACGACCTCCTCGGTGCCGCGCCCGCCGTAACGCGTTCGCCAGCCCTCGTCGGGGCGCTCCAGGATCGCGGCGCGCAGCTTGAGGATCGCGTGCACCAGCCCCTCCGGGCGCGGCGGGCACCCCGGCACGTGGATGTCGACCGGCAGGAACTTGTCGCCGGGGACGATCGCGTAATTGTTGAAGACGCCCATCGACGAGGAGCAGGCGCCCATCGCGATCACGTAGCGCGGCTCGAGCATCTGCTCGTAGATGCGCCGGATCACCGGCGCCATCTTGATCGAGATCCGGCCCGAGAGCATGATCGTATCGGCCTGGCGCGGCGTCGCGCGCGCGGCCTCGAAGCCGAAGCGGGCGATGTCGATGCGTGGTCCGATGTGCGACATCCACTCGATCGCGCAGCAGGCGAGCCCGAACGAGAGCGGGAAGTTGGCGTTGCCGACCGCCCAGCGGCCGGCCCTCTCCAGCGTGGTCGTCAGCACCGACTGCTCGACGTGGCGCTCGAGCTCGGGCCCCTCGAGGGCGCCGCGCAGCATGTCGCGCGCGCGCAGCTGGCGGGCGCGGAACTCCTCCTTCCCGCCGGCCCCGAGCGCGTGCCGGGTCACCTCCACTCGAGCGCCCCCCTCCGCCAGACGTACACGTAGGCGATCAGCAGCAGCACGATGAAGACGATCGTCTCGATCAGCGCGAAAGTCCCGAAAGCGTCGAGCTGGAGCGCGACGGGGTAGAGCAGGATCGTCTCGATGTCGAACAGGATGAAGAGCATCGCGACGAGGTAGAAGCTGATCCCGAAGCGGAAGTTCTCGCGCACCTCGGAGGGCAGCCCGCACTCGTACGGGTCGCCCTGCGAGCGCTTCACGCGGTCGCGTGCCAGGTACTTCCCCAGCAGCGAGTTCAGGGTCGCGAAGACCAGCCCGAGGATCGCGCCGATGCCCAGGAAGACGAGCGCCGGGAGATAGGAACGGATCATCCCGCCCGGATTTGTACCACCGCTTGTGCGGAGGTGTTACTTAGTGACATTCGGCATCAGCGCGCGGCTCACAGCCATTCCGACGCCCTTGCCCCCAAGAGCGCGACGACAAGCGCGGAAGCCGCCATGACCCCGACCTCGCGGCGAACGATCGCGCGCACCAGCCGCCGCTGGTCGGCCTCCGAGAGCGCGGCGACGTCGTCGCGTCCCTCGAGACCGCGGCGGTCGAGCTCGGTCTGAGCCGCGACGACGCGCAGCTGCTCGGCGAAGAACGCGACGGCGATCGGCGTCAGGCCGTAGACGAGGTGCAGCCGCGGCAGCTCCTCGCCGGCGAGCAGCAGCACGCCGCCGAGCGCGGCCTCCACGACCACGAGCGCCTGCCCCGCGCGCAGCAGCGGCCAGAACCCGGGCGCGTGGCGCTCCCGCCACCACGCCCAGGCGCCCCAGGCCCCGGCGACGAGGTTGACGACGACGACCGCTACGCCGATCCCGACGTGCACGGCGGTCACCGGCGCGGCCGCTCCAACGTCGCTGTCGTCGGGCCGGCTCGGAGGAGCGTCACGGGCGGGATTGTTTCGTATGCTTGCCGCCGCCCATGCCGCGCCGCGTACGCCCACCGCTGCTCGCAGCCGCCCTCGCGGCCGCGGCGCTCGGCGCCGGCGCGTGCGGCGAGCAGGGGATCCAGCTCGCCGAGGACGACCCGAACTACGCCGGCGCCAAGACCTTCCAGCAGCGCTGCTCGGGCTGCCACTCGCTCGAGGCGGCGGGCACGCAGGGCTCCGCGACCGACCCCAACGACCGCGAGTACGTCGACGGCCCGAACTTCGACACGCGCAGGGAGGAGGTCGCCGGGGTGCTCTACGCGATCCGCAACGGCGGCTTCTCGTCCGGCCCGATGCCGCAGGACATCGTGGTCGGCGACGAAGCCGAGCGGGTCGCGCGCTTCGTCGCCGAGTATGCGGGCAAGGACGCGGCCGGCGGGTAGCGGCCGTGCTCGACCTCAAGGCGATCAGAGAGAACGCCGACCCCGTGCGCGCCGCGCTCGCGCGGCGGCGCGACGGCTCCGACGCCCGGCTCGACCGCGTGCTGGAGCTCGACGTGCGGCGGCGTCGGCTGCTGCCGGAGGTCGAGGGGATCAAGGCGCAGCAGAACGCCGCCTCGCAGGCGATCGCCGCCGCCAAGCAGGCCGGTGAGGACGCCGCCGGCGCGATCGCCGAGATGCAGGAGGTCGCGCGCCGCGGAAGGCCGCTGCGCGAGGAGCTCGAGGGCGTGCAGGCCGAGCTCGACGAGGCGCTCGCCTCGCTGCCCAACCCGCCCGATCCGAGCGCCGCCGACGAGGACACCGTGCTGTACGAGCGCGGCAAGGGCGGGCGCGAGGGCAGGGACCACCTCGAGCTGGCGGACGGCTGGATCGACATGGAGGCCGGGGCGAAGGTGGCGGGATCGCGCTTCGCCTACCTGAAGGGCGACCTCGTGCTGCTCGAGCTCGCGCTCGTGCGCTGGGCGCTCGAGCTGCTGCGCGGCAAGGGGTTCGAGCCCGTCGTGCCGCCGGTGCTCGTGCGCGAGGAGGCGCTGTTCGGCACGGGCTTCCTGCCCGACACCGAGCAGCAGATCTACCGGCTCGCCGACGACGCGCTCTACCTGACCGGGACGAGCGAGGTGGCGCTCGCCTCGCTGCACGCCGGCGAGATCGTCGAGCGGCTGCCGCTCCGCTACGCGGGCTTCTCGCCCTGCTTCCGGCGCGAGGCGGGCGCCGCCGGGCGCGACACGCGCGGCCTGTTCCGCGTGCACCAGTTCGACAAGGTCGAGATGTTCTCGTTCGTGACGCCCGAGGACGCCGCCGGCGAGCACGAGCGGCTGCTCGCCAACGAGGAGGAGATCCTGACCGCGCTCGAGATCCCCTACCGGGTCGTCAACATCGCGGTGGGCGACCTCGGGTCCTCCGCCGCCAAGAAGTACGACTGCGAGGCGTGGCTGCCGGGCCAGGGGCGCTACCGCGAGCTGACGTCGACTTCGAACACGACGGATTTCCAGGCGCGGCGGCTCGGCATCCGGTACCGGACGGAGTCGGGCGCGCCGCGCCACGCGGCGACGCTCAACGGCACCGCGGTGGCGGTCGGGCGCACCCTGATCGCGCTGCTCGAGAACCACCAGCGCGACGACGGCTCGATCGCCGTGCCCGCGGTGCTGCATGCGTGGGGTGCGCCGCGGGAGCTGCGGGTAGGCGCCTCCGCATGAGCGAGACGCCGATCACCCCCGAGGATCCCGACATCCCGGACGCCCCACCGCTGCCCGCCGAGGGCGAGCCCGAAATCGACGACCAGCCGCTCGGCGTCCCGGACGGCCTCGACCCGGACGACGCGCCGCAGCCGGGCCTGCCGGAGTCCGAGCCGCCGCAGGCGGACTGATCGAGGCTGCGACGCCGTCAGAGGCCGCCGAGCAGTACGGCGGCGATTCCCGCCAGCGCGCCGACGGCGCCGACCGCGTACGGCCACACCGGCCGGCGCCTGCGCACGGTGCTCGCGTAGATGTGCGGCGGCCGCGTCATCGCCGGTTGGATCGAATCGGGGCGCGCGCGTCGGGTCAACCGCCGCGCGCAAGCACATCCCGCTCGCTCCGGGATTCCTCGTGACGGCTGCTGCAATCGGAATCGCGAACCCCGGATCGCGAGTGTGCCAGGGTGGGAGGCGTGTCGCCCAGCGGACGCTCCAACCGGCGGCGCGGGTTGTTCGCCGCCCTGCGCCACGTCGGGGACATGGCCATCGACCTCGGCACCGCCAACACCGTGGTCTACGTGCGCGGGCGCGGGATCGTGCTCTCCGAGCCGTCGGTCGTCGCGATCGACGAGCGCACGGGCGAGGTGCACGCGGTCGGCTCGGAGGCGCAGATGATGATCGGCCGCACGCCGGCGAGCATCTCCGCCGACCGTCCGCTGCGCCACGGCGTGATCGCCGACTTCGAGGTCACCGAGGCGATGCTGCGCCGCTTCATGGAGAAGGTGCTCTCCAGCCGCTTCAGCCGCCCGCGGCTGGTGATGTGCGCCCCGTCGGGCGTGACCGAGGTCGAGCGCCGCGCGGTCGAGGAGGCGTCGCTGTCGGCCGGCGCGCGCGAGGTGCATCTGATCGAGGAGTCGCTCGCGGCGGCGATCGGCGCCGGGCTGCCGATCGCCGAGCCGGTCGGCCGGATGGTCGTCGACATCGGCGGCGGCACGAGCGAGGTCGCTGTGATCTCGCTCGGCGGCCTCGTCGTCTCCCGCTCGCTCCGCGTCGGCGGCTACGACCTCGACGAGGCGATCACGAACCACATCCGCAACGAGCACCGGATGGCGATCGGCTCGCAGAGCGCCGAGACGATCAAGCTCGCGGTCGCGGCGGCGACGCCGCAGGCCGAGGAGCTCGTTTCAGACGTGCGCGGGCGCGACCTGATGTCGGGGCTGCCGCGCGAGGTCGAGCTGACGGGCGACGAGGTGCGCAACGCGATCGCCGCGCCGCTGGCGGACATCCTCGCCGCGGTCCACGCGACGCTGGAGGAGACGCCGCCGGAGCTCGCTGCGGACATCACGAAGGAGGGCATCCTGCTGGCCGGCGGCGGCGCGCTGCTGCGCGGGCTCGACGAGCGGCTCGAGGCCGAGACCGGGATGCCGGTCCGGATCGCCGACGCGCCGCTCGAGTGCGTGGCGCTCGGCGCCGGCCAGTCGCTCGAGGAGCTCGACCGGATGGGGCGCGGCCGCCGATGAGCGAGCTGATCCATCGCGAGCGCCCCGCCGACGGCGAGCCCGCCGGCCTGCTGATCCTGCATCACGGCCGCGGCGCCGACGAGCACGACCTGCTCGGCTTCGGCGACGTGCTCGACCCCGACCGGCGGCTCCACGTCGTGACGCCGCGCGCCCCGCTCACACTGCCCGGCTGGCCGGGCTACCACTGGTACGTCGTGCCGCGCGTCGGCTACCCCGACCGTGACACCTTCGACTCCGCCTACGCGAAGCTCGCCGCATTCCACGACGAGCTCTGGGAGCGCACCGGCGTCGGGCCGGAGAGGACGGTGCTCGGGGGGTTCTCGATGGGGTCGGTGATGAGCTACGCGCACGGTCTCGGCGCCGGCCGCCCGGTCCCCGCCGGCATCCTCGCGATGTCGGGCTTCGTACCGACCGTCGAGGGCTGGCGGCCGGCGCTGGCCGGGCGCGAGGGGCTGCGCGCGTTCGTCGCCCACGGCCGGCGCGATCCGATCATGGACGTCGCGTTCGCGCGCTCCGCGCGCGAGCTGCTCGAGGGCGGCGGGCTGGAGGTCGAGTACCACGAGACCGACGCCGCTCACCACATCGATCCCGCGGTCGTGCCGGCCGCGGTCGACTGGGTGGCGGCGACAATTTCCTAGCGCTCGAAGCGCGCGAAGTAGCCCAGCGGGCTGCCCGCGCGGCCGGCGAAGGCGAGGCCGGCGTCCGCGGCGCGTTGCCGCAGGCGCTTGGGGCTGACCCAGTGCGGGTCGCCGAAGAGCTCGCCGACGACGAGCCGGCCGCCGGGCGCGAGCACGCGCGCGATCTCGCGCAGTGCGGCGTCCTGGTCCGGGATCTCGCCCAGCACTGTGACGAGGCACGCCGCGTCGAAGCTCGCGTCCGGGTACGGGAGCCGGCGGGCGTCTCCCCGCGTCGCCGCGACGTTGTCGAGTCCCCGCTCGCGGGCGCGGCGCATCGTGTGGTCGAGCATCTCCTGCTGGATGTCGTAGATGTCGACGCGGCCCGGCGCCACCCAGCCGGCGATGTCGAGCGTGTAGTAGCCCGTGCCGGGCCCGATCTCGAGAATGCGCTCGCCCGCGCGCGGGGCGAGGAGGGCGCGCAGGCGCGCGCGCGTGATCAGCGGGTGCAGCGCCTCGACCCAGAAGCGCTGCCCGTACGGGCATGCGGAGGGGTGCGCGCGCCACCAGAGCGCGCCGGCCAGCAGCGCGCCGGCCGCGGCCAGCCCCGCGCCGGCACGCGCACGCATCAGCGCTCGAGCCCCGCGACCTGCCAGGCCAGCCCGCTGCCGGCGAAGGTGGGCTCGAGACCGCCTTCCGCCAGCACCGCGAGCATCGCAGCGGGCGGGTGGGCGAACGTGCGGAACTCCCTGCGCAGCAGCCGCTGGCACGCGTTCTGGGTCGCGATCAGCGCGCGCGAGACCGCGTTGCGGCGCGGGTAGCTGAAGACCAGCAGGCGCCGCGTGCGGCCGGCCGCGGCGGCCAGCAGCCGCTCGTAGTCGGGGTAGCAGCAGACGACGCGGTGCAGCACGACGACGTCGGCCGGCTGAACGCCTTCCGGGTCGACCGCGATGTCGTGCTGGCGCCGCTCCGCCTTGCCCTCGAGGCGCGCCTCCGCAAGCAGCCGCTGCGCCTCGACGTCGTACGCCGGCGACAGCTCGAGGTTCATCGCGCGCATCGCGCCGCGCTTGAGCAGCTCGATCTCGATCTCGCCGACGCCGCCGCCGACCTCCAGCACCGTCGCGTCCGCGATCCCCCGCGACTCCAGGAACGCGACCATCTTCCGCGCGGTCTTGTCGAGTCCGCGGCGGCGGTAGCGCTCGGCCGCGCGGCGGGCGAAGCGCGCGCCGAAGAAGCGGTCGCATCCACGCGGGTCGCAGCAGCAGGCCATCGCGGGCAGCTTCGCAGAGCCGCGAGCGGAGGGGGTGGGATTCGAACCCACGGAACCGGTCGACCCGGCTCAGCGGTTTTCAAGACCGCCGCATTCGACCACTCTGCCACCCCTCCGGGGCGCGCGGACCAGCCTAGTCTGCCTGCGCGCCGAGCCCGATCGGGCACGCGACGCCGGTGCCGCCCAGGCCGCAGTAGCCGTTCGGGTGCTTGGCCAGGTACTGCTGGTGGTAGGCCTCGGCGTAGTAGAACGGGCCGGCGGGGGCGATCTCGGTCGAGATCACGCCGTGACCGGCCGCGCTCAGCGACGCCTGGTAGCGGTCCCGCGACGCCTCGATCGCGGCGCGCTGCTCGTCCGAGCCGTAGTAGACGGCGGAGCGGTACTGCGTGCCGACGTCATTGCCCTGGCGCATGCCCTGGGTCGGGTCGTGTCCCTCCCAGAACGTGCGCAGGATCTCGTCGTGCGAGACCTTCGCAGGGTCGAACACGACGAGCACGACCTCGGCGTGGCCGGTCGAGCCGCTGCAGACTTCCTCGTACGTCGGGTTCGGCGTGTAGCCGCCCGCGTAGCCCACCGCGGTCGTGTAGACGCCGTCGAGCTGCCAGAACAGGCGCTCAGCGCCCCAGAAGCAGCCCATGCCGACGACGAGCT
>Ga0126313_10002473_pt1 | contig 10365 bp, 11 predicted proteins | sample Plot105A_FD_89954 | JGI IMG/M metagenome (GOLD analysis project Ga0126313, IMG submission 89954) | Serpentine soil microbial communities from UC McLaughlin Reserve, CA, USA - Plot105A | ecosystem: Environmental > Terrestrial > Soil > Grasslands | place: USA: UC McLaughlin Reserve, Lake County... | reverse complement strand
CTGCCAGTGGTTGCCCCACGGGTCGAGGAAATCCAGGCCCCTGCCCGGCATGATCTCCACCCCCATCTCCTTCAAGGCCCGCCGGACTACCCTCCTGTCGTCCACCACCATCCCGATGTGCCTATGGTCGTCCGGGGAACTGTTCTCGCCTTCGGCGAGCGCTATGAACTGGTCTCCCGCGTCTATGAAGACCATCTTCGGTCCCTGTCCCCGCAGCTCGATATCGAAGAGGCGTCCGTAGAACTCGAGCGCCTCCTCAATGTCCCCGACCTCGAGGGCGACGTGGTTGAACCCGATGAGCTTCGCCCGATCTGCCATCGCGCCATTATCTACTCCTAACGGGAGTCACGCCACCAAAAGCTGAAATGCTGAAGTGCTGATCAGCTGAAATGCACGGGATGAGGAAGGGCCGGCCCTTCCTCATCCCGCCGTGAGCTGCGGCAGCACCGTTTGGGCCATGGCCTCCAGGGCGTCTATGTCGTCCACCTCAAGCCATTGCAGCATCACCCGCTGCACGCCGGCCTCGGAGAGACGCCCGAGCCGCTCGACGATCTCGCCCGTCGTCCCGGCGAGGATTGCGGCGGGGAGGCGATCCCGCGAAGCCCCGTCGAGCTTGCGGTCTACGTCGGTGTCGGTACGGCCGAAGACGACGCGGGTCATTAGGGTTCTGCGTACCTGTTCGGGCGCCCTTCCGGCCTCGCGCACCAAGTCGTCGAGTCTGGCGTTGAGATCCTCGAAAGCCCCCGTCTTCAGAAAGACAGCGTTCCACTCGTCAGCGTATCGGGCCGCCAGCGGCAGTGTTCTCCGCACGCCGTTGCCACCGATCACCACAGGCGTCCCTCCTGGCCGCGGAGAGCGTGGCAGGAGCATGGCGTCGCGAAGGTGGTAGAACTCGCCATCGAAAGATACAGGCTCCTCGTTGCGGAGCAGCCGGGTTACGACCTCTAGCCCCTCCTCGAAGCGGGCGAAGCGACGGTCTGTGTCGAGTACGTCGAAGCCGAAGGTACCGTGTTCCCATTCGTGCCAGCCTGCGCCGAGACCAAGCCGGAGGCGTCCGGCGGCCAGGTTGTCCACGGTGGAGGCCTGCCAGGCCGTAATGACGGGGTGCCGGAACGAGACGGGCGAGACCAGAGGCCCGAACTCTATGCGGCTCGTATTCTCCGCCAGCCAGGTGAGTGAGGCCCACAACTCCAGGCCATCCCTGTACGAACCCGTCCGTGTGTTGGGGAAGTGGTCGGAGCGGTAGAGACCAGCGTAGCCGAGGTCCTCGACCACCCGCGCCAGCCGACGCCAGCGGTCCCAGCCTACGCCCTCCTGCCCCTCGACCATGATCGCGACTTCGAGCACCGAATCCTCCTTATCGCCAGGGCAAGACGTTCGTCGAGCTCCGCAACCCTGACGTAGATGTGGTTTTCGTGCTATTGCACGGTCGGTAGATGCCCTGGCCGCGAACGTTCGAAGGCTTCGAGATCCTCCTCGTGCGTCAGCGTGAGGCTTATGTCGTCGAGGCCCTCCATGATGCGCCGCCGGGTGAAGTCGTCCATTTCGAAGGTTTCGTAGACGTTGGGCGCGGTGACGGTGAGCTCGTCGAGTTCGATCGTGATCATGGTCTCGGGATCTTCTCTGACGGCTTGAAGTAGGTCCTTGACGGTCTCCTCGGGCAGGTCGATGGCGAGCAGGCCGTTCTTGGTCGAGTTGTTCTTGAAGATGTCTGCAAAAGTCGGTGCTATCACCGCGTCGAAGCCATAATCCTTTATCGCCCAGACCGCGTGCTCGCGGCTGGAACCAGAGCCGAAGTTCTCGCCAGCGATCAGGATCACAGCGTCTTCGTGCTCGTCCCTGTTCATAACGAACTCGTCGTCCTCGCGCCAGCCGGAGAACAGGAACTGGCCGAAGCCGGTGCGCTCGATGCGCTTGAGGGCGTCGCTAGGGACGATCTGGTCGGTGTCCACATCCGAGTAACCGAGCGGAAGCGCCTTCCCCGCGACGCGCTCGACGGGCTCCATCTAACCCACCTCCGCTGGAACGCCGAGCTCGCTCGGCGATGCGAACCTGCCCATTACGGCCGTCGCCGCTGCCACTACCGGACTGACCAGATGCGTCCTGCCTCCCTTGCCCTGGCGTCCCTCGAAGTTGCGGTTCGAGGTCGATGCGCAACGCTCGCCGGGTTGCAGTATGTCGGGGTTCATGCCGAGGCACATAGAGCACCCCGCGTTGCGCCAGTCGAAGCCCGCCTCCGTGAAGATCTCGGAGAGTCCCTCCTCTTCGGCCTGCTTCTTGACGCGCATCGAACCGGGCACGACCATTGCCCTTATGCCCTCCTTGACCTTGTGGCCTTCGAGCACAGCGGCGGCGGCGCGCAGGTCCTCGATGCGGGAGTTGGTGCAGGACCCGAGGAAGACCGTGTCTACTTCTATGTCCCGGATCGCCGTGCCCGGTGCGAGCGCCATGTACTTGAGCGCCCTCTGGTGGCCTTCGTTCTCGGGTTCGGGGACCTCGCCGTCGAGAGGCACGGTCTGCGCCGGGGTCGTGCCCCAGGAGACGTAGGGGACCAGGTCCTCCGCCTGGATAACGACCTCCTTGTCGACCTCGGCGCCCTCATCGGTCGGGAGCTTCTTCCATTCCTCGAGGGCGGCGTCCCAATGCTCGCCCTTGGGGGCGTACTCCCGACCTTCGAGGTACTCGAAGGTCGTCTCGTCTGGCGCCACGAGGCCTGCCCTTGCCCCGCCCTCGATGGACATATTGCACACGGTCATGCGTCCCTCCATCGAGAGCTTCCTAACTGCCTCGCCCCGGTATTCGATCACGTGCCCGACACCACCGCCGGTCCCTATGCGGTTCAGGATGCCGAGCATGAGGTCCTTGGCCGTGACGTCGGCGGGGAGCTCGCCCTCGACGGTGACGGCCATGGTCTTAGGCCGGCTCTGGGGGAGCGTCTGGGTGGCGAGGACGTGCTCGACCTCGCTCGTCCCGATCCCGAAAGCGAGTGCGCCGAACGCGCCGTGGGTGGCCGTGTGGGAGTCGCCGCAGACGATCACGAGCCCTGGCTGGGTGAGTCCCGTCTCGGGCCCGATGATGTGAACGATGCCCTGCCCGATGGAGCCCCACTCGTTGAGCTTGATTCCGAACTCCTCGCAGTTGTTCCTGAGGGCCTCCATCTGCTTCGCCGAAACCTTGTCCTTGATGGGCATGCCGAACTCCGACGTCGGGACGTTGTGGTCCATCGTCGCCAGGGTCAGGTCGGGACGGCGCACCCCCCTCCCGGCGAGCCTGAGGCCCTCGAAAGCCTGCGGGCTCGTCACCTCGTGAACCAGGTGCAAATCCACGTACAAGAGATCGGGCTCACCCTCGGCGCTCCGCACCACGTGATTCTCCCAGACCTTCTCTACCAGCGTCTTCGGCCTATCCATCAGCGTCCTTCCCGTTCTCCGAGTTCTCGCGTCCTCGTCTACCATTGTAGACCGCGAACCTGTGATCCTTGTGTCCACACCCGATCCCCTCGAAACCAGCCTCCCCAAGCCGGACAAGCCGACCCTGGGCGTAGTCCCATGCAGCATGCCCGAACAGCGTCCCGACCGTCACGCCGACTTCCTCGCCGCGATATTCAGTCGGACGTAATTGAGGGCTGGCCTGCCGTCAACCGCAGTCACCTTCTCCGCCACCGCCGCTGCGAAGGCGCCCCGCTCCTGTTCCGGCAACCTCTCCATGTGTCCGCCGAGCACGACCGCGCCGAGGAAGCGTGCAAGCTCGCCTACAGAACCGAACGCCGCTACCTCGTCGTGCAGCCACGTCTCGACCTCCTCGAATCCGGCGGCTTCGAGACGACCGGCCGTAGTCTGGGGATCAGCATAGTATTTATCGTCTTGCCAGTCCACGAAATAGTCCCTGAAGCGCCCTTCTTTCATCGTCTCTATCGTCGCCTTCGTTGCGCGGGAGATATTGCCCTCGCCCCCGCACTGGGCTTCGAGGCGCCCACTCGGTTTCAGGGCCCGCGCCAGGTTCTCGAAGAGGCGGTCGTGGTCCGCTATCCAATGGAACGTTGCGGTGGAGAAGATCAGATCCACAGGCTCCTCGACCTCGAGCGACAACAAGTCCTGGCGCTCCACCCTAACCCGCGGCTCCCCGGCGAACCGCCTCCTCGCCGCCTCGACCATCTCCTTTGAACCATCTACAGCCAGCACAGACCCCTCGGGCAACTTCGCGAGCAAGAGTTCCGTTACCCGACCAGTGCCACAGCCCGCATCTATCGCAGCTTCGTCCCCGCGCGCGTCCAGACGTTCGAGGACCGCGGCCCCCCAACGCGTCTGCGGCGCAGAGAGCTCCTCGTACTCGCCCGCATCCCACTCGCGCGCCAGACTCACACCTTTCTTGTGTTATCTCAAAATATGAGACATAATGACCAACATATGGAAAGTATAGAAGTTATCTCGTCCGGGGGCAAGAGCGGGGTCGGTGTACTCGATAAATCGGTGGCGATACTGGCTTTTCTCTCTGGAGGTAGTCCGGCGACCCTTGCGGAGGTGGTCGAGGGGACGAGGTTGCCTCGACCGACGGCGCACAGGCTTCTTGCGGCGTTGGAGACGCACCATCTCGTATCGCGGCAGGACGGGCGATACGTACTTGGATTGAGGTTGCTAGGGTGGGGGAACCGGGCTGCCGGGGTGGGTCTCGTTGAGCGGGCGCGGCCTGTGCTCGAGGGGTTACGGGACGAGAGTGGGGAGAGCACGCAGCTCTACGTGCGGGAGGGCGAGCACAGGGTATGCGTGTCCTCCGTGGAGAGGGTGACGGGGTTGAGGGACACCGTGCCCGTTGGTGCTGTCATGCCGCTCTCGCGGGGGTCTGCGGGGAAGGTCTTGCTGGCCTGGGCGCCAGGAGGGGTGGATGACAGGCCGGATGCGGCGGAACTCAGGGGTATTCGGGTCAGGGGCTGGGCCGAGAGCGTGGCCGAGCGGGAGGCCGGGGTTGCGAGCGTTAGCGCGCCGGTCTTCGGGGAGGACGGGAGGCTCAGGGCGGCGGTTAGCGTCAGCGGTCCGATCTCACGCCTCGGAGAGAGTCCGGGCCAGCGGCTTTCTCCGTTGGTCGTGGGAGCAGCGAGGGAGATAGAGAGCGCATCAGAGGAAACCGCACCGTAGATCCTGCACCTTTGGAGGGAACCGGTCTGCCAGAAGTGACCCTTCTTACCGCCTGGGCCGACCTTCTAGCGCGAACAGGACTGTCGTGGCATCCTTCAGTTCCCGCGGTACTGCTGTAGAGCGAGGGACCCGAGGATGGGCGGGAGAAGACACCGAAGCCGCGTCGAGCCGACTGACGAGTCTCGCCGGAAGCAGCTTGCGCTGCCGTGCAAGTGGCCCGAGCAGTTGGCCTACGAGGAGATCCAACCGCTGAGCCTGTTCGGGAACTCCGTATCGGAGTGGGCCCGCGAGTTGGCTTCGACGAGCGCACCCTTCAATGCAGGATTTCGCCAATCGCGGGGCCCGGAGGTAGCTTCTTGACCTACCGATCATGCGAACTTCGGATGTACGGAGTTCTAAGAAGTCCCATTAGTACATCCTTTCCGAAAACCTTGCGCGATATCTCCCGACGCGCCATCCACTGGTACAATGACTGCGTAAGTACGCTTGCGAACAATCGGGTGGGCGAGTTAAGTTCCGCCTTGTAGGGAGGAATGTGTGAGACGCGTAACTTTGTTGATCACCGTCATGGGAGTAGCAATGCTACTGGCGAGCGGGGTTGCCCTGGCCGCGGCCGTGACCTTTAGCAACGCCTCGCCGATACTGATAACGGACATCAACAATGGGCAAGCCGACCCAGCCAACCCCTATCCCTCGGAGATACTCGTAGACAACGCCTTCCCAGGGCAAACCGTCCGCGATGTCAACCTCATTCTCAAGGGCTTCAGGCACGCCTATCCCGACGACGTGGGCGTACTGCTGGTGGGACCTCAGGGCCAAAGTGCCCTACTGATGAGCGACGTGGGAGGCGGCCGCGCGATGGCCTCAGGCGTAAAACTAATCCTCGACGATGAGGCGACGGCTTCCCTCCCCGATGAGGGCCCGCTAGCCAGTGGCACCTACAAGCCAACTCGGGGGACCATGGTCTTTAGCGACAACCCAGTAGCGGATCCCTTTCCTCAGCCGGCGCCCACAGGGCCTTACGGCACGGATCTCTCTGTGTTTGACGGCACCGACCCCAACGGCATCTGGAAGCTTTATGTCTTGGACGACACCGACGTCGACACGGGCAAGATCAGGGGAGGGTGGGCACTAAGGATCAATGCCGTCTAAGCCATTACAGAGAGGGCCGGAGTAGTCTTAGGCTCCGGCCCTTCTCTTTACCCTTATTCACCCAAGTGCGTGGAAGAGATTCTCGGAAGTTGGACTTCCGCTTTACGGCCAGCCTGTTGAAAAAGTAGGTGTCGGCCCGGCCGGAGGTACAAGAGAGCCCGAAAACAAGGCCAAAACGCTACACAAACGGCGTGTTCAGCCCCTGAACCGGGGGCAGAAGAGGGTGCGAAGGGGTTTTTCAACAGGCTGCGGCGTTCTGAGAAGTTCGCTTAGGAGGCGGCTGGGGTTAGGTGTAAGCCCGCCACGAGGTGGGCAGCAGCACTAGCACAATGATGAGAACCGAGCCCGCAGCTACAACCACCGCAAGCCCCTGGTGCAGGACGCTCGGAGCTTGTGGGATCACCGGCGCCCAAGAGAAGATGCCTCCTAGCAGGCAAACTATGATGGTGAGCCACAATGCCCACCGCTTGAGCATCCACAGCCCCGCGGCGGCGATCAGACCTGCCACGCCAAATGCAACGGTCAGGTAAATGAGCGGCACCAGTTCCCCTTCTAGCGCCAATAGCGGATATAGGACATTTGGCAAGCTGAGCAGTGCTAGCAGGATGGCGGCGACACTCACAGGCTGCGGCCGCGCATGCATGTAGCTACTACTCCCTCTTAGCCTCTCTTGTCCACCTTCATGTTACATGTCTATCAACGTTGGCACCATCAAGGAAGGCCTGTTCACCTAACAGGGTAGAAGGCGCATTCTCCGAAGTAGCGTCATACTCGTAGCTCTTGCTACAATGGTCGCAAGGCGCTCCGGTGGGGAGCGTGGGAAAGGAGGCATGATGGCAGAACCGTTCATCTTCATCGGCACGCACATCGTAAAGGAGGGCAAACTCGAGGACTTCAAGCAGCACTTCCAGGAGTTCTGTGCCTTCATCGAGGAGAACGAGCCCCGTCTGATCCACTTCGCGCTCTACATCAGCGAGGACGGCACCGAGGTGAGTGTGGTGCAGGTCCACCCCGACGAGGACTCCATGGCGTTCCACATGCAGGTTGGCGGCGAGCATTTCGCCCAGGCCTACGAGTTCCTGGACGCCACGAAGAGCATCCAGATTTACGGAAAGACCAGCGGCGCTCTTGTGGAACAGATGAAACAAGTCTCCTCGCCAGAGGTTGCTGTAATCGTCAAGTCAGAGCTCACTGGATTCAACCGCCTCCCGGCGACGGGGGTTTCCGAACCGGCGAGTTGAACCCGGACAGAACTTCCGGGAGCGAGAGTTCTAACGGCTGTGGCCCGTGCTCTTGTCTTTATTCACCGAAGTGCGTGGAAGGTAGATTCTGGGAAGGTGGCATGCAGCATCTTGCACAGATAGACACCCGGGTGATCCGCGAGGTGCGCTATCCGGCTCCAGAAAGCTCCAGACTGGATACGAGATGTTGTGGTGTCGGATAAAGATGCGAAACCGTGCATGAAAATCGGGAAGACACCGCGTAAGAGATAAGCCAACCACGACCAGCCTACGCGGAGTTTTCAAGAGATCTGCATCAGGGGACGTTTAGGGAGCCTTGGTGTGTCCGTTAGAATAAGGGTATGGAGACCAAACATAGAGTATTCAGCGGAATCCAGCCGAGTGGCAACTTGCATGTGGGCAACTATGTGGGGGCGCTCAAGAACTGGGTGGCGATGCAGGACGAATACGAGAACTACTTCTGCATCGTAGACCTGCACGCGATTACGGTGCCGCAGGACCCGAAGGTTCTAAGGCAGAAGATCAGGGAGGTGGCGGCCATATACCTGGCCTCGGGCCTCGACCCTGAGAGGTGTGTGATCTTCCGCCAGAGCAAGGTCAGCGCGCACGCGGAGCTTTGCTGGTTGCTCAATAGTGTGGCGCGCTTCGGCGAGCTCTCGCGCATGACGCAGTTCAAGGACAAGACGAGGAAGGGTGGGGTCGAGTCGGCGAGCGCGGGTCTCTTCGACTACCCCGTGCTCCAGGCTGCAGACGTGCTCCTCTACAACGCGCACCTCGTCCCCGTGGGCGAGGACCAGAGGCAGCACCTCGAGCTCATGCGGACGCTCGCCAGGAGGTTCAACCACCTCTACGGGGAGACCTTCGTCGTGCCAGAGGCCATGATCCCTCCTACAGGAGCTAGGGTGATGGCTCTCGACGCGCCCGAGGAGAAGATGAGCAAGAGCTCCCCGAGACCAGGCAGCTACGTCGCCATCCTCGACGACCCGGACACAATAAGGAAGAAGATCCGGCGCGCCAAGACGGACTCGGGGACGGAGATCCTGGCCTCAGTGGACAAGCCGGCCATAACTAATCTGCTCGACGTCTACTCCGCGATATCCGGGGAGCCCGTATCCGGTATCGAAGCCGACTACGAGGGCAAGGGCTACAGCGACCTCAAGAAGGACCTCGCCGACGTCGTCGTCGACGGACTCGCGCCCGTCAGGGATCGTGCCCACGAGCTGCTCGACGACCCTGCGGAGCTGGATCGCCTGCTGGAATCCGGCGCGAGGTGGGCGAAGGAAGTCGCGCTGCCTACGCTCGAGAGCGCACAGACGAAGCTCGGTCTCGATTAGAGGTAAGATCCAATGACCATCCCACAAGCCGGAGGAGGTGAACCGATGGAAGCCCGCTACATCGTGGACGAGAACGGCAAGCGTACCGACGTCATCCTGCCCCTCGAAGAGTACGAGCGCCTGATCGAGGCCCTCGAGGATCTGGAGGACGTTCGACTTTACGATGAGGCCAAGGCTGCGCTCCATAGTGGCGAGAGTGAGGTCGTGCCACTCGAGCAGGCTATGCGTGAGATCCGGGAGGGCAAGGTTAGCGCAGACTAATGGCCTACTCGGTAGGTGTAGAGCGCAGGGCACAGAAACAGATGCTCGGCTTTCCGCAGAGATGCAAGACCGTGTGGAGGCGGCCCTACAGGCTCTCACTGAAGAGCCTCGTCCGCCGGGTTGCCGCAGATTGACCAATCGGGGAGGTTGGCGCATCAGGGTCGGTGACTTCCGTATCGTCTACGAGATAGACGACGACCAGCGCGCGGTAACCGTTTTTCGAGTCGGACACAGACGAGACGTCTACCGCCGGGGATAGTGGTGCAACGCCTCCGCTCGACGCTCGACCGCATAGACCGCAAGGGATTCGGGGCGTATAAGGACCTCTCCGGCTCTCACGACTTTGGCCTTTTCACCCTATTCATAGACAGAGTGCAGCGGGACCCCTTCGCCCCACCTTCTCTGATCCGTATTCGAACCAGAGAGAACGCTTTCGACTCAGCCCTCTTCGAAAATCCGGTGCGCAGGGTCGCCTTCGAGGACTTCCTTACCAGGAGCGTCGAGAGGGGGATCCGGCGCGTTGTGCGCGGAAACCGGGGCTCAGGCGGGAGCGGACGGGTCGAGATACAGCATACATCTCAGGTCGTCCTTCCCCGCACCTCGATGGTCGTCGAGCCGACCTATGTCGAGGCCCGCCTGGCCGTAGGCCTCCCCGCACGAGGCAGAAGCGTAGACGCCCGCGCGGCAAAGACGATGCTACTGGAAGAGCTGCCCGAGGTCGTACGCGGAGGACTCGTTCGGGCTCCCGAGGGTGGTGTGGACGTGGAGGGAGCGAGGCTCCACGTCGAAACGGTCGAGGACGCTAGCCACCTGCGGGGGCTATTGCCTGGGCTGGGTCTTGTCGCGTTCGTCGCTGACTGGGCGGTGTTGCCGCGGGAGAGCGGGACGAGCGACAGGCCGCTCCAGCGCGGCGCCGTGCCCTTCGAGAGCCCGGAGGAGTTCAGGGTGGAGATGGACCTGCCCAACAGGGGTGTCGTCTCGGGCATGGGGGTTTCTGAGGGCGTAACGCTTGTCGCCGGGGGCGGGTTTCACGGGAAGAGCACGCTGCTCTCGGCACTCTCGTGGGGTGTTTACAACCATGTGCCGGGGGATGGCAGGGAGCTCGTCGTGACGCGGGGGGATGCGGTCAAGGTCAGGGCCGAGGATGGCAGGAGCGTCTCCGGGGTGGACATCTCGGCCATGATCGGGGAGCTTCCCGGCGGCCGTACCACGGAGGCCTTCTCGACGCCCAACGCCTCGGGCTCG
>Ga0126313_10002472_pt1 | contig 10365 bp, 7 predicted proteins | sample Plot105A_FD_89954 | JGI IMG/M metagenome (GOLD analysis project Ga0126313, IMG submission 89954) | Serpentine soil microbial communities from UC McLaughlin Reserve, CA, USA - Plot105A | ecosystem: Environmental > Terrestrial > Soil > Grasslands | place: USA: UC McLaughlin Reserve, Lake County... | reverse complement strand
CCGCGGGTGTCGTTGACCGCCTTGAAGCCGTCGAGGTCGCAGTACACGAGCGACAGCGGCTGGCCGGAGTGGCGACCGCGCTGGGCCGCGTCGTCGAGGCGACGGGTGAACGCGCGGCGGTTGAGCAGCTTCGTGAGCGGGTCGCGGTCGGCGAGCGTGCGCATGGTCTCGTACTGCGCGGAGGACTCGAGCGCGGTCGTCGCCTGGTTGGCGAACAGCCGCAGCGCCTGCAGGCGCTCGCGGGATGGCAGGAGCAGGTCGGCCGGGTCGTCGACCCACACCGCGCCGAGCCGCGTGCCGCGGCGGTCGGTGAGCGGCACGAACAGCCAGTGGTGGTCCCACGCGGCCGGCCCGCGGCCGTTGCGGCGCGAGGGGATCGCGCCGGCGTAGGACGGCACGCGGCGCGCGCCCTCCTCGGCCGGGAGGAGGTAGCAGCCCTCGCGCTCGAAGGCGGGGTCGAGCAGGTGCTCGAGCTCATCCATCGTCATGCCGAAGCTGCGCGCGACGACGTCGACGTCGATGCCGGCGGCCTCGACGGGCTGCAGCAGGTCGGAGTCCTCGGAACGCAGCTGGACCACCACGCGCCCGAAACCGAGGCCCTGCGAGATGCCCGAGCAGATGGCCTGGAGCACGGCGGACGTCGACACCGTCTCGGTGAGCTCGGACGACACGCGCAGGAGCTCCTCGAGGCCGCGGCGGTGGTCGGCCGCCAGGGCGGCGTCCTGCGCGCGTTGCACGGCGCGCGCGGCGTGGCGCACGACGATGCTCAGGACCTCGAGGTCCTCGTCGGACGGGCGGCGGCCGCTGCGGGGCGCGCCGACGTTGAAGATGCCGAGCATGCTGCCGTCGGCGTGGCGGAACGGCACGAAGATCTCGTCCTCGGGCTGCCAGGCGTCCGGGCCCTCGCCGGGCTCGAGGTCGACGACGATCCGCCGGCCGGACTGCTGCTCCCAGTCGAGCTCGCCGTCGTAGACGAGGTACGCGCCGCGGCGGCGGAAGCGCTCGTCGAGCACCGCCTCCCAGTCGTGCCACGCGTACGTGCTGCCCAGCAGCTCGCTGCGCAGCGACTCGGCGCCGTGCACCGTGCTGACGATGAAGTCATCCCACGCCGGGCGGTACAGGTTGACGACGACGTTCTCGAAGCCGAGCGTCTCGGCCACGCCGGATGCGACCGCCTCGAGCGCGCGTGGCAGCTCGTTGGGGCTCTCGATGAGGCTCGCGCTGTCGAGCAGCGCGTGCAGCCGGGCGAACGCGGCGAGCGAGCCGCCCTCGACGGCCGGCGCGTCCTCGGGCGCCTCGGTGACGAGCACGGGCTGCTGGTGCGGCTCGGCAAGCTCGGCGAGCAGGGCGCTGACCACGCCCGGGTCGAACTGGCTGCCCTCGCAGGCGACGAGCTCGGCCTTCGCCTCGGCCGCGCTCATGCCGCGCCGGTAGGGCCGGTCGGTGACCATGGCGTCGTAGGCGTCGCAGGCGGCGACGATTCGGGCGGCGAGCGGGATGTTCGCGCCGGCGGTCCCGTCCGGGTAGCCGCCGCCGTCCCAGCACTCGTGGCTGGCGCGCACGAGCGGCGCGACCGCCTGCAGCGGCGGCGCGGCGAGCAGCAGCTCCTCCCCGGCGATCGTGTGGATGCGCATCTGCTCCCACTCCGCGTCGTCGAGCGGGCCGGGCTTGGCGACGATGGCCGAGTCGATCGCGAGCTTGCCGACGTCGTGGAGCTCGGCAGTGCGGCGGACGCGAGCGCGGTCGGCGGGGTCGACGCCCAGGCGGGTGGCCACGCCGGCGGCGAGCAGCGCGACGTCGAGCGCGTGGTCGGAGGTGTCGGGCTGGCGGCCGCGCTGGATGTGGAGGAGCAGCTCGGCGTAGCGCTCGACCAGCGAGGGCGCGCGGTTCTGCTGGTCGGCGAGGCGGTCCTCGGCGAGCGCGAGCGTCCGGCCCGCGTCCTCCTCCCGGTCGGCGACGACGGCGACGCCGAACGAGCACCGCAGCGACGGCCCGCCGCCCGAGGGGTCGAGCGCCCACAGCGCGGCGGCGGAGCGCCGCCAGAGGGTCTCGGGCTCGTCCTCGAGCACGAGCGCGAACGCATCGGCGCCGAGGGCGTAGGCGCGGCCGCCCGGGGTCTGGGCGACGCGGCGGCCGAGGTCGGTGAGGAAGCGGTCGCCGGCGGCGTAGCCGTGGTCGGCGTTGAAGCGGCGGAAGCCGTCGACGTCGAGGACGAACAGCGCCAGTGCGTGACCGGGCGGCAGCGCCGCGATCGACGCGGCGAGATCGGCCTCGAGTGCCGCCCGCCCGCGCGGCACGGCATGCCGCGACGCCGCCGCGCGCGGCGGCCAGACGCGCACCTGTTGCGGGCGAGTGGCCATCCGGCCCTCTGATCGGCACGTCGCCCGTGCTCTTGACCTGGCGTCGGGGCGCTCTGGACGAATCGTGTCGCTAGGTGACCTTGGCCACCGCGCGCGCGAGCTCGCCCGCCGAGAACGCGCCCTCGAAGCGCGCCGCGACCCGGCCGGAGCGGTCGATCACGAACGTCCACGGCTCGGTGCGCAGCCGCCACGCGGCGACGGGCCCCTGGACGCCCTGGCCGGGGTTGTTGTCGGTCCAGATCTCCTGATGGATCCAGGCCACGCCGGCCGGGGCGCGGCTGCGAGCCTGCTCGACGATGTCGACCACCGGGCCACAGACGCGGCTCTGGCACAGCGCCGGGGTGGCGAACGTGATGACGACGGGCTTGCGCCCGAGGACGTCGGCGAGGTCCGTGCGCAGCAGGTCCTCGGCGGGCGGCGTGCGGGTGTCGAGCTTCGAGGCGTCGCCACCGACGTCGGCCATCGTGCGGGTGTGGACGCGGATCGCCCGGTCGCCGACCGCGGGCGGGTCCGACGCGCTGCGGGCGACGTGGGCGCTGTGCGGCGTGGTCATCACGAGGCGGCCGTCCAGCTTCGCGATGGCGGTGACGACGTGGCGGCCCCAGCGGCGGAACGGCACGTCGGCGACGTAGACGGCCTTGGCGGCGTCGGGATCGGAGGCGGTCGTGCGGCTCTGGAACGGCCCCGAGACCTTCAGCGACTCCGAGCGCGCGACGTACGGGCCGTGCACGCGGGTGCCGTCCTCGCGCGCGATGTACAGCGCGACGGTCGCACCGGTGATCTGCTTGCCGGCGACGTCGTAGAGCGCGAAGCCGAAACGGTTCGTGCCCTTGCGCAGCGATCGGACGGTGGGCGTGAAGACGAGGCTGCGCCCGGCCTCGGCCCCGAGCTCGGCGAGCGTGCGCCCTCTCGCCTGCGGGAAGTCGGCCGGCTGGCCGCTCGGCTCCGGCGGCGCGGGCGGCGGCGTGTCGACCTCGGACGACCCGCACCCGGCCGCGAGCAGCGCGGTCGCCCCGAGCGCGACGGTCAGGATCGAGAGAGGACGTCGCACGCGGCGAGTGTAGGCACTGGTGATTGGATACCGCGCCGATAGTCGGGCCGGCGAACGGAGGACCACGTGGCGGAGCGGGCGGCGATCGTGACGGGCGCATCGAGCGGCATCGGCCTGGCGATCGCGCGCCTCCTGGGCGGCGAGGGGCACGCCGTCACGCTCGCCGCGCGGCGGCCCGAGAAGCTCGAGGCGGCGGCCGCCGAGCTGGCCGGCGAGGGCCTCGACGTACACGCGGTCGCGGGCAACCTGGGCCTCGAGGAGGACGTCCAGCGGGTCGTCGCGGACCACCGCTCGCGCTACGGGCGCCTCGACGTGCTCGTCAACAACGCCGGCGTCGGGATCGGCGAGCCGGTCGGTGAGCTGACGACGAAGAAGGTCGACCTCCAGCTCGCCACCAACCTGCGCTCGGTGATCCTGTTCTACCGCGAGTGCCGCGCGCTGCTCGGCGCCGCGGCGGCCGAGCACCGCGGCGCGCTCGTCGTGAACGTGGCCTCGATCGCCGGCAAGAGCGCCCAGCCGTGGCTGTCGGTCTACGGCGCGACGAAGGCGGCGATCATCAACTTCACCCACGCGATGGACAAGGAGCTCGCCGGCGAGGGCATCAAATCGACCGCGCTGTGCCCCGCGTTCGTCGACACGCCGATGACCGACTTCGTCAAGGGCTCGGTGCCGGCCGAGGAGATGATCACCACCGACGACATCGCCGAGGCCGTGCGGTTCCTGCTGCGCCTCTCCCCCAACTGCATCGTCCCGGAGATCACGTTCACCCGCCCGAACGAGCCGCTGTAGCGAGCCTCGCCCGCGTTCCCCCGCCTGGGGCCGAGCCGCTGTAGCGAGCAGCGCCCGCGTTCACCCGCCGGAACCAGCCGCTGCGGCGAGCAGCGCGCGCGCGTCGTCGTGGCGGCCGTGGGCAGCCCAGTTCGCCGGCGTTCCGCGGTGGAGCCCGTCGCGCACCGCCGGGTCCGCCCCCGCTTCGAGCAGCGTGTGGATCGCCTCGACGTGGCCGTTTTGGGCGGCCAGGTGCAGCGCCGTGACGCCGCCGCCGTGGTCGGGGCCGCCGAACGTCGCGCGCCGGTTCGGGTCGGCGCCGAGGGCGATCAGGCCGCGGATCGCGCCCGGCCGGCCGACGGCGGCCGCCCAGGCGAGCGCGGTGCCGCGGTAGACATCGGCGTCGGGGTCGGCGCCATGGGCGACGAGGGCGTCGAGCGCCTCGACGCGGTCGTTGCGCGCCGCCCAGGCGAGCGCCTCGTCGAGCGCCTCCTGCGGGTCGTCGCCGGGCTGCCACGCCGGGAAGCCGCTGTGCGGGCGGTAGAAGCCGCGGCGCGCGCCGGCCTGCGGCGTGCCGGCGAGCCGGTCGATCGCCGCGACGTCGCCCAGGCCGGCGGCCGTGCGGAGGTTGTCGGGATGCACGCCGCCGCGCGCCGCGAGCAGCTCGGTGGTCGGCGCGTGGCCCCAGAAGAGCGCAACCACGAGCGGGGTGCCGCCCTCGCCGCGAGCCTCGGCGTCCGCGGGCGCGCCGGCGTCGAGCACGAGCGCGGTCAGCTGCGGCAGCCCCACGTAGGCTGCCTGGTGCAGCGGCGTCCAGCCGTGCGCGTTCGCGCGGGCAGGGTCGGCGCCGCGGTCGAGGAGGAGCCGCACGGTGCGCTCGTCGCAGGTGGCGGTGGCCATGTTGAGCAGGTCGTTGCCGTTCGTGCCGCGCGCGGCGACGAGGTCGGGGAATCGGTCGAGCTGCGCCCCGAGGGCGTCGAGGTCGTGTGCCTCGACGGCGCGGTACGCGCGCGCGAACGGCTCGCCCCCGTTCTGGCGCAGGTCGGCGACGTGGCGGCGCAGCGCCGCCCAGGACGAGAAGCCGTGCATGCGCGCGACGCCGGCGCGCGCGCCCGCGGCGGTCGGCGGCACGCCGAGGCGCTCGAAGACCGCCACCGCGCCCGGCGTGCCGTCCTCTGCCGAGGCGAGCAGGCCGCCGGCTCGCCCCTCGTAGTAGTCGAGGTCGTCGTGGAAGGCGTGCTGCAGGTCCGGACCGTGGGCGGCGACGCGATCGGCGTACGCGCGCAGCCGCGGCCAGCTCGGGAAGCCGTGCTCGCGCGCGATCACGAGCTGGGCGTCGGACAGCTTGAGGTCGCGGTCGCCGGCGCGCCGGTGATGTGCGGTGATGCGCTCGAGCGCCTCGGGGTCGCCCGCGCGGCAGGCGTGGAGCAGGTCCTTGGCGCGCTTACGCAGCTGCACCAGGCTCGGAGCGCTCGGCAGCGGGTCGGTCGTCACGACAGCCTCCTCTCCGGATGGCCCGTGGTCCGCCGGCGCCGGGCCGGGAAAGAAGGATCGGACGAGACACTGCTCGACGCCGGGGTGGGCTCGGCCCTTCCCGCGGACGGGGCGCGGCCCCGGCCGCGCGCCGCGAGCGTAGCGGATCGGCGCCCGTCAGCCGGCCTGTTGCACGCGGCACCGCACCGAGGGAGGCGCTCGATCGCCAGGGTCCTTCGATCGCGCGGAGGCCGCGTGACATAGGCTTGCCCGCCTCCACCGCGCCGCCGCCCCACCCCTCGGGCGGAGCCGCGGCGGCGGCGCGAAAGGCGGCTCGCATGAGGCTCGGCGTGCACATCGGCTACTGGGGCCTGGGACTCACCGCCCAGGACCAGCTGGACATCGTCCGCGAGGCCGAGCGCCTCGGCTACGACAGCGTCTGGGCGGCGGAGGCCTACGGCTCGGACGCCGCCACCGTGCTCGGGTGGATCGCCGGCCAGACCGAGCGGATCAAGATCGGCTCGGCGATCTTCCAGATGCCGGCCCGCTCGCCGGCCATGACCGCGATGACCGCGGCCACGCTCGACCAGCTCTCCGGCGGGCGCATGCTGCTCGGCATCGGGTCGTCCGGGCCGCAGGTGGCCGAGGGCTGGCACGGACAGCGCTTCGCGCGCCAGCTCCAGCGCACCCGCGAGTACGTCACGGTCGTGCGCAAGGCGCTGAACCGCGAGCGCCTCGAGTTCCACGGCGCGACGCTCGAGCTGCCGTTGCCCGACGGTCCCGGCAAGGCGCTCAAGCTCACGGTCGCGCCGGTGCAGGACCGGATCCCGATCTACCTCGCCGCGATTGGGCCGAAGAACACCGAGCTCGCCGGCGAGATCGCCGACGGGTGGATCCCGATCTTCTTCTCGCCCGAGCACGTCGGCGCGCTGCGCCCGCTGCTCGAGGAGGGCGCCGCCCGCGCGGGCCGGTCGCTCGACGGGTTCGACATCGCGCCGACCGTCAGCGTGGCGATCGACGACGACCTCGAGCGCGCCCGCGACCTCATGCGCCCGATCATCGCCCTCTACGTCGGGGGCATGGGCTCGCGCGAGCAGAACTTCTACAACGCGCTCGCCCGCCGCTACGGCTTCGAGGACGCCGCACGCACCGTCCAGGATCTCTACCTCGATGGCCGGCGCGACGAGGCGGCCGCCGCCGTGCCCGACGAGCTCGTCGACACCGTCACGCTGTGCGGGCCGGCCGACCGGGTCCGCGAGCGCCTGGCCGTCTACCGCGACGCCGGCGTCGGGACGCTCGGCGTCACGCCCATGGCCATGGCCAAGGCCGACCGGATCGAGCAGCTCCGCCAGATCGCCGAGCTTGCCGGCTGAGCGCCTGCGCCTGCTGCTCGGCGCGTTCGGCGACCCCGGCCACGCCTTCCCGACGATCGCCCTCGGCCGCGCGCTCGCCGCCCGCGGCCACGACGTGACGCTCCAGACCTGGTCGCGCTGGCGCGAGCCGATCGAGGGCGAGGGCATGCGCTTCGCGGCCGCGCCGGAGTACCACGTCTTCCCGACGCTCGAGCGCCCGCTGACCCCGTACCAGGCGATCGTGCGCGCGACCGTCGAGACCCGCGCGCTCGTCGCCGACCTGCGCCCGCACGCCGTCGTAGCCGACATCCTCACGCTCGCGCCGGCGCTCGCGGCCGAGCTCGAGCGGGTGCCCGTCGCGACCCTGATCCCGCACGTCGACCCGCGCGGCGCGCCCGGCGTGCCGCCGTTCTCGATCGGCGCGCGCCTGCCGCGCACCGCGGTTGGCCGGCGGCTGTGGAACGCCGCGGATCGGGTCACCGCCCGCGGGCTCGCGCTCGGCCGGGCCGAGCTCAACGAGACGCGCGCGGGGCTCGGCCTGCCGGCCCTCGCCCACGTGCACGGCGGGATCTCGCGCGCGCTGTGCCTGGTCGCGACCTTCCCCCAGCTCGAGTACCCCCGCGCGTGGTGGGCCGCCACGCACGTCGTCGGCCCGCTGCTGTGGGAGCCGCAGGCAGGCGACGTCGAGCCGCCGCCCGGCGACGACCCGCTCGTGCTGATCGCGCCGTCGACGTCGCAGGACCGGTCGCTGCGCCTGCTGCGCGCGTCGCTGGAGGGCCTCGCGGAGCTCCCGGTCCGGATCCTGGCGACCGCGGTCCCGCCGACCGCCGATCCGCCGCTCCCGGCGCCGCGCGGGGCCCGGCTCGTCGAGTGGGCGTCGTATGCGCGCACGATGCCGCGCTGCGACGTCGTCGTCTGCCACGCCGGGCACGGCACGGTGGCCCGCGCGCTCGCGAGCGGCTGCGTGGTCGTCGCCGTGCCGGCCGGCGGCGACATGAACGAGATCGCCGCCCGGACCGAGTGGGCGGGCGTCGGCGTGCGGGTCCCCCGGCGACTGTGCGGACCGGCGCCGGTGCGGCTCGCCGTGGAGCGCGCCCTCGCCACGCCGCGGCTGCGCGCCCGGGCACGCGAGCTCGCGGCCTGGGCGGCCGCCAACGACGCCGGCGCCCGCGCCGCCGCGCTGATCGAGCGCTTCGCACGGACGCACCGCGTAGGCTCGCCGTGGCCATGATCGATCACGTGAAGGTCTTCGTCTCCGACCTCGAACGAAGCCGCGGCTTCTACGCCCAGGCGCTCGAACCGCTCGGCTACCGAGTCCTGCTGCAGACCGCGCCGCTCATCATCGGCCTCGGGGCCGACCGTCCCGACTTCTGGCTCGAGCTGCGGCCCGAGAGCGTCACAACCGCACACGTCGCGTTCCGCGCCGAGCGCCCCGAGATGGTCGACGCGTTCCACCGGGCGGCGCTCGACGCGGGCGGCCGCGACAACGGCGAGCCGGGCCTGCGGCCGATCTACCACCCGCGCTACTACGGCGCGTTCGTGTTGGACCCGGACGGCAACAACGTCGAGGCGGTCTGCCACCAGGGCGACGCGTAGCGCGCAGCCCGGCCATGGGGCCGGCGGCGCACCCGGGTCGGATCTGACGGTCGTCCGCGTCACCGGGCCTCCGATCAGTCCGGGAGAAGGGGCACAGTCCACCCCTGGTCGCGGCCGAGCAGGACCGCGCGTGTGATCGCGGCCGAGCCGAACCGGTCGCGCACGCCGTCGAGCGCCACGTCGAGCGCGACGGCGCGCTGACCCTCGAACGGCAGCGCGAGCTGGATGGCGCGGCGATCCTGCAGGTTGCTCAACGAGATGCCCAGGAGCGTCAGCCCCTGGCGGCGGATCATCGGCATCGACCCGGCGAGCAGCCCGCGCCCGGTGGCCAGGATGACGCCGGTCCGGGCGGTCGCCTCGCTCAGCGTGTACGAGCGCGTCGCGCGCGTGAAGTCGTCGAAGCGCATGCGCAGCACGACCGTTCGGCACACGCGGTCGGCCGCGCGGAGCCGGCGCGTGAGGCGGTCGACGAGTCCCACGAGCACCGCGTCGAGCGCCTCGGCCGACCGCCGCCCGCGGCCGAGCGCGCGCTGCGCGCCCATCGAGCGCCGGCGGCGTCCGCGCCGCACGCGGCGCGGGTCGCGGTTGTGCGCGAGTGCGTGGAGCTGCCGGCCCGGGGCCCGTCCCACCATCGAGACAAGTGTCGCCTCGCCGAGCCGCGCCACCTCGCCCACCGTCGTGATGCCCCGCGCCCGGAGCTTCGCTGACGTCACCGCGCCGACGCCCCACAGGCGCTCCACCGGCAGCGGATGCAGGAACGCGAGCTCGCTGCCGACCGGCACGACGAGCAGCCCGTCGGGCTTCGCCACGCCGCTGGCGACCTTCGCGAGGAACTTCGTCCCCGCCACGCCGATCGTGATCGGCAGGCCGACCCGCTCGAGCACCTGGCGCTTCAATCGCACCGCGATCTCGGTGGGCGTGCCGGAGATGCGCCGCAGCCCGCGCACGTCGAGGAACGCCTCGTCGATCGACAGCCCCTCGACCAGCGGGGTGGTGCTCTCGAAGATGTCGAAGACCGCGCGGCTCGCCTCGACGTAGGCCGAGAAGCGCGGCGAGACGACGACGGCGTCCGGGCACAGGCTCCTGGCCTGCCGCCCGCCCATCGCCGCGCGCACGCCGCGGCGCTTGGCCTCGTAGCTCGCCGCGAGCACGACCCCGCCACCCACTATGACGGGGCGGCTCCGTAGGCCGGGCGCGTCGCGCTGCTCGACGGACGCGTAGAAGGCGTCCAGATCGGCGTGGAGGATGGTGGCTTCGTGCACGAACGTACGTTCGCTCGATCGGCGGACGGAACCCGAGCGCCGCAGTGCGAGGACCGCATAGCGTTGTCCCGCGTCCACCTCAGCAGACGCGCGAGAGCTGAACTCGATCTAACCGCTTTTCCGTCCGGAACGCGAACTAGTGTTCGCCCTATGGACAAGCACTGGCTGGCGGCACGTTTGGAGGCGGGCGAATCGATCGAGCGGATCGCGCGCGAGCTCGGCAAGCCGCCGGGGACCGTCGCGTATTGGGTGAACAAGCACGGGCTCGTCTCACGCCACGCGCCGCGGCACGCGCGGCGCGGGGCCGCTTCGGCGGGAGGATCTCGAGCCGCTGGTCGAGTGCGGCATGTCGATCCGCCAGATCGTGCGCGAGCTCGATCGCAGCGCCGGGACCGTCCGGCACTGGTTGCGGCACTACGAGATGAAGACCGTTCCGGCCCGTCGCGTGCGCCGGGATGGCAGCACTGCACCCGAAGTCGTACGGGACTGGCCGCGCCATGGCT
>Ga0126313_10002468_pt1 | contig 10368 bp, 5 predicted proteins | sample Plot105A_FD_89954 | JGI IMG/M metagenome (GOLD analysis project Ga0126313, IMG submission 89954) | Serpentine soil microbial communities from UC McLaughlin Reserve, CA, USA - Plot105A | ecosystem: Environmental > Terrestrial > Soil > Grasslands | place: USA: UC McLaughlin Reserve, Lake County... | reverse complement strand
TTGCCGACGGAGATCTCGATCCCCCCGACGCCCTGGTCGCCGATGCCGAGGATGCCCTCGGAGTCCGTCGCCACCAGCAGGTCGACGTCCTCGGCGCCCAGCCCGGTGTTGCGCAGGGCGGTCTCGACCTCGTCCGGGTGGTTCACCGACAGGTACACCCCGCGGGTGCGACGGAACTCGTGGCTGAACCGCTCGATCGCCAACCCGACCGTCGGGGTGTAGACGACCGGCAGCATCTCCTCGATGTGCTCGGAGAGCAGCTTGTAGAACAGCACCTCGTTGCGGTCGCGCAGGTTGGCCAGGTACACCCACTTGCGCAGGTTGTTGGCCTGCTCGCGGTACTGGGCGTAGGTCCGTCGCAGCTGGCCGTCGAGCGTCGAGACCCCCGACGGGAGCAGGCCGGTCAGTCCCAGTTCACGGCGTTCCGCGAGGGTGAACGCGGTGCCGCGGTTGACGGTGGGGGCGGCGAGCACGGCCGCGCCGCGGGAGTGGATCCGGGCGGTGTAGCCGTCCGCGGACTGGATCAGTTCGTAGGTTCCCTCGGGCATCTGCGGGCTCCCCGTCACTTCTTCTTCTTGGGCATGTACAGGTCGGTGATGGTGCCTTCGAACGCCTCGGCGGCCATGGCCACGGTTTCGGAGAGGGTGGGGTGGGGGTGGATGGTCAGCCCGACGTCGGCGGCGTCGGCGCCGATCTCGATGGCCAGCGCGGCCTCGGCGATGAGGTCACCTGCGCTGGGGCCGACGATCCCGGCGCCGATGATCCGGTCGTTGGACTCGTCGAAGAGAATCTTGGTGAGGCCCTCGTCGCGGCCCAGCGACAGCGACCGGCCGGAGGCGGCCCAGGGGAACACGCCCTTGCCGTACTTGACCCCGGCGGCCTTGGCCTCGTTCTCGGTGACCCCGACCCAGGCGACCTCGGGGTCGGTGTAGGCCACCGAAGGGATGACCCGGGCGTCGAAGTAGCTGTTCTGCCCTGCGGTGACCTCCGCGGCGACCTTGCCCTCGTGCGTGGCCTTGTGCGCGAGCATCGGCTGCCCGACGACGTCGCCGATCGCGAAAATGTGCGGGACGTTGGTGCGCATCTGCTTGTCGACCGGGAGAAAGCCGCGCTCGTCGACGACGACGCCAGCCTTCTCCGCGCCGATGGCCGGGCCGTTGGGACGGCGGCCGACGGCCACGAGCATGCGGTCGAAGGTGGCGGTGGTGGATTCCTTGGCGCCCTCCATCGTGACCAGCAGGCCCTCGTGCCGCGCCTCGACGGCGGTCACCTTGGTCCTCAGGTGGATGCCGGCGTAGGCCTGCGAGATCCGCTTGTGCAGCGGCTGGACCAGGTCCTTGTCGGCGCCCGGGATGATCTGGTCCATCAGCTCGACGACGGTGACCTCGGCGCCCAGCTGGTGGTAGACCGTCGCCATCTCCAGCCCGATGATCCCGCCGCCGAGGACGAGCAGCCGGCGCGGCACCTCCTCGAGCTCGAGCGCGCCGGTGGAGTCCAGGACCCGCGGGTCGTCGTGCGGGACGAACGGCAGCCGGACCGGCTCGGAGCCGGCCGCGATGATCGCGTGCTCGAAGTCGACCGTGGTGGTACCGCCGTCGGCCAGGTCGACCTGCACCTGGTTCGGTGACGTGAACCGACCGTAGCCGCGGATGGTGGTTACCTTGCGCTGTCTGGCCAGGCCAGCGAGGCCGCCGGTGAGCCGGCCGACGACCTGGTCCTTCCAGCCGCGCAGTGCGTCGAGGTCGATCGACGGCTCGCCGAACGACAGCCCGTGCTCGGCCATCTCCCGGGTCTCGGCGATGACCTTGGCCGCGTGCAACAACGCCTTGGACGGGATGCAGCCGACGTTGAGGCACACCCCGCCCAGCGCCGGCCACCGGTCGACGAGGACGACCGACTTGCCCAGGTCCGCGGCGCGGAATGCCGCGGTGTACCCGCCCGGGCCGGCGCCCAGGACGAGCACGTCGCAGCGGACGTCCCCGGTCGCGGTCGCCGTCGCGGGAGCGGGCGTCGCTGTCGCAGCCGGGGCGGCGGGTCCGCCCAGAGCAGGGGCCGGCGCGTCCTCGGTGCGGAGGAACAGCAGGATTCTGCCGGCGCTGACCCGGTCGCCGACCCGAACCGCCACCTCCTCGACGGTGCCGGTCTGCGAGGCGGGGATCTCCATGACTGCCTTGTCCGACTCCAGGGTCACGACGGGGTCGTGTGGACCTACGTGGTCACCCGGTCCGACGAGCACCTCGGTCACCGGCACGTCCGCGAAGTCGCCCAGGTCGGGCACCGTGACCTCGACCCGCTCGTAGACGCCGGCGTCGGAGCCGTAGCCGGGGCGGTCCACCGGGGCGGGGACGGCGTCCTCGTGGGTCACGGTATGGGTGGGTGGCGGGGCGCCCGTGCCGCTCTCGGTCAGGCGCAGCACCAGATCACCGGGCGACACCCGGCTGCCCACCTGGACCAGTACCTCCTCGACGGTTCCGGCGGCCGGCGCGGGGATGTCCATCGTCGCCTTGTCCGACTCGAGGGTCAGGACGGGGTCCTCGGCGGCGACCACGTCGCCCGGGGCGACGTGCACCTCGATGACGGGCACGTCTGCGAAGTCGCCGATGTCGGGGATGCGCATGTCCACGGGAAGCTCCGAGCTACGCGGAAGGGCCGGGTAAGGGGCTAGAGCACGAGGCGGCGGACGTCCTCGAGCACGTGGCACAGGTACCGGGTGAAGCGCGCGGCAGCCGCGCCGTCGATCACCCGGTGGTCGTAGGACAGCGACAGCGGCAGCATCAGCCGCGGCACGAACGAGGCGCCGTCCCAGACCGGGGCGGTCTTCGACCGCACGACGCCCAGGATGGCCACCTCGGGGGCGTTCACCAGCGGGGTGAACGACGTCCCGCCGATGCCGCCGAGGCTGGAGATGGTGAAGCAGCCGCCCTGCAGGTCCGTGGCGGTCAGCTTGCCGTCCCGGGCACGCGCGGACACCTCGCCCAGTTCCTGGCTGAGCTGGCGGATCCCCTTGCGGTCGACGTCGCGGATCACCGGTACGACCAAGCCGTCAGGCGTGTCGACGGCGACCCCGATGTGGAAGTACCGCTTGAGGACCAGGGCGTCCTTCTCCGGCGTCAGGCTGCTGTTGAACCGCGGGAACTCGCGCAGCGCCGACACCGACGCCTTGAGCAGGAACGACAGCAGCGTGACCCGGTAGCCCCCCGCCGTGGCCTCGGCGTCGAGCTCCTTGCGGTAGACGTCGAGCTCGGTGATGTCCGCGTCGTCGTCGTGCGTGACGTGCGGGACGTTCAGCCACGACCGGTGCAGGTGCGGCCCGGACACCCGCTGGATGCGGGACAGCGGTTGCGTCTCGACCGGGCCGAACTTCGAGAAGTCCTGCGGCGGGATCTCCGGGATGCCGCCGCCCGCCGCGGCGGGGGCGGGGGCGGCCTGCTGCGGTCCGCGGACCCCCTGCAGCAAGTCGTCCTTGGTGATCCGGCCCTTCGGCCCGGACCCGGACACGGTGCCCAGGTCGACGCCGAGCTCGCGGGCCAGCCGGCGCACGCTCGGCCCGGCGTGCACGCCGGCGAAGTCCGGCGCCGCCGCGGTGGCGCTCACTGGGGGGCCACCGGGCGCGGTCGGCGGGTGCGCCGCCTCGGCGGAGCGCCGGGCGTGCTCCGCGACGACCCTGGTCGGCTCCTCCTGCTCGACCGTCTCCGCGGCGAGCTGCTCGACCGGGGCGGCCCCGTCGGCCTGGTCGAGCAGCAGGATCGGCTGTCCGACGGTGACCCTGTCGCCGATCGAGATCCGCAGCTCGCGGACGGTGCCTGCTGCCGGCGACGGGATGTCCATCGTGGCCTTGTCGGACTCCAGCGTCACCAGCGGGTCCTCGGCCGCGACCGCGTCGCCGGGCCGGACGTGGATCTCGATGACCGGTACGTCGGAGAAGTCGCCGAGATCGGGGACCGTCACTTCGGCGGGAGCGGTCATGTCACACCTTCCGGACGAGGGGATGCGGTCAGAGGGTCCATGGCGGCGGCGCCTCCGGGTCGATGCCGTACCTGCGGATGGCGTCGGCCACCGTGGTCGCCGGGACGGCGCCCTGCGCGGCGAGCGAGGCGAGCGCGGCCACGGTCACCGCGTGCCGGTCGACCTCGAAGAACCGGCGCAGGTTACGGCGGTAGTCCGAGCGGCCGTAGCCGTCGGTCCCGAGCACCCGGTAGCTGCCCGGGACGTGCGGCCGGATCTGCTCGGCGAAGGTCCGCACGTAGTCGGTGGCCGCGACCACCGGGCCCTGCCGGTCGGCCAGGCACTGCTCGACCCAGCTGCGGCGCGGCTGCTCGGTCGGGTGCAGCAGGTTCCACCGCTCGACCTCCATCCCGTCCCGCCGCAGCTCGGTGAAGCTCGGCGCGCTCCACACGTCGGCGGCCACGCCGAAGTCGGCGGCGAGCAGGTCGGCGGCGGCCAGGACCTCGCGCAGGATCGTGCCGCTTCCGAGCAGCTGGACCCGCGGCGGCGCGGCCTCGCGGCCGGACGCCTCGGCCTGGCCCTCCCGCAGCAGGTACAGCCCGCGCAGGATCCCCTCCTGCGCGCCCTCGGGCATCCCTGGGTGCTCGTAGTTCTCGTTCATCAGGGTGACGTAGTAGAAGACGTCCTCCTGCTCGGCGAACATCCGCCGGAGCCCGTCCTGGACGATCACCGCGACCTCGTAGTGGAACGTCGGGTCGTAGGAGACGCAGTTGGGGATCACCGAGGACAGCACGTGGCTGTGGCCGTCCTCGTGCTGCAGCCCCTCGCCGTTGAGCGTGGTCCGCCCGGCGGTGGCGCCCAGCAGGAAGCCGCGCGCCCGCGAGTCCCCGGCCGCCCAGGCGAGGTCCATGACCCGCTGGAAGCCGAACATCGAGTAGTAGATGTAGAAGGGGATCATCGGGGTGTCGCTCAGGCTGTACGACGTCGCCGCGGCGATCCACGAGGACATCGCCCCCGCCTCGTTGATGCCCTCCTGGAGCATCTGGCCGTTCGGGGCCTCCCGGTAGTACATGAGTTGGTCGGCGTCCTCGGGCCGGTAGAGCTGCCCGACCTGGCTGAAGATGCCGAACTGCCGGAACATGCCCTCCATCCCGAAGGTCCGCGATTCGTCGGGCACGATCGGGACGACCCGCCGGCCGATCGCCTTGTCGCGCAGCAGCGTGTTGAGGATGCGGACGAAGGCCATCGTGGTGGAGACCTGCCGGCCCTCGGTCGGCACCAGTTGCGCTCCGAAGGCGTTGAGGTCCGGGACCTGGAGGGTCTCGCTGGACCTGCGTCGGCGCACCGGCATGGGCCCGCCCAGCGCCGCCCGGCGCTCGCGGAGGTAGCGCATCTCCTCGCTGTCCTCGGGGAAGCGCAGGAACGGCACTTCGTCGAGCTGCTCGTCCGAGACGGGGATGTCGAAGCGGTCGCGGAAGAGGGCCAGGGCCGCGCCCGCGACCTTCTTCTGCTGGTGGGTGATGTTCTGGCCCTCACCCGCCTCGCCCATCCCGTAGCCCTTGACCGTCTTGGCCAGGATCACGGTCGGTCGCCCCACGGTCCGCACCGCCGCGCTATAGGCGGCGTAGACCTTGCTGGGGTCGTGCCCGGCGCGGGTGAGCGCCCAGATGTCGTCGTCGGTCATGCCGGCGACGAGCTCGAGCAGTTCGGGGTACTTGCCGAAGAAGTGTTCCCGGACGTAGGCGCCGTTCTTGGACTTGAAGTCCTGGTACTCCCCGTCGACGGCCTCCTCCATCCGCTTGAGCAGCAGCCCGGAGGTGTCGCGGGCGATCAGGGGATCCCAGCTGCTGCCCCAGATGGTCTTGATGACGTTCCACCCGGCGCCGCGGAAGATGCCCTCGAGCTCCTGGATGATCTTGCCGTTGCCCCGCACCGGTCCGTCGAGGCGCTGCAGGTTGCAGTTGATGACGAAGATCAGGTTGTCGAGCTTCTCCCGCGCGGCCAGCGAGATGGCGCCCAGCGACTCCGGCTCGTCGGTCTCGCCGTCGCCGAGGAATGCCCAGACCTTGCGCCCGGTGGTGTCGGCCAGGCCGCGGCAGTCCAGGTACTTCAGGAACCGCGCCTGGTAGATCGCCATGAGGGGGCCCAGCCCCATCGACACGGTCGGCAGTTGCCAGTAGTCCGGCATCAGCCACGGGTGCGGATAGGACGACAGGCCGCCGCCGACCTCCTGGCGGAACCTGAGCAACTGCTCTTCGCTGAGCCGGCCCTCGAGGAACGAGCGGGCGTAGATGCCGGGGGAGGAGTGACCTTGGATGAAGAGCAGGTCGCCGCCGTGGGTGTCGGTCGGCGCGTGGAAGAAGTGCTGGAAGCCGACGTCGTAGAGCGTCGCCGCCGACTGGAAGCTCGCGATGTGGCCGCCGAGCTCGGAGGACTCCTTGTTGTTCCGCAGCACGATGGCCAGGGCGTTCCAGCGGATGAACGAGCGGATCCGGTGTTCGATGCCGCGGTCGCCCGGGTGTCGGTCCTCCTTCTCCACGGGGATCGTGTTCAGGTAGGGAGTCGTGGCGCTGTACGGCACAGCTGCGCCTTTGCGCCGCGCCTCGGAGAGCACCTCGTCGAGCAGCTGGAACGCCCGCTCCGTGCCCTCGAACGCCAGGACCGAGTCCAGGGCGTCGATCCACTCCTGGGTCTCGGCGGGGTCCAGGTCCTTGCTGACGTCTCGGCTGAGGTCCTCGCTCACGTCGTCCTCCTCCTGCGTGGCCGCTTCGCTGCGGTACCTGGCGACGCCGGCGATCCTGCCGCAGGTTGCCGACTCTCGGAGGGGGCAGCGGAGTGGTTCGCGGTGGTCCTCGGCATCGCCGTCGGCATCCTGGCTCCCGAGGTCGGTCAGGCGCTCAGGCCGCTCGGAACCGGGTTCGTCAACCTGATCAAAGGATCTGCCCGGTCCTTTCTGCACGATCGTGCTCGGCATCGGGTCCATCCGCCAAGCGGCACACGTCGGCAAGGTCGGCGGCATGGCGTTGCTGTACTTCATCGCCATGTCGCCGTTCGCCCTAGGTGATCGGCCTGATCGTGGGCAACCTGCCCCAGCTCGGTGGGGTCTGGAGATCACCACTGAGGGCGAGGAGGCCGCACGGCCGCGGCAGAAGGCGAGGGGGCACAATTCACCACCGAGTTCCTGCTCGGCACCATTCCCGACCACGCTCGTTTCGCCCCTTGTCGGGGAGTTCGTCCTCCAGACCCTGTTCGTGGCGCCTTTCGTCGGAAATCGCCGTGCAAGGACCGCATCGACTTGCGCCAGACCGACTGCGGCGCCCGATCAGTGCCAAAGTGTGGGGTCGACGTGGCGACGGTGCCGGTGACCTCGCCACTCCCCGTACCGGGAGGAGCAGGTCATGGTCGTGGTTCACACCGCGATAGCCATCGCCATCATCATCTTGCTCATCATCAAGATCAAGGTCGACCCGGTTATCTCGCTGATCATCGGGTCGATTTATCTGGGCCTAGCGACCGGTGTCGGCTTCACGGCGACGCTGACGGCGATCGCCACCGGCTTCGGCGAGATCATGGGCGAGGTCGGCCTGCTCATCGGCTTCGGCGTGCTGATCGGGGCGATGCTTCATGCGATCGGCGCCTTCCGGAAGATGGTGACGATGCTCGTCAACCGTGTCGGCGCGCAACGGCTCCCGTATGCGATGACGGCGGCGATGTCGACGATCTTCCCCTCGATCTATGTGGACGTGCAGGTCGTGCTGGCTTCTCCGGTGGCGCGTTCAACCGCGCCGTTCATCGGCCGGACCGGATTGCCGCACATGTCCGGTGCGCTCGGGACCGGGATTTTCGCCGGCTACGTTTTCGTGATCCCGGGACTGGCTGCGGTCTCCATCGCAGGCCTGCTCGAGATCCAACTCGGCACCTGGCTGATCTACGGCCTCGTGCTGGGGCCGTTGACCGCGATCGTGACGACATTGATCTTCCGGTTGCTCCTGCACGGCCGCTACTGGAACTCGGCCAGGGACGAACATGTTGACGAGGCCATGGTCGAGCAGGAGACCACTGAGCTGGTCAAGGAGGACAGCGCGACGCCCCCGCTGCTCGTCTGCCTGCTACCTATCCTGGTGCCGCTGGTGATGATCGCGTTCGGTGCCTTCGCTGAGCTGCTGGAGTTCTCCAACGACTTCATCGCCTTCCTCGGCGACGCCAACTTCGCGCTCTTCGTCGGCCTGATCGGTGCCTACGTCCTCTGCCGGCGCACCCTGGGCTCGGAGGGCACGGACACGGCGATGAGCGAGGGCTTCCACACCACCGGCGGGATCCTCCTCATCACCGGCATCGGCGGGTCCCTGGGTGCCGTCATCGGGGAGACCGGGCTCGACACGATCCTGGCTGACCTCTTCACTGCCGATGCAGAGGCACCGGTCATTCTCAGCATCCTGCTCGCCTGGCTCATCGCGGCAGTGCTGCACCTGGCGATCGGGTCGGTGTCGGTGGCGGCCATCACAGCCGCCGGGATCATCGGCCCGGTGCTCGGGTCGATCAACGTGTCGCCGATCGTCATCGGCCTCGCCATCGCCTCGGGCGCGATGTTCGCACTCCAGGTCAACAGCAACTTCTTCTGGATGTTCAAGTCGCTGCTGGGACTGTCGACCCAGGGAACCTTCAAGACGCTGACGATGGTCACCTCCATCGCCTCGATCGTCTCGCTGCCGATGGTCATGGCGGTGTCGCTCGTCGCCTAGGGTGGCCGCAGGTCGCGCCCAGCCGGGTGACCAGTACTGCAGAGCCGCGACTACCGAACGGCCGCTGCCGTGGCGAACTGCGACCAGAGCGCCGGCGCGGCGGCCAGAGTCAACTCCGGCGTGGGAACGCCGTCCGGTCCGGACAACACCACACCAGCCTCTGCGGCGACGAGCAGCCCCGCCGCGATGTCCCAGAGCTTCGTGTGGACCAGCAGGCCTGCGTCGAAACGCCCGGCCGCCAGGTAGGCCAGGTGCAGTGCTGCGGGGATGCGGCGGATGTCCCCGACGGCCGGGAGCAGCGCCGGCAGGATCTCCGCCATCGCACGCTTCGCCTCGGGTGACGGGTTGAAGCTGAACCCGACGATCGCCTCGCCGAGGCGGGAGCAGGCTGAGGCGCCGAGCGGCTCGCCGTCGAGTGCCGCGCCGGCACCGCGCACGGCGGTGAACGTCTCTCGAGCAGCGGGGTCGTGCACCACCGCCACCAGGGTGTCGTTGCCGTCCTGCAGCGCGATGCACACCGACCAGGGACCGGCACCGGTCACGTAGTTCCGTGTTCCGTCAAGCGGATCGACGATCCACCGGCGGCTGCTCGAGCCGGTGCTGCTCGAGCCCTCCTCGGCCAGCACGCCATCGGCGGGGAATGCCGTGCGCAGGCCGTCGACGATGAGGCGCTCGCTGGCGAGGTCGACGTCGGAGACCAGATCGTTCGCGTGCGCCTTCCACCCGTGCACCGTCAGCGTGGCACGCTCGCGCATCTGCAGCCGACCGGCGGCGCGGGCGAGGCTCTCGGCGATCGCGAGGGCGGCTGTCAGGTCGGGCGGGTGCTGGGGCGGTCGCGGATCACGAGATCGGACGTGCTGGTGCGGTGTCGGGTCCGGGCCGCCGAGCCCGGGCTGCGGCGAGCTCATCACGGTCGATCACCTCCCGGCCCGTGGCCGACACGGTTGCGGAGGGTGCCCAGTCCGGTGATGGAGACCTCGACGACGTCGCCGGGGGTGAGGAACCGCGGTGGGGTGAACCCGATGCCGACGCCGGCGGGTGTGCCGGTGGCGATGATGTCGCCCGGCAGCAGCGTGATGCCTGCGGAGATGGTGGCCATCAGGTCCGGGATGTCGAAGATCAGGTCCTTCACCGTGCCCGACTGGCGAGGCTCGCCGTTGACCGTGGCCGATACCCCCAGCGCGGTGACATCGGTGATCTCGTCGGCCGAGACAGCGAAGGGACCCATCGGGCAGAACGTGTCGAGGGACTTGCCCAGCAGCCACTGCTCGTGTGCCCGCTGCAGGTCCCGGGCGGTGACGTCGTTGATGATCGTGTAGCCCCAGACGTGGTCGGAGGCCCGCTCGCGGGGGATGTCCCGCCCGCCCTTCCCGATGATCACGGCCAGCTCGGCCTCGTAGTCGATCTCGCGGGTCAGTCCGGGGTGTGGGTCGATGTCGGCGAACGGGCCGGTGACGGAGGTGGTGGCCTTGGTGAACACCACCGGATGCTCCGGCATGGCCTCGGATCGGTCCGGGCTGTCGTAGCCGCTGCGCCCGAACTCGACGACGTGATCACGGTAGTTCTTCCCGACGCAGAAGATGTTGCGACGCGGCACCGGGATCGGCGCGAGCAGCGTGACCTCGTCCAAGGCCTGCGCCGGCAGCTCCTTCGCGCGTGCGGCCAGCACCGGACCGAACTC
>Ga0126313_10002467_pt1 | contig 10370 bp, 11 predicted proteins | sample Plot105A_FD_89954 | JGI IMG/M metagenome (GOLD analysis project Ga0126313, IMG submission 89954) | Serpentine soil microbial communities from UC McLaughlin Reserve, CA, USA - Plot105A | ecosystem: Environmental > Terrestrial > Soil > Grasslands | place: USA: UC McLaughlin Reserve, Lake County... | reverse complement strand
TGGCATCGATGCCACTGGAAGACCTCGCTCGGCCCACTCAGGTCGATCTCGATCTCTGAATGCATGCGCGACGACGCGTCGATGTCGCTGCTGAAGTCCCGGCCGTCGGTGAGGAAGCAGTCCGACACGCCCGGCACGGGGCCGCGGAGCACCGTCCGGCCGTCGCCGCCGGCCACGTCCTCGGTCTTGCCGGGCACGTGGCGCGGGATGAACGCGTTGATCCACACCTTCACCGTCCGGGCGTCATCGACGACCGGGTCGGCGTCGTCCGGCCCGAGCAGCGCCTCCCACGTCGCCGGCCCGACGATGCCGTCGACATCCAGACCGACCGCCGCCTGGAGGGCGCGGACGGCCGCCTCGGTCCGTGGTCCAAAGTCGCCGTCCACGGCGCCCGGGTCAAAGCCGCTGTCCACCAGCGCCTGCTGGAGTGTGGCGACCTCGTCCCCACGGTCGCCCGGGAACAAGGTCGGTCGTCCGGCCATGTCAAGCTCCTGTTCGTCGGCGGTCGGCCCGGCGGGCTCGCCGGCGCCATCCTCAACCGGAGCGCCCCGACCCTCCCCCAGATACGGCGAACGCCTCCGGCGTAGGCTGTCCGCAGGTATCTGCGCCGACCCTGGAGGCTCCTACGTGGGCAGATCGTCCCCATTTGGATCCAGCTCCGAGGAGGCCCTGTGAACCCACCGTCAGGGCCGGACGAGCAGCTGCTCGACGAGCTCCGCGAGCTGTTCAGCGGCACCACGCCGCCCGGCGGAGTGGTCGAGGCCGCCAAGCAGAGCTATGGGTGGCGAGACGTCGACGCGGAGGTGGCCAGGCTGACGGGTGACTCGGCGCTCGACCAGCCGACGGTCCAGGCAAGGCCGGCGGCCGATCGCCGAGTCCTCACGTTCGAGGCCCGCGACCTCCTCATCGAGGTCAAGGTCGTCACCGCGCGACGGCGACGCCGGCTGCTCGGCAGGCTCGTGCCCCCCCAGCGGGCGCGGGTCGACGTCAGTCAGCCCGACGGCAGACTGACCGTCGAGGCCGACGCCGCCGGTCGTTTCACCGTCGCCGGCCTCGAGGCCCGTCCGGTCAGCCTGCGGTGCCGGCTGAGCGGACGCCGGCCGGTCACCACCGAGTGGGTGCTGCTCTGACCCCGGGCCCGCACTCAGACGGTCGCGGTCGGTGACGGGACCGGCTGGCCCGGCAAGGCTGCCGAGGTGTCGGACAGGCTCGGGACCGCGGTCTCGTCGAGCAGCCGATTGATCATCGAGAGCACCGAGGCCAGTCCGGCCACGGCGGCCGCCTTGAGGACCGGCCCCGAAAGGTCGAGTGCCGGCGCGGCCAGCAGCACGGCCAGAAAGGCCTGCAGGAAGGTCCGGGCGGCCCGGATGAGCAGTGACTTGACCAGCGTGCGGCTCATGGCATCCACCTCCGAGACGAAGCACTGTCGTCCTTTCCGAGGGCGGTCGAGCGGGTTTGATACAGGCCGGCGGGAGGGTGGCTCCCCGAACCAGGGAGCACCCTCCCGCCGCGTGGCGAGGCCGGGTCAGCGCAGCGGTTGCCCGCAGGCGCTGCAGAACCGGCTGCCCGGGTCGAGCTCGTTGCCGCAGTGCGAGCAGAACCGGTGCTGGGGCGTGGTCATGCGCTCGAAGCTGTCCAGCTCAGACGGCTCCAGGTCGGTCACCAGCCCACCAACGGACTGCTCCGAGGCCGGCTCGGCGCCGCGGTCGAGGCCCGTCTCGGCGCCAGCCTGGGAGGGCGGGAAGTCGTCCTGGAGCTGCCAGCCGAACGGCTGCCGAAGGTCGTCCTGGGGGCGCGGTGCGGCCGTCGGCGGTGCGACGGCCGGCTGAGCCGGGACCGTCACCGGCTGGCCACGGCGCCCACGGACCACTACCGCCAGCAGCACCGCCAGGACGAGCAGGACGCCGGCGAGCGGCAGCCACACCCGGAGCAGGTCACCGCGCGGCACTGGCGGACCGTCGGCGGGCAGCGGGACGTCCTCGCTCCCGTTGGCCTTTGCCTGCGCCTTGGCCAGGTACTCCTTGGCCAGCGGGTGCCCGTCGTAGAGGTTCAGCACCCGTTGGAACAGCGGGAGGGCGGCGCTGTAGTGATGGTCCCAGTAGTACTGCATGGCCTGGGCGAAGACCGTGTCCCCGTCGCCCCGGGCGGCCTCCACGCCGGCGGCCTTGAGCGCCGCCCTGATGTCCTCCACGCTCCTGATGTAGCCCTGCTCGGCAGCGCCGTCGTTGCCGATGAGCGAGTACGAGGTGAGGCCGACGACCTTGCCGGCGGCGTTGACCACCGGGCCCCCGCTCAGCCCCGGCTTCAGGGCGAGATCGACCTCGATCTGCTTGCTGGCGCCGACGGCGCCGGCCCGGATGTTGCTCACCCGGCCGAAGGTCTTGGTCGGCTCGGTCATGCCGGTCGGAAGGTCCCGCGCCGAGCCGGGGTAGCCGAGCGCGACGAGGGGATCTCCGGGCGCCACCTCGTTGGTCGACGCCTCCAGCTGCGCGGTCGGAAGGTTGGTCGCGTCGACCTGGAGGACCGCGATGTCGGCCTGCTCGAAGTCGCTGCTCCGGACCACGGTCGCCGAGAGCGGCTTGGGCACCGACAGGCCGGCGATCTGCACCGCCGGGTAGACGCGCACGCCCGTCTTGAGGGTGAAGTCACAGATGTCGCCGGCGTAGCAGGCGGCGAGAGCGAGGTTCGCCTGTGGATCGCTGAACGGCCGGTACCGCTCGGCCGGATCCTGGTCGTCACCGAGCGGCACTCCGAACAGCTGGTTCACGGCCCAGTTCCTGAGCGCCTTCCGGTCGTCGGCGTCGGGGTGGACCACGTGGGCCGCGGTGACAAGGGACCCCTTCGGGTTGACGGCGAAGGCGCTGCCGGTCCAGCTCTGCCGGTAGCACCCGCTCAGGTCCGACAGTTGGATCCGGACGCAGACGCGCAGATCGGTCCGGACGAACGACACGGCCGGTGACACCAGGGTGACGGACCGGGTATCGGCCGACGGGCTCTGCGCCCGGGCTGGGAAAGGCCCCGCCGCCAGGGCCAGGCCGATGGCGACGGCGCAGAACAGCCGCGAGGGCACGGGCCGTCGCACCCGCCGGGTGAACGAATGACGCACGATGGACCTCCTGTGTCCTGTCGATGCCATGCCGGCGCGCGGAGCGGGCCGGTTCGAGAGGCAGAGGTCCGTGGCCCGGTGGCTGATACCTCGCGCGAGCTCGTGCACCGGACCTGTATCAGCGTCCGGCGACGGGCCCTCTCATGGCGGCCGGGCGAGCGATGCTCGGGAGGTAGACCCTGCAGCCAGGGGGCCGTCATGACAGCGCCAGTTTCCACGGTGACCATCCAGGTCGGCGCCGGACCGCACGCCGACGACGAAGAGCTCGACGAGCTTGCGCTGCGGCTCCGCCGCGAACTGCTCGAGCTGGACGTCGAGTCGGTCCAGCTCGCCCGCGGAGGTGAGCCACCGCCGGGTGCCCGGGCCGTCGGCGTGCTGTCGATCGGCACGCTGATCGTGACCCTGGCGCACGCCCCAGGGTTGCTGGCGGCCGTCGTCGACCTGGTCCAGGCCTGGCTGAGCGGTCATGGGGGACGGAGCGTGAAGCTGGCCCTGGACGGTGACGTCCTCGAGGTGCGTGGCATCTCCTCCAAGCAGCAGCGCGAGCTGATCGCCAGCTGGGTCGCGCGGCACGGGAACGGATGAGGTCCGATGCCCGGTCGCCGCAGCGCGCTCATCGTCGCCAACGACCAGTACCAGGATCCGGGGCTGCGAAGGCTGCGTGCCCCGGGACAGGATGCGGAGGCGCTGGCCCGTGTGCTCGGCGACCGGACCATCGGCGGGTTCGAGGTCAAGACCGTGGCCAACGAGCCCGAGCACCGCCTGCGGCGGGAGATCGCGACGTTCTTCGCCAACCGCAGCCGCGAGGACCTCCTTGTGGCCCATTTCTCCTGCCATGGGGTGAAGGACGACAGCGGACAGCTGTACTTTGCGACCACCGACACCGAGCTGGGCGACCTCGACACGACCGCGGTGGCCGCCGAGTTCGTCAACCGGCAGATGAGCCGGAGCAACTCCCGCCGGGTGGTGCTGCTGCTCGACTGCTGCTACAGCGGCGCATTCGCGCGTGGGCTGCTGGCCAGAGCCACGACCGCGGTCGATCTCAAGGAGCGGTTCGAGGGTCGTGGCCGGATCGTGCTGACTGCCTCCAGTGCCATGGAGTACGCCTTCGAGGACGCGGAGCTGTCGGTTGGGCGCGGACGGCCGTCGGTCTTCACCCGTGCGCTGGTCCATGGCCTGGAGACCGGCGAGGCGGACCGCGACGGGGACGGCTTCATCTCCGTCGACGAGCTCTACGACTACGTCTTCGACGAGGTGAGCCGCGTCGCGCCCAAGCAGACGCCGGGCCGCTGGGACTTTGAGATGCATGGCGACATGCTCATCGCCCGGACACCGACGCCGCGCGCCGTGCCACTACCCGCCGAGTTGCGCCAGGCACTCGACCATCCCTTCTCCGCCGTCCGCCTTGCGGCCATCGAGGAGCTCAAGCGCCTGCTCCGCGGCGACCATGCCGGGTTCGCCCTGACCGCCGCCGCGGCCCTGCAGGAGCTCACCAGCGATGACAGTCAGCGGGTATCGGCCGCGGCGGCAGCGGCGCTCGAGGCTCATCCCCGGCCAGCGGGCAGGCCATGGCCGGAGACCGCGGCATCCGCCGCCCCTGCCAGGCGGCCGGTCCGGCGGGACGGCGTCCCCGGGACCGAGGTCCCGGCCCGGCCGCCGAGTCCCTCGAAGCCGCCACCGGCCCGGCGGCGATCCGCCGCGACGGCGGCGCCAGCTCCGGGGCCGCCGTCGGCCACGCCCGATCCCAGGTCCCGGCCAGCTGGGCGGGCCCAACCCCGGCCTCACCTGGCTCGCGTGATCGCCGTGCTGGTGGTCCTGCTCGTCACCGTGGTCGGCGGGCTGCGCCTTCTTGGCGGACGGGCCCAGCACGTCTCGGTCGGCCAGCGGTTCCCGGCCGCCTCGCCGTGGCGTCTCCAGGTTGCCGGGCACAACTGCGCCGTGCGGGTGTCCTCCACGGACGGCCGGGTGACGAATGCGGGCCACGGCTCCAACTACAGCCTGCAGATGCGCTCCGATGGCGAGTTCGTGGTGAACGAGCTCACACCCGGCTGCACGGCCTCGGTCGCCGCTGGGGCCGGTCAGCTGGCCCGCCTGCCGATGACCCTCGAGCCGGGGAGGGACGGTACCGGCGGGGACAGCCCGCCATTCCGTTCCCCCGGTGGGTTTCGGGTGCTGACCGAGGGAGGCGACTGCCGGACACAGGTCTATCGAGCAGCGGACGGCTCACAGGTCGAGGAGTTCCAGGGCACGGCTCGATGGGAGTACAACCAGTCCGGCAGCTTCTATGTGCACAGCGAACCGGGGTGCCGGACCCAGGTCGAGGCCATCTGAGCTTGCGGCTCACACGCTGACGACCAGCTTGCCCCGGGGCGTGGCCCTCGCCCAGGTGGCGGAGGGCGTCGGCGGCCCCGGTCAGCGGGTAGGTCCGCTCCTTGGCGAGCTGGACGGCGAAGGTGCCGACCCCGCCCGGCCGCCTCCCCGAACGACAGCCGGGCCGGCTTGAGCGCCAGCCTGGCCTCGGCGGCCGGGACGTACTCGGCCAGGGTGCCGTCGCCGGTCCCGAACACCGCGTCGCCCGGCCGGAAGCGGGTGACGTCCCGCCCCACGGCCGCCACCTCGCCGGCCAGGTCGACGCCGAGCCGGCCGCTCCTGGGACGGCGCAGCCCCGTCTGCGGCCGGCCCAGCCACGGCGTCCCGGTCATGAGATACCAGTCGGCCGGGTTGACCGACGCCGCCCGGACCCGGACCAGGACCTCGCCGTCGCCAACCCGCGGCGCGTCGACCTCCCGGAGCTCGAGCACGTCCGGCGGTCCGAACCGGTCCTGGACGATCGCCCGCATCTCAGCCGATCAGCGGCAGCCGGGGGTCGGGGTGGGCCGGGCCCCGGCCCGAGGCGGCCCGGACCCAGGCCAGGTCGTCTGCTGTCAGGTCGGCCGGGCGGCCGGGGACGGTCCGGCGGGCCAGCAGGTCGTCCAGGATGGTGGCGGTGACCGCCACCCCCTCGGGGGTGCACATCGGCTCGCGCCCCAGGGCGTCGGTGAGGTCGAGGCCGTGGACCACCGCCTCGACGACCCGGCTGGCCACGAACTCGTCCAGGCGCATGAGGGCGTAGTAGCCGGGGCCCAACGTGTCCGGGGCCATGGAGCGGGCGCCGTCGATGGTCTTGGCGAAGGTGGCGGCGAGCACGTCCGGCATCTGCTCCGGGGTCTTCCCTCGACCATGGTGTAGGCGTAGTCGTAGACGACCGGTGCGACCTCGGAGCGGGGGAAGATGAAGAAGCTCACCCGGTCGCGGCCGACCTGGCCCTCCTGGGGCTCGGCCATCAGCATCACGGTCAGGCCGATGGAGATGTCGAAGTGGCCGGCCAGCTCGAACAGGGTCCAGGGCGGCCGGCCCTCGTCGACCGGGAGCAGCTTGGTCGGGGTCCCCCACTGCTCGGCCGTCAGGCCCCGGAAGGCCTGCTCGACCCGGCCCAGCTCGGTCTCCAGGATGCGGACGGTGTCCTCGTGGGCGCCCATCTGCTGCTCCTTCCGCTTTCGGCGGTGGCCGCCGGAATCGTACCGGTTCGGCGGCGACAGATCCGCCACCGCCTGCCGGCTATCGGCGGCGCGTGCCCGACAGCCTGTCGATCCGCCCCAGCTCCTCGTCGGTGAGGGAGAAGCCGAAGACGTCGAAGTTGGCGGCGATCCGTTCGGGGGTGGCCGACTTGGGGATCACCACCACCTGGTGGTCGATGTGCCAGCGCACCACCACCTGGGCGGGCGTCACGCCGTGGCGGGCGGCGATCTCGGCCAGCACCGGGTGGCGCAGGTCGGTGTTCTTGAAGGGGCTGTAGCCCTCCAGCACCACCCCGCGCCGGCGATGCTCCGCCACCACCGAGGCGTCGTACAGGGCGGGCGCCCACGGGATCTGGTTGACCTGCGGCGCCGCCCCGGTCGCGGCGATCAGCTCGTCCAGCTGGGCGGTGCGGTAGTTGCTGACCCCGACGGCCCGGGCCAGCCCCCGGTCGCGGGCGGCCAGGAGCTCCTCCCAGGTCGAGACCAGGGCCCGGCCTCGCGGCGGCCAGTGGACCAGCCACAGGTCGACATGGTCCATGCCCAGCGCCCGGAGGCTGCTGTCGAGGGTGCGCCGCTCACGGCCGACCGCGCCCGGCGGCAGCTTGGTGGTGATGAACACCTGCTCGCGCGGGACGCCGCTGTCCCGGACGGCCCGGCCCACCTCCCCCTCGTTGCGGTACATGGTGGCGGTGTCGATGTGGCGGTAGCCAACCTCCAACGCCGAGCGGACGGCCGTCCGGCAACGTGCGCCCGTCATCTGCCAGGTCCCCAGGCCGACCAGGGGCATGGCGCCACCCTGGTCGAGCGCCACCGTGGGCTGGCCGCGGTCAGGCCGGGGCGTCCGGTCCACCGATCGCGGCATGGCTAGCGCCCGCGCAACGCTGGGGCGAGGGACCGCCAGGCGTCGACGGGCAGGGCATTCGGATCGGCGTCGAGGGCGTGGAGGCAGACGTGGTCGGCGCCGGCGTCCAGCTGGGCGTCCACCCGCTCGGAGACCGCCTGGGGGCTCCCCCAGGCGACCATGGCGTCGACCAGCCGGTCGCTGCCGCCGGCGGCGAGGTCCTCGGGCCCGAAGCCGGCCCGCTGCCAGGCGCGCAGGTAGTTGGGCAGGGTCAGGTAGAAGGCGAGGTACTCGCGGCCGATCCGGCGGGCCTCGGCTGGGTCCTCCTCCAGCAGCACGGCCTGCTCCACCGCGAGCAACGGCCCGCCGCCCAGGATCGACCGCGCCCAGGCGGTCGCCTCCGGCGTGCTGTGGTAGGTCAGGGCGCCGGCCGATCGCTCCGCGGCCAGCTCCAGCATGCGGGGGCCGAGCGCGGCCAGCACTCGGGGCGGCTGCTCCGCCAGGGGCGGTCCCTGCCAGGGGGCGGCGTCCATCGCGTCCAGGTAGCCGCGCATCCGTTGCAGGGGCCGTTCGTAGCGGTGGCCTCGGGCGTCCACGATGGGGGCGTGACTGACGCCGATGCCCAGCACGAAGCGGCCCGGATAGGCCTCGGTCAGGGTCCGCTGGGCCGCCGCCATGGCCACCGGGTCGCGAGCCCAGATGTTGGCGATCCCGGTGCCGATGACCAGCTGCCGGGTGGCGCACAGCAGCAGCCCGGCGTTGGTCAGCGCCTCCCGGCCGAAGACCTCCCAGGTCCACAGCGATCGCCAGCCCAGCTCCTCCAGCTCGGCGACCGTCTCCCGGAGCTGGTCGGTGGGCTGGAGATCGAGCTGCCGGGTCCACAGCCCGACGCGGCCCAGCTGTTCGACGAGTGGCGTTCGCGTGGTGGCGGTCTGCCCCTCCCGGTCCATGCCCGGCCCTCCCCTGACGCCGCATTGCCCTGATGTGCGCGATTGTCGCAGAACCGCTTCCACCGCGACAGGGACGGCCTGCCCGGTCCCCCGGCCGCCTACACTGGCGGTCATGGGGCACTCCGACGGTGTCCGCCACCTGGTGTGGGACTGGAACGGCACCCTGGTCGACGACCACACGGCGGTGGTGGCGGCGATCAACGACGCGCTGGCCAGGCTGCGGCTGCGCCCGATCGACTCCGAGGCCTTCCGGACCCATTTCACCCGGCCCGTGCAGCGGTTCTACGAGCAGGTGGCCGGCCGGCCCATCGAGGCGGGCGAGTGGCGGACCCTGGACGAGGCCTACCACGACAGCTACGGCGCCCGGGTCGGGGGGCTGAAGCTGGCCCCCGACGCCCGGGCGGCGCTGGAGGCCGCCGGGGCGGCCGGCCTCACCCAGTCGCTGCTGTCGATGTGGCGCCACCAGGACCTGGTGCCGCTGGTCGAGCGGCTGGGGATCGGCCGCTTCTTCGTCCGGGTGGACGGGCTGCGGGTGCCCGGGGGCGGCGGCAAGACCGAGCATCTGGTCGGGCACCTGACCGCCCTCGAGGTCGAGGCCGGGGCGGCCCTGCTGGTCGGCGACACCCTGGACGACCTGGCGGCGGCCCGGGCGGTCGGCGCCGCCTGCGTGCTCTACGACGGCGGCTCCCACCACCGGGACGCGCTGGAGGCGACCGGCGTCCCGGTGGTCGACACCCTCACCGCCGCCGTCGAGGTGGCGACCGGCCCAGCCGCTCGTACGCGGCCAGGCACCGCTCGGCACAGGCCCGCCAGGTGAACCGGTGCAGCACATGGTCGCGGGCGTTGGCCCCGAGCCGGGCGGCCAGGCGGCGGTCGGCCACCAGCCGGGCCAGGCGGTCGCCGAGGGCTCCGGTGTCCCCCGGCGGGACCAGGAACCCGGTCTCGCCGTCGACCACCACCTCGGCCAGGCCGCCGAGGCGGCTGGCCACCACCGGGGTCCCGCTGGCCATGGCCTCCAGGGCCACCAGGCCGAGCAGCTCGGACACCGGCACGGCCCGGCCGTAGCAGGTGCGGTCCACCGACGGCAGGACCAGGGCCACCGCCCCGCGGTACAGGTCGGGCAGGGCCGCGTCGGGCACCGGGCCGAGGAAGCTGACGTCCCGTCCCTGGGCGAGCCGGCGGAGCAGCGCCGGATAGTCCCGTTCGGGCGGGTGAGGGTCGTGGCCGGCGCTGCCCGCGACCCGCAGGGCCGCCCCGGCCGGCAGGGCCTCCAGCAGCCGGTCGACCCCCTTGTGGGGGGTCAGCCGGCCGACGAACAGGATCCCGTCCCGGTCGGCCCCGGGCACGGGGGCGAACCGGCGGGTGTCGGCCCCGCCGTAGATGACCTCGGTCCGCTCCGGCGGGGCGCCGAGCAGGCCGGCCGAGAACCGGGACACGGCCAGGTAGCGGTCGAACAGCCGGTGGACCAGCCCGCCCCAGGTCCGCCCGAGCAGCCCGTGGTCGGTGACGGCCGTGCCCGCCCCGGCCAGGCGGGCCGTGACCGCGGCCATCCGGGTGGGTAGGCTCCGGAAATGATGGGCGTGGACGACCTCGGCGCCGGCCACCGCCGCCGGGAGCAGCGGGGCCACCGGCTGGGCCGGGTGGCCGCCCAGCCGGGCGAGCGGGCGCAGGACCCGGACCCGCAGGCCGCCGTCCTCGCGCCAGCGGCCCGGCCGGGGGCCGAAGGTGACCAGCTCGCAGTCGACCTCGGCGGCAAGGGCTCGGGCCAGCTCCAGCGGGTACCGCTCCCCCCCGCCGTAGAGCCCGTCCGGTCCGAACGCGCTCGGAGCCACGTGAATGACCCGCATCCTCACCGTCTCCCTGGTCACCCTGGGTGACCCCGGCCGCCTGACCGGCGGCTACCGCTACCACCGCCG
>Ga0126313_10002464_pt1 | contig 10378 bp, 8 predicted proteins | sample Plot105A_FD_89954 | JGI IMG/M metagenome (GOLD analysis project Ga0126313, IMG submission 89954) | Serpentine soil microbial communities from UC McLaughlin Reserve, CA, USA - Plot105A | ecosystem: Environmental > Terrestrial > Soil > Grasslands | place: USA: UC McLaughlin Reserve, Lake County... | reverse complement strand
TCCTCTATCTCTACCCCACGACCATCGACGATGCGATGCTCGACGCCATGGCCGAGTGCGACAAGGTCGTCAAGTACATCGACCTTCCCCTGCAGCACGCGTCGAACGCGGTGCTGAAACGCATGCGCCGTCCCGGTACCCGGACGACGTACGAACTCCTGCTCGGCCGTATCCGCTCACGGGTTCCCGACGCCACACTGCGGACGACGTTCATCGTTGGATTCCCCGGGGAGACCGAGACCGATGTCGATGAGCTGTCAGGCTTTCTCGACGCGGTCCAGTTCGACCATGTCGGCATCTTCACCTACTCACACGAGGAAGGCACCGCGGCCGAAGCGATGGAGGATAACGTGCCGCCACGCGTGAAGAAGGCGCGCCGCGACCGCCTGATGCGGCAGCAGAAGCGGATTGTGCGCGCCGCGCAGCGGCGGCGAGTCGGCGACCGCGTCCGACTCGTCGTCGATGGGGTTTCTGAGGAGCACGAGCTCGTCCTGCGCGGCCGTCTGGCCGGGCAGGCGCCCGAGATCGACCCGCAGGTGTTCCTGACGGAGTGCGACCCCAGCCAGCTGCTGCCGGGCACGTTTCACGACGGCGAAATCGTGGGCGCCCGCGACTACGACCTGCTCGTCCGTCCGTTGCTGTGACCTTGACCGTGTGCTAGCATAAATAGTTCGCAGAAGGACGGGCTAAGACCGGAGTGGGCTCGTGCCCACTCTTTGTGTTTGGGGGCACGGCGGGCGGATGGAGGCGGTCGATCGAATCCGGGCGGTGGCCGATCGGGTCGTCCAGTCGCACGGCCTCGAGTTATTCGACGTCCAGCTGCGTCGTGAACCCTCCGGCTGGGTCGTTCGAGTCTTCATCGACAAGCCGGGACCATCCGGCACTCCCGAGGACAGCGTCGGCGTCGAGGATTGCGCGGTGGTGAGCCGCGAGATGAGCACGATTCTCGATGTCGAGGACCCGCTCGACCGTGCGTACACCCTCGAGGTGTCTTCGCCCGGCCTCGATCGGCCCTTGCGTAATGCGCGCGATTACGAGCGCTTCACCGGGCGTGCCGCCAAGGTCGTGGTGGACGACCCGGTAGACGGGCAGACCGCGTTCGCCGGCCGCATCCGCGGACTCGAGGACGGCTCGGTGGTCTTCGAGGCCCAGGGACAGAAATGGCACCGGATCGCGCTCGATAACATCAAGCGGGCCAGGCTCGACGTGGAGTTCTAAGAGACAGATGACGACCAACCCACTGCAGCAGACGATTGAGGCGCTCGCCAAGGAAAAGGGCATCGAGCCGGACGTGATCATCACGGCCATCGAGGACGCGGTGCTGACGGCCTCGCGCAAGTATTACAAGAGCACCGAGAACCTGAAGACCCGCTTCAACCCGGAGACGGGGCAGGTGGATCTCTTCGCGGTGAAGCACATCGTCGAGCAGGTGACCGACCCCGCCATTGAAATCTCGCTCACCGAGGCGCAGGAGCTCTACGGCGAAGAAGCCGAAGTGGACATGGAGATCGAGTTCCCGAAGCCGACCGACGTGCTCGGGCGCATTGCGGCCCAGACGGCGAAGCAGGTCATCTTCCAGAAGGTCCGTGAGGCGGAGCGCGAGAACATCTTCGAGGAGTTCAACGAGCGGGTCGGCGAGGTCGTGAACGCCACGGTCAAGCGCTTCGAGAACGGCGACATCGTCGCCGAGCTGAACAACCGCATCGAGGCCGTGCTGCCCCGGAAGGAGCAGTCGCGCGCCGAGAGCTACAACCCGCAGGACCGCGTGCGCGCCGTGATCAAGGGTGTGAACCGCAGCGCGAAGGGGCCGCAGATCGTGCTCTCGCGCACGGATCCCGCGCTGTTGATCAAGCTGTTCGAGCAGGAAGTGCCTGAAATCTACGACGGCACGGTCATCATCCGCGGCGCCGTGCGGGAGGCGGGCGACCGCGCGAAGGTTGCGGTGTACTCCCGTGAGCGCGACGTCGATCCGGTGGGCGCCTGCGTCGGCATGAAGGGCACGCGCGTGCAGGCCATCATCCGCGAGCTGCGCGGCGAGAAGATCGACATCGTCGAGTACTCGGAAGACCCGGTGCTGTTCGTGACCAACGCGCTCAGCCCTGCAAAGGTGCAGCGCGTCTCGATTGTGGACGACCACGAACGGGTGATGGAGGTCGTGGTCGAAGACAAGCAGCTGTCGCTCGCGATTGGCAAGAAAGGCCAGAACGTGCGGCTCGGAGCGAAGCTGACGGGCTGGCGCATCGACATCAAGAGCGAGGAAGAGAAGCGCCGCGAGGTGGAGCTGCAGTTTGCAGGCCTCGAGCTGGGTGGCAACTCCGAAGAGGCGGCCGGCGGTGAGGGTGAGACCGGCGAGGAAGCGGCCATCACGGGTGATGATGCCGGCCGTGATGAAGCCGGCCAGGAGGCTGTTGCGGCATCTGCGGCGGAGAGCGCGGGCGATACGACTGACGCACTGGCTGCGGGGGGCGCGGACGGCGGAGAGCCGGAAGGCGCGGCACGCGACACGGTAGTGTCTGAAGGGACGTCGAGGTAACGGTTTGGCAACTGTCCGGATTTACAAAGTCGCGGAGCTGCTGGGGACGACCAGCCAGGAAGTGATGGCGCTGCTCAAGCGCGATCACGGCATCGAGGTGAAGAGCGCCTCGAGCACGATAGAAGAGGTCGTGGGGCGGCAGTTCGTCGAGCGCCTCGCGCGCCAGCGGGGCGTATCGCTGCCGGGCGGCGACATGTTCGCTGAGCGGCCGATGCCTTCGAGCGGCAAGAAGCCGATGCCCGGCAAGAAGCCGGAGCCGCCGAAGCCGGCCGCACCAACGCTCGGTCCGCCGCGCCTCGTCAAGACCATCACGAGGCCGGTGCAGCCCACGCCGGTCGAAGACGAGAGCGCCGATCCGGACGCGTACGAGTACGCGCCGCCCGCGGAATCGTTCGACCAGCCGATGGAAGCGGAGGCGGCTCCTGCGGACGAAGCTGCGGCCGCCATCGACGAAGCGGTCCCGGATGCCTATGCGGCCGCGCCGGCGCAGGAGCACGCCGAGACTGCGCAGCCGGAAGCGCAGGGACTGAGCGCATCGCCCGAGGCGCCCGGAGCGGACACCGCAGCGACACCAGCAGGCACGCACGTCACCGGCTCGCCGGCATCGGCCGGCCATCCTGAGCCACGCGCGGCCGCATCGGCCGGGCCGCCAGCGTCGCCGCCTCCTGTGCAGCCGGCCGGCCGCTTCGTTCCGCCGACATTGCGGCTCCGCATCGAAGAGAACCGGCCGTCGTCGACACCGCTGGCGCCGCAAACGACTGCGCGGCCCGTGATTGCCCCTCGTCCGGCGGCACCTGCCGCGGCACCGCCACGTCCGGCCGCTGCTCGCCCGGCCGCCCCTGGTGCACGTCCCGGGGCTCCGGGAATGGCGGCGCGTCCCGGCATGGCGCGGCCGTCCGACATTCGTCCTCCCTATCAGCCCGCGGCTCCGCTCGGCGGTCCGCGTCCGCTGCCGTCGCACCCCGTGCGTCCGGCAACGCCCGGCGCGCCTGGTCTCGCCCGCCCCGGCATGCCGCCGCGCCCTGGCGGCACGTCCTGGCCGTCGCGTCCGGGCGGAGGCCGTCCTGGCGGCGGGTCCCGTCCGTCCGGTCCACGGCGGGATGCGACCCGCGACCCACGCCCGCAGATGCCGATTGCCCCGGTCGGGCCGCCGCCGATTTCACGCACGATCACGCTGGCAGAGGGAATGACCGTCAAGGATCTCGCCGACAAGCTCGATCTTCGCGTGAAGGACGTGCTCGCCAAGCTGTTGATGAAGCGCATGATGCTCAACATCAACAGCACGCTCGACACCGAGACCGCGATGATGATCGCGCGCGAGTTCGGCGCCGACGTCAAGATGCGGACGTTCGAACAGGAGCTGCTGCAGGTCGAGTCCGAGGAGGTCAAGGCCGAGGACCTCGTCACGCGCGCGCCGGTCGTCACCGTGATGGGTCACGTCGACCACGGCAAGACCACGCTGCTCGACGCGATCCGGTCCACGCGCGTGGCGGAGCGGGAGGCGGGCGGCATCACCCAGCACATCGGCGCCTATCACGTGCCCGTGGGTGACGGCCGCAACATCGTCTTCCTCGACACGCCAGGCCACGCGGCGTTCACGATGATGCGCGCCCGCGGTGCGAAGGTCACCGACGTGGTGGTGCTGGTGGTTGCGGCAGACGATGGCGTGATGCCGCAGACGAAGGAAGCGGTCGATCACGCGCGCGCGGCGAACGTGCCGATCATCGTGGCCGTGAACAAGATCGACAAGCCGGGGGTGAACGCCGACAACGTCAAGCGCGAGCTGGCCGAACTGGGTCTGGTTCCCGAGGCATGGGGCGGCACCACCGTCATGGTGGACGTCTCCGCCAAGAAGAAGCAGAACCTCGATCTGCTGCTCGAGATGATTCTGCTCGTCACCGACATCGGCGAGCTGAAGGCCAACCCGAAGCGCAACGCGTCGGGCACGGTGCTCGAGTCGAAAATCGACCGCGGCCGTGGTCCGGTGGCCACAATCCTCGTGCAGGACGGCACGCTGCACGTGGGCGACACGTTCATCGCCGGCACGATCGTCGGCAAGGTCCGGGCCCTCATCGACGACCGGGGCAGGTCGATCAAGATGGCGCCTCCCTCTACGCCGGTCGAAGTGCTGGGCCTGGGTGGCGTGCCCTCGCCCGGTGATGCGTTCCAGGCGCTCGACGATCCGGCAAAGGCACGGCAGATTGCCGTGTTCCGGCAGGAGCAGGCGAAGGCCAGGGCGCTTGGCCTGAAGAGCGGCCGGGTCACCCTCGAGTCGCTGCAGCTGCAGCTGGCCGAGGGCAGCAAGGACCTCGCGCTCATCATCAAGGCCGACGTGCAGGGCTCCGCCGAGGTGCTCGCCGATTCGCTCGCGCAGCTCAGCACCGACAAGGTGAAGATCAAGATCCTGCGATCGGGTGTTGGCGCGATCAACGAGTCGGACGTGCTGCTCGCGTCGGCGTCCGAGGCCATCATCATCGGCTTCAACGTGCGGCCGGACCGGAACGCGGCGGATCTCGCAGAGCGCGAGAGCGTCGACATCCGGCAGCATTCCGTCATCTATGCTGTGGCCGACGAGATCAAGAAGGCCATGGAGGGCCTGCTGGAGCCCACGTTCAAGGAAGCGCGCCTGGGAATCGCCGCGGTACGCGATCTCTTCAAGGTGCCGAAGTTCGGGACGATCGCCGGCTGCATGGTCACCGAGGGGCGTATCATCCGGAGCGGCGACGCGCAGGCCCGGCTGCTGCGCGACAATGTGGTGGTCCACCAGGGCAAGATCGGCTCGCTGCGCCGGTTCAAAGACGACGTGTCCGAGGTGAGGTCGGGCTTCGAGTGCGGCATCGCGTTCGACGGCTTCGACGACATCCGCGTCGGCGACGTCATCGAGTGCTTCACGCTCGAGAAGGTGGCGGCCGTCACCGCGTGACGGGACGCTGACGCGCACGCGCTCCCGAGGCGGTCCGCCGGGTCTGCACGGCAGCAGGCCCGCGTCCCAGCCGGAGCGTTGCCTCATATGGTCGTTGGTTTGCTGTCGCTCGAGCTGTTCATCGCCGACGCGCAGTCTCTCAAGGACAAGCGGATGGTGCTCCGGGCCGTGAAGGACCGGCTCCGCCGGTTCAACGTCGCGGTATCGGAAGTCGAGCATCAGGCACTCTGGCAGCGTGCCGGGCTGGGCGTGGTGACCATCGCCGGATCGGAAGCGCTCGCCAGCCGGGAGCTGCAGGGCGCGCTCGATGAGATCGAGCGGGTCGAGCCCGGCCTCGTGTCCCGCAGTGAAGTGGAGTTTCTGGCGTGAGCGCGTCGCGGACCGAGCGGTTGAGCGAGCAGATCAAGGCGGAGGCCAGCCACGTCCTCGCGCGCGATGTGCACGATCCCGGGGTGGGCTTCGTGACCATCACGCGGGTGCGTGTCAGCCCCGACCTGCAGGTTGCCCACATCTACTACACCGGACTTGGCGACGCCGCGGCTCAGCGGGCCACCGAAAAAGCGCTGGAACGCGTGACACCGTTCGTGCGCCGCCAGCTGGCCCAGCGCCTGCGCCTGCGGCGCGTGCCGGAAGTCGCGTTCGTGTTCGACAAGTCGATTGCCCACCAGGCGCGCGTCGAGGAACTGCTGCAGGAGATCCACGCGAACGACGCGCGGGCCGCACAAGATGCCCCACCACCAGACGACAGCGAACAATAACGCCGGACCTATCGAACGCATCTGTGAGGCGATCCGCGCCCGCCAGCGGTTCGTGATCAGCTCGCACTCGCGTCCGGACGGCGACTCCATCGGCTCGCAGCTCGCGATGGCGTTGGCGCTGCGCGCGCTCGGCAAGCACGTGGAGGTGGTGAATCAGGATGCAGCGCCGCCTGCGTTGATGGCGTTCCCCGGTGTGCCCTCGATCCGGGTGGCCGAGCGCGTCGACGACGAGTTCGACGCCGCGATCATCATGGAGTGCAGCGACCTGAAGCGCACGGGCGTCGAAGGCCTCGATCGCTATTTCGTGATCAACATCGATCACCACCCGGGGAACTCCGACTTCGGCGCGATCAACTGGTTCGATGGCACCGCAGCGGCCTGCGCCGAGATGGTGTTCGACGTCATCGTCGCCCTCGGGGGGCCGCTCTCTCCGGAGATTGCCACCCACATCTACGTCGGGATCCTCACCGACACGGGCTCGTTCCACTACTCGAGCATCTCGGCCCGGACGTTCGACATCTGCCGGCAGCTGGTCGAGGCGGGCGTGGACCCGCCGAAGGTCGCGCGCAGCATCTTCGACAGCAACACGCTCGGGCGGCTGAAGCTGTTCGGGGCCGTGCTGGGTTCCATCGAGCTCGAACACGACGGGCGGCTCGCCGTCGTCTGCGTCAACCGCGCGATGGCCGCCGACGCGGGCGGCACCTATGACGACACCGAGGGGCTCATCAACCTGCCGCTCACCGTCCGTGAGATCCAGGCCGCGGTGTTCTTCAAGGAGATCGACAAGCACGAGTACCGCGTGAGCATGCGCTCGAAGGGCGACATCGACCTGTGTACCGTCGCCAAGAAGTTCGGCGGCGGCGGCCACAAGAATGCGTCCGGCTGCACCGTCAACGGCCCATACACCGAGGTGCGCGCGCGCGTCGTGCGCGAGGTCAGTGACGCCATCGAGCAGGGCTTCCAGCCCGAGCCGGAGCCGTCCGCGGCCCTATGACGCCGACCGCAGCCGCTGCGGCCGACGGCGCGCTCGTCATCGACAAGCCATCCGGACCGTCCTCACACGACATCGTGTCGGCAGTGCGGCGGGCCCTGGGCGGCGTCAAGGTGGGGCATACCGGCACGCTCGATCCCCTTGCCACTGGCGTCCTCCCCTTACTGATCGGGCGCGCCACGCGGCTTGCCCAGTTCCTCGCGAGCGCGACGAAGACGTACACGGCGCACGTGCAGTTCGGCTGGGGCACCGATACCTACGACAGCGCGGGCGAGCCTGCCGGGCCACCGACACCGGCAGCGGTCGACCGCTCCGCCCTCGAGACCGTGCTCGAACGGTTCCGCGGCTCGTTTTCGCAGCAGCCGCCGGCCTACTCAGCGAAGAAGGTTGGCGGGCGCCGGGCCTACGCGCTCGCGCGCGCCTCGCGCGTAGTGGCGCTCGAACCCGTGATGGTGACCGTCCACGACTTACGGCTCATCGGGCTGAAAGGCGGGACTGCCACGATCGAGGTCACGAGCTCCGCGGGATTCTACGTGCGATCGCTTGCCCACGATCTGGGTGTGGCCCTCGGCACGCCGGCCCATCTGGCGGGCCTGCGGCGCACCCGGAGCGGCGAGTTCGACCTGACGCAGGCGGTTCCGTTCGGGGTGGCCCTCGAGGCACCCGACGCTGCGCTGGACCGCCTGGTGCCATCCCGAGCCCTGCTCGGTCATCTCGAGGGCTGCCGGTTGAGCGAGGAAGGCGTGCGGTGGGCGCTCCATGGCCGTGACATCCAGCCCCGCCTGCTGCTGGACCCGCCGCCCCGGACCGCCGAAGGCACCGTGCGTCTGCTCGATCCGGCCGGCGCGCTGGTGGCGCTGGGAGTGGTCCGGGAGGCCTCGGGAGCTTTGCACCCGGTCGTGGTTCTGAGGTAGAATCCTACGTCTTCTAAATGATTTACGGCGGCTTGGTAGGAGTTCGCTCTCCGTCTGGGCCGTACGTGGAGGGTAGCGCGTTGACACTGACCAGGGACAGGAAGTCCGAGATAATCGGCAGCTACAAGACGCACGAGGGCGACACCGGGTCTCCCGAGGTGCAGGTGGCGATTCTCAGCGAACGCATCAACTATCTCACCGAGCACTTCAAGACACACGCGAAGGATCACCACTCACGGCGCGGCCTGCTCATGCTGGTTGGCCAGCGGCGGCGGCTGCTCGACTACCTGAAGCACAAGGACACGTCGCGCTACGCGGAGCTGATCCGTCGCCTCGGCATTCGCAAATAGACAAACAGACAGTGAGCGTCGGCCGGCCGCAAGGGGCGGCAGCCGATTCCCTTCCGTGACGACCCTGATCGGACGACCCCCTGCGATCGTCATCCACGCGCTGCGCCCCCTGATGCTCCATCGTGCGCGCGCACTCCCGGGTCGCGGGCTGGACCCGCAGCCGCTCCACTCCGAGCGTTCATCGAGGCAAGGCTATGCACACGCGTAACGTCACCATCGGTTCCCAGACCATCTCCTTTGAAACCGGCAAGCTGGCCAAACAGGCCGACGGCTCGGTCATCGTGCGCCTCGGCGACACGATGGTGCTCGTCACCGCCTGTTACGCGGCGAACCCGCGCGAAGGCATCGACTTCCTGCCCCTGACGGTGGACTACCGCGAGTACACCTACGCGTCAGGCCGTATCCCTGGCGGCTTCTTCAAGCGCGAAGGCAAGCCGTCCGAGAAGGAAGTCCTCACCAGCCGCATGACCGATCGGCCGATCCGCCCGCTCTTCCCGACCGGCTGGCGCCACGAGACGCAGGTCATCGCGCTCGTGCTCTCGGCAGATTCCGAGAATGATTCCGACGTGCTCGCGATCACCGGGGCATCGGCCGCCCTCGCGATCTCCGAGATCCCGTTCCAGAAGACGATCGCCAGCGTGCGGGTCGGCCTGGTCGACGGGCAGTTCCTCATCAATCCGACCTACCCGCAGCGGCGTCAGAGCCGCCTCGATCTGATCGTCGCGGGCAGCCGCGACGGCATCGTGATGGTCGAGGCCGGCGCGAAGGAAGCGACCGAGGAGGAAGTCGTCCAGGCACTCGACACCGCACAGGCCGCGATCAGGAAGATCGTCGACGTCATCGACGATCTCGCGAAGGAGATCGGCACGAAGAAGCGCGAGGTCGCGAAGAAGGAAGTCTCGCGCGAGTTCTACCGCGAGGTCGAGGAGAAGGTGCTCGTCCCGCTCAGCGAGGCGATGCGCATCCGCGGCAAGCTCGAGAACTACGACCGCGTCGACGAGGTTCTCGAGGAGCTGATCGCGTCGCTCCCGGAAGGCGAGGTCCAGCGCAAGGTGGAAGCGAAGTCCATCTTCAAGGAGCTCAAGGAGAAGGTGCTGCGCGACGAGGTGCTCGAGCATGGCGTCCGGCTCGACGGCCGCAAGTTCGACGAGATCCGCGGCATCTGGAGCGAGGTGGGAGTGCTGCCCCGCGTGCACGGGTCGGCGGTGTTCACGCGCGGCGAGACGCAGGCGCTCGTCACCGCCACGCTCGGCACGGCGGACGACCAGCAGAAGGTCGAGACCGTCGACGGCGACGGCTACAAGCGCTTCATGCTCCACTACAACTTCCCGCCGTTCTCGGTCGGGGAGGTGGCGTTCCTCCGTGGCCCCGGACGCCGCGAGGTGGGCCACGGCGCACTGGCCGAGCGGGCCCTCACGCCGGTCGTGCCCGGCGAGGACAAGTTCCCCTACACCGTGCGCGTCGTCTCCGACATCCTCGAGTCGAACGGGTCGTCGTCCATGGCCTCCGTCTGCGGCGGCACGATGGCGATGATGGACGCGGGCGTGCCGCTGACGGCTCCCGTCGCGGGCATCGCGATGGGCCTGATCATGGATGAGGAGACCGGGAAGCATGCCGTCCTGAGCGACATCGCCGGCGCCGAGGATCACTACGGCGACATGGACTTAAGGTCGCCGGCACGTCGAAGGGCATCACAGCGCTGCAGATGGACATCAAGGTGGGGGGCATCACCGCGGATGTCATGCGGGAGGCCCTGCACCAGGCGCGCACGGGCCGCCTGTTCATCCTCGAGAAGATGGCGGAAACGCTCGCCACCCACCGCGGCAACATCTCGACCTTCGCGCCGCGCATCATCACCATCAAGATCCCTGTCGACAAGATCCGCGACGTCATCGGGCCCGGCGGCAAG
>Ga0126313_10002463_pt1 | contig 10381 bp, 9 predicted proteins | sample Plot105A_FD_89954 | JGI IMG/M metagenome (GOLD analysis project Ga0126313, IMG submission 89954) | Serpentine soil microbial communities from UC McLaughlin Reserve, CA, USA - Plot105A | ecosystem: Environmental > Terrestrial > Soil > Grasslands | place: USA: UC McLaughlin Reserve, Lake County... | reverse complement strand
GAGGCGAGGCTCCCGCCCGCACCGACCGCGGTCATTCCGAGTCGGCGCACGTGGTGCACGGTGTCGAGCAGCGCGGCCGTGCCGTAGTCGCCGGTGTGGTTGTTCGCCAGGTTGAGGATGTCGAAGCCGGCGTATCGCGCGACCACTCCGAGCGCGGCCGGGCGGCCGCGGAAGTTGAACTCCTTCGGGACCGGAGCGCCGCGCGTGGACACGGCGCACTCGAGGTTGCCGAAGGCGATGTCCGATCGGCGCAGCGCCTGTGCTACGCCGGTCCAGGGATAGCGGAGGCCGAGCCGGCTCATCACCAGTCTCGGCCCGTCCCCGAGGTTGATGTCGCCCACGGCCGCGAGCGTGACGTCGCGCGAGCGGACAACGATCGGGGCGGACACCCTCCCGTCCGGAGCGACGGCGCGAAGCGTGTAGCTCCGCCGCAGCCGGCGCGGCGCGAGTCGTGCGACGAAGCCGCCGGCGGCGTCCGCGACGGCCGCGCCGAGCCGGCGCCAGCGCACGCCGCGCTGGACCTCGATCACGATCCGCTGGCCCGCGACGCCGCCGCTGCCGCGCGCGGCGAAATGGACCCCGGTGGCGACCACGCGGGGGCCGCCGAGCTGTAGCGGAGGCGGCGGCTGTGGAACCTGGGCGCGAGCCTCGACGGTGCCAACGGCCAGCGCGACCGCGATCAACACCGTGCGCCCCACGCGCCTCACCGACCGCGAACGCTACCCGGGACCGCCGGCTACAGTCGAGTCCCAGTAGCTTGCGACCCGGCTCTGACCGCTCCCGAACGGAACCGACTGCGCGGCATCCTGGCCGCCACGGCGGCGGCGAACGCGCTGATCTTCCTGGATCAGACGTCCGTGGCTGTCGCCCTGCCAGCGATTCAGTCCGAGTTCAGCGCCTCGCGGGCAGAGGTCGGGTGGATCATCGGCGCCTACCTGCTCTCGTTGGCCACCTTCATGTCAGCCTCGGGCCGCCTGGCCGACTTGTACGGCCGCCGCCGGATGTTCCTCATCGGTCTGGCGCTGTTCGGAGCCGCCTCCGCCCTATGCGCCGCGGCGTTCTCGGAGCTGGCGTTGATCGTCGCCCGTCTGATCCAGGGGATGGGTGCGGCGCTGACCCAACCGCTCGCTCTCGCCAACGCCACGGCCGCTCTGCCCGACGACCGGCAGGGATGGGCAGTCGGATTCTTAGCGAGCGTCGGCACCACCTGCCTTTCGATCGGGCCGCTCATCGGTGGAGCGCTGGTCGAGGCCGGCAGCTGGCGCTGGATATTCGTCGTCAACCTGCCGATCGTGCTCTTCTCATTGGTGGTGGCGGCTCGCTCTATTCCCGAGTCCCGGGATCCCGCGGCCGCCCGGATGGACTGGGGTGGGGCGGGCCTCCTGCTTCTCGGGCTCTCGGTGCTGATCGCGTCGCTGCTGCACGTCGACGACTTGTCCGGCGGGCTGACGGCCGGCGGTATCGCGCTCGGGGCGGCGCTGTTGCTCGCGTTCATCCACGTCGAGGGCCACCGGTCGCAGCCGCTGATACCGGTGACCCTCGTGCGGCGCCCGGCGGTTGCGGGCCCGCTCATCGCGCTCTTGGTCATTCAGTTCGCGGTGCTGGCGGTGACCGTTTACGTGCTCCTGTACCTCCAGCGCTCGCTCGATTACGGGGCACTCGCGGCAGGCCTCCTGATCCTTCCGGCTGTCATTTGGAGCGCGCTGCTCTCGACGGTCACCGGCCGCTTGGCCGACGAGCACGGTTCGCGGCGTCTCGTCGCCGGCGGCCTCGTCCTCGCATCGGTGGGCCTGGTTGGCCTGGCGCTCACCGCCGCAACCGGCGAGGTCTGGCTCCTGATCGTGACCCTGCTCGTCTTCGGTGTGTCACGACCATTGGTGTTCACCCCCGCGGGCGCCGCCGCGATCGGGGCGATCCCACGCGGGGAGCGCGGCCTGGCGTCGAGCCTCGTAACGGAGGCCCGCCAGCTCGGGGCGGTGCTCGGCGTCGCGGTTGCGGGGGCCGTGCTGATTTCGGTCGAGGGCGCGGCCGGCGGCGATCCCGCGGACGCCCTCGGGGACGGAGTCACGGCCGCGATGCTCGTCGCCGCCGGGCTTGCCGCCGGCGCGGCGCTGGTCAGCGGTCGGCTGATGGGCGCTCGCCCGGCCGATTGATCGAGCGAGGCCCCTCCGGCCCCACATGCGTCCAGCGCCCGCCGACCATCGTTGCGAGCACCCGCAGTTCGGGCAGCTCCTCGGATCGGCAGGTGAACGGGTCGCTGTCGAGCACCACGAGGTCGGCGAGCATCCCGGGGCGGAGCTTGCCTCGGCGCTGCTCCTGGCCCTCGAGCCAGGCCGGAGCGACGGTGGCGGCGCGGAGCGCCTCCTCGATCGTCACCGCCTGCTCGGGGCGCCACGGCGGGCGCTCGTCGCGCGTGCGGTGCACGCCGGCCACGATCCCGGCCAATGGGTCGAGCTCCTCCACCGGGGCGTCCGATCCGTTGGCGAGGAGAGCCCCCGCGTCCAGCAGGGACCTGTAGGCGTAGGCGCCGTCGCGGCCCTCCCAGAGACGGTCGGCGAGGTCGCGGTCCGACGGGGCGTGGCTGAACTGGACCGAGGCGGCCACGCCGATCTCCGCGAACCGGGCAACGTCCTCGCCCGCCAGGAGCTGGGCGTGCTCGATACGTGACCGCAGCCCCGCCGGCTGCCAGGCGTCGCGGGTCGCCGCAAAGGCGTCGAGAGCGGCGCGGTTCGCGGCGTCGCCGATGGCGTGCACCGCGACCGGGAAGTGCGCCTCCGCCCCGCGCAGCACGACCTCCTCGAGCTGCTCTCGCGAGGTGATCTCGACGCCCGAGCCGTCGAGGAGACGGGCGGTGGCGGAGCCGAGCGTCCCGTCCATGAAGCCCTTCAGGTAGCCGATGCGCAGCAGGTCGTCGCCGAACCCCGAGCGCAGGCCGAGCGCACGCAGCTCGTCGAGCCGGTCCCAGGGAAATGACTGCCAGACGCGCAGGCTCAACTCACCACGCTCACGCAGCCGTGCGAAGACCTCGAACGCTCCGAGCCAGCCGTCCTTGTCGTGAATTGCGGTGACTCCCCGCGCCGCGGCGATCCGGAGGCCCTCGCGCGAGGCGGCCACCATCTCGTCCACGGTGGGACGCACGTAGCGGTCGCGGAACGCCCAGGCTGCGTTCTCGCGCAGCACGCCCGTCGGCTCGCCCCGTTCGTCACGCTCGACGACGCCGCCCGGCGGCTCGAGCGGACCGTCCGCTCGCGCCAGCGCCGCGCCGTTCAGCCAGAGGGAGTGGTAGTCGCGCGAGAAGAGCGCCACCGGCGTCTCGGGCGCCACCCGGTCGAGCGCCGCTCGGGTGGGCGGCTCCGTCCAGTCGCCGTCCCGCCAGCCGACGCCCCGCAGCCAGCCGCCGGACGGAACGCGAGGGAGGGCCTCGGCCACTCCCGCCACGGCATCGGCGAGCGAGTGCGCGCCCTCGAGTCGGACCTGCCGCTGCGCGAGCGACCAGGTGGGGAAGTGCACGTGGGCATCGGCCAGGCCGGGCACGACGCAGCAGCCAGCGATGTCCACCCGCTTCGCGCCGGGAGCGGGCGCGGGGGTGACCCCCCCGCGGTAGATCGCAAGCTCGCCCGTGAGCGGCGCCGCGGGGTCGAGGGTGCGGATCGCACCGCCGTGGATGACGAGATTGGAGCTCACGCGAGCGCGACCCTACGCTGTCGTGCCATATGCCCGACTACGACATCCACCTCGACGACAAGTACGGCCACTCGAACCTGATCGACATTCCGGCCGAGATCGCGACCGCCGGCGAAGACTGGTTCAACCAGACCCTGACGACCGTCAACGACGCGGTCGTGCGGCTCGGGGTGATCGAAGGCGAGTTCCACTGGCACAAGCACGACCGCGAGGACGAGTTCTTCCTGGTTCTCGACGGGCAGCTGCTGATCGACCTCGACGGCGGCGAGACCGTGACCCTGGAGCCGCACCAGGCCTACACGGTTCCACGGAACGTCACGCACCGGACTCGCGCGCCGCGCCGCACGGCGATCCTGATGGTGGAGGCGGCGGGAGTGGCCCCAACTGGGGACTGACGAGGCCAGTCGACTACGGGCGCGGAGGGCGGCGGCGCAGCTGCTCGGCGGCCGAGGCGAGTCGTCGCCCGCCCGGATCGTGGGTCGGCTGCTTGCGGTTCAGGCGCAGGACCTGCGGGCGACCCGGCTTGCGCTGCGGGCGCGAGGCAAGGGGCTGAGCTCCGCGAGTGTGGATCGAGCGCTGACCGCCGAGCGCTCGCTGGCGGTCGGCTGGCTCTGCCGCGGGACGCTCCACCTTGTCCGCAGCGAGGACTACCCGTGGCTGCTGGGGCTCACCGCTCCGTCGCAGGCGGCCAGGAGCCGGCGCAGGCTGGGCCAGGAAGGCGTGTCCGCAGACGACGCCGACCGCGCGGTGGCGATCATCGACCGGGCGCTGGCCACGGATGGCCCACTCGGCCGCCCCGAGCTGGCCGAGCGCGTCGCCGCCCGCAGCATCCGGACCGAGGGGCAGGCGATGCCGCACCTGCTGAACCTCGCAGCGGTGCGGGGGGCCGCGGTGCTCGGGCCGGTGAAGGAGGGGAAGCAGCTCTTCGTGCTCGCGCGCGACTGGCTGGGCACGGCGCCACGGTCCGAGCTCACGGACCCCAACAGAGAGCGCGCCCTAGCCGAGCTCGCCCGCCGTTACCTCGCCGGCCATGCGCCGGCGAGCGCGGCCGACCTTGCGGCCTGGGCGGGACTGCCGCTGCGTGATGCACGCGCCGGCCTCGAGGCGATCGCCGCCGAGCTCGTCGTGTTCGGTGGCGAGCTGGTCGAACTCGCCGGGAGCGGCAGAACCCCCGGTCGGCTGCCGGCCCGGCTGCTGCCCGCCTTCGATCCCTACCTGCTCGGGTGGAAGAGCCGCTTGTTCGCCGTGCCCGCCCGGCACGCCCGCCGGGTCCATCCCGGCGGCGGCACGCTGCGCGCCGTCGCGACGGTCGACGGGGTGGCGGCAGGCACATGGAGCATGCGCCGCAGGGACGATCGGGTAGACGTCGACATCGAGCCCTTCGCGGCGCTGGCGCCCACCGCCGCGAGGGCGCTGCGGGCGGAGGCGGCGGACGTCGCGCGCTTCATTTCGACCGGCGAGGTCGCGAATTAGGAGGTGAGACCCTTTACGGCCCCGGCCGCCGCAGCGCCGTCAGCGCACCGCCCGTGCGCGCGGCGGTGCGCTCCAGCAGCTCCATCTCGTCGAGCGCCCGGCCCGCACCCAGGGCGACGCAGTCGAGCGGCGAGTCCGCCAGCCGCACGGGCACCCCGGTCTCGGACTCGAGCCGCTCGGTGAACCCGCGCAGGAGGGCGCCGCCGCCCGCGAGCAGGATCCCCGACTGTGCGAGGTCGGACGCCAGCTCGGGGGGCGTCTCCTCGAGCGCGTCGCGAACGGAGGACACGATGTCCCGGACCGGCGCCTCGACCGCGCGGCGCAGCTCCTCGCTCGTCACCGCCACCTCGCGCGGCAGCCCCGAGGAGGGATCGCGTCCGCGCACCTCCCAGCGGGCATCGGTGGTGTCGGGGCTGACGCTGCCGATCTCGAGCTTCACCTGCTCCGAGGTCGTCTCGCCGATGGCCAGCCCATGGTTGGCGCGGATCCAGGCCGCGCCGGCCTCGTCGAAGTCGTAGCCGCCGACCCGGAGCGACCGCGAGACCACGATTCCGCCGAGCGAGATCACCGCCACCTCGCTCGTGCCGCCGCCCACGTCGACGACGACGTTTGCGCGCGGCTCCTCGATGGCCAGCCCGGCGCCGATGGCCGCGGCGAGCGGCTCCTCGATCAGGTGCACCGAGCGGGCGCCGGCCGCCATCGTGGCCTCCGTCAACGCCCGCTGCTCGACGTCCGTGATGCCCGAGGGCGCGCACATGATCAGGCGGGGGTGAGCGAAGCGGCTGCGGTGAACGCGGCCGATGAAGTGGCGCAGCATCTGCTCGGTCACCTCGAAGTCGGCGATAACGCCATGGCGCAGCGGCCGGACGGCGGCGATCGTCGCCGGCGTACGTCCGATCATGCGCTGGGCCTCCTCGCCCACGGCGTGCACCTCGCCGTCGCGGGTGTCGACCGCGACCACGGAGGCCTCCGAGACGAGGATGCCCGCTCCCCGGACGTACACGAGCGTGTTCGCCGTGCCGAGATCGATGGCAAGGTCACGGCCGCCGAGGCGGGGCATCAACGATCGCCGGAGGGCGGAGCGCGGTCTTAGCGTGTCTCGCTGAGAGGGCAGGACCGCACGCTACCGCAGGCTCGCCTGATGGCGCCGGGCCGCGACGCGCTGCAACGATCCTGTCCATGGACGATCTCGACGCCGCCGTCGCCGACCTCGCCGCGCGCTTTCGCCGCGCGCTCGACCCGCCGCCCCAGGCAGCCGCCACGCTCGACCCGAGCGAGCTACGCGCTCGCTTCGACGAGCCGCTTCCGGAAACGGGCATGCCGGTGGAGCGGGTGCTCGGCGAGCTCGCCGACCGCTGCGACGGCGGGCTCGCCGGCAGCACGGGTGGGCGCTTCTTCGGCTTCGTCACCGGTGCTGCGCTGCCGGCCTCGGCGATCGCCGAGGCCTGGGCGGCCGCGGTCGATCAGAACCCGGGGATGTGGACGCTCGGGCCGGCCGGCGTGGAGGTCGAGCAGGTCACGCTTCGCTGGCTCGCCGACCTGCTCGGCTACCCGCGCGGGGGCGGTGCCTTCACCACCGGGGCCACGATGGCGAACCTGATCGGGCTCGCCGTGGCGCGCCACTGGGCCGGGAGGCAGCACGGGGTGGACGTCAGGGACCAGGGGGTGTGGGGCCTACCCCGACTCGCGGTGTACGGCAGCGAGGAGCTGCACCTCTCCGACCTCAAGGCGCTGCGCACGCTAGGGCTCGGCGCGGGCTCCGTCCGCTCGATCCCGATCGACGACCGCTACGCGATGCGCGTCGAGGCGCTCGTCGAGGCGATCGAGCGCGATCGTGCGGGCGGCGAGGCCGAGCCCGCGATCGTGATCGCCCAGGCGGGCTCGGTCAATACCGGGGCGAGCGATCCGCTCGATGCGATCGCGGACGTCTGCTCCGAGCACGGCCTGTGGCTCCACGTGGACGGCGCGTTCGGCGCGTTGTTCCGGCTCTGCGAGCGAACGGCGCCGCTCGTGGCGGGCATGGAGCGCGCCGACTCGCTCGCCTGCGACGGCCACAAGTGGCTGAACGTGCCGAACGGCTGCGGCTTCGCCCTCGTACGGGACGCCGAGCTTCACGCCGAGACCTTTGCCGGCACGGCCGCCTACCTGACCCCAGGCTCGGGTGCGAACCTGCACGAGCTGGGCCCGGAGGCAAGCCGCAGCTGGCGCGGCGCCTGCGTCTGGGCGGCGCTCAAGCAGCTCGGGCGGCGCGGAATGGAGGACCTCGTGACGCGCTGCTGCGACCTGGGCGCCGAGCTGGCGCGCCTCGTCGAGGCGTCGCCGCGGCTCGAGCTGTGCGCCCCCGTCCCGTCGAACGTCGTCTGCTTCCGCTACCGCCCGGAGGCGATGGAGGAGGGGCCGGAGCTGGACGAGCTGAACGAACACATCCAAGCGTGCGTGGCCGCCGAGGGCGATGTCTTCCACACGGGCGCGCGGCTTCGGTCCGGCTTCTGCCAGCGTGCTGCCATCGTCTCCTGGCGCACGACGAGCGAGGACGTCGCCGCCCTGGCCAATGCAGTAGAGATGGCCGGGGACGGGTAGCGAAACCCTATGGCCGCCGTCCGGACGCAACCGCGTCTTCGCTCGAGGACGCCGTTCATCGTCGTCGCGGGCGCCCTGTTCGTGTTGCTCCTCGACGGGAACCTGCCGACGCCGCTCTACGGCGTCTACCAGGAGCGGTTTGGCTTCTCCAGTACCGCACTGACCCTGATCTTCGCGGCGTACACGATCGCGCTGATCCCCTCGCTGCTCGTCTTCGGTCAGCTCTCGGATCGGGTCGGACGTCGGCCCGTGATCGCGGGCGGGCTCGGCGTCGCGGCGATCGGACTGGTGTTGCTGGCGACCGCTCAGAGCACGGCCTGGCTGCTCGCCGCGCGCGCCGTCCAGGGCGTCGCTCTGGGCTCCGCCGTGGGAACGATCCCGGCCGCCCTGGTCGAGCTCGAACCGGTCGGTGACCATCGCCGCGCCGCGCTTGCGACCGTGCTCGGACAGAGCGGCGGCAGCGCGGCCGGGCCGCTCGTGGCAGGCGCGCTCGCGCAGTGGGCCCCCGCGCCGCGCCAGCTCTGTTACCTCGTCGCGCTCGCGGTGACGCTCGCCACCGCGGTCGCCGTCTTGAGGCTCCCAGAGCCGCGGCGGGCGACCGGCAGGTGGCGGCCGCAGAAGCCCTCCGTACCGGCGCCGATCCGCGGCCCCTTCGCCCGCGCCAGCCTGACCTGCGGCGCCGTCTGGGCCGTCGGCGCGCTGTTTCTTTCGGTGGTGCCCTCCTACGCCGCCAGGCTGCTGGACACCAGCGACCTCGCCCTGCTCGGCGCGATCAGCGCCACCATGCTGACGATGGCCTGCGTGGCGCAGGCGATCTCGCTGCGTGGCGCCATGACACCACGCCGGGCGCAGCCGGCGGGACTGGCCTTGCTGATCGCCGGGATAGCGGCGCTCGTGCTCGCGTTCGCCCTGCACGCGCTCCCGCTGGTGCTCGCGGCCGCGGTCCTCGCCGGAACCGGGCTCGGCTTCGGCTATTTCGGTTCGCAGACGGAAATCAACCAGCTCGCCCCGGGGGAGCGACGCGGCGAGGTCACCGCCGCCTTCATCAGCTGCATCTACGTGGGCGTGACCGTCACCGCCATAGGCACCGGCCTGCTCGCCGACGCCACCTCCCTGTTCGCCGCAGTCGCGACCGCGGGCACCACGATCGCCGCCGTCGCGGCGGCGGCGATCGCCTGGCACCTGGCGACGCCGGGCGCGTGAGTGCTCAGGCCCGCGTGACCCGTCTGTACGGCAGGGGCTTCAGCACGGCCTCGATCTCGGCCCGGCGCGACTCCAGCGCGGGCGGGATCGAGAGACGCTCGCCCAGCGTCTCGAGCGGCTCGTCGACGGTGAAGCCGGGGCTCGGCGTGGCGAGCTCGAACAGGACGCCGCTCGGCTCGCGGAAGTAGATCGAGCGGAAGTAGTGACGGTCGATCACGGGCGTCGGGTGTCCGCCCGCGGCCTGAACCCGCTCGCGCCACGCGAGGTGCTCCTCGTCGGTGGAGCCCCAGGCGACGTGGTGAACCGTTCCCGCGCCCTGGACCCCGCGCTCCGAGGGCGCCCCATCGTAGGCGTAGAGCGCTCCGCGCCGCTCACCGCGCGCCTCCCAACCGTCGCCGGCGGGGACGAACGCGAGTGCCTCCTCGAGCATCTGCCGGCTGCGCTCCGGGTCGAGCGAATACGCACGGACGGCGTGGAAGCCCTGGAGCGCGTGCTCGGATGGAACATCGGGATGCTCGGCGATGAGCGGCTCGTCCGGCACCTCGACGACGGCGAGCTCGTGCTCGAGGCCCTCAGGGTCGGCGAAGCGCAGGCGCTCGCCGTCTCGCTCGGACTCGATGCCCTCGGCCCCGAGGCGCTCGGCCCAGAACTCCAGCGCAGCGGGGGAGCCCACACGCCAGACGATGCGATGGATCATGCCCGCCCCCGCTCGGCCCGGCGCCGCGCCCGGATACTCGAAGAACGTGAGGTCGAGACCCGGCGTGGCGTGCTCGTCGCCGTAGAAGAGGTGATACACGGTCGGATCGTCCTGGTTGACCGACTTCTTCACCATCCGCAGGCCCATGACGCGCGTGTAGAAGTCGACGTTGCGGGGCGCGTCACCCGTGATCGCGGTGATGTGATGGATGCCGTCGAGCTTCATTGCGAGCCTCCGTCGAGAAAGATGGTTGCTCGCGCAACTATATCACTAACGGGGGGGCGCGTCGAGCAGGGCGAAGCGCACCTCACCGTCGTCGACCTCGGCGTCGAGCACCTTGCCCTCGAGCGTGGCCGCGGCGCGCGGCTCCACGAAGAGACGGATGCCGCGATCCTCGATCACCTGGTCCTCGTCCTCGGGCTCCTCGGCGAGCTCCATCTGGATCGCGGGGCCCGATCCGTTCAGCGAGTAGGTTCGCTCGGCGATGCGAAAACCGGAGTTATCTGGCTCCTCGGCGAGCGCCTGCGCGATCGCCTCAGCGGCGTCCTGCGTGATCATGAGCATGAGTTTGAGGTGCCCGTCAGCGCCAGGATGAAACACTCGCGCGATGGGCCGTTACTCGCTGACCAAGAGGCGCAAGGACGTGGAGAAGGAGCTCGCGGCCAGGCTGCGGGTGCGGCTCCGCGGCGAGGAGGGCTTCGAGCGCTTCAACATCGCGCCGACCCAGGAAGTGCTGGCGGTCGT
>Ga0126313_10002461_pt1 | contig 10384 bp, 7 predicted proteins | sample Plot105A_FD_89954 | JGI IMG/M metagenome (GOLD analysis project Ga0126313, IMG submission 89954) | Serpentine soil microbial communities from UC McLaughlin Reserve, CA, USA - Plot105A | ecosystem: Environmental > Terrestrial > Soil > Grasslands | place: USA: UC McLaughlin Reserve, Lake County... | reverse complement strand
GCCGAACCGGTAGACCGCAGCCAGGAACATTCGCCTCATCCAGTTGGCCCGCTCGCCGCCTCCCTCTCGAGCCTTACTGGCCAGATCCTCGACCAGCGCTATCAGATAAATCGAAAGCTGGGCGAAGGTGGAATGTCCTATGTCTATCAGGCACAGGACATGGTCACTGGAGAGTCGGTTGCAGTCAAGATTCTGATCCCCCGGCTTTCCCGAGATCCGGCGTCAGTCGAGCGTTTGCGTCGCGAGGCTACAATCGCCACCCGGCTGAACCATCCAAACGTGTGCCAAATCCTTCGAATGGGTGAGACGTCAGAGCGGCTCATCTATTTGGTAATGCCATACTTGGAGGGCGAGCCGCTCAGCGAGCACGAAGCCCGCAGAGGGCCGTTTCCAGTGGCAGAAGGCATTCCCCTCCTGATACAGGTATGCCAGGGCTTGGCGCATGCCCACGAGCTTCAGATCATCCACCGCGATCTCAAGCCCGAGAATGTCATGCTCGTCCCGGACCCGGAGGCACCGAATGGCTTCAGGGCGGTGGTTATGGACTTCGGTCTTGCCAAGGAGCGTCGGGCCGGACCAGACGTCGTCAAGCTTACGGCAACCGGAATTGTCCTTGGGACGCCGGAATTCATGAGCCCCGAACAAATCAGGGGGAAGCCGCTGGATGGCAGAAGTGATGTCTACGCCTTGGCAATACTTGCCTTCGAGCTGTTCACGGGCCAGCTGCCCTTCACCGGCAAAAGTGCCCAAGAGACAATGATCGCCAGGCTGAGAGGAGCGCCACTTCCACTTCGTGCCATTCGCGGAGAGCTGCCGGCCAAGCTCGAAGCCGTGATCTCCAAATCGTTATCCGTCAACCCTGGAGATCGGTACGGATCTATGGCGGAACTGGCACATGCACTCGAATCGTCAACCAGCAGTGGGGTGCTGGGAAGGCTGTTCCGACGGTCGTCGTAGTGCTGGAGAGTGAGCGGGGACACCGCCTCTCCCCTGCCAGAGCTGTTGATTCCTTATATCTGCCACCTCACGGATCGAGAGCTCTCATGAGACCAGTCCATCTCCTCCTTCCAGCGCTCTTTCTGGCCGCCTGCCGCGAAACACCGGAAACCGGCGCCCGTGGAAATGCCTCCTCATCGCCATATACGGCCGACGCTGAGAACAGGAGCCGCGAAGATGGTGTAGAAGGCACTAACAGCGGGTCCGAGCTTGAAGCGCCACGCCTGATTCCGGCAGTCAAGAACCAGCTGGACCTGATGAGCAGCGGCTCTCAGGCTAGCCGGGAGAACATGACCGCATACAAGAACCTGGCGGGAGATCTGGTTACCTCAATGCAGGCCGACCTCAACCGCGTGGGCCAGGCAGATTCAGGCAGTTTCAAGGCGCTGAGTGACTCGGTGATGGACGATATCGGCGGGGGCACCGGAACCACGACCGGTCCGGAGCGCTCCGAGATACCCCGCCACGTGGCCAGGATGCGGGCCTTGATTGATTCATACCAGCAGACGATGAGGAGCTCGGCCGACAAGCTATAGCGGCTTTTCCGGCGAAGTCCAGTCGTTGCCTCTGCCACATGTCTTATCCCCTTTGCCATTTTGACCGTCAAAACGGCATCCAGGCTGGCACGCCGGATGCTAATCGTGCGGGTGCAGCCCACTGGAGCGTGAGCAGCACCCGTGGAGCAACAATCGACATCTATTTATGAGAGTGACTCCCGCAGTGGAGTCTCGTACAAGGAGGAACGTATGGCAGGACTTACCAACTATCGCGATCCCAGCCTCTTCGGCCTTCACCGGCTAAATCGGTTCCTCGACGAGGCCTTTGCCGCCATGCCGACTGCTGAGCAGGGAAGTGTGATCACTTCTGCCTGGTTTGCCCCGACCGATGTGTCCGAGGACGCAAATGGCATCCAGATCAGCATGGAGCTTCCCGGCGTGCAGCCTGACGATGTCCGACTCTCGCTGGAGAACAACATTCTGACGATCCGTGGGGAGAAGCGTCACCAGATGGACGAGAAGAACGAGAGAGTTCATCGGTTCGAGCGGACCTACGGAACCTTTGAGCGGACCTTCGTTCTGCCCAGCACGGTGGACTCGGAGCAGATCGAAGCTCGGTATGACAATGGGGTTCTTCATATTTCAGTCCCCAAAGCCGAGCGCGCCAAACCGAGAGAAATTCGGGTGAAGTCCTCTGCTTCGGAATCGGGCCAGATGAGGTCCGGATCCCAGTCTCAGCGGCTGGGTCAGCAGGCCTCCCAGGCTCAGGATCAGGAGGATGGAGCCACCCAGCGAACCAATGCCCGAGTAACCGAGAAGGCCGGGAGCCGCTAAAGGCCAGCGTGCAACACTTCGAAAACCCCTCGATGATCTCGAGGGGTTTTCTTTTTCATGGCTGAGTACTCTCCGTAGCTTTACGGCAGGGGCTCCGGTAGTCTTCGGATTGAACCTTACGCCGGCAAGTTCTAGGGTTGTGATGTGATTCCTCATCTCTCCTTCCATGTCGTTGGAATCAGCCATCATATGGCGTCACTGGAGGAGCGCGAAAGGTTCGCGCTCAGCTCCGGCGAGACGGCTGCGCTCCTGCAGTCGCAGCATCTGGCTGGCCTCTCATCTGTCCTCCTGTCCACATGCAATCGGTGCGAGCTCTACTGGGAAGGCGATGCGGACCTCGAGCCGTGGTTTCGGAGTCTGGCGCGAGAGCGGGGAGGAGCCTCTGATTCGGAATTGATACGGCACGATGACGAGGATGCGGTTCGCCACCTGTTTAGAGTAAGTGCGGGTCTGGACTCACAGATCCTCGGCGAGACGGAAATCCTGGGTCAGGTTCGACGCGCGTATGACCTGGCGCGGGCCGCTGGCTCGACCACGCGAAGCATCGATCTCGTATTTTCGGCGGCACTCGCCTCAGGTCGCAGGGTAAGGTCAGAAACCCTTCTCGGGCGCCATCCAGCATCAGTGAGCTCTGCCGCGGTCGATCTGGTAGCGCAAGAGTGGGGAGAGATTGCCGGGCATAACATCGTGGTGCTTGGCGCGGGCGAGGCAGCCGAAGGAGTGCTGCGGGCTTTATACCAGCACCGGGCCTCGAGCGTTCGGCTTCTGAATCGCCGCCCTCTGCGTAGCAAGGTTCTGGCGGAGGCATGGGGAGCCACCACGGGCACTTGGGAAGAGCTTGACCAGCAGATCGCGGCGGCGGATCTGCTGGTGGTGGCGACCGGCGGCGCGCGTCCCGTTGTTTCGGCTGCTCAGCTTAGCCGAGCAGCTCGCTCTGAGCAGAAACTCTATGTAATCGATTTGTCGGTTCCGCGGAACGTCGAGCCTGCGGCCCGCCAGCTAGCCGGCATTCGCCTCCTGGATCTTGATGATTTACAGCGGCTCTGCTGCCCGGCAGCGGCAAGCGCCTCGACGGCCCTGGTCGATGCCGAACGCGTCATCGACCATGAGCTGGTTCGGCTGGGGCTGAGTCTCCGCGGGAAAGTCGTAGCACCCAAGCTCGCTGAGCTACATCGGATAGGCATAGAGTTGGCTGAGCAGGAATCGGCCTGGGCCCTTGCCCGCCTGGACTCCATCTCGGACCCTGAACGCGAGATCGTTCGGCAAATGGCCGATCGTCTGGTTCGGCGGGTTCTTTATCCAGTGAGCCGCAACCTGCGGGAAAACGGGTCCGGGTCTGAGGGTAGAGAATCGGAGGGTTGAGGCCGGCTCTACGAGGTTTCGACTAGCTCCCCGTTCTTGACTCCTGAGTGCAGCCAATCGGATTCAGAATATTTCTGCACTGAGGATTGGTACAGCCGGCGCATCGTGTCAGATACTGGCTGCTGTATGGGCTGCCCGAGGTAATATGATCTTTCACGATCTGGGCTAAGCCATCCAGAAAAATGGGGCGGTCGTTGAGCGCCGGCGCTCGCTTGTAATGAGTGATACCCGCATGATGTGCCACCTCGCCATACTCCCGATCCAGCTCGGACAGTGTCTCGATGTGATCGCTGGTGAAAGCGATTGGCACCACGAGAACATGTTTCTGGCCTCGAGCCCCGAGTCTTCGTAGAACCTGTTCGGTGCTTGGCCCCAACCAGCGGACTGGCCCGACATCGGACTGATATGCGAGCAGATACGGATTGGATCTCCCCAGCTGCTCCACCACCCGCTGTACACTTGCTCCGACCTCCTGCGGATAGCTATCCCCCCGATCGATAACATCCAGCGGCAGCGAGTGGGCACTGAACAGAATCAGGACTTGCTCACGATCGGCTGGATCAAATTCATTGAGCCCGTCCTTCACCGTTTCCGTCATCGCCTGGATGAAGCCGGAATGCACCGCCCAGCGATCGATGATGCTCCATTGGAACGCATCGCGAAGCCCGGTTCTACTTGCCGCGCGCCACAACTCGTTCAGGCTCGATCCCGTCGTGCTGCAGGAAAACTGTGGGTACTGCGTGAACGCGATCGCTCGTTCAACTCGATCGGCGTGCATAGCCCGCAGTGCATCGTCGCTCGATGGGTGGGTATAACGGAAGGCCACATAGAACTTGTGCGGGGCAGTTTCAGGCGACATTCGGTCGAGTCGTGCGACCATGCCCCTGCCCTGAGCCTCGGTGTATGCCAGGATTGGTGACCCGCCACCGATCGCTGCATAGAGCCCTCGAACCTTTGGGGTTCGACGGCGTGCGATGAATGGGCCGAGCCAGCGCTGCAGGGGGAGTTGGATGATCTCCCGATCGGCGAAGAGCTCGAGGAGGAAGGGCTCGACATCATCGAGCGTCGCTGGGCCACCAAGATTCATCATGACGATACCCGTCTTGATCCTCGTGGCTGATTTGCCGGCGATTCCTTTGGGGGGCAGCGCGGCTGCTTTTGCTGTCATGCGTCTAATAATAATGGAAGGTTTGGGCTAGTCGGTGATCATCCCGGCACCGAGAGCAAATCGCGTCAACTCAGCCACTGTCCATATTTGGAGCTTTCGCATCAGGCTCTCACGGTGGGTCTCTACTGTTCGGTGACTTATACCGAGGTCGGCAGCGATCTCCTTATTGGTCTTTCCCCTGGCAACGCCAATGAGGACCTCGCGCTCGCGCGCAGTCAGCTGAGCCAGGGTGCCAGCGTGGGTGGCCTGCTCTCCTCTAAGCGCCTCGCGCAACCGATTGGCTATGGGCGGGCTGAAGTAAGACTCGCCCCGGCATACGGTACGAATAGCACTGCGCAGCTCCGTGGCTGCCGTGTCCTTCAGCAGGTAACCATGGGCTCCAGCACGGACGCTCTCCAACACGTACTCCGCGTTCTCATGCATACTGAGGATAAGTATCCGGGGCTCAGGCGAGCCGTCTCTTAGCCGCCCAACCACCTGGAGACCCGATTCACCCGGCATGGATATGTCGAGCACCACCACGTCCGGCTGGAGTTTGGCCGCCAGGGTTACTGCCTCCGGTCCCGTCGCTGCCTCTCCTACCACTTCGAAACCCGGCTGACTTTCCAGCACATGGCGTATCCCCGTTCGCACGATCATGTGGTCGTCCGCAATGACTACGCGAATGGGTCGCGTCATTGCGGGCCGGTACCAACAGCAGGCACGAGTACCTCCAGATGTGCCCCGGCCCCCGCGCGCGCTCTGAGCCTCACAGTTCCCCCCAGGGCGGTGATCCGCTCGCGCATCCCTGCCAAACCCATGTGGCCCTGGAGCTCAAGCGCCTCGGGTGTGAGCCCGTCAGGGAGACCTCGCCCATCATCACTCACCTGGAGGAGTACCCCAGCCGTATCGATCGAGATGCCCACATTTACCGTTCGGGCATCGGCATGGCGAAGCACATTCGACAGAGCCTCCTGGAGTGCGCGGAATAACGCAAGCTCAGCTTCTCTCGACAGAGCCGGCAGTGAGGAGGGGACGGCGAGGCCGGTTCGAATGCCACTGCGGTCGCTGAAATCGGACACCAGCGAGCGCAATGCAGGTAACAAGCCAAGGTCGTCTAGTAGTGATGGCCGAAGGTCATTGGTAACGCTCCGGATGCTACGGATGCCAGTGTCGATCAATTCCAGAACTTGATCGAGCCGAGCGGTCTGCTCAGCGGCCACTGTACCGCGAAGAACTCCAAGCTCCATCTTTACGGCTGAGAATACCTGTGCGGTTTCGTCATGGAGTTCTCGTGACAGACGACGGCGCTCTTCCTCGTGTTGTTCGATCATCCGAGCAGATAGCCTGGCGAGCTCCACTGTACGAGACTGCAGCCGCGTATACAGGTCTGCGTTCTCGAGCGCAGCCCCCACCTGCTGCCCGAGCGCGAGCAGAAAACTGTCGTCCAGGGCTGTAAAGGGATCACGTGCCGGGCCGACCAAAACGAGCGCAGCCGTTACTTTCTTCTGGCGGAGAATCGGAAGCACCGCAGAATAGGCGTAAGCCCAATCGCGTCCCTCGGTGTAAGCCCACTCGCCCCCGAAGCGGGGCCGGCCTGTGCGTATGACTTCCTCGAGGACGGCCGCTCCCGATGTCGGTACGGGGCGGTCTGGCCACTCGGCGCAGACTCCCGCACCGCGTACGAATCTGTCACCATGATCTGGGTCGATCAGGTAGAGAGCCGTTCCGCGCACTGCCGGCAAGGTGAGCGGCCGGGCAAGAAGCGCATCGAGCACATCCTGCTGTCGGCCGGCGCGCTGCAAGTCACCGGATAGGGCGGACAGTGCCCCCACGCCACGCCGAAGATCGTCCAGTACGAGAAGCAGAATTCCGGCTCCTACCGCCAGGGCCAACAGAATGTCCAGATAATAGCCCCAGGGTGCCCACGCACCACGAGCGCGAAGAAACGGATAGTCCAGATGATGCAATCCCCACAGCCCGAATGCGGCGGCCAGGAGCGAAGCCCCACTCGATGGAACCATGCGGCGGTATTGCAGGAACACCCATCCAGTCCAGAGCGTTGCGAGACTTAAAAAAAGTACCGCAGGGCCGGCGGCCCAGAGAAAGTGATTCAGTCGATAAATGGCGACGAACGCCCAAACCGGTGGGAACAGCACGACACCGAGAAACCACGAGCGCCAGCGTATCTGACGCGAGAAGACGAGAGCAGCATAGAGAAGCGCCAGGCCCGTCCACCCTGTGATCACCTGGTGCCAGTAAAGCCAAATCCGTTCTGAAGTGTGCAGGAAACTGGTGATGGCAACGACTCGTAGAAAATACAGAGCCCACGCAACCGCCCACCAGGCGAAGTATGGCTTTCTGTACCGGGAAAATAGAAACCCGCAGAGCACTGCGAGACCTGCCGTGATCGCCGCCTGAAGCAGGGACGCATGAAGCTCGGTGGCGCCGGGAGACGGCAGGGTACCTTGCATGATCCCAAACAAACGGGAACACTCAAGCGGGCGCAACAGCGATCGCTCTCAAGGAGGCCGGAATGCTTCGCCGAATTGGTACGTCGTTTCTTATCGCGGCCTGCGTTCTCCTTGCGGCCTGCCAGTCTCAGCAGGCGAGCCTCTCGGGCGGAGAGTGGGATCGGTATGTCTCGGGCTTTCTGGAGACTTACTTCGCCGCAAATCCTCTGTTCGCTGTGTACCAGGGCCGGCATGAGTTCGACGGCCGGTTCCCGGATTGGAGCGATGCCGGTCTTCTGAAGTGGACCCGGCGCCTGCACCAGCTGCGAGACAGTGCCGCTGCATTCTCGATGGACAGCTCTGATGCTCGACGAAACCAGGAACGCGAATACTTGATTTCCGTCATAGATCGTGACCTGTTCTGGCAGGAACGAGCCGACTGGCCGCACCGCAGCCCAACCTGGTATGCCGACCAGATGGACCCGAACGTGTATCTCGCCAGGTCATACGCACCGCTTCCTGAGCGGATGCGGGCGTACACCAGGTGGGCTGAGGCCCTGCCTCGTGCCCTGACTCAGATGCGCGCCAATCTGCAGACCCCGATGCCGCGCGCGTATGCAGACGTTGGGCGGGGGCGGATCGGCGGCTTGGCGAGCTACCTGCAACACGACGTGGTCCTTGCCTTTGATTCGGTCACGGATTCGGTGATACGCAGGAATTTTGCATCAGCCAACGCTGCCGCTGTCCAGGCGCTCAGGAAGACAGATGCCTGGCTCGCGACGGAGCAGCAGCGGGGCACGAACGCGTACGCCATCGGTCCGGAGCTCTTCCGAGACATGCTTAAGTCGACGGAGATGGTGGAGGTGCCTCTCGATAGGCTGGAAGCCACGGGAAAGGCGGATCTCGCGAGGAATCTCGAGGCCCTGAAAGCCGCTTGCGACGAGTTCGCTCCGAAAACGAGCCTCCAGAGCTGTGTCGAGCGTATGAACTCCCACAAGCCGGTCGGTGGTGCGGTTGCAGCCGCAAGGCAGCAGCTCGATACCCTGGAAGATTTCGTGCGGGCGACCAGCCTCGTTTCGATCCCGGGAAGAGAGCGGGCCCTGGTGAGGGAGTCGCCACCTTACCAGCGTTTCAACTTCGCTTATATCGACATACCGGGCCCATACGAAAAAAACATTCCGTCCATTTACTATATCGCGCCTCCGGACCCGACATGGCCTGCGGCCGAACAGGCTGCGTACGTTCCAGGCGTCGCAAGCCTTCTCTTCACCAGTGTCCACGAAGTCTGGCCTGGACATTTTCTCAACTTCATCCACTCGAATCGCGCGAGCTCAAAATTTGGACAGGTCTTCGTAGGGTATGCGTTTGCGGAAGGTTGGGCGCACTACACGGAGGAGATGATGTTGGATGCGGGACTTGGAAACGACGATCCGGAGGTGAGTATCGGGCAGTTGACCAGCGCGTTGTTACGGAACGTTCGCTACCTGTCTGCGATTGGCCTGCATACCAAGGGTATGACAGTCGCTGAGTCAGAAAAGATGTTTCGGGAGCAAGCCTTCACGGACCCCGGTAATGCCCGGCAGCAGGCGGCTCGCGGCACGTACGACCCTGCATACCTGAACTACACTCTAGGCAAGTTGATGATCATGAAGCTTCGGGAGGACTGGACCGAGAAACGCGGCGGGCCTGGGGCGTGGAAGCAGTTCCATGACGCGTTTCTATCATTCGGTGGACCGCCGATTCCGCTGGTACGACGAGCGATGTTGGGCAACGATAACGGAGGACCATTGTAGGCGAGAGCATAGCCGGCCTTGGCCGGCCTTATACAGGCTGGGTTTTTCGGCCCGATCTAGAAGTTGAGGAGGACTCGACCGGCAGCAGATTGGTAACGTCGGCTCGGCGCCGGCCTCCAGCACGAGCTTCCTTTCGACGGCACTCGAGGCCTTGCCGCCTGTCCTCCATAGGTAAATCGTCGATAGGTAAATCGTCCGCATTAAATGGGAGCCGAACCTTGCCTCCCCTGCGATCTCGCCCGTTCGACCGGCTCAATCTCAATACCATCTGCCAAGCTCGTGGACTCCGCTCAGCGATGGGCTCTGAGATCGATGCAGGCCTGCCCGCCTGCTCCGCCAACGGTGACACGCACTCGGGCACGAGATCGCGGAGCGATTTGAGCAGACCTGAGGGGTCTCCGCCATCGAGGTAGGCAAGGAGGCGGCTGAGCTTCTGAAGCAGCTCGGGCTCTGCCGTCTCTGTCGTTTGGCTGATCCTGATCTTTGGATTCGACGTCGGAACCGTGGCCTCGAGAGCTGAGATCAGATCTTCAGCCAGCTTCTCTCCGGGCCTCAAACTCGTGAACGCGGCGGTCGCTCCACCGGTGCGGCAGGGGTACCTGATCACCTTCTCTGCTATATCCCAGCTACACTGAGGGTCATCCATTTTGAGCATCGCTATGCTGCCGGCGGTCTCGGGCAGGTAGCCAGCCTGCAGAACCAGTTGTGCTGCTTCCGATAGTGTCATGAAGTAGCGCTGAACACGACGGTGTGTGCTTGTAAGAGAGCTGTCCGGTGCGAGCTGGTGCCGGAACGGACGAATGGCGCCGCCGCTGGATTCCAGCACATTCCCGAACCGGACTGCTCTGAAATCCGTACCTGTCCGGTGCAGATTGGAGCTCCCGAAAATGATGCGCTCAGCGATTCGCTTCGTTGCATCCACGACGCTGCAGGGTCTGCTCGCCCTATCAGTCGAAATCAACAAGAATTTCCGGGTGCCGTAACGCACAGCTGCTGTGGCAACCAGGAGAGTCCCCAGCACATTGTTCCGCACCGCCTCCGGCGCGTTCTCTTCCATGAACGGCGCGTGCTTATATCCCGCAGCGTGGATAACGTAGTCCACCCCATGGCGAGCGAATACCTGATTCAGCGATGCCGCGCTGGCGATGTCGCAGATCGCCGGCACCACATCGAGATTGGGATGGGCTTCATTGAGATTTAGATGAATGAGGTTGAGCTCGCTTTCGGCTCGATCCAACAAAACCAGTCGCGCTGGACTCAGGAGGGCGATCTGCCGGGCAAGCTCTGATCCGATAGATCCGG
>Ga0126313_10002460_pt1 | contig 10384 bp, 10 predicted proteins | sample Plot105A_FD_89954 | JGI IMG/M metagenome (GOLD analysis project Ga0126313, IMG submission 89954) | Serpentine soil microbial communities from UC McLaughlin Reserve, CA, USA - Plot105A | ecosystem: Environmental > Terrestrial > Soil > Grasslands | place: USA: UC McLaughlin Reserve, Lake County... | reverse complement strand
TTCCGGATCGCCGGCTGGAAGATAAGCGTCTGCGTTGAAACGTAGCGTCACTGTCAGCGCGGGACTACCCTGTTCACCGCGCGCGATGAGATAGTCGGAGGTGACTGACGGCCACTCATCGAGGGCGATCAAGTCGTCTATATAACCGACAGGGACTCCCTGGTCAGACCCCGTTGGTCCTGGTCCTGTCGGATCGTCGCTAATGTTGTCACATCCCCCCGTGCTGCCGAGTCTTTTTCGTGTAGCCATTCCGCGACCTCAGTAAGTTTTATTTCGTCTGTGACCAGGAAAATTTGAGTAGACTATTGTGGCCGGAGCATTTTATAGATGCCGGGCGCTTAGTCAAGTTAATTGAATTCTTCTCTCAACTGGAGATTATTGAATACGAACGATCGCAGATGAAGTGGCTGCGCAAGTCGTTTCCTTTTGGAGTGACATTGACTCTTTCGGCAAAACAGCTAAGCGAATCGGCATCCCGTCGTGAGCGGTTAATTGAGATTTGCGCGACCCTACCTGAAGCCACCCACGAAGCTCTCGTCAACGGGCATATGGCCTTTCGCATTCGTAAGAAGACATTCGCTTATTACCTTTTCGATCATCACGGTGATGGAAAGATCGCTTTTTGCTGCAAGTCGAACCTCAGCGAGCAGCGCCGTCTGATCAGAAGCGATACGGAGACTTTTTTCGTTCCGGCTTATCTGGGTGCAAAGGGTTGGATTGGGATTCGCCTGGATCTTGATGATGTCGACTGGGAGACGGTAACTGACCTTGCGCGTCGAGCTTTTCAATCAACTGCCCCGCGCAAGCTCGCAGCGCTCATTGAATAGTTTGGATTCATCCACAGATCGGGTCAGTACCGAAAGCGGTAGCGACCGGGTCAATTTACATCTGCAACTTACTAGCTTTTCTTTTGATCCGGTCGCTACCGCTCCCGGTACTGACCAAAGCATCGATCTCTTGACTCGGGCAAGCCGCTTGAACTCTGAACTCTTGCGACGCTCTGCGGAGAGGCTTGGGATTCCAACATTCTTATCGAGAATCACTGATCGGCAACGCGAACTCCCTAATCGGATTTGGCGCGCCCTAATCTCGCCCCGACCAATTCCCTTCCAGGATCTGCCAAACAGCTAACTTCTATTGCGAATTCCCTACTCGGGTCTGCGAGAACCGATCACGGTTTTCTTTCGGCCCCACATCGTACTCGGCGTCTGAAATCCAGGAGCTACAAATCCCGATAAGGGAAACGCGAGATCCGAGAAAGGTACTGACGATTCCTGGCAGGTAAGTCGTGAAAGCCGAGACAGGGTTTTTGTGAACCCTGAAGCAATTCCGCAAATCCCCGAAGTGAATTCAGATTTCCGAAATATCTTCTGACGCCTACGATTATTTCAAGATTCTACGGATCTTCTTCAACCTGTTTGCGCCAAAGTGCAGCCGATTTACGCCTTAATAAATGAGGTGAAAGCGTATGACGAAGATGCTAACGCACATCGAAGCTATGGTTAACGGCGAAGCACCGCCGGCTCCAGTCGCCAGACTGATCGGTTTTAATGTGATTTCAGTAAAGCCGGGAGAAGCGGTCGTAGAGCTGCAAACATCGGAAAAACATTTCAATCCGATGGGCACAGTTCACGGTGGAGTTCTTTGTGACATTGCAGATGCCGCGATGGGAATCGCGTATGCTGCCAATCTTGCTGAAGGCGAGTCGTTCACCACGCTCGAGCTGAAGATCAATTACCTCAAGCCCGTCTGGAACTCACTCCTGCGCGCGACCGCCCGCGTCGTCAAACAAGGCCAGACCGTGGGGTTGGTTGAATGCGATGTTACGGACGAGAAAGACAAGCTGGTTGCACGCGCCACGAGTACGTGCATGACTCTCAGAGGTGATAAAGCACAGGGACGATAGGCATTGGTCATCACTTTGTCACAAAACTCCACAAGAATCGCAAACAATCAAGTGGAGGTGGCAAAATGGAAGCAACGAGAATTACTACCGATGAAGTAAGCGAACGGCTGGATCGTGGCGAGCAATTTACGTTTCTTGACACACGAAATCCGACCGCGTGGGGAGAGTCGGATAAGAAACTGCCGAACGCTCTGCGCGTTCCCGCCGATCAACTCGCGGAACATCTCAATGAGATACCAAGAGACCGCGCGGTCATAACTTACTGCACTTGACCGCACGAAGGATCCAGCGCCCGTGTGGCGCAGGAACTCACTGATCGCGGTTGGAAAAACGTTCATCCGCTCTACGGCGGATTCGATGCCTGGGTTGACGCAGGCTTACCAGTCGATCCTAAATAACTTATTTAGCCGCGGATTTACGCAGATAAATGCGGATTAGATCTGCATTCATCCGCGTAGATCCGCGGCTTACCTTTAGTTACCCCAGACCCTCACCCAATCAACCTGCATCTGTTGCGGAAAGACGGTGCTGCCGTCGGGACTGCCGACGAAGTTTCCGCCAACTGCGACGTTCAGGATGATGAAGAATGGTCCCTGAAACTCAGACGTGCTGTTGATTCCGCCCGAGATATTCGCCTCCGCATACTGAACGCGATCGACGTACCACTTGATTGAAGTCCCGGTGCGTGAAATCGCATACGTGTGGAACCCGGCCGAGAGCGAGCTCGACGAATTGAAAATCCCTCCAAACGAGACGTGTTGTCCATTCTGATCGGCCCAGTGAATCGTGCCGAAGTTTCGGAATGGGTTCTGGCCCTGAATCTCCATGATGTCGATCTCTCCGCACGACGGCCACCCAACCGTACTGATGCTGTTGCCGAGCATCCAGAAAGCCGGCCAGATGCCCTGCCCTTCGGGCGCGTCAATGCGTGCTTCGACCCACGTGTTGATGCCGAACGATTGCTTGCCTTGTGTCTTTAATCGTGCTGAGGTGAATGCGTTTCCACCGAAACTCTCGCGCCGAGTTTCGATGACAAGCATTCCGTTTGATATCCGCGCGTTTTCTGGTCTGCTGGTGTAGTTCTGAAGCTCGTTATTCCCCCAGCCGCCGCCACCGAGATCGTAGCCCCAGTTTGCTGTGCTGATTGACGATCCGTTGAACTCATCGGACCAAACCAGGCGAGCGAATCCAGGAGGCGCTCCCGCCGGAGCCTGTGAACCAACTGCGCCCCACGTAAACTGCTCCCACATACTCGCGGCCGTACGGTCAGCCACGAGAGCGGCGCCCCGGTTGAGATCAGCCGAAACGAAACGGTTGTTCGCTCTTCCTCGGAGAGTGAAAGCGCCGCCCGAAATGTCTGACCACGTAAACTGCTCCCTCGTTCCGATCGTTGCGCGATCGGCGACTAGTGGAGCCCAGGCTGCACGCGCTTGATCCGCAGACACGATGAGACCTGTGCCGATCGATCTCAACGCGATAAAACCGCCGCCCGCGTCGACGACCTGGAATTGTTCCCAGGCGTCGACGGCTGAGCGATCTGCAACGAGTGGAGCCCACGTGCCGCGGTTTTGATCAGCCGACACGAAAAGACCGTTTGCCGACGCGCGTATCCAGATGGTCTGGCCCACAGGCGCGGCGGCCTGAGCGGCCACTGTCAACAACAAGCTGGTTAATATTAGAAACAAGATCTTTGTGGTGTGTGACGAGAATTTGCTGATAGAGCTGTTTGGCTGCGCCATTATACTTCCTCCTCAATGGGCGTTGCGCCCCTTTTGAATGGAACGTCGAGGTTGTAGGGGACTGCGAGTCCAGGTCGCCGTGCTGAGCTGCACGTGAAAACCAATTGAGAGGCCGTGTATCTTGATGAGAATAATATCATTCAAGGCAAATACTGCGATACGTTAACATGCATGGAATAAACAGACGGAGGACATTTTTAGCCGCGGATTTACGCGGAATGAACGCGGATCTGACATAATCTGTGCATGAGAATGGTGTGGCGCTTTGGCTTGGCAGTCATTTCTGTCGCAGCGGCCCTCGTGCTCACTATAGCGCTCGTTCAATACACCGACATCACACCTCTTTTCTACGCCGCGATCGTCATCAGCGCGTGGTTCGGAGGTATGGCACCGGGACTACTCGCCGTGGTCCTGTCTGAACTGGCGATCGACTACTACCTCGTCCCACCGTATTACACGCTTGGCCTTGGACCGAAGCCAATCAGTTTCATGGTTGTATTCGGAGTTCTCGCCATGTTCACGAGTTGGATGAGCACGAAACGGCAGCAAGCTGAAGAAGGACTGCGGCAAGCGCGCGATGAGCTCGAAACGAGGGTTCAGGAACGAACGAAGGAACTCAGACAAGCAAACGAAACTCTGCGCGAACGAGAGGCAGAGCTGACACACGTCACACGCGTCATGACGCTCGGTGAGCTGACCGCTTCGATCGCGCATGAAGTCAATCAACCTCTGGCCGCTATCGTCACCAACGGTAATGCCTGCCTGCGTTGGCTTGCCGGCGCCACGCCAAACCTGTCGGAAGCACGACAGGCGGTCGAACGTATTATCAAAGACAGTTACCGGGCGAGCGAAGTGATCTCGCGAATCCGCGCACTCGTGAAAAAGACTCCGCCACGAAACGACTGGGTCGATCTGAACGAAGTAATCATCGAAGTGCTGGCACTCGCGCAAAACGAAGCGCGCCGCAATCGTGTTTCGCTGAATCGGCAGCTTAAACAAGACTTGCCTCGCGTGCGTGGAGATCGAGTTCAGTTGCAACAAGTAGTCCTGAATCTGATCATGAACGGACTGGAGGCGATTGCGAGGAGTAAGGACGGCGCGCGGGAGTTGTCAGTCAACTCTGACTTGGATGACAAAGACAACGTAATCGTCGCGGTGCGTGATTCCGGTGAAGGTCTTGATTCAGCGAACGTCGAGCACGTCTTTGATGCGTTCTACACAACCAAGCCGGAAGGCATGGGAATGGGCCTGGCAATCAGTCGGACCATCATTGAGTCGCATGGAGGACGCCTTTGGGCCACGGCAAACTCGCCCAAAGGAGCTGTGTTTCAGTTTAGTTTGTCGAGCGAAGCGGATGGTGCACCATGAACAACAACGTGGGTGACATGGTGTTCGTAATCGACGATGACGAATCGATACGCGAGGCGCTGAGGAGTCTCATCAGATCGGTGGGATTGAGCGTCGAGACGTTTGCGTCTGCTCGCGACTTTCTGCAAAGCTCCCGGCCTGATGTTGCTTCGTGTTTGATACTCGACGTACGAATGCCGGGGCTAAGCGGTCTCGATCTACAGCGCGATCTGGCTGACGCAAACATTCACATTCCGATCATCTTCATCACGGGTCATGGCGACATTCCGATGTCTGTACGCGCGATGAAAGCGGGCGCCGTCGAGTTTCTGACAAAACCTTTTCGCGATCAGGATCTGCTCGACGCGATTCAACAGGCGCTCGAGCGTGATCGGCATATGCGTTCGCAACAAGCAGACACTGCCGAGCTTCGCAATCGCTACAACTCACTCACGCCGCGCGAAACCGAAGTCTTTGCACTCGTAGTAAAAGGAATGCTCAATAAACAGATCGCTCTTCAGTTAGGCACAAGTGAAATTACCGTCAAACTCCACCGGCGCCAGGTAATGGAAAAGATGCGCGCCGGCTCCCTCGCCGACCTTGTCCGCATGGCCGAAAAGTTAGCCACAAAAGGCACATAAAAGACCACATAAAGCACAATTTTTTCAGCTTTTTGTGGGCTAGGTTTGCTTTGTGCTTTTTGTGATCGACCTATACCAAAGTATAGGTAGTGAATACCGACGTATAATAGTTTCCTCACCTCCTCCTCGCTATTCTCCTACACGTAATGAATCCGCTGATTTCAATTGTTGACGATGATGAGTCGGTGCGAACCGCACTTAAGAGCCTGATCGACTCGGTAGGGTTTCGGGCCGAAGTCTTCTGCTCCGGCGAAGAGTTCCTGAAGTCGGCTTACGTTGCGCAAACGGGCTGCCTGATTGCCGACGTGCGGATGCCGGGAATGAGCGGCCTAGAGCTCCAGGAGCGACTGCACGCCGCCGGCTCTTCCGTTCCAATCGTCTTCATCTCCGCGCATGACGACAAAGAAGCGCGAGCCCGCGGCCTGCGGGACGGAGCTATTGCATTCCTGCAAAAGCCATTTAGTGAAGATTCTCTGTTGGGAGCCATCAGCGAGGGTCTCGATAAAAGTTAAAACGAAAAGGGATGAGCGATGTTACAACCTGCCAGTGCCTTGAACTATCAACGGTTAGCTGCTCGATTGACTACGGGGCCACGACCGGCCGCGCATACCGTAGCAGCACCTGCGAAGCAAGCGACTAACGATCTTTCCGTTCTCTATCCTGAGTCAGTTCTCAGATCGAGTGATGCAATCGGCTGGCAAAACGTGCGAGCGATATATTTTCGCCACGCAGCGAAAGAGGCTGTGATTCCGGCCTCAGACGATCACTGCATCGTGAAGAATCTGGGCGAGTCATTCTTCATGACTGTCCATGGGGATAAACGCAGATTCGAAGGCGAAGTGCTGGCCAGTGACATCGCGATTATTCCCGCAGGCTCGTCATGGGTTTGCCAGGCCGATGATTCTGACTCGGTAACCATGCTGCTGCTCTATCTGCGACCGCTGTTTGTGCGATCGGCGGCGGGCGAGTTGAACATCTCGCAGAACGAGATCGGCCTGACTCCGCAAATCGGTTTCAAAGACAAGAATATTTGCCACGTGGCGATGTCGCTTTTGCACGAGTTGAATGAAGCGAACGTGGTGGGGCGTCTTTATGCCGACTCACTCGCACCCGGACTCGCGATCCAGCTCGTCAGGCGCTACAGCTCTTTGCGAGATGTACACGTTGGTCATGGCGGAATGGCGCCACACAAGTTAAGAAAAGCGGTCGCGTTGATCGATCATCATCTTTCTGACGAAGAGGAAGGGCGTGTTGCATTGCGCACTGTTGCGCGTGCGGTGCGTATGAGCTATTTCCACTTTTCACGTGCCTTCAAGCAATCGATGGGAATGACGGCGACGAATTACATTGCGGAACGCCGAATTGAACGTGCGAAGCGGATGCTGGAGGAGACGGAATTGCCAATCTCAGAGATTGCCCTGCGCTCGGGCTTCTCCAGTCAAAGCCACTTCACGACGGCGTTCCGCAGGCTGGCCGGCGCCACGCCCAAAGCCTTCCGAGCTGCGTTGTAATCACGAGATTTACCAACCACAGATTTCACGGATTCTGTGGAAACTTTCCGCGACTTATATCTCTTTCACTTTGTTGTCGCTTTTATCAGCCATTTGCGCGCTTACCGACCAATGGGACTGTCACATCCTTGTCGTGCGAAGCTTTTTATGCCTTTTGTGCGCTTCTTTGTGCTTTTTGTGATCGAGAACGCGCGTTGCCGCGATAACATTGGCCAATGCGACTTAACCGCGTCGACGTCAGCAATGGCACCGCTCTTTTGCTGCTGGCCTGCGTTTCAGTTGTGCTGTACCGGGCTGGTCTGAGCGCGAGCGGGGTTAGCGGTATCCGGTTTTTCATGAGGATCGCGTTTATCCAGTCAGCGATCTACCTGCTCGCCGCGTGGATCGTCACTCGCTCTCGTCCTTCAGACTCAACTCTTCTGATCGCCGTCGCGTTCGCAATCGTATTTCGACTGAGCATTCTCTTTGCTCCACCGTATCTGTCTGACGACATCTATCGATACGTTTGGGACGGGCGCGTACAAGCCGCCGGCGTGAATCCGTATCGTTACATCCCCGCGGCGCCCGAACTGGCCCACCTTCGCGATGACGCTATCTATCCGAAGATAAATCGACGCGATTGGGCCCACACCATTTATCCGCCAGCCGCCCAGGTCGTTTTTTTACTTACGACCAGAATTAGCGAGAGTGTCACATGGATGAAAGCGACGATGCTCTTATTTGAGCTGGTGACTATCTGGGCCGTGGCACAGTTGCTCACCTTACTCGGCCGGCCGCGCCAACTTCTGCTCCTGTACGCATGGCACCCGCTGGTCGTTTGGGAGTTTGCCGGTAGCGGACACGTGGACGCCATTGCAATCGGTTTTATCGCGTTAACGTTTCTCGCGTGGCAAAAGAGATCCAATCTCGGCGCCGGTTTTATGCTCGCTTGCGCCACGCTCGTCAAGCTCTTTCCCGTAGTTCTTATTCCGGCGCTGCTCAAGCAAGGCCGCTGGAGAATAGCAATCGTCTTTGCGACGACAATCATCGCCGGCTATCTCGCCTATGTCAGTGTTGGACCAAGAGCCGTCTTCGGATCTGTGCCCAGCTACACGCAGGAAATGGGAGTTATGACCGGCCAACAGTTCTATGCGTTGAGTCTCGCGCGTAAGCTGTTGGGAGTGGAGTTGTCCTCGCTTGCCTACATGATCGCGACAGTGGTTGTGATGGGCACGATCGGGCTTTGGATACTGTTCAGAAGTAGCGAAGACGCGTTGAAACACGCCACAGTGTTGGCTACGGCAACGACAGTGCTGTTTGCGCCGCACTTCTCGTGGTATTTCTGCTGGCTGGTTTACTTCCTGTGCTTCACACCACGCCTCGCACTCTTTTATTTAACGATCGCCAGCTTTCTGCTTTATGCAACGTGGCTGGGTGATTCGCCCGATGAGATGTTTGTGATCAACTCTCTGATCTATTTGCCGGCGTTGTTCATCGAAATCATCGAGTTGTTTTGGCGACGCTATGGCCTGGAACCGTTTGTGTTGCCGGTGAAAGAGCAATCTCAGTAAAGATCGAAGTTGTATACGAACTCCATTAGATAGGCCACTTTTTTACCGTCTAACTCCGCCGGCTCAAACTGAATTAACCTCGTCGCCGCAATCGCGCGCTCGGTTAACCCGTACGGCAATCCCTTAACAACACTAATCCGCGTGATCTGACCTGTTTCCGCAAACAAGGCGTGGAGCACGACCGTTCCCGTTACGCTGTTGCGACGCGCCTCCTCCGTATATCGCGGCTCCGGTTTAAAGATGATGCGCGGCATCTTGAACGTAGGATTTTTACGGTAGCTCGAGTAATCGGGCTCCTGCGGTGGCGGAGTTACATCCGGCTTAATTTGAGATGTGCTTTCCGGAGATCCGATACTGGCCAGAACTCTTCCAGTCTGCTGATCGAAGAATTGCACGTTGATTAATCGCACCTGAAACTGCCCGCCGGCTACATCTTTTTGAATGGCGTATGGCTCTTCGAAACGTACGACCAGGACAGCCTTTGTACCCGTCTTGAGTCTTCTCGCTTCATCGACATTCAATTTAGCCGTGGCCATAAACTTTCGGCTGTATCTTGAGCCAGACAAACCGGCGCTACTGTCAAAGAACACACGAGGATCGGTATAGTCGCCAAGCGAGACATCGTACATCGTAACTTGTGATAGATCTGTAGCTGCTACCTTTTCCTCGAGATTGTACGTTCGTGAAAGTTCGGCCGGATAGTTCGTTCGTACTCGCAAAGCAAAAGTCATGGTCTCAGTGTCGGCGTTGTATTCAGCCTCTACCTTATTCGCAACGAGATAGAACGTGTCTTCACTCGTTCGACTATCTAATACCGCCTTCTTGTTCTCCTCTATTATTCGAGCCTTGTAAGCTGCCGTTGTTTCAAATTCACTTTTAACTAATCGTTTTCTGAGGTCTGTGAGTTGACGAAGCAAGGTCGTTGGATCGTCGCCGGAGAAATTCGGCGACAGCGTTGGTTGCTGTGTGCTTGCGGCAGCGAAGGGTGCAAGTACCAGTAGTAAGGAGAGTAGAAATGTCTTCATGTTGATTGGTTCTCGCTTTGCCTTGTCGTCAAGTTGAATTCTACGTCTTCATGAAGCTATTAGTCGTCCAAATAAATGTAGTTTGAATAATTTTTCAATTTTCTGCATGGCCGGTTTCGTAACACCGTCGTCGTCAATTGTACGAGGGCGGCTACGTTCGTTAAGCTCCCACGTAGACGTGGACACTCTCGATAACAAATATCAGATCGAACAACTCCTCGGTAAGGGAGGAATGGGCGCCGTCTATCGCGCCACGCACCTCGGCACAAAACGGACCGTTGCGGTCAAAGTCATTCATCCGCAGCTCTCAGCTTACGATCAGTTTGTCGCGCGCTTTCGACGTGAAGCGGAGGCCGCAGGTCGATTGCGACATCCGAACGTTGTTGACGTAACTGACTTCGGCATCGCACACACCACGAATGGACCAGTTGCTTATCTCGTGATGGAGTATCTCGATGGCTGCACGCTGGCTGAAATCGTTTCCGGGGAGGGTGCGCTGCCGATCGCGTGGGTGATCGACATACTCGAACAGGTTTGTGCGGCAGTCGAAGAAGCGCATCGCGCCGGTATCATTCATCGAGATCTCAAGCCGGACAATATTTGGCTCGAGCCGAATGGTCGTGGTGGTTACACGGTCAAGGTGCTCGACTTCGGGTTAGTGAAGC
>Ga0126313_10002459_pt1 | contig 10389 bp, 7 predicted proteins | sample Plot105A_FD_89954 | JGI IMG/M metagenome (GOLD analysis project Ga0126313, IMG submission 89954) | Serpentine soil microbial communities from UC McLaughlin Reserve, CA, USA - Plot105A | ecosystem: Environmental > Terrestrial > Soil > Grasslands | place: USA: UC McLaughlin Reserve, Lake County... | reverse complement strand
TGCGCGTGCGTCAGGTCGACGATGCGCATCGGCGCGGAGTCTGACGGCTCGGCCCGCCTCAGGCAAGCCGCGCCTCGAGGGGCCTCCGGCCTCGCGGCGGAGACCCCTCGCGTGGCTACGAAGGCCGAGTCTTGAGCGTGACCTTCAACGTCTTCGTGTCGCCGCCGCGCAGCAGCGTGAGCGTCACCTCGTCGCCGGGTTGCTTGGACGTGATCGCGCTCGTCAGGTCGTCAGGGCCGGAGATCGTCTGGCCGTCGACCTGGGTGATCACGTCGCCGGTCTGCAGCCCGGCGTCCGCAGCGGGTGACTTGCTCGTGACGCGCGCTACGCGCGCGCCGCTGCCGTTCTGGGGCGTCTCGACGTAGACGCCGAGGTAGGCGTGTTCGACCTTCTTGCCGCTGACGATCTGCTCCACGACGGAGCGGACCGTGTTCGACGGAATCGCGAAGCCGACGCCATCGTTCCCGCCGGACTCGCTTTCGATCTGGCTGTTGACCCCGATCACGTCGCCCTTCAGGTCGAGCAGCGGGCCGCCTGAGTTGCCGTGGTTGATCGCGGCGTCCGTCTGGATCGCCCCGGAGATCGAGTACGAGCTCTGTGACCTGATCGTGCGGTTCCGCGCGCTGACGATGCCGCTCGTGACCGTCTCGTCCAGCCCGAACGGGCTGCTGATGGCGACGACACCGTCGCCGACGGCCACCGAACCGGAGTCGCCGAGCGCCAGCGGGTGCAGTTTGCTGGAGGAGGCATCGACCTTGAGGACAGCGAGGTCTGTGGAGGGATCGGTGCCGACGACGGTGGCGGAATGCTTCGAGCCGTCGGCGAACGTGACGGTGATCGAGCCAGCGCCGCCGACGACGTGCTCGTTCGTCACGACGTGGCCGTCACGGTCGTACACGAAGCCGGAGCCCTGCGCCTGCGCCTGGCCGGACCCGCCGCCGCCGAACGGGAACGGCGAATCACTCGACCCGCTCGAGTCGGCGGTGATTTCCACGACGCCGTCGTGAGCACGCTTGTAGATCTCGCCGACGCTGAGCGTGCTCGAGACCGCCGGCGCGGCGACCGGAGTGGCGGACGAGGCAGTCGGAGTGGAGTCGTCTCCGCCTGCGACGGCATAGCCGACGACGCCCGCGGCGGCTCCTGCGGCGAGTGCGGCCACGGCGGCCGCGATCGCTGTACGCGTTCGAACCATTCGTCAGTTTCCTTTCGCGAAGTGAATTCTCTCTCGAGTGATGGGACCGAGCCACTGTGAAAGTGGATTAAGAGGCACCTAAGAATTTCCTGAGAACCGCGGGCGCGCACCGTCAGCCTACGATCGGTCGTCGTCGGTTCGGCCGTGCGTCGCTAGGAGGAGCGTGCTGCTTCGGCAGCGACGACGCCACGCAGCGCCAGGAGCAACGCGCCCTCCGCTCGAGCAAGCAGCGCCTCGGCGAGCGGGCGCCCTCCGCGGGAGAGGTGGATCTCGCTCAAGCGAAGCAGCGTCGTCCCGGTCAAGAACGTTACGAGCGCCGGGTCGAGCTCGGGGTCGAGCGTGCGATAGCGGCTGAGGAAGGCGCGCGCCACAGCCGCGGGCCCGCCCGACGACGATCGGAGCGCGCGCAGGCGGAGGTGTGCGAGCAGATTCGCCGTGTCGAGCGCGGGCTCGGACATCGCCGCGTCGTCGAGGTCGAGCATGCCGAGGCGGCCGTTCGAGGACACGAGCTGATCCTCGTAGAGGTCGCGATGGACGGGCTGCCAGCGCCAGCGCCAGCCGCGCCGGCTCCCTGCTTGCGCCAGGAGCAGGCACCGGCGGGCTACGGGAGCGAGCGCCGGCGCTGCGTCGACGAGCCGGTCGACCCGCCCAGCCAGCGGCCCGATCTCGTCACAGAGCGCGTGCCGGCGCTCGAGACAGGCCGCGGACGTGTGGAACGCGTACAGGAGCTCTGCGATCTCATCGCCGAGCGCACGCTCGCCGGCCATCACGCGCTCCCGAATCGTCGCCCCCAGCAGCGGCTCTGTCGCGACCAGTCGGCACTCTTCGTCCCACCCAACCGGCCGCGGCACCGGCAGCTCGCGCGCCGCCGCGAGCCGGCAGTACGACTCGTGGACGCGCCCGGCGCGCCGGCTGGCGTATGTCTTCGCGAAGAGCACGCGGCCGTCGTCCAGTCGATACCGCAACGTGCAGCGCCGGCCCACCTTGTGCCGGACGACATCGACGGCGGCCACGCTGACGGGACGTTCGAGCGCCCGGCCAAGCGGTGCATGCGCCGCGACGGGATCCGCGAGCACGTGCAGCTGTGGCAGCGCATCGTCGACCGGCGCCGGGGGCGACCGATCCGCGCGGAGCCGCGACGCCGCCAGCTCGACGATCTCCTCCACGCGCTCCGGCCAACCGGCCTCGAGGCGGCGGAACGGTCGAACGGCCAGCGCGAGCAGCGCCGCCGCCTCGAAGGCGAGGACTCCGCGGAGGTCGAAGCCGGCGGCGGCGCACGCGTCGATGAACGCCGCGCGCAACGCGTCCTCCGAGTTCAGGCTCAGGTGCGCGAGAAAGTTCCCGACGTCGGCGAGCGGGTGTCCGCGACGCGCTTCATCGAGGTCGAGAATCACGACCCGCCCCGGAGCCACGAGTAGCTGGTCGTCGTAGAAGTCGCCGTGCGTCAAGACGTCGCGGCGCTTGTATCGGCTCGTCCGGCGCGCGATCGCAGCCGCGAGGCGCCCGCCCGCGCCGCCGATCGAAGGCAGCAGCGCGTCGATCGCCCGACCGGCTGCGGCGAGTCGCCGTTCCTCGAGCCTCGTCGACGTTACGAGGGGCGCTCGCCGCTGGAACTCTGCGAGTGCCTCGGCGAGAGGCCCAAGCCACTCGCGGTACCGCTCGGGCTCGAGGTCGGCGAGCCGCTCGCCCGCGGCTTCGGCGTAAGCGACCGCCTGGAGAGCGCCGACGCACGCGACCGGCTCGGCCGTCGGGATCCCGGCGTGCGCGACCGCGCGCGCCACATCGAAGCGCTGGCGCGAGCAGCCGTCCGAGTGCACCTTCACGTAGAGCCGCTCGTCGCCGGTATCGAACCGGAGCAGCGCCTTCCGCCCTGGCTTGTGCCGAATGGTCTGCACCGAGGCGTCCTCCAACCCGAGCGGAGCGAGGTCGCCGAGGAGCCGCGCGAGCTTCTTCGCCGAAGCCGCGCGGACGAGCGGACGCAGCCGGCTGTCGACCGGGGTGACCTCGACCAACGCGCCGAGATCCTCGAAGAACGTCGCCCGGACCGGCAGCGCAGGATGCCTGCGGCGGGCGCGATCGACCAGGCGCTCGAAGGACGCGCTCCGCCACGTGCGCACGGCACGATCGTCGCCGAACAGCCACGCGTGCGCGAGGCCGTGCGCCGACCCGACGACGACGTCGTACTGAACGAGGAGGCTCGTTCGCGGCTTGTACCGCGCATACCTCGGTCGGGAGACGACCTCCTCCTCCGCGAGCTCGCCCAACCGCGCACCGACCATGTCGGCGTCGAGCAGTGCCGCTGCCTGCGCGCCGAGTACCGAGTCGGGTGGAGCTGGGACCGTCACGACCGCCCGACCGCCGCCAGCCTCGGCCTCGTGACCCATCCGATCTCGCCGTACGGGCCGCACTCCACGATCCGGCCTTTGTCGAGCACGACCACCTCGTTCGCGCGGCGGATCGTCTCCAGCCGGTGCGCGACGACGATCGCCGTCCGCCCCTCGAGCAGACGCTCGAGCGCCTCGACGACCAGCTGCTGCGACTGCGGATCGAGATGCGTCGTCGGCTCGTCGAGGAGGACGATCGGCGCGCCCTTGACGAGCGCGCGCGCGATCGCGAGCCGCTGGCGCTGGCCGCCCGAGAGCGTCACGCCGCGCTCGCCGATCGTCGTGCCGTAGCCCTCCGGGAGGCTGACGACGAAGTCGTGGATGCACGCAGCGCGCGCCGCGTCCTCGACCTCCGCGCGAGTCGCATCGAGATTCCCGTAGACGATGTTCTCGAAGATCGTGCCGCTGAAGAGCATCCCGTCCTGCGGGACGACGCTGATCTGGTCGCGCAGCGAGGCGAGAGTGAACTCGCGGACGTCGAGGCCGTCGATCCGAACCGCCCCGGCGGTGGCGTCGTACAACCTCGGCACGAGTCCGACGAGGGTGCTCTTCCCGGCACCCGTGGGGCCGACGAGAGCCGTGGTGGTCCCCGGCGGCACCGTCAAGTCGATTCCGCGCAGCACCTCCTCGCAGCCTGGGTAGGCGAAGGAGACGCCGTCGAAGTCGATCGCGCCGCGGAACCCCGACGCGATCCGGGGGCCGTCGGCCAGATCGGACGGCCGGTCGAGGACGTCGGTGACCCGCTCGATGCAGCTCGAGGCCTTGCTCGCACGCTGGGTCACGCGAGAGATCCGGCGCAGCGGCCGGTAGAAGCTCTGCATGTACGCGAAGAAGACGATGAGCTCGCCGGGCGTCAAGCGGCCGTGGATCACCTGCGTCGCGCCGAACCAGATCACGGCGGCGGTCGTGACGGCGACCGAGAGCTCGACTGCCCGGCTCAGCTTTGCCTCGAGCTTCGTCGCCTTGAGCCCACTGCGGGTGCTGCGCTTGTTCAGGCTCCGCAGCCGTTCGTCCTCCTCGTCCTCTCGCACGAACAGCTGCACGAGGTGGATGCCGGACAGCACCTCGTGCAGCCGACCTGCGAGCTCGCCTTCGCGCCGGCGCTGCTTCCGAGTCGCGACCCGCATCCGTTCCGAGTAGACGGTCACGGAGGCGAAGATCACCGGGACACCGACGACCGCCACCGCCGCCAGCCTCCAGTCGACGAGGAACATCACGACGACGTAGCCGACGACGACGACCGACTCGGTGACGAGGGCGAGCAGCGACGCGACCAGTAGCTCGCGGAGCATCAGGATGTCTCCGGTCAACCGCGTCAGGAGATCGCCCGTGCTCGCGCGCGCGTGGAAGCTCTGTGGCAGCCGCTGTACGTGCGCAAACAGCCGGCGGCGCAGCTGTGTGACGACCTCCTGCCCCGCCAGGGACGTCAGGTAGCTCTGGTAGTAGTAGAAGATGCTGCGCAGGAGGGCAAGCCCCAGCACCGCGACCGTAGCCGCGACCAAGATCGACGTGCGACTGCCGGCCAGCAGCCCGTCGAGCGGGCCGACGTGCGTGTCCAGCGGCATCCCGGTGAGGACGTTGTCGAAGACGACCTTCAACGGCCACGGCTCGGCGAGGCGGGTCGCCGCATAGCCGAGCGAGGCTAGGAATGCGATCGACAGCGGCCTGCGCTGTCGCGCGAGGTCGCCACGGAAGCGCACGAGCGCGCCGGCCGAGCTGCGGAGACCCTTCAGGCGCACGCCGCCACTCGATCCTCCTGGCGGGCCGCGCTCTCCGCCAGCGCGACCACGGCCTCTGCGTTCCCCGCCCACGTGTGGTGGGCGCGGACGTGCGCCCGGCCCGCCGCTGCCAGCCGCGCCGCGCGTTCGCGATCGGCGACCAAGGTCGCGAGCGCATCGGCGAGCGCCGAGTCGTCGCCCGGCGGGTAGAGGAGCCCCGTCTCGCCGTGCCGGACGCAGTGCTCGATGTCGCCGGAAGCGGCAGCTACGACGGGACGCGCCGCCGCGAGGTACTCGAACAGCTTCAGCGGCGAGAAGTAGGACTCTGGAGTCCCGTATGTGACGGCCGCGATGTCGAGCGCCGCCAGGTACCGCGGCACGCGGTGGTGCGCGATCGTGCCGGCGAAAATCGTCAGCTCCTCGAGGCGTTCCGCGCGAGCGAGCGCCTCGAGCCGTGGCCGTTCGGGACCATCGCCGATCAGCAGGAGCCGCACACGGAGCCCGCGCCGGACGAGCCTCCCCGTAGCGCGAATCAACCCGTCGACGTCGTGCCAGGGCTTCAGGGTGCCGAGGAAGCCGATCACGGCCGCGTCGTCGATTCCGAGCCGCCTGCGCAACGCCGTCCGTTCGGCCGCGTCGACGACAAACCGTCTCGGATCGACGGCGTTTGGCACGAGCGCGATCTGCTCGCGCTCGACCCGCCGCGCGGCAACCCAGTTGGCCACGGCGTCGGACACGCAGACGACGGCATCCGCGCTCCGCAGGAGGGAGCGCTCGATCTCGCGAGCGGCATGCGCGAACGCGAGCCCGCGGTGCGCCTCCTGCTCCTGCGCGAGCGGTGCGTTGACCTCGAGCACGTGCGGGATCCCGAGGGCGCGCGCCGCGGACGCTCCCGCCGTCGCGAGCAGGGAGTAGCGCTCATACACGACGTCGGCGCCGAAGTCGCGCAGCAACGATTCGAGGCGGAACCTGAGCGAGGCCGAGTAGACGAGCGACCGGATCTCGCGCGCCGCGTCTGGCCCCGCGGCGAGATCGTCGGCGAGGAACCCGCACGCCGCGCCGTCCTCCGGCTCGAGCGGCAGCTCCACGACCTTCGGCCGGAACCCGGGCGGGCGGCGCCCGCCGCTGCGAGGCGAGACGATCAGCACGTCGTGGCTCGCTTCGTCGAGCGCTCGGCAGAGCTCACGCACGTGGATCGACGCGCCCTTCGAGCCGAAGATCGGCACCCCGCGGTCACAGCAGACGTACGCGATCCTCATGCCGCGGCTTCCTCGAACAGCCGGCGGAGCTGAGCGACGTTCCGGCGCAGGTCGAACCTTTCCTCTACCCGTGCGCGTGCCGCGGCGGCCACCTGCTGGGCGAGCTCGTCCTCGGCGACGAGGCGTCCGATCGCCCGCGCGAGCGCGGCGGGAGCACGCTCGGGCACCAGCAGGCCGGTCACCCCGTCCTCCACGAGCTCGGGGATTCCCGTCACCGGCGTCGTCACGACGGGAACTCCGAGCGCCATCGCCTCGACGAGAACCGTCGGCAGACCATCGCGGTTCCCGTCGTCGCCAACGGTGCAGGGAGCGGCCATCACAGCGGCTCGCGGGTACAGGTGCAGGAGGCGCTCGCGCGGCAGCGGCCCGGTGAGGGAGACGCGACTTCCGAGCCCGAGCCGGTCGATCAGCGTCTGCAGATCGTCCCGGAGCGGCCCCTTGCCGACAATCGCGCAGCGGAAGTCGGTGCCCTCGGCATCGAGGCTCGCACAGGCCCGCACGAGATCGTCGAATCCCTTCTTTTCGATCAACCGCCCGACCGCGAGCACGAGCGGCGGCCGGTCGCGCGGCGTCCCGTTCGGCGTGAAGCGCTCGAGGTCGATCCCGTTGTAGACGCGGACCACCCTCGTCCCGTTCGCGAGCGGGCGAAGGTACGCGGCGTTGTAGTCGCTCACGGTTACGGCAAACCGCGCCGGTGCGAGCTTCCGCGCGAGGTCGGCCGGGCGCACGCTGTCGAGGTAGATGTCCTTTGCGTGCGCGGTCAGGCTGTACGGCACGTCCGTGAGCCGGCTCGCGTTGAGAGCCACCGACGTGGAGCCGGAGGCGAAGTGCGCGTGCAGGTGCGTCCACCGCTCGTCGAGCAGCCGCGGCGCGAGGGCTCCGGCCTGGAGCACGTGCTTCGCGGAGTCGAGGCGGCGCTTGCGTACGGCGCGCAGGAGCAGCGCGAGCAGCCGGAGTGGACGTCGTCGGAGCAGCTCGCGCTGTGCCCAAACCAGCCGGGGAAGCGACTCCGGCAGGTAGGTCACCGCCGCGCGCAACCGTTGAACGTCGGCGTGAGCGATCCCGTCGTTCGGGCGCTTGAGCGAGAACACGCGCAGGGCCACGCCCTGGCGCTCGAGCTCGAGCAGCTCGTTCAGGACGAACGTTTCCGAGAACCGCGGGTACATCTTCAGGACATAGGCGACGCGCGGCCGGCTCATCCAGCTGCCCTCGCGACCGGCTCGGCGCCGTACAGCAACGCCTCGAGCTCGGCGGTTGCGTTGTCGAGCCCCGACAGATCCACGCCCTCGGCGCCGGGTGCGCCCTGCGCGGCCAACGCGTCGATCGCCTCCGTCAGCGTTTTCGGCGCGAGGTCATCGGGGTGCACGACGCGGACAAGCCCTCGCTGCTCGAGCGCGCGTGCGCGGATCAGCTGCTCGAGCCGCGGCTCGACCCGCGGGACGATCACCGCCGGGCGACCGGCCGACAGGATCTCGCAGATCGAGTTGTAGCCGCCCATCGAGACCACGACATCCGCGGTGGCCACAAGCGCGGGAAGACCGCGCGTGAACTCGAGCAGCTCGAGACCTGGCGCGCGACCCGCGAGCCTCTCCAGCGCCCGCCGCTCCTCGGCCGGGAGGAACGGCCCCGTCACCACGAGCCAGTGCTCGGCTGCCCTGCCCGTGAGAGCACGGCTTTCGACGGCAGTTCGAAGCAGCGGAAACCCGTCGCCGCCGCCGCCGGCGGTCACGAGCACCCGCACGGGCCGGCGCCGCCGGCGCTGCTTCGGCTCGCCTCGCCGCAGGTAACCGACGTACCGCGTCTTCGCCTGTGCGGCGGCGGAGAAGCCGTACTCCGTCGCGAGGTCGTAGACGTCGCGCTGGCCGTAGACGAGAATCCGGTCGTACAGGTCGTCGAGGAGCTCGTACGAGCCGTCCCGCGTCCACGCCCGGCGCACACGCTCGGGCTCGTCCACGACGTCGCGGAGGCCGAGCACCAGCCGCGTCCGCCCACCGCGCCGGAGCTCCTTCAGGGCAGAAAGCAGCTCGCCCCCGAGGCCGGGTGGGACGTTGTCGACGAGCACGAGCTCCGGACGCAGCCGCCTCGCGACCGCCGTCAGGATGTCGCTCCGGAGCTCGGCGACGTCGGTCGGGGCGACCGCGAGCGACCGCGGGGCGTACTCGCCGGCAGCGGTCTTCACGACCGACGGAAGCTTCACGTAGTCGACGCGTTCCGGGAGGCGAAAGGCGTGCGCGAGCGGCGACCCGGTCGCAACGACGTGCGTCAGCTCAGGGCAACGCTGAGCAAGCGCCGCGACGACGGAGAGGGTCCGCCGCAGATGGCCCAGTCCGAAGGTGTCGTGGCAGTACAGGAGCGCCGTCGCGCGGCGCTCTGACATCCACGCCTCTCTCCCCATCTATGTCACTCAGAGTCGTTGTAACCAAAAACCTTCGTTTTATGTGTCAGCCGTGTAACGAATCGGAGCCGAGCGGTTTCAGCGCCACCGGAGGTGCTCGTCCGCGAATGACCTGATCGCCGCAGCGAGCTCGTCCGGTACCTCCTCCGCCAAGTGGTGGCCCGAGTCGAGCCGCAAGCCGCGCACGTCCTCGGCCCACGCATCCCAGATCGGGAGCGGGTCGCCGTACAGCTCCTCGGTGTCGTCGCGGCCGGCCCAGACGAGCAGCACGGGACACGTGATCTTTCGGCCGGCGGCGCGGTCCGCCTCCTCGTGCTCGCGGTCGATGCCGAGGCCGGCGCGGTAGTCCTCGAGCATCGCGTGGACGACCTCGGGATCGTGCAGCGCACGGCGCAGATCCTCGTATGCCGCCGGGCCCATCAGCTCGGCGTCAACCTGGTACCACGCATCTGGATCGGCGTTGATCACGCGCTCCGCAGGCTTCTCGGTCTGGCCGAAGAAGAACCAGTGCCACCAGGCGCGCGCGAAGTTCGCGTCGCAGCGCTCGAGCCGCTCGACGATCGGCACTCCGTCCATGATCACGGCGCCGGCGACCGACCGCGGATGGTCGAGCGCGAGCCGCGTTGCGACGTAGGCCCCGCGGTCGTGCCCGGCAACCGCGAATCGCTCGTGCCCGAGGCGCCGCAACAGCTCCGCGCAGTCGGCCGCCATCGCCCGCTTCGAATACGTCGCGTGATCGGGCAGCTCCGGCGGGTGTGACGACTCGCCGTAACCGCGCAAGTCGGGGCAGACGACGGTGAACGAGCCGGCAAGCAGCGGCGCCACCTTGTGCCACGTGACGTGTGTCCGCGGGTGCCCGTGCAGGAGCAGGATCGCGGGTCCGGAGCCGCCGTAGCGCACACGCAGCGTGGCGTCCCCCACGTCGATCTGTTCGAGGCGGAAGCCGTCGAACACCCGGCGATGGTACGCGTGGCTACTGAGCCGCGGGTGCGAGCCAGGTCGCGCGCGCGAACGCGCACAGCGCTCCGGAAGCGGCGAAGAGCACCGTGCCTGCATAGAACTTGCGGCCGTCCTCGCCGAGACTCCAGCCAAGCACCACGTGGGGCTCGCCGGCACGGACGGGTGCGCGGATCCGACCCAACAGCCTGCCGAGGAGCAGCGTCCCCCGCTCGCCGAAGCCGACGGCGAACGCGCCGGGACAGTCGAGCGCCGCCCAGACGATCTCGGGACGGACGACCCCGTCCGCGTCTGCCAGGTCCTGCGCCGGGACCCACGGAGCAGCAACAGCGTCGTGGCCGTCGACCGGTCCCGCGAAGATGCGGAGGCCGTCGCCGGGCGCGCGCTCCGGCCCGCAGACGAAGCAGTTCGGAAAGTCGTGGCGCTCGAAGCCGCGGTACCTGCTGGACGCTCGCGTGGCAGCGTCGTACGAGACCGGCTCGGG
>Ga0126313_10002458_pt1 | contig 10390 bp, 7 predicted proteins | sample Plot105A_FD_89954 | JGI IMG/M metagenome (GOLD analysis project Ga0126313, IMG submission 89954) | Serpentine soil microbial communities from UC McLaughlin Reserve, CA, USA - Plot105A | ecosystem: Environmental > Terrestrial > Soil > Grasslands | place: USA: UC McLaughlin Reserve, Lake County... | reverse complement strand
CTCGGAACCCTCGGGCAGGAACTCGGTCATGTCGTCGGTGCTCACGCGATAGGACTGCGTGCTGCCGATCGACGCCAGCGCGAGTACGGCGACGACCCACAGCGCGATGACGCGCTTCGGGCGCCGGGTGACGTAGGTGATGATTCGCTGAAGCATCTCGACCCCTTTCGCAAGGGAGTTGGTGGTGCTCCCATCGTCCGGCCGCCACGCCCGGCGGGAAAGCGGGCTCGCCTGTCAGCGGCGCTGGAGGCGTCCGGTGCGGAGCCTGGGGATCTCCCGAGGGTCGCCGCGGGCGCGTACACTCGGCGGACGCCCGGAGGCAACTCGTTGCCCGATTCCCCGACCGAATTCGGCGGCCTCAAAGTCGGCGCCGAGGACTTCCTCGCCGCCGTTCTGCAGGCCGCCGCGCAGCCGATCTGGGTCGTCGATCCCGATGGCCTGATCCGCTTCGCCAACCCCGCCGCGATCGCGGCACTGGGCTACGACACGCCCGACGAGCTCTTCGGGCGCCACAGCCACGAGACCATCCACTACAAGCGACCGGACGGCTCGCCGTATCCGGCCGCCGAGTGCCCGATGCTGCTGCCGCGGACCACGGGCGAGTCCGTGACGAGCGAGCTGGACTGGTTCTTCCGGCGCGACGGCTCGATGTTCCCGGTGTCCTACGTCTCCGTCCCGCTCGACATGCCGGACGGGCGCGGTGCGGTCGTGGCCTTCACCGACATCGAGACCCGGCTCAGTGCGGAGCAGGTGCTGCGCGAGCGCCAGGCGATCCTCGCCGAGGAGCAGGCGTCGCTGCGCAGGGTCGCGGCGCTCGTCGCCGGCGGCGCGGCCGCCGCGGACGTGTTCGCGACAATCGCCAAGGAGGTCGCGCAGGTGCTGGACGTCCCGCTGGTGGAGCTCTCGCGCTTCGACGCCGACGGTGCGATGACCGTCATCGGCGAGTGGGCCGACCGCCCCCATCCGTTCCAGGCGGGGACGCGCTGGCCGCTCGACGGGCCGACGCTCTCGGCGCGGATCTCGACCACCGGTCAGCCGACGCGGATCGACGACTTCGCGGACGTCGGCGGAACGATCGCCGCCGCCGTCCGGTCGACCGGCGTCCGCTCGGCCGCCGGTGCCCCGATCATCGTCGACGGCGACGTCTGGGGCATGATGGCGACCGCCTCGCTCGCGGACGCGCGGCTTCCCGACGGGATCGAGAATCGCCTGGCCGACTTCACGGCGCTGGTCGCGACGGCGATCACGAACACGCAGGCGCGCGAGGATCTCCGCCGGCTGGCGGACGAGCAGGCCGCCCTGCGCAGGGTGGCGACCCTGGTCGCCGAGGGTGCGACGCCGGCGGACGTGTTCGCCGCCGTCGCGCGCGAGATCGCCCGGGTGCTGAACCTCCCGCTCGTGGAGATGTGCCGCTACGAGGCGAACGGCACCGCAACCGTGGTCGGGGCCTCCGGCGAGCACCCGTTCCAGACCGGAACCAACTGGACGCTCGACGGCCCCAGCCTCACCGCGATGGTCCGGAGCACCGGCCGCCCCGCGCGCGTCGGGGACTACGCGAACGTCGCGGGGGCGATCGGCGACGCCGCTCGCCGCGGTGGGGTGCACGCCGGCGTCGGCGCCCCGATCGTGGTCGACGGCGAGCTGTGGGGCGTCGTCTCCGCCGGGGCCGACCATCGTGAACCGGTGCCGGCCGACGCCGAGCGCCGCCTCAGCGAGTTCACCGGGCTCGTGGCCACTGCGATCTCGAACACGCAGGCGCGCGAGGAGGTCCGCCGGCTCGCCGAGCAGGAGGCGGCGCTGCGGCGGCTCGCGACGCTGGTCGCGGAGGGCGCCGACTCGCGGCTCGTGTTCGACGCGGTCTGCGAGGAGACCGGGCGGCTGCTCGGCGCGAGCAGCGTCAACCTCGCCCACTTCACCGCCGACGGCTTCAACCTCACGATGGCCGGCTGGAGCCTCCGCGGCGTTCACGTGCCGACCGGATCGCGGCTGCCGCTCGAGGGCGATGCCATCAACACGCTCGTGCGCGACACCGCCGCGCCGGGGCGCTTCGACAGCTACGAAGCGGCGCCGGGAGAGCTCGCCCGGGTCCTGCGGCAGCTCGGCATCCGCTCGGAGGTAGGTGCGCCGGTGGTCGTCGAGGGTCGCGTGTGGGGAGCGCTGATCGCCGGGACGGACGAGGAGGAGCCGCTGCCGGTGGGCGCGGAGAACCGGCTCGCCGGCTTCGCCGAGCTCGTCGCCACCGCGATCTCCAACGCGACCGCCCGCGCCGAGCTGGTCGCCTCCCGCGCGCGCATCGTCGAGGCGGCGGACGAGCAGCGCCGGCGCGTCGTGCGCGATCTTCACGACGGTGCCCAGCAGCGTCTCGTCCAGGCCGTGATGACGCTGCAGCGCGCGCAGGCGGAGACCGAGCTACCGCCGGACGTCGAGGCGCTCGTCCGGGACGGGCTGATGCTGACCCGCTCGGCGATCGACGAGCTGCGAGAGCTCGCGCACGGCATCCACCCGGCGATCCTGACCCATCATGGGCTTGCCGCCGCCGTCGATGGGCTGGCCGAGCGGGCGCCGCTGCCGGTCGACGTCGAGATTCCCGACGACCGCTATCCCACCGCCGTCGAGTCGGCCGCCTACTTCGTGGCCGCCGAGGCGCTCACCAACATCGCGAAGTATGCGCGGGCCTCCACTGCGCGCGTGACGGCGACGCGCGTCGCAGACGACCTCGTGCTCGCGGTCGAGGATGACGGGGTCGGCGGTGCGAGCCCGGCCCCGGGCAGCGGGCTTGCCGGGCTGGTCGACCGCTTGGCGGCGCTCGACGGCACGCTGACCGTCGACAGCCCGCCGGGTCGCGGCACGCACGTCCGCGCCACCATCCCGCTTCCCGCCTCTGGGCCGCCGCCGTAGCGTTCTCGCTCGCCTGGGGTTTTCCCCATTGTCGCGGCCGCGTGCGCGAACCACGCTGTCGCACATGCCAGTCCGCGTGCTCCTCGTCGACGACGACGCAGCGTTCCGCCAATCGGCCGCCGAGGCCCTCGCCGAACGCGGCTACGACGTCGTCGCCGCGGTCGGCACCGTCGCCGCGGCCCGCGCCGCCGTCGGCCGGCTGCAGCCGGACGCGCTGCTGCTCGACGTCAACCTGCCCGACGGCAACGGCGTCGCGCTCGCGACGGAGCTGAGCAGGGACGGACGGCGCCCGCGCGTCCTGCTCACGTCGACGGACTCGTCCGCAGTGACCCGGCGCCTGCTCGAGCGATGCGGCGCGACCGGCTTCGTCGCCAAGGCCGACCTCTTGGCCGTCGATCTCCGGTCGTACCTCGATCAGAGGCGAGACCGTTGACGTGCGTGCGCTCCTCTTCCGGGTGGCCGAGACGTCAGGCGAGGCTGCGGCCGGCGGCGCCGAGCCGGCCGGCGGCCTCCGCCACGCGGGCGGCCATCGCGGCCTCCGCCTTCCGGCCCCAGGAGCGGGGGTCGTAGGCGCGCTTGTCGCCGAGGCCGCCGTCGACCCGCAGCACGCCGTCCCAGTGGTCGAGGACGTGACCCGCAAGCGCGCGGGTGAACGCGTACTGGGCGTCCGTGTCGAGGTTCACCTTGACGACGCCGTAGCCGATCGCCGCGCGAAGGTCGGCGACCGCAGAGCCGCTGGAGCCGTGGAAGACGTAGTCGAATCGCGCACCGGGGCGGACGCGCGCGAGCGCCGCCTGACCGTCGCGCAAGATCTCAGGCCGCAGCCGCACGCGACCGCGGGCGTGGGCGCCGTGGGTGTTGCCGAACGTCGCCGCCAGCAGGTAGCGCCCGCGCTCGCCGGCGCCGAGCGCCTCGGCCGTCCGGAGCAGGTCGCCGGTGGTCGTGTACAGCTGCTCGGGATCGGCGGCCGTGCCGTCGACGTCGTCCTCGGCGCCGCCGACCACGCCGACCTCGACCTCGAGCACCACGTTGGCCTCCCGCGCGTCTTGGAGCCATCGCGCCGACGCGCGCAGGTTGTCCTCCAGCGGCAACGTCGAGCCGTCGAACATGTGCGAGTGGAACAGCGGGATGCCTCCGGCGCGGACACGGGCGGCCGACTCGGCCAGCAGCGGGCGCAGGAAGCCCTCGGCCTTCTCCGCCGGGACATGATCGGTGTGCAGCGCGACGAGCACGGGCGCGGCGGCCACGAGCTCGTGCGCGGCGGCGGCGAACGCGCGCGCCCCGAGCACCGGGTCGGCCGAGGATCCGGCGAGATACGCGGCGCCGCCGGTGGTGACCTGGACGATCCCGTCGGCGCCGGCCTCCGCGAAGCCCCGGATCGCGGCGTTGAGGGTCTGGGTCGACGTGACGTTGACCGCGGGGTACGCGAAGCGGTCCGCTGCGGCGGCGTCGATCATCGCCAGGTACTGCTCGGGAGTCGGTAGCGGCATCCAGGCGGAAGCGTCCGCCTCCGGAGGGCGCGGTCCAATGGAGCGCGCACCAGGGCCGGTGTGGGGTTCGCCCGAGGCGGGGGTTGCCTTGCGGCGGCTGAGTGCGCGAAGCTGGCCGTCATCAGCGCCCGGGTCGTCGTCGGAGAGGACCAGCCGCTCGTCCGCGAGGGGATCGTCCGCGTGCTCGAGGAGGGCGGCTACGAGGTCGTCGCCGTCGCCGCCGACGCGACCGACCTGCTCCGCAAGGCGCGTGCGCACAAGCCCGATCTGGTGGTGACGGACATCCAGATGCCGCCCGACTCGACCGACGACGGGATCCGCGCGGCCAAGCAGATCCGCGAGGAGCTGCCCGACGTCGGCGTCCTCGTGCTGTCCCAGTTCCTCGAGGCACGCTACGCGCTCGACCTCGTCGGCGAGCGGGCGGCCGGCGTCGGGTACCTGCTCAAGGACCGCGTGGGCGACCTCGGCGTGTTCCTCGACGCGGTCCACCGCGTCGCGGCCGGTGGCTCCGCGCTCGACCCCGAGGTGGTCCAGCGCATGGTCGGGCGGCAGCGCCGTGACAGCCCGCTCGACGACCTCACGCCGCGTGAGCGCCAGGTGGTGTCGCTGATGGCCGAGGGACGGTCGAACCAGGGGATCGCCGAGGAGCTCATCGTGACCGTCGCGGCCGTCGAGCGCCACGTGACCAACATCTTCGCCAAGCTCGGGCTGCGGACCGCGCCCGAGGACCACCGGCGCGTGCTCGCGGTGCTGGAGTACCTCAAGCGCCCGCGCTGAGTCTCAGGAAATCCCCACGCGCGCCGTCGTGCGCGCACCATGGGATGGCGATCCGAGCCGGCCTAGCGTCGAAGCCATGCTCGACACCGCCCTCCCTCCCGCCCCCATCGCTCCAGCGACGTGGCAGGCACTGGCCCGCCAGCTGCGCGTCGACGCCGTCCGCCTCGCGGCCGCCGCCGGCTCCGGGCACCCGACGTCGGCCATGTCGGCCGCGGACCTCATGGCCGTGCTACTCGCGCGGCACCTGCGCTACGACTTCGAGGCGCCCGACGATCCCGGCAACGACCACCTCGTGTTCTCCAAGGGGCACGCGTCACCGCTGCTGTACGCGATGTACCGTGCCGCCGGCGCCGTCGGCGAGGAGGAGCTCGCGACGTACCGGCGCCTCGGCAGCCGGCTCGAGGGTCACCCCACCCCGCGGCTGCCGTGGGTCGACGTGGCAACGGGCTCGCTCGGGCTCGGCCTGCCGGTCGGCGTCGGCCTCGCGCTGGGCCTGCGGCTCGACGGGCTGCCCGGACGCGTGTGGGTCCTCACCGGCGACAGCGAGCTCGCCGAGGGCTCGATGTGGGAGGGGTTCGCGCGCGCGGGCCACGCCGGGCTCGACAACCTGATCGCGATCGTCGACGTCAACCGGCTCGGCCAGAGCGGCGAGACGATGCTCGGGTGGGACACCGGCGCCTACGCCGAGCGGCTGCGGGCGTTCGGGTGGCACGCGATCGAGGTCGACGGCCACGACCTGGGCGAGATCGACCGGGCCTATCGCGCGGCGTCGGACGGCGACGGCCGCCCCGTGGCGATCTTGGCACGCACGCGCAAGGGGCGCGGCGTCGCCGCGGTGGAGGACCGCAACGGCTTCCACGGCAAGCCCCTCGACGACCCGGAGGCGGCGATCGCCGAGCTCGGCGGCCGGTCGGACCTGACCGTCGCGCCGCGGCCTCCCGCTCCCGTCACACCGCGACCGCGCGCCGCGGCGCGAGCCGTCGAGCTGCCTGCGTGGCCGCTCGGCGAGATGGTCGCCGGCCGGCGTGCGTACGGCGAAGCGCTGGCTGCGCTCGGCGACGCCGAGCCGCGCGTGATCGCGATGGACGGCGAGGTGTCGAATTCGACGTACTCGGAGCTGTTCCGCCGCAGCCATCCCGAGCGCTACCTCGAGATGTACGTCGCCGAGCAGCAGATGGTCGCCGCCGCCATCGGCCTGCAGGCACGCGACTTCATCCCGTTCGCCTCGACGTTCGCCGCGTTCTGGAGCCGCGCGTACGACTTCATTCGGATGGCAGCGATCAGCGGCGCCGACATCCGCCTCGTCGGCTCGCACACCGGCGTTACGGTCGGCGAGGACGGGCCGTCGCAGATGGCCCTGGAGGACATCGCCGCGTTCCGCGCCGTGCACGGCAGCACTGTGCTCGTGACGTCCGACGCCAACCAGACCGCCTGGCTCGTGGCCGAGCTCGCCGGACGCTCCGGCGTCGCCTACCTGCGCACGCTGCGCATGGCCACACCCATCATCTACGCGCCCGGCGAGACGTTCCCGATCGGCGGCTCGCGCACGCTGCGCTCGTCCGACCGCGACCGCGTGGCGCTGCTCGCTGCCGGCGCGACGGTGCACGAGGCGCTCGCGGCCGCCGACGCGCTCTCGGAGCGGGGCATCGCCGCCCGCGTGCTCGATCTCTACTCGATCAAGCCGCTCGACTCCCACGCCGTCGCCACGGCTGCGCGCGCGACCGGCGCCGTTGTCGTCGCGGAGGACCACTGGGCGGAAGGCGGCCTCGGCGACGCCGTGCTCGCCGCGCTCGCCGACCACGACGTGCACGTCCCCATCCGCCGGCTCGCGGTCCACGAGATGCCGACCTCGGGCGCCCCCGCCGAGCTCCTGCGCTGGGCCGGCATCGACCGCGGCGGCATCGCTCGCGCAGCGCTGGATCTGATCGTCTAGGAGCGACTCGATCGGGCGTCCGGTATACCGGGGCGATGACCGGGCGCACGGTCGAGGAGATCGGCGACTGAAGCGATGGAGCCGATGACGGCGGTGCTCACCGACGAGCGGTTCTCCGACCCGGGCTGGATCTTCGAGCGCAAGCTCGACGGCATCCGCTGCCTGGCGTTCAAGGCCGAACACCGCGTCCGGCTGCGCTCGCGCAACGACCTGAGCCTCAACGGCCGATTCCCGGAGATCGTGACGGCGCTGGAGGACGACCCCGTGACCGACGTCGTGCTCGACGGCGAGATCGTCGCCTTCGACGGCGCGCACACGAGCTTCGCGCGACTCCAGCAGCGCGGCGAACGTCCGACGCGGGTGTTCTTCTACGTCTTCGACATCCTGCGCGTCGCCGGCGAGGACGTGACCGACCGGCCGCTGCGCGCGCGCAAGGCGCTGCTGCGACGGTCGCTCACGTTCGCGGAGCCGATCCGCATGACCCCGCACCGCAACCGCGACGGTGAGGCGTTCTTCGCCGAGGCGTGCCGCAAGGGCTGGGAAGGCCTGATCGCCAAGCGGGCAGACGCGCCCTACACGCGCGGCCGTTCGCGCGACTGGCTGAAGTTCAAGTGCTCCGCCGAGCAGGAGCTCGTCATCGGCGGCTACACCGCGCCGCGCGGCAGCCGCACCGAGCTCGGCGCCCTGCTGCTCGGCTACTACGCCGACGGAGCGCTGCGCTACGCGGGCAAGGTCGGCACCGGCTTCACCCGCGCGACGCTGCGCGAGCTCGGCGACAGGCTCAGCGGACTGCGGCGCGACTCGTCCCCGTTCGCCGACGAGGTCCGCGAGCGCAGCGCGACATGGGTCGAACCGCAGCTCGTTGCGCAGGTCGGCTTCAGCGAATGGACGCGTGACGGGCGACTGCGCCACCCGCGCTTCCTCGGACTGCGCGACGACAAGCCCGCTCGCGACGTCGTCCGCGAGCGCGGCTGAGGCGAACTGGTTGCGCCCTTTGCGGGTAGGCTGCGAGGCGGCATGGCACCGGTGGCAAGGGCCTCGCTGCGCCGCGCTGCGGGCGTCGAGCAGCGCGCGACCACGCTCGAGCTGTTCTACGACCTCGTCTTCGTCTTCGCGATCACGCAGGTCTCCCACCTGCTGCTGGCTCACCTGACGTGGGAAGGAGCAGGCCAGTCGGCGCTCGTGCTGCTCGTCGTCTGGTGGTCGTGGAACTACACGACCTGGGTCACGAACGAGCTCGACCCCGCGTCGGTCGTGGTCCGCCTGCTGCTGATCGCGCTGATGCTCGGCAGCCTCTTGATGGCGATCGCGATTCCGGAGGCGTTCGGGGACAAGGCGCTGCTCTTCGCCGCCTCCTACGTCGCGATCCAGATCGGCCGCCATTCGTTTCTGACGTTCGTCGCGGCGGATCGCGGCACGATCGAGCGCGAGCGCGCCGGGCGGATCCTGACCTGGTTCGTCGCGGCGGGGCTGCTGTGGATCGCGGGCGCGGTCGCGGACGGCGCGACCCGGACCCTGCTGTGGCTGGCGGCGCTCGCGCTCGACTACGGGGCGCCGCTGGTGACGTTCTGGGTGCCGCAGCGACCGCGGCTGAGCCCCGAGGCATGGGAGGTCGGCACGGAGCACTTCGCCGAGCGCTTTCAACTCTTCATCATCATCGCGCTCGGCGAGACGATCGTGGTCACCGGCGCGACGACGTCCGACCTCGAGCTGGACACCCCCAGGGTCGCCGCCTTCGCGCTCGCCTTCCTCGCCACGGCGGCGCTCTGGTGGCTCTACTTCAGCCTCGTCGCGACGATCGCCCAGCGCCGGCTGGCGGAAGCCGAGAACCGGACCCTGCTCGCCCGTGACGCCTACACCTACCTGCACGTGGTGATCGTCGCCGGGATCCTCCTCAGCGCGGTCGGCGACGAGCTCGTGATCGCCCATCCGACCGAGGAGCTGCCCGACGCGGAGCTCGCCGCGGTCGTCTCCGGCCCGGCGCTGTACCTGCTCGCCCACGTCGCGCTGCGGCTGCGCATGGCCGGCACGATCGGCGGCAGGCGGGTCGCGGCTGCGGTCGCCTGCCTCGCGGTCGGCGCGATCGGCACGTTCGCGTCCGCGCTCGTCGTCGCCGCGTTGCTGTTCGGTGTGCTCGTCGCCGTGATCGTCGCCGATCACGTCGCGGCCGCTCGCCGCAGGGCCCGCGGCGAGCCGTCGCCGCTCGAGCGGGTCGGGACCGCGGGCTAGGGCACGCGCGCCGTGGCTACCCGTCGAAGTACATCGGGAACTCGTACGGGTGCGGCCGGATCTTCACCCGGTCGGACTGCTCGCGGCGGAACTCGATGTAGGTGGCGATCAGGTCGTCGGTGAAGACGCCGCCGCGCGTGAGGAACACGTGGTCGGCCTCGAGCGCGTCGAGCGCCTCGTCGAGCGTCGTGGGGACGGTCGGGATGTCCGCGAGCTCCTCCGGTGCGAGCTCGTAGAGGTTGCGGTCGATCGGCTCCCCCGGGTTCAGCTCCCGCTCGATCCCGTCGAGGCCGGCCATCAGCATCGCCGGGAAGGCGAGATAGGGATTGGCGAGCGGGTCGGGCGGGCGGAACTCCAGTCGCTTGGCCTTCGGCGCCGCCGAGTACATCGGGATCCGCACCGCGGCCGATCGGTTGCGCTGGGAGTGCTTGAGCAACACGGGGGCCTCGTAGCCGGGGACCAGCCGGCGGTAGGAGTTGGTCGCGGGTGCGCAGAACGCCAGCAGCGCCGACGCGTGCTCGAGCAGGCCGGCCACGTAGTGGAGGGCCAGCGGGGACAGCAGCCCGTAGCCGTCGGCCGAGTGCATCAGCGTCTCGCCGTCCTTCCACAGCGACTGGTGGACGTGCATGCCCGAGCCGTTCTCCTCGAAGATCGGCTTCGGCAGGAACGTCGCCGCCTTGCCCGCCTGCTTGGCCGTGTTCTTTACGACGTACTTGTGCAACTGCAGCGCGTCCGCCATCTCCAGCAGCGGCAGGAAGCGCAGGTCGATCTCGCCCTGGCCAGGGCCGCCGACCTCGTGGTGGTGGCTCTCGGTTCGGATGCCGAGCGCCTCGAGCACGATCACCATCGTGGCGCGGAGATCGCTGAGGGTGTCGTTCGGCGGCGCCGGGAAGTAGCCCTCCTGCGAGCGGTTCGTGTAGCCGAGCGCGGCGAGCCCTTCGCCGCGTCGCTGGAATCCCTGACCCGACGTCCAGTGACCCTCCTCGGAGTCGACCTCGTAGAACGCCGTGTTGGCCTGCTGGTCGAAGGCGACGTGGTCGAAGACGTAGAACTCCGCCTCGGG
>Ga0126313_10002457_pt1 | contig 10391 bp, 17 predicted proteins | sample Plot105A_FD_89954 | JGI IMG/M metagenome (GOLD analysis project Ga0126313, IMG submission 89954) | Serpentine soil microbial communities from UC McLaughlin Reserve, CA, USA - Plot105A | ecosystem: Environmental > Terrestrial > Soil > Grasslands | place: USA: UC McLaughlin Reserve, Lake County... | reverse complement strand
GGGCCTCTCGAACTCGCTGCTGAGGCAGTCCATGTAGACCTCATCCCACAGCTTGCCGCCCATCATGCGGCATTCGCGCCGCCGCCCTATCTCATTGAAGCCGGCCTTCTGGTAAGCCTTGATGCCTGCCGGATTCCTCATCTGCAAAAACCGCCTTCCAGTTCCGAGTGATTTCGTCCTCTGGTACTGCGGTGGAGAGGTTAGAATTGGCGAGAGTTTAGGGGTGTCACTTGATCGGCGCGTTGCAGCAACTGTGCGGCAACGCTACTCACGGAGTGGGGCCATCCATGCCTCGAGCACTTCTTCGGGTCTGTGGGATCTGACCAGTTCCGTTAATTGATTTTCGCTCAGAATGTACTGTGGTGGCGTAGCCTTCTTGCCTCGCTCGAAGCTCATGCGAAAGGCTTGCCAGTTCTCGAACGGCTTGGTCCACTCGAATGACGCGGCCCAAGGGAGGTCATTCCACCGTTTCGTGAGCACTTTCCACGAGGGCCGTCTGCCATCGTATTGCTCCTGCTCCCATACGAATTTTGCTACCTGGAACGCGCGCTCGGTTGTCTTCGGTGGGCGCTGCTCGGCGAGTAAAGTGTGCTGGCGGTGACGATACGCTTCCTTTACTTCTTCAGCCGGTATCCAGGCTTCCACCGCCATTACAATTACCCACTGCGGAATAGTGCCGTCTATGCCGCCACGCGGAAATCTGCTCGAGTGGATACGAGCTCTCCGCGTCCGTATATCTCCGGCGCGGAGTCTATTGAGCGCCGAGAGCGCACTCGAACGAGCAGAGGTGCGGTCACTGAGAGTGGGAGGATCATAAGGGGCGGGAGCAGCCACTTCCCCACCTGCATCAATGTCGATCTCTAATTCGCCTTTTTGTTCGAGGCGCACACGCTCATCATGGAGCCGCGATGCGGCGAGCCTCTCTTTGACCCACCCCACGAACTCAGCCCAAGGGTTTACCTCATATTCGAGTTGAATGGCGGCGTCCCTGAGATCGAGCCACTCGGCCACACTTATGGGTCCTACTGATTTCTCAAGTTTCGCTTTCAACTCCGCTTCGGTCATGGTTAACACTTTCTTCGTCGTTTCTGTTCAGTCTATTCTCTCACACAGGAACGCTCAGGAACACCCAGAGAAGGAGGCGAAGTGTTAAAGGAGCCAATCCAGCAAGAATGGGTCAGCTACCCTGAGGCGGAACGCTACTCAGGCCTCTCGCACACGACGTTGTGGCGCTACGTGATTAGCGGAAATCTCAAAGCTGCTAGGGTGGGTAGGAGCGTGCGGATACATCTTCCGAGCTTACGTGAGTTCATGGAGCGCGCCTCCGCTAGTTGATGCGATCAGCGCAGGACATCTCCGTCCAACCTCTGCCGCGCATCACCTACGCCCAGCGCCCCGAGGCCGGACCAGAGTCGGAGCGGTCCGCGCTCGCAGCTGCCTACCGATTCATCATGGATACGCATGCAAAGAAGAAAGAGGCTACCGACCCCGGTAGCCCCGACGCCGCGAAGGAGTCAAAGAATGTTTCGCGACCTAAACATCATAGCAAACGAACCTGACCTGCTTCCCTTGGTTCGTGAAGTGTACAGCCGCAGGCCAGAGGCTTGCTTCCTTGAGCCGTGGGAACTCCAGAGTTTGCTCTACCTACTCAACTATAGTGATGGCCTTATCCCAGAGGCCGACATAGCCGCTGCCGTGGAGGTAGCGCGGACTGACCTCAACCCGGACGTAGGCGCAGCGTGAGCACGGAGAGCTGTCGGCGTGCTGCCGCCGCCCTAATCCGCTGCGGAGTGGCGGTGATCCCGGTCCCCGCTCGCAAGAAGAATCCTGGCCGTCCGGGATGGGAGACTCTACGGATCACCGAGGAGGAGATACCTGACCATTGGACCAACGGCCAGAACGTCGGCCTGCTGTGCGGCGATCCTTCGGGCGGACGCGTAGACGTAGACTTGGACGCAGGCGAGGCGGTAAAGATAGCGTTCCGGTTCCTACCAGCAACTCTAACAAGCGGTCGGAAGAGTCGCCCACACTCTCACTGCTGGTACGTTGCTCCCGGCGCAGAGAGCTTGGATTGGAAGGATCTAGACGGCAAGAAGCTCGTCGAGTTGCGTTCAACCGGTCGGCAAACCTTAGTAGCACCATCAACACACCCAGATGGCGATGAGTACGTCTGGCACTCCGAAGCTGGTCTAAGAATGGCCGAGATCTCAGCCGCTGAACTGAGACGGCGCTGTCGAGAGCTGGCAACCGCCGCGCTCATAGCCCGCCATGTTCCTCCTGAGGGCAGCCGCCACGACTACGCAATGGCCCTCGCCGGGTTCGTGTTGCGAGACAGTCGCATGGGGATGGATCTCGCGCTCAAGGTCTTCAAAGCCGCCTGGCACGCAGCTGGCGCCGATAGTAGGGAAGCACTCCGAGACCTGGAGGGCATCGTATCCGATACCGCAGAGCATCTCGATGCCAGAGAGCCCGTCGTTGGTGGTCCTACGCTGGAGGAGTATGCACCCGGTATCGTCCGGGTGTTGTGCAAGTGGTGGGGCTGGGAGCGGAAGGCCCAGACAGAGGACAAACCGGAGGAGAAAGAAGTGAGGCGCAACCAAGCAGACCGACTTATAGGCTACGCCCTGGAGGACGTGCAGGAGCTCTTCGTGGACCAGCACGGCGCTCCTCACGCCCTGATAGAAGGCGAGCCCGTGCCGCTCACGAGCCGTTGCTACTCGTGGCTCGGGCGCCTGATGTGGGAAGAGGAGGGTCGCTCCGTAAGCGGTGAGTACCTCAAGATGGCCGCTGGTACGCTCGCAGCGCATGCGGAGTTCTCCGGCGAGTCGAGGGAACTGTACACTCGCGCAGCTTGGTATGAGGGCGTCCTCTACTACGAGTTCGGGCCCGGCAAGGTGGTGCGGGTTGATCCCGGAGGTTGGACCTTCGAGGCGAGTGCTCCGGTCCTATTCAGACGCTACGTAAACCTGAAAGCGCTACCGGACCCGGAGGCGGGCGGCTCGCTGGACGTGCTAGACGAGCTGGTTAACCTCAAGAGCGAGCGGGACCGCAGACTCTTCAAGGCGTACCTGATTACATTGCCGCTCGAGCACGTTGGACGGCCGATCTTCAACGCGAGCGGGGCGATGGGCTCAGGCAAGACGAGCATACAACGCCTCATAAAGCGCCTACTCGACCCAACGGCGCCGGAAACTGTGCGCTTCGACCCTCGCGACTTCCTGCAGAAAGCCATGCACGCCTATATCGTCATGCTCGACAACCAGAACACCATCCCTGAGTGGGCGGCCGATACACTGTGCCGCCTCGTCACCGGGGAGGCCGACTCAAAGAGACGCCTCTACACCGATGATGAGGACGTGATCATTGAGCTCAGGCGGGCCGCGCTGCTCAACGGCATCAACGTGCCTACTGAGCGTGGCGATGTTCTCGACCGCTCCCTAGTGGTGGAGCTCGAGCGCATTCCGGACGGAGACAGAAAGACAGAGGAACAGATTTGGGAGCGTTTCGACGCGGAGCATCCCGGCCTGCTCGGCGCTCTCTTTGACGTTCTCAGCCAAGTGATAGCCCTCAAGCCGTCCATCAAATTGTCTCGGAGGCCTAGGCTTGCCGACTGGGGAGAGTACGCTGCTGCCGTCTACGAGGTTATGGGCTGGGGAGCGGAGATGTTCCTCAAAGACTGGGATGAGGTGGTCCGGGTACAGAACCAAGCCACCCTCGACGGCTCTCCTGTGGCCCAGGCGATCATCAAGTTCATGGAGGACGAGGTGGAATACACCGCCACCTCTTCCGAGATGCACAGCAAGCTCAAAGTCGTGGCTGCGCAGCTCGGCGTAGATGTAGAGAGGGACAAGGCGTGGCCGAAATCGGCTCGCTGGCTCTGGAGGCGCATCAAGGAAGTGCTGCCCTTGCTCGTGGCTGCTGGTATCGAGGTCAATCGCAGCAGGGACGAATCGGCCAAACAGATAACCCTCCGAAGATTCCCCACAAATGATGGCAGTGATGGCAGCGGAAGAGAATTCCGCGCAGGCAAAGGCGAAACTCATGCCAACACCGCTCAGGATGACGGCAGGTCTAATGGCAGCGGCGACGCTAATGGCATGCCTGATGGCAGCGAGAATCCCGCTGATAGCACGACTTCTGCCAACACTGCCGACAACGCCGACAGATTTGGGACCTCTTGGGAGAACGATCCCATGCGCCATTACAGGAAGGGAGCTTAGGTGGACATAGCACGCGGCGAGATGGTCGAAAGGGAACTCAACACCATGATCGAACGCCGATCTCGAAAGGGGGAGGTGGACCCCGCCGAACGGGAGGCGTCGTGGCAGGAGTCTGTGAGGCGCTACAACGCCCGCAGACGCAAAGAGAACCGCCTCGCGTGGTGCGGCTACTTCTCCCATCTTGCCAGTGCTCTAAGAACCAGGGCGGAGGAGTACGACCATAGAGCGCAGGCTTTGCTAGAGGACCGGGGGGAGGGCCGTACTTGATGGCCGTTTGCTCCGGCATCAAGAGGGACGGCTCAAGGTGTACGGTAACCGTAGAGTCGCCGCAACAATACTGTTGGTGGCACGATCCAGCCAACGCGGACAAGCGCCGGCGGGCAGCGTCCAAGGGGGGCAAGGGCGGTGGAAGTAGGGAGATACGTGACCTCAAACGACGCATCTCCGATGTGGTAGACGCCGTGCTTGAAGGCTCCCAAGACCGGGGACGTGCAGCGGTTGCCATCCAGGGATTCAACGCCCTACGCGGCGTCATGGAGCTGGAGCGCAAGATCCGCGAGTTGGACGAGCTGGAGGCCAGAATCGAGGCTCTGGAACGGCCACAGGAAGGAGACAGTAGATGGCGAGCTTAAAGAGGAGACTAGAACTCGTGGAGGCCGAGAGGGAGGCGCAGGAGGCCCAACTCATAAGAGAAGCACTCAGCCGCCTCTCGGACGAGGAACTGTTGTCCCTGGAAGAATCAATGCTCGCAGAAGCTCGGGCAAGAGGAGAGCAGCCCCCACCGAACGAACTTCTGGAGAAGATGAAGCGATGGGAAGCCGAGGAGCTCGGACGTGGGTCTTAATGGCCGCTTGAAGCGCCTAGAGGAGCGTGCCTCCGCTAGCAAAGGTTGGAGGAGCCCACGCTACGTGGATGCCTACTTTCGGGCCCTAGACGAGCACGAGAGGAAGGAGGTCGGCCTCCCTCCGCTGCCCTACACCGAAGAGGATCGCAAAGACGATGAGGCGTTTCTGCGAGAGACACTCCCCGTTTTCAGGGCGAGCTTGGGCTGGCAAACAGAGGAGGCGCAGCATGCCCTAGACATTTGGGAGCGAGACACCATCGAGAGGCTACGGAAAGGAGCATGAGCTGTGGGCAGAAGCAGATCGTTCGAGAGGCGCGCCCGAGAAGAAGTAGAGCGCATCAAGGCTCAAGAGGTCGCGGAGGAGGAGCGCAAGCAAGCGAGGATGAGGGAACTTGCCGAGCAGGCAGGGGAGCGTAGAGAGGCCGAGGCAGCCGAGCAGAGGAGGCGCAAGGAGGAGCGAGACGCCAAGCTCAGGCACTCTCAGGAGGAGAAGGCCGAAGGTGAGGAGCGGCTGGCCAGGGATAGCGCTAGACGCTCGTGGAAAGCCAGCGGCGGGACGGAGGCCGCTTTTGATCGGGCGTGGCCGTCGATGTGGGAGGAGATGCTCAAGCGACGCACCGCGGACGCTGATAGGCGGGCGCGTGAAGTGATGGCCCGAAGCAGCGTCAGCCGCATTTAGAGTAATGATCAGTGTTATAGAGAGCTAACCTGGTCGCGGTGGGAGTGCGCATCCGAAAGGACCGCAGGGCGTTTCGGTCACAACCTCCCCTTTCTCCTCCCCCCACCTCCCGCTTGTAGCGAGCTTGACGGCTCCAGGACGAGTAGGTTTTCAGGTTCTACGAGCGAGAGAACGAAGATAGGGCTAGGTTCGCCAAGGCGCTTGGGAGAGTGGCGGGACGTAGGTTGACCTACGACGAGCTTACGGGCAAGAACGCTTCTGTGTAAAGAGCAACTTTCGAGCGAAATAGACGTATTACTAGAAAGGTTTGCGTGTTAAGCTTGGGCTACGTGTTGTCGCTGATTGGGAAGTTAGCGAAGGGGAGAAACGAGATGGGCGTTAGAAGAAAGAAGAAGGTACGCGGCGACGCGTCCTACGTTCGGACTTTGTCATCCGATGGCAGGAAGTACATTGACCCGGACGCGTTCATCGAGTCTGCAAGGGTGCAGGATCGTCTGGAGCGTTTGCGTAAATCTTTTGAGTCAAACGGACACGAGGCGAAGTCTCGGTAGCATAACCAACCTACAACCCATCGCCTGATGAACGCTGCGGCGGTATCAGCCCTGTTTCTCCTCGCCTTGTCGGGCGGGTTTCTATTCATGCACTGGTGCCACCGCTTTCGCTTCGCGGCGTCACGGCAGGAAGGGCAAAGACTACTGTTCTTGTCCGTGTGTTGGGCAGTGCCGCTGCTGGCGTGGTCATGCCTGTTCCTGTGGGTCGCAAGTGGCGCGTTGTCAGAGTCTCGTCGTGAGCAGATTGGGGCGTGGTGGAGCGATGTTCTCGGTCCTCTTGCTACGCCTGTAACCGCTATATTCGTCGTCGCGTTTGTGTCAGGTCCGGCTTTCGCTTTGCTTGTAAACCTGTTCTACCGGAAAGGGAGAGCCTCCTGATATGCTCTCAGCAGGTTTGGCAGTGAGCTAGAACAGTTCTTATACGAGTCCATGAACGAGGCGCTTCTTGTAAGCGTTACGCTCGAGAACCGGAAAGTGTATGTGGGCTGGCCGACTTCCACAGGCGTTCCGCTCTTACGCGAGCGCAAACCAGAAGAGAAAGACCAATTGAGTCTTCTGCCAGCCTTGAGCGGGTATCGGGACGAGATAACCCACAAAGTGAAATTTACCACCCAGTACTGGGAGGTCTACGAAAAGGTATCCGACCCTAACTGGGAGTTCGCGGGGCAGCTAGGCGCTGGAGATTTTGAGGTCGTAATACCATGGGAGGCCATCGTCTCCGCGCAGCGATACTCACCAGAACTAAAACAGGAGATCTTTGAGATGACTCCCGAACAGCCAGAACAGACAAGAGATACAGGGTTTCTGCACACGCTGCTTATCCTATTAACAGTTTGGAGGATTATCCGTATGCCGAAGAAAGGCTAACCCGCTCGCTTCTCCTGCTCACGCTTCTGCTCGTACTCAGCCCGCCTCTTGTCCAGGTCCTCTTTAGGAACGGATAGCCTGCTATGACGACCAAAAACCAGCCCAGGGGTACACTACTCTTAATGGAAGAGTAAACAGGCGAATAAGCTGCCAAGCTCTACATGCGCGGGGTGAAGGGGAGATAACAGAGACTCGAACCACTACAGGAGGGGCTCAGGAGGCTACAGAGAGGCCACAGGAGCGGAGCTGGTCACGGAGGAGGATGCGGCATGCCTCATTACGTCATCGCTGGACGCTACACCGACCAATGGAAAGCCTTACCTTTCAATACGGAGGGCGGCTTGGGTATTCCAGTTTTCGAAGATGAGGAGAGAGCCCAGGATTTTATTGAGGCCAACTGGAAATCCTTGGGCCCAGGGTGGGAATCGAAGTTGTTGTGGGCCAATCAACTTGCCTACGTCCTTGAGAGATACGCCGCCGAAGAGGGAGTCCACTTGGTGGTTCTCGACCCTCCGCCCGCACCTATAGCGCAGTTAGTCGGAGTCCAGGAGGTGGAGGTGGTGGAGATTGGGCAATTCGTCAGTCTGCTCCGGGACCACTATGGGTTGTGAGGTCCGTCGGCAGGTAGATGGGTCCGCAAGACCCGAAGGACGTAGCCAGGGACACGGCCCGAGACCTCTCGGCGCTGGTCGGTGAGCTCGCAGCCTTGAAGGCAGACGCTACCCACTGGCTCACCGACCCAGAGTACGCCGCTCTGCGTCACCGCCTTGAGGCTGCGCACGCAGCGGCAGAGGCGGCGCTGGTGGAAGCTAGGCGTAGGGTGAGGCTGAATGAGGGGTAGGCGAGTAAACGCACCCTCGCGCTAGTCCGTGCGATGCTCCATACTTCTCTTCGTAGGGAAGGAGCGAAGGGTGGAGCAGGGACCGACGACCTCTCGCGAGCGAGCATCTAAGTTCATAAAGGACTTGGTACCCGACTGGAGGCCGTCCAGGGGACAAGTGCTGTGGACGATCAGGATCGTGCTTATGCTCATCATCCTCCTAGGCATCTTCACCCTCATCGGCTTGCCCTTCGGGATCACGCTGTGGGCGTGGGTGCAGCTCTTGATCGTCCCAGTAGTAATCGCAGGCGGCGGCTTGTGGTTCAACAGGCAGCAGCGAGGGCGCGAGCTAGAGATCGCGCAGCGGCGTTCCCAAGACGAGGCATTACAGGCATATTTGGATGAGATGTCGCAGCTACTAACCGATAAAGAGCGGCCCTTACACAAGGCGCAGCTCGGCGATAGCTTAAGCGTGGTATCTCGTGCGCGAACGCTAACGGTTCTGCTAAGGCTGAGTGGCATGCACAAAAGGAGCGTTCTTCGGTTCCTGCATGAGGCGAACCTCATTAAAAAGGGGCACCGCGTCATCGATCTCAGTCAGGCAGATCTACACGAGGCCTACCTGTCCGGCGACAACCTGCAGCAGGCCGACCTGAGCGATGCCTTTCTAATGGAAGCCGTCCTGAGCAGGGCTAATCTGCGCGAGGCAGACCTGCGCCAGGCCTTTCTCTGGCGGGCCAACCTAGGCAGTGCCGACTTAAGAGAGGCCGATCTGAGTAAGGCCTCCCTGTCCGAAGCGGACCTGAGCGGGGCCGTCTTGAGCCAGGCTAACCTCCACGAAAGTAGGCTGAGTCAAGCGAACCTGAGCGGGGCAGACCTTAGTCAGGCCGTTCTATGCGACGCTCCTGCCAGAGGAGCTAACCTGAGCGAAGCTAACCTGAGCGAAGCAGATCTAAGGAAGGCTGACCTGCAGGATGTCAACCTGCGCGGGGCAGACCTGAGTAGGGCAAACTTCCATAGCGTCTACCTAGCTAATGCTGATCTGAGCAAGGCTAACCTGAGAGAAGCCAACCTCACAGAGGTTTTTCTGTACGAAACAGACCTGCGCGGGGCAGACCTGCGCGGGGCTGGTGCAATATTTCCCGAGCTGATCCAGGGCGACGAATATATGCTCCGGCAAGCCCTCAGGGACAGCAGCGAGGAGTTAGAACAACAGGCCTCCTTCCTCGAAGGCGCAACCATGCCCAATGGCCAGAAGTACGAGGACTGGCTCAAGAGCAGGGACCGCGAGGGGGATGGGTAGAACGACGGTTCCTCATGTCCTCTGAGAGCTGCGAGGATGGCGTCTGAGCACCTCCACACTGGCAGGGCGACTTACAGGGTGCGAATTGGGAAGCGAGTTATTAATTCACCGTGGTTTCATCGGTGGTTAGCTATGATGGTGGCTGGAACGTGAGGGATAAGGAGCACCGAGTGGAACACAAGACCCAACCAGGCTGGAAGCCGTGGATACCACCCAAGAAGCGAGACCGGTGGGAACGGTGGGGCCTGCGCGGGAAGACAGTTTGGGATTGGATAAATCTCTTGGTTGTTCCCGTAATGCTGGCCCTCGTCGCGGGCCTGTTCACCACTCTGCAAATCATCTACCAGTCCGCTGCCGAAAGTCAGCGTCAGGAGGCGATTGCAGATCAAAATGCGCAGTTTCAACGTTTCATAGAAGAGTTCCGGGTGCAGGAAGCCTCGCTGCAGGCATACCTCGATTTGATGACAACTCTGCTACTTGAACACCATCTGCGGGAGTCGACCGTCGGCAGCGAGGTGCGCGCTATAGCACGAGCGCAGTCACTGTCCACGCTCAGGAAGCAAGATGCCGAAGGCAAAGGGACGGTCGTGCGCTTCCTGTACGACGCAGAGTTGATCCAAAGCTCGGGCACCGAAGGCGGAGAGGAGCCCATCGTCGATCTCGGTACAGCCGACCTGAGCAATGCCGACCTTAGCCTTGACGACCTCAGCGATGCCGACCTGGGCGAAGCTATCCTGAGGGGTGCCGACCTAAAGACTGCCAACCTGAGCGATGCCAACCTGAGAGGTGCCGACCTGAGAAATGCCGACCTAAGTAATGCCAACCTGAGCGATGCCGACCTACGTTTTGCCGACCTACGTTTTGCCGACCTTTGTTGTAATGCCGACCTAAGTAATGCCGACCTTAGCAGCGTCATTCTGAGGAATGCAGACCTTGGCGGTGCCTACCTTAGCTATGCCAACCTGAGCTACGCCGACCTAAGCCACGCCGACCTGAGCAATGCCGACCTGCGCGCTGCCCAAGGAGTTAGCGAATCGGACCTGGAGCTGCAGCTTGTAAAGCTAGAAAATACCATGATGCCCGACGGATCTAAGCACGACTAACAGT